>Ga0114932_10000734_pt1 | contig 38344 bp, 29 predicted proteins | sample 2SBtaG_2_FD_87286 | JGI IMG/M metagenome (GOLD analysis project Ga0114932, IMG submission 87286) | Deep subsurface microbial communities from Kolumbo volcano to uncover new lineages of life (NeLLi) - 2SBTROV12_ACTIVE470 metaG | ecosystem: Environmental > Aquatic > Marine > Volcanic ...
ACTACCGCAGATTCCGCCGCTTGGTGCGGCGGTCACACGCACTAAGCCGAGCGGAGCATCGCACTACCGCAGATTCCGCCGCTTGGTGCGGCGGTCACACGCACTAAGCCGAGCGGAGCATCGGCTTAGTCGTGTGGATTGAAGATCCTCTCGCCCCAGACGGTCTCGTCGCGGACGATTTGGCGCACGATGCGGAGGAGGAAGTCGTCGAGATCGGCCTTGGCGTCGTCCTGGCCCTTCTCGCGACCGCCGCCCGACGTGACGGGCGTCTCCTGCCGCTTGAGCTGCTGCTGGGCCTCCCGGGCGATGGCCTCGGCCGAGAAGCCGGGGGCCTGGGCGGAGACGGTCGTCAGCTCGGCGAGCTGGCGCTTGACCATGGCCCGCAGGTCGGGCGTGTCGAGGTTGCCCGCGTCCGCCGTGGACGTGCGGTGGACTCGGCTGCGTCGGAGCGGGGCGGGCTCGCGTCGGCGTGCCTGCTCCTCGGCGGCGCGGTGGACCATGCCCCCGGCGTCCGCGAGCGTCGCGGTCTCGGCCGAGCTCTCGGGGACTCCCTGGTTGCCCTGGGCGGTGGCGATGCGCGCGAGCGTCGTGCGGCTCGTGCCCGGGCGGCGATAGGCGCGGGTGCCGCCCCGACGCATGGCGGTTCGGGAGGACGCCGCGACCGGCGCGGACGCCTCGGTGGACGTGCCCCGAGCCATCGCGCGAGGCGCCCCGGCGTAGGTCAGCTCCCCCCCGCCGAGGCGGGTCTCCTTCTCGATCTCGTGGCTGCGGGCGAGCACGCGGCTCAGCCCCCGAGGACCCTGCGCGGCGCGCTCGTCGGGCCGACGGCTCGCGCTCGCCTTGGGCGCCGACGCCGTGGGCAGGTGCGGTAGCGGCATTCCTCCGGCGGCGCTGCGACGGGCGGTGGCGGCGCGCTGGAGCGCGGTGGGCGCCCCGGCGGAGGCCCGGTAGGAGGGGCTCGCGGTGGTCGCCCCGGGCGTCGCCCGGGTGGACCACGCCGCGGTGGCGGCCGACGCAGTCGCGGAGTCGGCGGCCCGAGCGGTGACCCAGGGGGACGGTGAGGCGGCCGGAGCGGCCTCCTCGCGCGTGGGGCGGTCGAACGCGCCGACCGGACCGAAGCCGACAGGGAGCTCCAGGCCCACGGGCGCGGCGGCCTTTCGGAAGCCGGTGCCGCGACGGAGCGGGAGTCCGCCGACGGCGGCGGCGGTGGCCTGCGAGCGGGCCAGGGCGCGGCTCACCGACGACGTGGACCGGGGCGCGGTCGCAGAGGACCGGGCCGCGGGGGCGCCGACGTGAGGCGTGCTGGTCGCCCGGGCCACCGCGGCGGTGGAGCCGGGGAGGCGCCGCGCGGGGGCCGCCACGGACGCCTCGGCGGCGGGGGCTTCGGCCTGGGTCGCGAACCCGAAGGCAGCGCTCGGGAGCTCGAGGGACGGTCCGCCCGTGAGGGGTCGGGCTCGCTCGGAGGCCCGCGCCGACAGTCGCTCGCGGCTGCGTCCGACGACGCCCGAGGGGTCGACGGGGGTGCCCGCGGCGGCGGCGAGGGGCAGCGCGGCGCGCGAGAGCATCCGCTGGACCGGCGAGGCGGGAGCCGAGGCGACCGCCCCGGCCCGGGGATCCGAGGCGACCGCCCCGGTCCGGGTGCCCCGGCGGGAGGTCGGCTCGGCGGTTTCGGCCGCGGCCTCGGTCGTTCGGGAGGCATGGGGCGCGGCGAGGACCGCGTCGGGCGCCGCGGGGACGCGGAGGCGACGGACACGCGCGAGCCCGGTGCCCGCCGCGGCGGTGTGCGATCGCGCGACGACGGACGGGGCCGTGCGGGCGGACGATCGGGCGGCGCGCTGGAGGATCCGGGCCGTCGGCGCCGAGGCCGCAGGGGCGGAGCCGGCTGCCGACGCGGTGAGGGCGGTGGAGGTCGGAGCCTGCGAGCGGGCCAGCGCGCGAGACGCCGGAGAGACCGAGCGGGAGACGGCGCGGGCCGTGACGGCCGTCGACGAGGGCGGCACGTAGGCGCCGGCGGCCTCGGACCGCGGGACCTCGACCCAGGGGGACGGGGCGTCGACGGGGGCCGCTTCGGGTGCCTCCGACGCCTCGGGGGCGAAGAAGGGCGCGTCCGGCAGCGCCAGCTCGGGGCCTGCCCCGAAGCTGCGGGTGCGGGCGAAGCGAGCGGTGGACGCGGGCGCGGCGCGATGGGCGGCGGCGGACCCGGGGAGGGCGCGCCCCGCGGAGCGGGCCACGGACGGGGTGGGCTCGGTCCAGCGGGAGGCGACGGAGCGACGGGCGGCGCGACCGACGGACCCGCCGGCGACCGGCAAGGACGCGTCGGAGGCGAGCGCGCGGGCGACCGCGGTGGGGGCCCCGGACCAGCCCGTGGACCGGGCCGTCGCGGTGGGGGCGCCGGTGTGACGCGACCGGCGCGCGGAGGCCGTCAGCGCGCCCGCGTGAGGGGCGTAGGTGGGCGATGCGGTCGCGGCGCCGCGGTGGGCGGAGCGAGCGACGGCGGTGGCGCGCGCGGCGCTGGAGGCGACCGCGGGGGACGTCGGCGCGACGTAGCGGGCCAGGGGCGCGGCGACCGTCGAGGGGCCACCCGTGAGGGGGCGGGCCGAGCGCTGGATGGCGGCTTCGGGGGCCTCGGTGAGGGCGGGGGCCGCGAAGCCGGTCGGGGCGGGGGCGGCGAGGGCGAGCGCGGCGGTCGCGCCCATGGCCGCGCGCCGGCGGGCGGCGTGGGGGGCGACGGCGCGCTGGACGGCGTCGGGGCCGCGCAGGCCGAGGCCCCGCGCGGCGGCGCGGGAGATCGGAGACGACGACCGGGCGGCGCGGCGGGCCACGCCCGTGGGGGCGTCCGCGAAGGCGGCGTAGGACGGCGTCGCGGACGTCGCGGAGGAGGCGTAGGACGGGCTCGCGAACGTCGCGGAGGAGGCGGGCGCGGAGGCGCGCGCCGCGAGGGTGCGGCTGCGGCGCAGGGTGCCGCGGTCGACGGCCGCGGCCACCGGGGCCGAGGCGGGGGTCGAGGCGTAGCGGGCGAGGCCGCGCGCCGCTCCCGCCGCTCCGGCGCGCGCGGCGGAGCGAGCGGCTTGACGGGCGACGACGGCGCTCGAGGGGACGGCGCTCGCGCCGGCGCGCGCGATGAGCGCGGTGGAGCGCGGCGCGACGTAGGGGGCCGAGGGAGGAGCGGCGGCCGGGGCCTCGGATCGGGCGACGTGGACCCAGGGCTCGGCCTCCACGGTGGGCGCGACTTCGAGCGGCTCGGGGGCCTCGAACGACGGGGCGACCAGGTGCTCGAGATCGGGGTACGCGAGGCCGGAGCGACGCAGCGAACCCGCCACGGAGCGCGCGACGGAGAACCCGCGGCCAAGGGTCGGGGCCTGCGCGCGCGCGAGGACGGAGGCGGTGCGGAGCGGGCCGCGAGCGCCGATCGTCGGCGCGGCGGTGGAGAGGCCCGCGTCCATGCGGGCGAGCGCTCTCGTGCCGGGGCGCTGGGCACGCCGGCGGGCGGGGGCGGCGGCCGGGGTCGACCACACGGCTGCGGCGGTGCGCGAGAGGGGTCGGACGGAGGAGAAGGAGGGGGACGCGAAGGGCGTCGAGGGTTCCCGCGAGATGAAGCCGGAGGGGGCGCCGAAGGAGAGCGGCGCCTCGGCCGTCGGGCCGGAGAGGGGCGCGGGTGCCCGCAGGGACGCGAGCGACATGGACGGCGGGGCGACCCCGCTGGAGCGCGCGAGCCGCGCGGCGCGGGCGATCGGGGCGCTGGAGGCGACGGGGAAGATGTTCGCGGCGGGGACGGACGGAGTGGGCTGCGAGAAGCGGCGCCGGATCTGCGGGATCGCCTCTTCGGCGGCCTCCTGGCGGGCGAGCCAGGGGGGCGTGGCGGCGACGAAGCCGTCGTCCCAGGCGCCCATGGTGGACCCGAGCGGAGCGCGCATGGCGCGGCCCTCGCCGGTGCGGGCCGAGAGGCGGGAGATCAGGAAGTCGCCGGAGGCGCTGCGCTGCGTATAGCGGGCGTGTCGGGAGACGCGCTCGGCCCCTCGCGCGGTCATGCGCGCGACCATCCGGCCTTCACCCGCGTGGCGGGCGGCGCGGCGGCGCATGGTCGCACCGGCCGCGAAATCGCGATTGGCGCGGCGTGCGAGGCGTGTCTCGAGAGACGGTCGTTCGGACATCGTCGTTTCCCCGGCGGCCGGTTCAGGGCCGAATGGCGAGACGTTCAGGGACGCGGCGGTCGGTCAATCACCGACCAGTACTCCGTGTCCCCAAAGGTTGACGTGGTGATCGGCCCGGACTTCGACGTCCCGGCCGGAGTGGATGTCCACCTCGCGGTGGGCCTCCACGGTGATGGAATCTTCGGCGCGCAGGTGCACGTTCTTGGCGGCGAGGGTGAGGTCCGCGGCGGGAGCCTCCAGCCGCACTTCGGGGCCTGCCCAGCGCATCGTGAGGGCGTCGCCGCGGATCACCAGCTCGACCGCCGCTCCGGCTCGGGGCACGAGGCTCACGGTGCCGCCGTCTTCGCTCGCGAGGACGTCCACGCGGAACGCGCCGACCTGGCCGGAGAACGTGGGCTCGACCTCGGGGACGAGCTCGACGACCTTGACGGGATCCGCCATCAGCTCCTCCCCACCCGACGTTCGTCGGACATCAAGGCGAGGCCCCGACGCACGCCACGCACGCGCGCGGCCACGTGTTCTTCGATCTCGCGGTCGGACATGCCCTGCTCGGTGAGCTCGGCGTACCACTTCTCGAAGACGGTGCCGGTGCCCTTGCCCTTGTCGCCTTCGCCCTCGGCGGCGTCGCGCTTGAGGGCCGCTTCCTTGCGGGCGATGCCCGTCTTGGCGTCGAGCACCTCCATCTCCACGACCTTGCGGACGAGGCGGCTGCGCATGTCGGCGATCTCGCGGGAGGGGAGGTCCTCTTCGCTGCGCGCGATCACGTCCACGTCCTCGGGAGCCCGAGTGAGGAGGCTGTCGCCGGAGCGTTCACCGAGGCGCAATACGGTCCGAGACGGGGAGCGCTGGGCCCGACGCGCCATGCGCGTATCGCCTCGCTCGACCAGTCGTCCGACGCCCCGTTTCTCCGTATCCGCGGGCGGTGCCATGACCTACTTCCTTCGCTTCTTCTTCCTCTTCTTCTTGGGCGGAGGGGAAGAGCTGCCCCCCAAGTTACCCAGATTCGAGAGGGACCGGGGCAGGAAAAAGAAGGCGATGAGCAGGCTGGCGAGGAAGAGGGCCATCTCGCCCGGGCTCGTATCGACCTTCTTCGTGGCCGACGCGACGAAGGAGTTCCGCTCCTCCAGGCTGTCCATGCAGGCCTCGTTGCCCACGCGGACCAGCACCTTGAAGAGCCCCGGCTCCGGGGAGTCCGACGGGACGTCGTACGTGATCTCGTAGGCCGTCTTGAGGGCCTCGAACTGCCCCACGATCCACTTGAGGAGGAGCGCCGGGTTCTTGTTCGGGAAGAAGCCGCCCTGGGAGATCGCCCGGTCGCCGATGAGCCCCAGCGAGCGCCCGTCGAGGACCTGAGCCTCGGTGTCCGCGATGCGGCAGCGGGGCGCCGGGGCGTCGTTCACGAAGTACTTGTCGGTGTCGCCCACCGCGCCGAGCCCGAGCACGTACAACTTCAGGTTCTGGTTGGTGGCCTCTCGGGTGTCGAGGATCGCCTGACGGACCTGGTCGTTGAACGCGTCGTTCTGCTCGCAGCCGCGCAGCTTGCGGCCCCGGTTCGGGTCGATGCCGTTGAAGGAGTCCGTGACCGTGATGAGGACGGCCTGGCGCCGCTTCGACGCGTCCGCGTACTCGTCCTTGTACTCCCGGATGAGCTTGAGGTTCTCGAGCATGCCGCCGTACAGGCGCGCCTCCTTGTTCTTGGGAGCGAACTCCTGGAGGTCGAGCACCGCCTGGTTGATCGTGGCGCGGTCCGTGGTCGGGCCGTCCATGAAGTCCCGCTCGAGGCCGCTCGTGAAGCCCGAGATGTAGACGCGGTCCTGCTCGTCGAAGAGCCGATACCGCCCCGCCTTGTCCGGGCGCACCAGCGCGGCGAGGATCTTGCCGACCCACATCAGCTTCGTGGCGGACTTGCCGCCCCCGGCCTGCAGCTCGTCGGCCATGGACGCGGTGAGGTCGATGTTGAAGTAGACGTCGTAGGCCACGGGGTCGACGCTCTTCGGCTTCGGGGCCTCCGGGTCCTCGTCCTCCTTGGACACGCTGGCGAACGCGGTCTTGCTCTGGGACACCGTGTAGGTGTCGCCCTTCGCGACCTTGCTGCCCTTGTGCACGATGTCGAAGTTCACGGGCGTGAGGCCCGGGACCTGCTGGCCGTTGGGGTTGCGGACCGACACCGCCATCTCGTGGCGGTCGTCCTCGCCCTCCACGTCCGCGTGCCAGAGGAGGTCGACGGGGTACACGCACGCGTCCCCGGTCTTCACCTCGACCTTGTCCTGCGCGAACGCGGTGGTCACGAACAGGAGGCTCGCAGCGACGGCCGCCGCGCGCGCCCCGGAAGAGACTCGGTTGGGACGCATCACTCCTTCACCTGCTTCTGCATGTACTTGACCTTCACGTGGTCGCGGCCGGTGGCGAAGACGAGGACGTCCTCGTGCTCCAGCGGCATCGAGGCGCCCTTCGCGATCTTGGTCTTCTTGCCGTTGCGCACGACCACGACGGTCTTCTTGCACATGTTCTTGAGGCTGTGCTTGTAGCCCCGCCCCTCGGCGGTCACCTCGAGCTTGGCGTGGGGGTCTTGGATGCCCTCCCACTTCGGCAGCACCCACTGCAGCTGCCGCTTGTTGTTCCCGATGATGATGTCCTTGTCCTCGATGACCTTCTTCTGGCCCTTGAACTGGCCGCTCATCACCTTGAGGGTGCCGCCTTCGACGAACGAGGGGAGGGAGTAGGTGGTGAGGCCGATGGCCCCCCCGAAGGTCAGGGACACGAGGACGCCGGAGTAGTTGGCGAGGTCGCCCATGCCCTCGAGCGCGACCCAGAGGCCCACGGACACCGCGCCGCCCACGAGGCCGCCCACGGCGCCGAGCAGGGTGACCTTGTCGAAGGGCACGACACGCGACGACAGGCCCACCAGGAAGCCGACGAACAGGTAGCAGAGCAGCCGCGGGAGGAAGTCCGCCCCGGACATTCCGAGCTTGCCCGCCACGAGCGTGAACAGCAGCGCCGCCACGAAGGAGCCGAGGCCGCCGACCACGAGCGAGATCGCGCCGCCGACCATCACGCGCTGGGCGCCCGCGCCGTCCTGGATGTTCTTCAGGAGGTTCGTGGAGAAGGAGATGCCTGCGCCCAGCAGCGCGAAGAAGCACGCCAGGTCCCAGGTCTCGAAGAAGCCGCCGACGTTGGCGAGCAGCCACTCGAACAACGCCCAGCCCGTGAGCGCGCCGATGGCGCCGAGCATCGGGTTGAACAGGTATCGCAGCCCGTTGTCGACCAACAGGTTTCGGAACACGCGGGGCTCCTGGGGTGAGTGCGGTCGGGTTGATGATGATACGCCCGCGGAGCGGGCCGAAACAAGCGGGCGCGGTCGGTCTTGCCGGCGCCCGGGGGATGGTCAGTCGTCGTCCTCCGGTGCGCCCGTACTCACCGCCCCCGGCCGCCCCGGCCCGCCGAGACGAGGCCCGAAGAACACGCTCCCGGTGCGGCCGCTGTGGTCCACGTCGCCGCAGGTCTTCGCGGCGCGCTCGGCCTCGCGCCAGCCGCCGAGCAGATGGCCGATGAGGGCCTCCAGAGCGGCGCCGTCGCGGACGTGGCTCCGCGTCGCGTGGATGGCCGGGGGCACGCCCGCCGACCGCAGGGACTGGAGCAGCAGATCGCGCAGCGGCCCGACCATCGCTTCGGCCTCGACGGGCTGCATGCGGCGCATGGCGAGGAACCTCTGCAGCTCGCCCCGGAACATCCGCTGCTGCGCGGCGGGCAGCAGCTTGAGGACGTGGGGCAGCGCGGCCGTCCACTCCCCGAAGAGCTGGTCGCGCACGGGGTCGGTCACGGGGTCGCCGCGATGCCGCCGGCGTGCGCGGGCGGGGGCTCGGGGGGGTGCGTGAGCCCGGGCAGACCCTCGACGCGGTAGGCGATGAAGCCGTAGCCGTCCTCCCGGGCGATGGGGACGAGCCGCACCGGGCCCGCGTCCACCGGCTCGCCCAGGGCGAGGAACGGGGCCGCCGACATCGCCTGGACCCACTCCTCCCGGAACCACACGACAACCGCGACGCGCTGGTCCACGAGGTACCGCCCGAAGGCCTCGGGGTCCTCGTCCGGGATGCCGTCGTCGTGCCAGTAGTTGACCCGTCGCTCGGTGGGCCGACGCAGGAGGTAGGTGTTGGGGACGAGCGCGCCCAGGAGGCCGGCGTCGTCGTCGTACTCGGCCTCGAACCACTGCGCCAGCCGGACCTGGGTGCCGATCCAGGAGTCGGAGCGCTCGAGCTGAGCGTCGGTCTGGGCGTGGAAGACGGTCCCCGTGCCCAAGAGCCCGATGCCCGCGATCGTCACCGCCGCCGCGGCCATGGCCGGTCCCCCCGTCCTGGCGAGGCGCTTGAGGGCCTCGATGGCGCCGTGTACGGCGAGGAGCGCGAGGTAGGGGACGTTCGGGGAGAACCACTTCCAGTACAGGTTGTGGTCCCAGTGGTACGCGGACACCACCACGACGCTGAAGAAGAACCCCCACCCCAGCAGGCCCGCGAAGAGGACCCAGCGCGCCGGACCGACGGCCGCCGTGACCCGCGCAAGCACGAGGAAGGCGCCCACCGGGACGAGGAGGAGCAGGGGCCAGCCGAGGTGGCCGGGCAGCAGCTTGAACAGGACCCCCTGGAGCGTGCCGAAGCCGGCCCCCAGGTTCCAGTTGGCGTTGCGCTCGCCCACGCCGCCCCAGAACGCGTACGTGCCCTCCTGGGACTGGTAGTAGAGCGCCCACAGGATCGCGGCGAGCAGGAGGACGCCGAAGGCCGCGGCCGCGCCCTCCCAGCGGCGGGTCCAGCGCGTCTCGCCCTCCGGGGGGCGTTGCCGGAGCCACTGCACGGTCAGGGCGAGCGCCGGCAGGAAGACGAACGCGGCGTCGAACCGGGTGAGGAAGGCCGCGGCGAGGGCGAAGCCCGCGAGCACGAAGCGGCGGTGGCCGATCAGCCCCACGCCGAGCAGGGCGAAGGCCGAGTAGGTCGAGACGCGCAGGGTGGTCGCCGAGTAGAGGGCGGCCTCGGGCTGGAAGGCGACGAGCAGGCCCGCGACCAGGCCCGCGAGGGGGGAGAACCAGCGCGCCCCCAGGAAGGTCGTCGCGCCCACGACGAAGGTGCCCGCGAGGACCGCGATCAGCTCCCCGCCCGCCTCGGCGTCGCCGCCGGTGAGGAACGTGGCCAGGCCCGCGAGGTCGACGTAGAGCGGCATGTGCTCGGTCTCGACGTAGCGGAGCCCGCTCTGGTATGCGCCGAGGATCAGCCCGACGGTGCCCCAGTCCTCCTCCTCCTGGCCGTAGTAGCAACGCGCGAGCGAGACCCGGTACAGCAGCCCGACGACGCCCACCGCGGCCGACATGAGCAGGGCCGTCCGCGGGGCGGCGGGGTTCGGCGCCTCGATCACGAGGGCTTCGCGGGGCGCGGCGGCGGCCGGGGCGGAGTCGTCCGACATGGCGGGGACGGTAGCTACCTTTCCGCGAGGCCGCCGGCGGACCGCGGCGGCAGGTCGGGGAGGGGGTCCTGCCCGTCGATCCCGTCCACCCGGTAGGCGATGAACCCGTACCCGTCCTCGCGGGCGATCGGCACGAGGGTCACGGGGCCGTGCTCGACCCTGCGGCCCCGGGCGAGGTGCGGCGCGGCCTCGGGGGCGCCCGTCCAGTCCTCGGCCATCCACAGCAGGAAGTGGATGCGGTTCTCCACGAGCCAGCGCCCGAACGCCGCCTGCTGCCCGCGCGGCAGGTCCTCGGCGTGCCAGGAGTACGTGCGGATGGGGGACTCGCGCCGCGAGAGGTACGACGTGGGGATGCCGGTCGTGAGGACGCCGGCGTCGGGGACCGTCGCCTCGATCCAGTCGCAGAGGCGGATCTGCGTCCCGTACCACTGGTCGGATCGGGCCAGCTGTCTCCGGGTCTCGGAGCGGTAGCCCCACAGCGTCGCCACCGCGAGGCCGACGGCGAGGGCGGCGATCGCGGGACGTCGGGGCAGGCGGGCGGGGAGCGGGAGGCTGCGGACGCCCTCGACGGCCCCGTGCGCGCCCAGGAGCGCGAAGAAGGGGACGGTGGGCGCGAGCCACTTCCAGTACAGGTTGTGGTCCGACGGGTAGGTGGACACGAAGGCCGTCGCGAGCAGCAGGCCGAGCGTCGTGGCGGCGTTGGCGGTGAGCCACCGGGCGTTCTCGAAGTCGCGCGCGCGCCCCTTCAGGATCCAGGCCCCGCCAACGAACGCCAGGGGCACGACGGCCCACCCCACGTGGCTCGGCAGCACCCGGAACGCCACGCCGAAGACCGCCTCGGCGATCGCCAGCGCGTGCTCGCGACCGCTCAGATCCGCGACGGCGTCGCCGGTGTTGCGCTCCATGACGCCGCCCCAGAACACCCAGGTGTCGAGCACGGAGTGGTAGTAGCGGGCCCACGCGAACGTCGCCAGGGCGAGGGCGCCTCCGGCGAGGGCGGCTCCGAGGGACGGCTTGAGCCCCGGCGTGCGATCGACGGCGGCGCGCTCGTCGTCCGTGGTCGCGGCGGCGCGCAGGGCGGCCTTGTCGCGACGCTCCTGCCCGCGGGTCCACCAGGCCTGCAGCGCGAGGGCGGGCAGGACGGTGAACGCGGCGTTGAAGCGGGTGAAGAACGCCGCGCACAGGGCGACGGCGGACTTGCCGTAGTGCTGTCCCCCGACGAGCGCGATGCCGAGCAGCAGGAACGTCGTGAAGGTCGACTCGCGCAGGGGGCTCGCCGCGTAGAGGACGGCCTCGGGCTGGACGGCCACGAGTGCGCCCGCCACGAGCCCCGCGGCCGGGGAGAGCCACCGGACGCCGAGGTAGGTGACCAGGGCCACGGTGAGGGCGCCCATGACCACGGCGACGCCCTCGGCCGCCGCCTCCGAGTCGCCCACGGCCATCGTCGCGTACGCCGACAGCGTGGTGAACAGCGGCATGTGCTCGGTCTCGATGAACTGGAACTTCGTGCCCAGGATCCCGCGCACGATCTCGAGGTTCCCCCAGTCCTCCTCCTCGTGACCGAAGTACTGCGCCCGCATGCACCACCGCAGCCAGCCCGCGGGCAGCGCGAGCAGGAGCCCCGCGGCCGCGGCGTGAAGAGGGCCCCAGGGGGGACGCGACTCGGCCTGCGTCTGCACGGCGCGCATGTTAGACCCCCGATCATGCGCATTCTGCTCTCGCTGCTTCTTCTGGCCGGCTGCGTGAACGTCGTGGACGACCGTCGCGACGACGACGACGCGGGGGACGACGACGACGCCACCGACGACGACGACGCCACCGACGACGACGACGCCACCGACGACGACGACGTGGGCTCGGGCGTCCGGGAGGCGCTGCTCGACGCCCTGGAGGCCGGCGACGCGGAGGCGATCGACGCGGCGTTCGCAGAGGCGGCGCTCGCGGGGATGCCCCTGCCGGGCGATCGCTTCCTGTTCGCGACGTGGTGGCCCGACGCCCCGGGCTCCGTGTCCCTCGTCGGAGACTTCAACGGCTGGGACACGGCCGCCTCGCCCGCCGCGGGCCCGGTCGCGGGCGGGTGGTACTGGGCGACGCCCGCCGCGATCGCGGCCCCCGGGACCTCGAAGTACAAGTGGTTCTCCGCGGACGTGTACCGGGCCCCGCCCGACGCGACGGCCTACGGCTGGGACGAGAACGGCCGCCACGGCTGGGTGTCGCCCCCGGCGGACGTCGCCTGGTTCGAGCAGTTCCCGTGGAGCTCCGCCCACTTGGAGACGCCGCGCGCGATCCGATCGCGCCTGCCCGCGGGGTTCCTGCCGGGCTCCGCGGCCGCCGCGGACGCCCGCACGCTCCTCATGCACGACGGCCAGAACGTCGCCGACCCCGACGCCATCTGGGGGGGCTGGGCGGTGGACGCGACGCTGGACGCCGGCGGGTACGACGACGTCGTCCTCCTGGCCGTGGACAACGCCCCGGACCGCTTCGACGCGTACACGCACGTGCCGGACGACTTCGGCAGCGGCCTCACCGGGGGCCGCGCCGACGACCTCATGGCGCTCGTCACCACCGAGGCGCTCCCGTTCTTCCGATCGCGCTACGGGGTGGCCGCGGAGGGGGACTCGCTGATGGTGGCGGGCAGCTCGCTCGGGGGCCTCGTGGCCCTCTACGGGGCCCTCACGGCGCCGGATCTGCAGGGGTGCGTGGGCGCGCTCTCGCCGACCCTCGGGTGGGGCGCGTTCGCCGCCGACGGGACCCAGGCCCTCGCCAACCAGTGGACGGCGCGCCTGTCGGTCGCGGTGTATCTCGACAGCGGGGGCGGCGTGGACGGCAGCTGCGTCGACACGGACGGCGACGGCGTCACCGAGGACTCGGCGGACACGGACAACTACTGCACGACCGTCCAGCTGCGGGACACGCTCGCGGCCGCGGGGTACGAGTTCGACGTCGACCTCGCCCACTGGCACGAGCCGGGGGCGCCGCACAACGAGGCGGCGTGGCGGGATCGCTTCTTCCGGGCCCTCGCGCACTGCGAGTCCGCGGGGTGGGCGCGGGCCCGCTGACCGCCAGGGGGCCGTGATCGCTAGCGGGGTCGCCTGCGGACCTTGTCCACGAACTCGCGCTCGAAGGCCACGACCTCCTCGACCTCCGTGCGGGCGCGCCGCACCTTGAGCGTGCCGGTGGAACCCTCGGGGCCCTTGATCAGCTTCGCGATGTCCGCCAGGGACATCCCGTAGATGCTCTCATCGTCGACCTCGAGGATGACGTCGCCCGTCTGAAGCCCGATGTACTCGCCTTGGCCGTCGGGGATCAGGCTGCCGATCTTGGCGCCCTCGCGGTGGGGCCGGAGGTTGATCCCGAGGCCTCCCGTCTTCTCCGCGGGGAGCACCAGCTCGATCTCGTAGTCGCGCCCATCCTGGGTCTCCAGGACCTCCCTGTCGGACATCACCGACAGCGCCCCGTCGCGCCGCTCGGCGTAGACGACGGTCGTGCCCGCCGGGACGAACGGGGCCGTCCAGTCGCCGTCGTCGTCCGACCGGACCCGCATCTTTCGAGGCCCCGCCTCGATGATCACCCGCGCCCGGGGGACGGGAGTGCCTTTCGTGTCCACGACGGTGCCCGCGAGGCTCGCCAGCTCCTGCGTCGGGGTCTCCGGCTCCAGCACGACCTCCACGGGGGTCGGCTCGGTCTCGGCCTCGCGGGGCGCGTCCTCGGCCGCGGGCGTCGGGTCCTCGATGAGGTGGGTGGGCTCCGGACGCGGCGGGGGCGCCTCCACGGGCGCCGCCTTCGTCACGACGGCCGGGGGCGGCGCGTCGTCCTCCTGGAGCATCGCGACGTAGAGCCCCGCCATGAGCAGGGCGAAGACGACGCCTGCGGCGGCGAGGAGGCGGCTGCGGTCGCGTCCGTCGCTCATGGCACGAGCACCACCTTGCCGCGGTTCGCCCCCGACTCGAGCATGGTGTGCGCCTCCCCGGCGCGGTCGAACGGCACCTCCGCGTGCACGTTGGGTCGCACCACGCCCTCCTCGTACAGCTCCATCAGGCGCTCGAGCTGCTGAAGGAGCATCGCGGACTCGTCCCACAGGTGGCCCATGTTCACGCCCTGCAGGCCGCGGTTGTGCTCCATGGCGGCGATCGGCGTGAAGCGCGGCACGCGGAGCAGCTGCGTGAGGGCCCGCCACAGGCTCCGGCGCTCGCCCTGGATCATGTTCGCGAACCCGAACGCCACGAGCCGGCCCGCGGGAGCGAGGAGGCGCAGGCCCTTGCGCCAGTCCATGCCGCCGAGGGGGTCGAGGACGATGTCCACCCCGCGGCCCTCGGTGACGCGGGTCACGACCTCGGCGTAGTCCTCGGTGCGGTAGTCGATCGGGTGGTCGCAGCCCAGCTCGCGCAGGTAGTCGTGCTTCGGCGCCGAGGCCGTCCCGAAGATCGACACGCCCTCCACGGTCGAGAGCAGCTGGAGGACCGCGGTGCCGACGCCGCCCGCGGCCATGTGCAGGAGGACCGTGCTGTCCGGGTGGACGCGCCCGATGTGGAAGAGCATGTGGTGGGCGGTCAGGTAGTTCACGGGGATCGCGGCGCCCTCGGTGAACGACATCCGGTCGGGCATCCGCAGAGCCTGACCCTGGGGCAGCACCACTTCCTCCGCGTGGCCCCCGAATCGAGTGAGGGCGAGGACTCGGTCGCCCTCGGCGTGGTCGGTGACGCCCTCGCCCAGCGCGCTCACCACCCCCGCGACCTCGTAGCCCACGACGCACGGCTTGGGCGGGGCGTCCGGGTAGAGCCCCTGGCGCGCCGCGACCTCGGCGAAGTTGAGGCCCGCCGCCTTCACGGCGACGCGCACCTCTCCGGGGCCGGGCGTGGGCGACGGATGTTCGCGGACCTCGAGGACCTCGGGCCCCCCGTTTCGCATCAGGACGACGGCTCGCATGGTCACTCCTTGTCCACGAACTCACGCTCGAACGTGAGCTCCTCTTCGGTGCCGGTGCCGGCCCGCTTCACCACGAGGGTCCCGGTGGAGCCCTCGGGTCCACGAAGCAACGACGTGATCTCGATCCGGCTCAGCCCGGGGAGGTCGGTCCCGTCCACCTCCACGAGGAAGTCGCCCTTGCGGAGGCCGATGTACTCGGCCTGACCGCCGGGCACCATCGAGAGGATGCGCGCGCCGTTGGGGCCGGTGGCGACGGCCATGCCGAGCCCGCCGGTGATCTCGGTGGGGAGGACGAACTCCACGTCGTACTCGCCGCCGTCCACCGTCTGGAGCGCGACCTCGTTCGACCGTCGACTCAGGGCGCCGTCACGCCGCAGGGCGTAGGCGTGCAGCGTGCCCGCCGCCACCTCGCGCTCGAAGTACCCGTCCTCGTCCGCTTGGAGCTTCGTCCGTCGCCCGTTGGCGATCAGGAACACGACCCCCCGCCGCCGGGGGTTGCCGGAGTCGTCCCGAACGTGCCCGCGGACGACGGCCGTCTCGCCCTCATCGACGGGCGGGGCGGGCGTGGGGGCGGCGGGGGCGGGGGCCTTCGCGGCCGCCCGCGGAGGGGGCCGCGGGGTGGGCGTCGGGTCGGCCTCGACGGGCGCGGGCGTGGGCGCGATCCTCACCGCCTGCGCCGCCGGCGTGGGGGCCTCCGACTCGGCGACCAACGACGAATACAGGACGCCCATCACGACCACGAAGGCGGCCCCCATGATCCAGAGGAGTCGGGTCTGCGGCGGGCGTTCGGGCGGGGTGGTGCCGGACATCGGCGGGGAGTGTAAGGCCGGGGTGGCTCTGGTAGAACGTCTCCATGTCTTCTCGCCCCCTCTTCGCCGCCGCCGCCCTCCTCCTCTCCGCCTCCTTCACGGGCAGCGCCGAGGCCCAGAACCGCGCGCCGCAGGGCGAGCCGTCCGAGACGGTCACCCTCGCGAAGATCGGCGCGATCCAGGAGCTGCGCTGCGACGCCAAGCGCCGCGCGAAGTCCGAGACCCTGAAGACGAACATCTACCGCGCCGAGATGAACGCGCTCACCGGCCCGGCGAAGATGGGATACAAGTCGAAGGTCGAAGAGGCCGAGGCCGCGGCCGCCGCGTCGTACGAAGAGGCGGGCGCCATGAAGCGTCGGCTCGACCGCATGGTCGACGGCTACGTCTCCGCCCGCCGCCTCGACTGGTACAAGCAGGTCGACGAGGCCGAGAAGATCCACCTCGAAGAGAAGATCCTGCTCGCGCTCGAGATTCAGGCCTCGGGCTGCGCGACCGACAGGAAGCCGTCCCGCCGCTAGAGGCTCCGTCGCCTCCGCCGGCCCGCGCCGGCCGCCCCCAGCACCCCGATCAGCAGCCACGCCGCCGAGGGCACGCGCCCCGGTCCGCCGTCCGCCGTGGAGCAGCTGCACGCCGATCGCGGGTCCGTGCCCGCCGCCACCTCGTCGCCGTCCGAGACCCCGTCGCCGTCCGTGTCCACCACGTCGGGATCGGTGTGCCAGCGGGCCTCGTCCTGGTTGCTCAGGCCGTCGCCGTCGGAGTCGCCCAGGGGCCCGTCCGAGTCGTCGGGATCCAGGCGGTTGATCGCGCCGTCGCCGTCGACGTCCCCGTCGCCTTCGGTGCCGTCCGGGATGCCGTCGCCGTCGCTGTCGGCGTCGAGGAAGTTCGGGAGCCCGTCGTGGTCGAAGTCCGACGGCCCCTCGAGGGAGTCGAGGATGCCGTCCTGGTCGCTGTCGAGGTCCAGGTGGTTCGGGTCGCCGTCCTCGTCCACGTCGCCCCACAGGATCTCGAACCCGGTGAGGATGGAGTCGCCGTCGTCGTCCGGGTCGAGGGGGTCGACGAACCCGTCGGCGTCGCTGTCCACCGGGAGGGCGTCCACGGTCGGGTCCCACTCCTCGCCGTCCCACAGGCCGTCGAAGTCCGAGTCGGGGTTGAGCGGGTCGGTCCCGCCCGCCAGCTCGACCTCCGTGAAGATGCCGTCGAGATCGGGGTCGGTGTCCGGATCCGGAGGCTCGTCTTCGGTGGGGTCGAGGAAGTTCGGGGTGCCGTCGCCGTCGGAGTCGCCGGTGCCCTCGTCCTCGTCGAGCGCCCCGTCGCCGTCGCTGTCGAGGTCGAGCGCGTTGATGATCCCGTCGTTGTCCACGTCGCCGATGCCCTCGACGCCGTCGGGGATGCCGTCGCCGTCCGTGTCGCTGTCGAAGGGGTCGGTGCCCGCGAGTACCTCGTCGAGGTTCGACAGCCCGTCGCCGTCGTAGTCGGCGTTCGCGCCGTCCGTGTCGTCGGGATCGAGGTAGTCGGGCACGCCGTCGCCGTCCGCGTCGGCCGTCGGATCGCCCTCGGAGTCGGGCACGCCGTCGTTGTCCGAGTCGACGTCCAGGAAGTTCGGGATGCCGTCGCCGTCGTTGTCGCCGTCGCCCTCGTCCGCGTCCGTCATGCCGTCGCCGTCGCTGTCGTCGTCGAGGAAGTTGGGGATGCCGTCGTCGTCCGGGTCGCCGATCCCCTCCACGAGGTCCGTGATGCCGTCGCCGTCGCTGTCGTCGTCGAGGTAGTTGGGGACGCCGTCGTTGTCCGGGTCGCCCTCGCCCTCGATCGCGTCGGGGATGCCGTCGCCGTCGCTGTCCTCGTCCAGCGCGTCGGGGATGCCGTCGCCGTCCGTGTCGCCCAGGCCCTCGGTGCCGTCGGGGATGCCGTCGTCGTCGGAGTCGTCGTCGAACGGGTCGGTGCCCGCGGCGACCTCGTCCCCGGTGGAGATGCCGTCGCCGTCGGGATCCGCGGTGGGGCCGTCCGTGTCGTCGGGGTCCAGGTAGTCGGGCACGCCGTCGTTGTCGCTGTCGAGCGTCGGGTCCGTGTCCTCGTCCAGCACGCCGTCGCCGTCGCTGTCGGTGTCCAGGAAGTTCGGGATGCCGTCGCCGTCGTTGTCTCCGCCGCCCTCGTCCTCGTCGAGGATGCCGTCGCCGTCGGAGTCGTCGTCCAGGTAGTTGGGGATGCCGTCGCCGTCCTGGTCGCCGTCGCCCTCGAGCAGGGTGGGGATGCCGTCGTCGTCGTCGTCCGGGTCGAGCACGTCCGGCTGGCCGGTGCCGTCGCTGTCCTGGGGGAAGACGTTCGGGCCCCACTCGACGCCGTCGGGGATGCCGTCGCCGTCGGAGTCCGGGTCGAACGGGTCGGTGCCGTAGGCGATCTCGTCGATGTTGAGGATGCCGTCGTTGTCGGTGTCCTGGGTGGGGCCGTCGAAGTCGTTGGTGTCGTAGCAGTCGGGGATGCCGTCGCCGTCCAGATCGCCGGTGCCGTCCAGGTTGTCGGACTGGTTCTCCCCGTCGCTGTCCAGGTCCTCGTAGTTGCCCACGCCGTCGCCGTCGGGGTCGTCGGCCGTCTCGAAGTCGTCGAGCAGGGTGTCGGCGTCGCTGTCCAGGTCCAGGAAGTTGAGGGTGCCGTCGCCGTCCGGGTCGCGGGTGCCCTCCACGGAGTCGAGGATGTGGTCGCCGTCGCTGTCGTCGTCCAGCTGGTTCACGAGGCCGTCGCCGTCGGGGTCGCCGGTGCCCTCGATCGCGTTGGGGATGCCGTCGCCGTCCAGGTCCGAGTCGCCCGCGTCGCAGATGCCGTCGCCCTCGAAGTCGGGGCCGTCGTTGGCGGGGTCGAAGGCGCCGGAGTCGCAGTCCTCGCAGGTGTCCGAGTCGGTGTCGCCGCACACGTTCGCGTTGGAGTCGTCGGTGTCCACGTCGGGGGCGAGGCAGCCCGCGTTGCCGCCCAGGGTGCCGTCCCCGAGGCCGTCGCCGTCGACGTCGTTGCAGGTGTCCGTGTCGTCGCAGATGCCGTCGCCGTCGGAGTCCGCGGGGCACGTGTCCAGGGCGTCGCAGATGCCGTCGCCGTCCGCGTCCGGGGGGACCGAGCTCGCGAGGTTCGGGTTGCTGCCGCAGGCGGTCTCGTCCGCGTTGCTCCAGCCGTCGCCGTCGATGTCGAGGTCGCCCGCGTCGCAGATGCCGTCCACGTCGCTGTCGAGGCCGTCCACGAGGGGGCCGAAGACGCCGGACACGCAGTCGTCGCAGGTGTCGTTGTCCGTGTCGGCGCACACGAAGTTGTCGTTGTCGTCGCTGTCGGCGGCGGCGCAGTAGCCGTCCAGGTCCACGTCCGTGCCGTCGTTGAAGGGGTTGAAGAACCCGTTCACGCAGTCGTCGCAGGTGTCCAGATCGGAGTCGGTGCAGACGTTCGGATCGGTGTCGTCGGAGTCGTCGACGCCCTGGATGGAGCAGCCGGACTGGTCGAAGAGGATCTGCCCCACGCCGTCCACGTCGAAGTCGCTGCAGGTGTCCAGGGCGTCGCAGATGCCGTCGAGGTCGGCGTCCACCGTGAGGGGCGTCTGGGCGGGGTCGGTGGTGGACGATCCGCACGTGAGCTCGTCCACGTCCGTGAACCCGTCGTCGTCGTCGTCGGGATCCCCCGCGTCGCACAGCCCGTCGCCGTCGGTGTCGAGGCCGTCGTTGGCGGGGTCGTAGGTGCCGCCCGCGGCGAGGCAGTCGTCGCAGGTGTCGTTGTCGGTGTCGCCGCAGGCGAAGGCGCTGGTGGGGTTGGTGTCGGTGCCGTTGGGCACGCCGTCGCCGTCCCAGTCGAAGGCGGCGCAGGACGCGTCCCCGACGCAGTCGTCGTCGAAGCAGTCGGTGAGCAGGTCCAGGTCGTTGTCGACGTTGTCGGTGCAGTTCGTCTCCTGGGCCGCCGCGGCGCCGGTCATGGCGGCGAGGAGCGTGATCGCGGCGATCAGGAGGCGGGCGAGGCGTCGCACCGCTCCACTTTACAGACGCGCGCGAGGGGCGGGCGCACCGTTCGGGTACCCTCCGCGCGTGAACGCTCGACTGCTCGTCTTCGTAGTCCTGCTCGCGGCCTGCCGCACGCCGGGTGAGGTGCCCACCGCGAGCCCCGAGGCGGTGGAGGTGAGCTTCACGGCCGCCGCCGAGTCGCCCGACGAGCGTCGGTTGGTGCTGCGCCTGGAGTCGAGCGACGCCCTCGCGGGTCACGTCGTGGCGCTCTGGCCCGCCGACGCCGCCACGTCCGCGCCCGTGCGGTCCGAGACGGCGCGCCTGAGCCTGCCGGACCCCCACGACCTGATCACCACGCCCCCGCCCCGGGATCCGCCGCCGCTTTCGTCGCTGGAGATCGAGCTGCGGGGCACCACGCAGCGCGGCCGCGCGACGGTCGATCTGGGGGACGATCCGGCGGCCGTCGCCCTGCGCGTCGCCGTCGCCGAAGCTCACTCCGAGGGCCTCGCGACCTGGCGCGCGACGTGGCTGGAGAGCCACCGCGCCGAGACCGAGCCGGTGGTCTCCGAGGCCGTGGAGCTCGCCGACGCCGCCGCGGCCCTCGACTTCCCCATCCCCCGCGGGCGCACGACCGCGGACGTGGAGGCCCTCACCGCCCTGTCCGCCCGGTGCCTCCGCGTGCGACCGGCGCTCGAGCGCCTCCAGCCTCGGGTGCGGGACCTCGAAGACGACCTCCTCGGGCCGCTGCCCGGGTTGCCCGAGACCCTCGCGGGTGCCGCCGAGATCGCCCTGCGTCGCCGCGATCTCGGGTGGGCCTGCGAGAAGGTGACCCGAGGCCTGGAGGCGGCCGGGAAGCGGACCGCGACCGAGGCCGCCGCGACGGACGCGCGGGTCCGACTGAAGAAGCGCGGCCGCACGAAGAGGGCGCTCGCGTCGGTGGCCTTGGTGGACGAGATCCTCCGGTCGGCGGCCGGCGACGAGCTCTTCCTCGAGTACGAGGACGCCCTCACGGACTGGGGGGACGCCGAGACCAAGGTGCTGCGGCTGCGCAAGGCGGATCCCGCGGAGTCGGAGGCCGCCATGGCGGACGCGGCGGAGGCCCGTCGGGACGTGGACGCCATCAACGCGATGATCACGCTGACCCTCTCGGGCCGCTCGGGGCAGCTGTCGGACGCGGTGTTCGCGGCCGCGAAGCGGCTCGAGCGCCTGAAGGAGGAGGAGCGCGAAGCCGTCCTCGACCTGTTCGTCCCCGAGCTGACGCCGGCGTCGCGCGTGCTCCAGCAGCTCGTGCGGGACCGGCTCTGAGCCCCCTGAGGCGTCGTGCGCTCATCGCCGGCCTCGTCGTCGCCGCGGGGGTCCTGATGTTCGGGACCCTGCTCCGGGCCGTCACGGACTCGATGCTCTTCCACCCCGAGCGCGGCCAGTCGCACACGCCCGCGGACTTCGGGATCGCCTTCGAGGACCTGCGCGTCGAGGGCGAGGACGGGGTGAAGACCCAGGCCTGGTGGATCCCCGCGGACGGGAGCGGGCTCGGGGTCACGGTCCTGCACTTCCACGGCAACGCCGGGACCATCGCCGATCGCCTGCCGATGTACCTGGACCTGCGGGAGGCGGGGGTCTCGGTGTTGGCGGCCGAGTACCGAGGCTACGGCGACTCCGAGGGCTCGCCGTCGGAGGATGGGCTCCTGGCCGACGGTCGCGCCGCCTACGCCGAGGCGGTCCGGCGGGCGACGGCGCGGGGCGACCGGCTCGTGTTGGGGGGACGCTCCCTCGGTGGAGCGGTGGCGATTCAGACCGCCGCGTCGGCCCCCGCGGGCACCCTGGCCGGGCTCTGGACGGAGTCGACGTTCACCGATCTCCCCTCCATGGCGGCGCGCTCCGGCATCCCCCTGGGGGCCCACCTCGTGGCCTACCGCTTCGACTCCATCGGCGTCGTGGGCACGATCCGCGCGCCGATCCTCATGTTCCACGGCGACCGCGACGACCTCATCCCTCACGCCCATGGCGAGGCCCTCGCGGCCGCGGTGCAGGCGGCCGGCGGAGACGCGACCTTCGTCTCCCTGGCGGGCGCGGACCACAACGCCACGCCGCCCGCGGCCACCCGCCTGCACGCCGCCGAGCTGCACGCGTTCCTGCGTCGCCTGGGAGCCCCCGAATGACCGCACCGAACCGTCGCCTGTGGATGATCGCCGCGCTCCTGGGCGCGCTCGCCGTCGTGCTCGGCGCGTTCGGCGCCCACGCCCTGTCGTCCGTCACCGACGACCCCGCCCGCATGCGGATCTGGCGCACGGCGTCGCTGTACCACCTGGTCCACTCGGCGGTGCTGTTCGGCGCGGCCCTGCACCCGGGGCGGCCGGTGTGGGCCCCGAGGCTCCTCGTGGCCGGGATCGTGATCTTCTCGGGCTCCCTCTACGCCCTGGCGCTGACCGGGGTCGGCGTCCTGGGCGCCATCACCCCCATCGGCGGCGTCTGCTTCATCGCGGGCTGGGTCGCCCTCGCCTTCGCGCGCTGACCGGAGCCGCCGTGCCTCCTTTCCACCTCGCCATCCCCGTGGAGGATCTCGCCGCCGCGCGCGGCTTCTACGGCGGCCTGCTGGGCTGCGCGGAGGGCCGCGTGGACCCGAAGTGGGTGGACTTCGACTTCTTCGGGCACCAGCTGACGGTGCACCTCGCGCCGCGCGAGACCGACGCGCAGCGCAACGCGGTCGACGGCGACGCAGTGCCCGTGCGGCACTTCGGGGCGATCCTCGACTACGGGGACTGGGAGGCCTTGGGCGAGCGGCTCACGGCCGCGGGCGTCGTGTTCCTCATCGCGCCGCGGGTGCGGTTCCGGGGCGAGGTGGGCGAGCAGGGGACCTTCTTCGTGCGGGACCCCGCCGGCAACGCGCTGGAGTTCAAGGCGTTCCGGGATCCGTCGCGGATCTTCGCCTCCTGAACAGCAGCAGCAGCGGCACCAGGTACGCGCCCGAAGGCGACCCCGCCGTGTCGCAGTCGCAGATGCCGGGGACCTCGGGCTCGGGGCGCTCGGGGCCGGGGACGAACAGGTCCGGGGCGTGGACGAGGCGACGGGCGAGGCGCAGGGCGTCGGCCTCGTCCTCCACCGGGTAGACCTCCCAGCGCTCGGGCCCGCCGAGGCCGGGGGTGCGGTCGCGCAATCACCTGGCCGCCGTCGACGTCGAAGAAGGCGTGGGGCGGCGCGAGGGTCGGGTCCAGGACCATCCAGCCCGCCGTGCCCAGGTCGAGCAGGCCGCCTGCCGGGGGCAGGGACCCGCCGAGGGCTCGGCGTCGGCCGCGGCCCCGACGGCGAACGCGACGGCCTCGGACAGCGGATCGGGCCCCGTGAAGGCGCGGCGCCCCCCCCCGTCCGCCTCCTCGTCGCCCGCGATCCCGTCGCCCCCCAGCCACCGAGGCGCGTCCGCCCCGCCGCGGCGTTCGCGGCCGGCAGGGCCTCGTGGTCGGCCAGGGCGTCCTCGTCCGCGACGAAGCCCGGCCCCCTGGGCCACGGCCACGTCCCCCGACGCGAGGAGCAGGGCGTCCCCGTCGAAGACCCACCGCAGATCCCGGCCCCCCGCGGCGGCGTGGATGTCGAACCGGTAGACGGGTCGCCGCGAAGCCCTGGGCGGAGGCCGCCGACGGGGCGATGAGGACCCCGGCGAGGGCCAGGGCGAAGCGGCGGCGGGCATCGGCCGGAGTGTAGTAGACCCCCGGCCATGTCCGACCCCCGCTTGCCGCTGGACGGCGTCGTCGTCCTGGATCTGACCCGCATCCTCGCGGGCCCGTACTCGACCCAGATCCTCGGCGACATGGGCGCCACCGTGTGGAAGGTCGAGCGCCCCGGCTCGGGGGACGACACGCGCGCGTGGGGACCGCACGGCAAGAACGGGCAGACGGCCTACTTCCTCAGCGTGAACCGCAACAAGCGGTCCATCGCCGTGGATCTCAAGGCGGCCGACGGCAAGGCCGTGATCCGCAGGCTGGCGGCGAAGGCCGACGTGGTCGTGGAGAACTTCCCTCCCGGCAAGCTCGACGCCCTCGGGCTCGGCTTCGACGTGCTGCGGGCGGACAACCCGAGGCTCGTGATGACGTCGATCACGGCCTTCGGCCAGGAGGGGCCGCTGTCGGGCGAGCCCGGCTACGACCTGGTGGCCCAGGGCTACGGCGGGATCATGGCGCTCACCGGGCCGGTCGAGGGCCCGCCCTACCGCGTCGGGGTGCCGATCGTGGACCTCACCACCGGCATGAACGCCGCCCTCGGGACGCTCCTGGCCCTGCGCGCCGCCGAGCGCGACGGGGTGGGTCAGCGCGTCGACATCAGCCTCTTCAACACCCACCTCTCCTGGCTCGCGAACGTGGCCGGCAACGCCCTCATGTCCGGCGAGCCGTCCCCCCGGCTGGGCAACGCGCACCCCAACGTCGCGCCCTACGAGCCGGTGCCGTCGTCGGACGGCTGGCTGCTGCTCGCGGTGGGGAACGACGGGCAGTGGGAGCGGCTGCTGGAGCTGCCCGAGTTCGCGGCCCTGCGGCCCCGCACGGAGTGGGCCACGAACAACGCCCGGGTGCTCGATCGCGCGGCGATGATCGAGGCCTTGGCGCCGATCTTCGCGACCCGCCCGCGGGACGAGTGGATCGCGCGCCTCAAGGCGATCCGGGTGCCCGCGGGGCCCATCCAGCGCCCGGACGAAGCCCTCCGCTGCGAGCAGACGGAGGCGACGGACATGGTCGTGGCCATCGATCACCCGACGGTGGGGACCTACGAGACCGTCGCCACGCCCTACCGGCTGGATCGCACGACCGTGACCGAGTACGCCCCCGCGCCGCTGCTGGGCGCCGACACGGACGGGGTGCTCGCCGAGGCCCTCGGCATGGGGGCGGACGAGATCGCTGCGCTGCGGGACGGGGGCGCGCTGGGCGGCTGAGCCGCCGCCGCGGACGAGCGGAACAGCTCTCTAGTACGGCGAGACCGAGAAGAAGTGGGCGCGCATCGAGTCGCCCATCACCACCGGGAAGTAGCCGTTGATCTCGTCCTGCCCGCTGTCGGCCAGCTCGTCTGTGGCCAGCACGACGGGGTAGGCGAGGTTCCGCGCGATCACCCAGTAGTTGTCGCTGCGGGGCACGAACACCACGCCCGTGGCGTCCGCGGTCCGGGGGTCGCCGCGCTCGAGGCTCATCCACAGGTCGGGGGTCTGCTGGGCGCCGTCGGCGAAGGAGATCCGCGTGAGCGGCCGGTTGTTGTCCCGGCGCGCGGTGTAATAGAGCTGCCCGTCGCGCACCGCCGACACGCTCGCGGTGTTCCCCTCGATCTCCGGGGTCACGGAGGTGACCGCCCAAGTGGCCACGTCCACGAGGTCGACGTTCACCGTCTCGGTCTCGGAGGCCGCGTGGTGGTCGTTGTACATCGCCGCGACCTTGTCGCCCGTGTCCGAGTAGGCGAGGTACTCCAAGCGCCCTCCGTCCGGCTGCGGGAGAGAGAGGGGCTGCGCGCCCTCGGTCTCGGCGTCGGCGTCCACGAGCCCGAGCCCGGGCAGGTCCAGGACCCAGAGCTCGTTCATGTCGCCCTCCCGGGTGGCCACGGCGACGGCCAAGCGACCCCCGTCGGGGCGAATGGCCAGGTGCCGGCCCGAGCGGGCTTCGGCGTCCTCGGTGTACAGCGTGGCGCGGGCGATCTCCGAGAGGTCCGACGCGTTCAGGGCCAGCACGTGCACCGACGGCGTCGAGGGCTCCTCGGTGAGCGGTCCCCACCCGTGGAAGTGGCTGCCGTCGTTGAACAGGACGTACAGGACCGTCTTGTCGGGGGACAGGACCACGCCGCCGACGCTGCCGCCGCCGTCCGTGGACAGATCCTTGCCGCCGGTCCACTCGAGCAGCGCCGTATCGAACACGTTCACGAACGGGGTCTGCTTCTCCGCCGCGTAGAGCAGGCGGCCGTCGGCGCTCGTGACGCCCTGGCGGAGGTTCTGCCCCGCCGCGCCGCTGGGGTTGCCGCCGCGCGCCCCCTCGGGGGGCCGGAAGCTCATGTGGTGCGCCATGCCACTGCTCGACGAGTCGAGGACCACGAAGTCGCCGCCGTAGTTGCCGCCGTAGATGGCGGGGGCGTCGATGAAGTGCAGGTTCACCGTCACGACGCCGGTGAATGCCACCTCGTGGATGAAGTCCAGGGTGCGGGTGACGGCGCCGCCCGGGAGGATCGACTCGGGGCCGTAGTAGGTGAAGGGCTTGTCCTCGTCGAACCACAGCGTCGACGTGTAGGAGACGTCCGGGGCCGGGCCCGAGTTGCCGGGGGCGCCGTTGTTGATGTGCGCGTCGACGTCCTGGGTGCCGTCGGACTGCCCGTCGTTCACCCCCTTCAGGTTGAACAACAGGCGGCCCGTGTCGTTCTGGACCGTGAGGTCGATCGACGGGGTCTGGAACTCCGTTCCGCGGGCGGGATCGTCGCGCCAGACGGCCGACAGGGTCAGATCGCGCGGCTGGGTGACGACGGTGACCGTCTGGTCGTCCACGTCGTACTCGAGGACGGCGGTCTGCTCGCCCAGATCGATGCGCGTCGCGTCCACGGGGGTCGACATGCCGCTCCACTGGCCGGCCTCGTCCCAGGACCACCCCGCGAAGTGGAGGGGCACGCCCACGGGGGGCAGCGTGACGGTCGCCTCGGCGCCGTCGCCCGCGTGCACGACCACCATGTCGTCGCCCAGGTCTTCGTCGAGGGCGTAGGTGGTGTCCGGGGCCGGCGCGAACCCGACGGCCTCGCCCAGCCGCATGACGATGAGGGTGCCGGCGAGGTCGGCGTCCGCGGCGGGGGTCCAGGTGAGCGTCGCGTCCGTCCCGACCGTGACGGCCAGGTCCTGGGGCGGGCCGGGGCCGGGATCGACGTCGACGACGGCGGGGGCGGAGTACTGGCCGGCCAGATCGACGGCCCAGCCCGCGAAGTGGAAGGGGGCGCCCAAGGCGGGGACCGGCACGGACGCGCCGGCCCCGACGTCCAGGTGCACGACCGTGGTGTCGTCGCCCAGATCCTCGCCCACCGCGTGGGCCACGCCGTCCGTGGGGGAGAAGGCCACGGCCTGAGTCGGGCGGATGACGATCATGGCGCCCGCGAGGTCGACGTCCGCGGGGTTCGTCCAGGAGAGCTCGAAGACGTCGCCGCTCACGCCCACGGTGAAGTTGGTGAGGGCTCCGGGGGCCGCGTCGGGGGTCGGGTCCTCGCCCCCGCCGGCCGAGTCGTCGTCGTCGGTCTCGGGGCACGCCGGGGCGACGAGCAGGAGCGAGAGGGCGAGTCCCAGGCGGGCGATGCGCATCGGCGAGTGTCCTCCGTCGCCCGCGGGCGACGGCCCATCATACAGGGACGTCGTGCGATCAGTCGGCGGTGCGCACGTCGATCTCGACCACGTCGCGGAGGGTCTGCCGCCGCTCCGCGCCGTCGAACTGCTTGAACACCCACGCGCCCTTCCGCGTCGGCTTCAGGAGCGCCTCGTCGAGGTCCGGGGGGGCGACCTCCACGACCTCGGCGGAGGCTCGGATCGTGACCCCTCTCACCGCGCCCCGGGGCGCGCGCAGGGCGACGACGTCCGCGAGGCGGATGGCCTCGACGCGGTTCGGTTTGCCGGGCTCGGCGACGCGCTCGAGGGCGTCGAACTCCGCGTCCGTCAGCTTCCTCGGCCCGGCCCCGTCGCGGGTGATGCGGAGGGGGCCGCGGCGCACCTCGGGCGCGGGATCGACCGTGCGGATCCGGACCGCGGTGGGGGAGGGCACGGTCAGGGCGGGGCGGTCGGCCCGGAGCTGGAGGGTCTTGGGGGCGTCGGGCCCCGCGACCAGGAAGACGGCGAAGGCCACGCCGTCGGGTCGGCGGAAGAAGCGCGCCTCCTCGGCGGCGTCGGCCTGGGCGGGGGAGCGGCGGGTGAACACGCGGCCCGAGGCGCCCTCCACGGTGAGCCGCGTCCAGGAGTCGTAGGCGGGGGTCCCGGGGGGGAGATGGTCGACCAGCGGCCAGGGGCCGGGACCTTGGGGGAGGCGGATGACGCCGCCGGCGTCGTCGTCGACGAACAGCGGGACGGTGAGCGCGAGGTCGGGAGTCGCCGGCTCGGGCTCCGCGGCTCCGCACCCGGGGAGGCCGACGAAGGCCGCGAGGGCCGCGACGAGGAGGGGGGCGCGCATCGGCGCGGAGGGTAGAGGATCCGCGGCGCTATGCTCACGCCATGCGCTGGATGCTCCTCGTCGTCTGTCTCGTCGGCTGCCCGGGCGGAGGTCTCATCGGAGACGAGCCGCCCACGCCCGACGACACGCTGCCCCCCGCCCCCGAAGAGGTGGAGATCGAGACGGACGACCGCTTCATCCTCCGCGGGACCTGGAGCCGGGCCGCGCAGGCGTCCCGAAACCCGGGGGTGCTGCTGCTGCACCAGTTCGGGCCCAACGACGACCCGGGGTGCTCCTCCGAGCGTCACGACCGCTCCGACTTCGACGGCGTGGTCTCCGACTTCGTGTCCTCCGGGATCTCCGTGCTGGCCTTCGACTTCCGGGATCACGGGGAGTCGGACACGTCCGACATCCGCTCCACCTGCGAGCTGCTCAGCGACCGGGATCACCTGCCCTTGGACGTGCGCGCCGGGCTCGACTGGCTGCGGGACCGCCCCCTGATCGTCGGTCGGGACAAGGTCGGCGTGGCCGGGGTCTCGGTGGGCGCGAACCTCACGCTCACCGCCGCGAACCGCAGCTACGCCGACGAGGCCGCGGGCGACTGGGGCGGGCGCGGCTTCGTCTCCATCTCCGCCCGTCGCGACCGGGCCTCGGACTTCGATCCCCAGGGCGACGTGTCCCTCACCGTCGTGAACACCCTGTTCATCGCCGCCGAGGACGAGGAGCCCCAGGCGACGCAGAACCAGGAGATGTACGACGAGAACCTGTTCAGCACGGGCACGAACGAGATCCTGCTCCGCCCGGGGTCCGCGCACGGGGCGGCCCTGCTGCAGAGCGACGACGTGGTGCAGGCCCGCCTGGTGGACTGGTTCGTCGACCTCTGGATGTAGCGGCGGCTCGGCGAAGGACTCGCCTCGGAGCGGCGGCTACCGGGTCTCCACGTGTTCGCGGACCTGCTCCAGCGAGAGGTACGTCGCGAAGACGAGCTCTTAGGCGTCGATCGTCTCGCCCTGCTCCCCGTTGACGACCCCGGTGTCTCGCGTGCGGCGCCCATCGATATCCTCGGTCAAGCCCACCCAGGAGGTCGCGAAGTGCGGTGGCGGTCGCCCAGACATGCATCGCGGCAGCTGGAGCTCGGCAGCGAACGCCCACGAAAGTGTCACATCGCCCCGGTGGGGACGCCCCAGGGGTACTGAGTGACACGATTGTGTCGCTCCCGCCGCCGGCTGGGACTCCGAGCCTCTCCCCCTCGGCGACTCGCGAGAAATTCCCACGTGGGGCCCGCCGGACAGGCCGGCGCCCCCCTACTGGGAAATTCTGCCCACCCCCCGGGCCGGCGCCTCCCTGAGCTCCTAGCCGGGGAGCGCCTCGAAGCGTCGGACCCACTGGGCGAACCCGTGCTCCTTCGCGAGCGCGAGCCCCTCGCGCGCGCCCAGCTTGGCGGTGACGGCGCGGCCCGCGGCCTGGTGCGCGCGGGCGTGGTACCAGTAGGTCGCCAAGGCGAGCGGGACGTGCTCGCCGATGAGCAGCTCGGGAGGCATGCGCGGCGCGTTCTCCTCGGGGTCTCCGGGCCCCTGGGCGGCCGTGAGCGCGGCCCGGGCCCACCACAGGACGGGCAGGTGCCCCTCCGCCTCGGCGCCCGCCTCGACGGCCTCGAGGATCGCGGCCGCTCCGGCGCCGTCGCCGGCGTCGAGCCTCAGCTCCGCCTTGAGGAGGTCGACCTCCCGACGACGGAAGTCCGGCGGCGTCGCCCCGAGGGCCCGATCGGCCCGGCTCACGCAGAAGCGCGCGGCGTCGGGCTGGTCGGCCGCGCGGTGCCACCGGGCGCGCTGCATCCACAGGTGCAGCCAGTGCGCCTCCATGGGGGTGCCGTCTCGGGGCCCGTCCCCCAGCGTCGCGATGACGGCCTCCCCCTCCACCCCGTCGCCGCGCGCCGCCGCGACGGCGAGCATCACGGCGCCGCTCACGAGCAGGCCGGTGCGATCGCGCAGCGTGCGGAACGTCTTCCAGGCGCGCTCGGCCAGCTCGTGGGCCTCGTCCACGCGGCCCTGCAGCAGGCGCAGCTCCGCGAGGTTCGCCTGGGAGATGCCCACCTGGTCGCTCTCCTCGAGGCCCTCGAAGATGCGGATCGCGTTCTCCACCTCGTCGGTGGCGGCCCGCACGTCCCCCCGACGCCAGTAGAGGACCGACAGGTTGACCCGCAGCCCGGCCTCGGCCCGCTCCTCGCCGTGGCGGCGCGCCAGCTCGATCGCGCCGTGGATGGCGGGCTCGGCCTCGTCCGCGCGCTGCAGCTCGAGCAGCACGGCCGACCGGCTCCACGCGACGCGCACCCCCAGCGCCTCGAGCTCCGGATGCAGGGCGAGGCGACGGTCCGCCTCGTCGAGCCAGGCGAGGGCGCTGCGGTAGTCGCCGGACCGCCGCGCCGCGCGCGCGCCGTGGGTGGCGAAGAGGACGCTCAGGTCCGCGAACCCGGCGCTGCGGGCCTCCTTCATCCCCCGCCGACAGAGCTGCACCGCGGCCAGGTAGTTGCCCGTGCGCGTGTGCAGCCGGGCGCAGAAGATGGCCGTGTCGAGGCGGGCGCGCGGGTTCGGCGCCACCTCCCCGGCCTTCGCGATCGCCGTCTCCGCGGCCCGCAGATCGCCCCGCCCGAAGGCGAGCAGGAACCCCACGACCTGGTAGCGGAACACCGCCTCCGGGGAGACCTCCGCCAGCCGCTCGGAGGCCGATCCCAGTCGGCTCATCCAGCGGGTGGCCGAGGCGTAGTCCAAGGCGCGCGCGGCGGTGAAGGCGGCCTCGAGCGCGTGGGGGAACGCGGCTCGGTCCTCGCCCGCGGCGTAGAGGTGCCGCGCGGCCTGGGCGGCCGCCCCCGGGGCCTCGTTCCCGAGCTTCAGCCAGGTCGTCGCCGCGCGACGGTGCAGGGAGCGCGCCTGGGCCCGGGACAGGTCGTCCAGCACCGCCGCCCGGAGCGCCTCCGAGTACAGGGTGACGGGCTCGTCGGGGGTGCGGGTGTCGAGCTGGACCACGCGGCGACGGTCGAGGTCGTCGAGCGCCGTGTTGAACTCGCCCTCGCCGAGCCCGGACGCCGCCTGGACGATGGAGAGCGGGGGCGCCTCCCCGAGCACCGCGACGATCCGGGCGACGTCGCGCGCGGGCTTCTCGAGGTTGCCGAGGCGTCGCCGGTAGGCGGCCAGCAGCGAGGCGGGCAGCTCCCAGTTCTCCCCGTCCGCGGCGCCGCCGTTCTCGACGATCGTGCGGGCGACCTCCACCGCGAACTGGGGGTTCCCCCGGGCCGTCGTCGCCAGCTTCGCCACCACGCCCGGCCCCACGGTGACGTCGACCGTGACCGACCGGATCACCTCGCTGATCTCGCTCGATGACAGGGGCCGGAGCCGCATCTCGTGGACGTTGTCCCGGGCCCTCAGCTGGGCCATGGCCTTCTTCGGCTCGTCCGACCGCCCGAGCTCCTCCCCCCGGAAGGTGAGGGCGAGCACCACCTGGGCGGCGTTGGGCGCCGCGAGCCGGGTGAGGAGGGTGGAGATCAGGCGCAGCGTGCCCGGATCCGCGAAGTGGGCGTCCTCGATGCCGACCACCAGGGGCGCGTCCGCCGCGACGCGCCGGAGCATCTCGCCGACCGCCCGGAAGACCGCGGACTGGTCGTCCAGCGCCGCGCCGAGGCCGGGCCCCACGCCGGGAGGGGCCCCCTTCGTGCCGAGCGCGGGGAAGAACCGCGTCAGCAGCTCGCGATCCCCGGCGAGCACGCGATCGACGTGAGAGCGCGCGAGGCCCGGCCCCGCGAGCCGCAGGAGGATGTCGTGGAAGGGCGCGCAGAAGGCCCCCGAGCTCGGGTGGCAGCGGCCGATCGCGACGCGCGCGCCCTTGACCCAAGCGAGGCCCCGGAACGTGTGCAGGAGTCGCGTCTTGCCGAGCCCCTCCTCGCCCTCGATGAGGATCGCGCGGATCCCGTGGCGTCGCGCGCCCTTCACGTGCGCGATGAGCGCGTCCAGCTCCGTCTTGCGACCCACGTGCCGGGGGGTGACGAGCGCGGCGAGGGCGACGCTCGAGGCCCCCACGGCCCGCACCGTCCCCGAGGAAGGCGGGCCCTTCGACGCGGCGTCCCGGGCGTCCCGCTCCTTGCGCAGGCGGGCGCGCAGGGCCTGGAAGTCCTTGTCGCCGGAGCGCACGGTGGGCTCGTCGATCGACTCGTCCAGCGGCCCCGTCGTGACCTCCTCGAAGACCACCCGCGTGGCCTCCTCGTGGCTCTCCTCGGCGGGGACGAACTCGAGGCTGGCGCCCGCCGCCTCGCCCTCCACGAGGGCGCGTATCCCCACCAGCTCCCGCTCCACCGAGCGCATGTTCTCGGGCCGATCCGCGGGCTCCTTGGCGAGCAGGCGGAGGAGCAGCGCGTCGAGCTCCGGAGGGATGCCGTCGAGGCGACGAGAGAGCGGCTCGGGGGCGGCGGTGCAGTGCAGCCACAGGAACTCCTGGGGCCGACGGGCGCGGAAGGGCGGCGCCCCGGAGAGCAGCTCGTAGAGCAGGATCCCGAGGCCGTACAGGTCCGCCCGGTGGTCGACCTCCGAGCCCGTGATCTGCTCGGGCGACATGTAGGAGTACGAGCCCACGACGTGGCCCACCTGGGTGAACGAGGTCTGCTCCTCCAGCCACTTCGCCACGCCGAAGTCCACCAGCTTGACCGTGCCGTCGGCGGTGACGAGCACGTTGCCGGGCTTGAGGTCGCGGTGGACGAGCCCGACCTTGTGGATCGCGCCCACCGCGCGGCACAGCTGGACCGCCACGTCGACGACCCGCGAGAGGATCTGCGGATCGATGGGCAGCGGCGCCATCCGCGTCGAGTTCGGGGGCGCCGGCGGCAGCGGCTCGTCGTCGTCGAGGTCGAGCACCCACCGCGACGCGACGCGGCCCCCCACGCGCTCCATGGAGAAGTAGGCGACGCCCTCGTGCTCTCCGGACTCGAGCACGCGCACGACGTTGGGGTGGTCCACCCGGCGCGCGGCGTCGAACTCGCGGTCGAAGCGGCGGACCCAGGACGGTCGCAGGCGCGACAGCACCTTGACGGCCACGAGCTGCCCGGACCGCGTGTCCCTGGCCTCGTACACCGCCGCCATGCCGCCCTGGCCGAGCAGGCCCAGGATCTCGTACGGGCCGATCCGGCCGGCAGAGGGTGAAAAGGCGGACGGACCGGTCACCCGTCGAGTTTATCCGGGCGCGGGGGTCGGTCTCGGTGCCCCTCTACACTTTTCTTTTTCTGTCGGGACGTGGTGACGTGTCGAACAGTTCGGAGCGCGCATGCAGAACCCCGCCACCGCCCAGATCGAACGTCTCTACCGGCAGTACGGCGCCATGGTGCATCGGCGCTGCCGCCGCATCCTGCGCAACGAGGAGGAGGCGCTCGACGCGACGCAGGACGTGTTCGCCCGCGCCCTCCGCTACTGGGACACCTGGGACGGGAGCGCGGATCGCATCCACTGGCTCAACCGCATCGCCACGAACCACTGCCTGAACCGGATCCGCAACAGCAAGGGCCGCCGGGAGAAGCTGGACATGCGCAAGACCGAGCTCCCCGCCGTCGGCACCGGGCCCGCGGGCGCGGCGGACCTGGAGCAGCTCGACATCGTGCACGCCGTCATGCGCGACATGCCCGAGGACCTGCAGCGGCTCGCGATCCTCTACTGGTTCGACGAGATGACCCAGGCCGAGATCGCCGAGGCCGTGGGCCTCTCGGTGCCCACGGTGCGGAAGCGGCTGCGGCGCTTCATCCACGAGGCCCGGCGCAGCCTCCGCGTCGGCTTCGAGAGCAGCATCCTGCGCGCCATCGCGGCCGACCCCACCAAGCTCCTCCTCCTCGGCGCGCTCGCGCACGCGGCGGCCTGACCATGACCGACGACCCCACCCCGGAAGCGCCCATGCCGTCCATCGAAGATCTGCTCGCCCGCCCCGAGCTCGCCGAGGGCGCCGTCACGCCCGCCACCATCCAGTCGCTCGTCGCGGGCGCGGTGGAGCCGACGATCGTGGGGGAGCTGCGCCGTCGAATCGCCGAGGACCCGCCCGCCCAGGCTCGGTACGACGCGCTCGTCGCGAAGGAGCGGGCGTTCGACGCGGACCACCCCTGGGAGTCGGTGCGGGACGAGGTCCTGGCCCGGGCCGTGGAGCTCCCCCAGGTCGACACCGAGGGCATCCTGCGCGGCTTCGAGGGCGGCAGGCCCGTCCGCGCGCGCGCCGAGGTTCTGTGGTGGCGTGGCCTCGTGCCCGCCCTCATCGGCGTCGCCACGGCCGTGGTGGTCTTCCTCTCCCTCCCCCCGCCCGAGGCGCCGACGACCGGGCCGGGCAACCGCGTCAAGTCCGGCGAGGGGCTGCACGGCTTCGTCCTGGTCGAGGGGCACACGCAGCCGCTGAGCGACGGCGAGGCCCTGGGCGCGGGCGACCGGCTCCAGCTGCAGGTCACCACGACGCACGGTCGGCTGGCGCTCCTCGGGGTCGACGGCACCGGCACCGTGTCTCGGTACTTCCCGGTGGCGGGCGAGCTGTCCGCGCCCTGGACCCCCGGCGTCGCCCGGCCGCTCCCGGACAGCCTCGTGCTCGACGCGGCCCCGGGCCCCGAGGTGTTCGTCGCGTTCCTGTCCGACGAGCCGCTCGCCCTCGACGCGCTCCAGCAGGCGCTGCACGACGTGGTGGACCAGGGAGGCCCCCGCGCCCTGCTCACGGCCGATCTGGAGGCGCTCGCGTCGGCCCCGCAGGTCGACGTCTTCCACGTGGAGAAGCGCACCGAGTGAGTCGACTCCTCCCCGCCCTTTGCCTCGCCGTCGCGGTCCTCGTGGGCCCGTCGCGGGCGGGCGCCGTGGAGGGAGCCGACGTCCGCTTCGCCCTGCTGGTCTCTCACGACACCGGCGGCCCGGGCACGGCCCAGCTGCTGTTCTCCGAGTCCGACGCCGACCGCCTCGCGGAGGTGCTGGTGCAGCTGGGGGGCGTGTCGAGGGACCGGATCGTCCAGCTCCGGGCGCCCACGGCGGCCTCGCTCCAGCGGGCCGTGCAGCGGCTCACCGCGCGGATCGGCGAGGCCAAGGCGGCCGGGGCCCACGTCTCGCTGCTGTTCTATTACTCGGGCCACGCCGACCCCGACGCCTTGCGGTTCGGGCGCGAGACGGTGTCGTTCGACGCCTTGCGCTGGGACCTCGAGGAGACGGGCGCGGACGCGCGGCTGCTGTTCCTGGACTCCTGCTTCTCGGGAAGCGCGGCCCGCGCGAAGGGCGCGTCCCGGGCCCCCGGGTTCCTGCGTGAGACGACGGCCGGCGCCGACGCCCGGGGCGAGGTCCTGATCACGTCGAGCGCCGCCGACGAGGCGAGCCAGGAGTCCGACGAGGTCGGCGGGTCCTACTTCACGCACTACCTCGTGAGCGGCCTGCGCGGCGACGCGGACACGTCGGGCGACGGCGCCGTGACCCTCGATGAAGCCTACCGCTACGTCTATCACCGCACCGTCGCCCACACGACGGGCACGCGCGCGGGCACCCAGCACCCGGGCTTCGACTACGACCTGAGCGGGTCTGGGGACGTCGTCCTCACCGACCTCGGCACCCGGGGCGCGGCGCTGGCGTTCGGCGCCGCCGACGACGGTCGTTTCCTCATCTTCGACGACGCGGCGCGTCGTTTCCTCGCCGAGGTCCAGGTGCTCCCCGGTCGGCCCACGCGGCTCATGGTGGAGGCCGGGCGGTACCGCATCCAGCGCCGAGGGGCGGAGGCCCTGCACGAGCAGGTCGTCACCCTCGCGACCGGCGACGAGCACGCCGTGGCCGTCGCCGACATGACCCCGGTGCCGTACGCCGACGACGTGACCAAGGGCCACCTCGACGCCTACCGACGCTGGAGGGCGCGCCGGGGGGTCGTCGTGGCGCCGAAGTTCGGGGGCCAGGCGTACTTCGACCAGGTGACCCGGGACACGCTCATCCCGCCCCTCCCGATCTACGGGGCGGAGGTCGCGCTGCGCGGCTTCCCGGGCGCGCTCACGTCGATCCGCGCGGACGTCCTGTTCGGCTTGTGGCGGGGCAAGCAGGACCTGGGCGCGGGGCTCCAGGACGTCCAGTTCTTCGAGCTGCACGCGAGCTTCGGGGCGTTCCTCAACCCGCCCGTGCCCGGGACGCGCGTCCTGCGGCCGTACGTGGGGCTCAAGGTCGGGCTCCTCTACCTGCACCGCGAGTTCGCGCCCGTGGATCAGCGACCCCAGGACCTCGGCACCGCCACTCCCGGCGTCGTCGCGGGCCTCGAGATCGCCCCCACCGATCGCATCTCCGTCGGCTTCGAGGTCCGCGCGAGCCTGATGCCCTACGTCGTCGAGAACGAGCAGAAGCTCCTCGGGCACGTCGAGCCCCTGGTGTCGCTCCGGTTCGCGCTCTAGCCATGAACGAGGTGACCATGACCCGCACGATCCCGGCCCTCTTCGCGCTCCTGCTCGTCGGCTGCGGCGCGCCGTTCAACAACCGGTGGTTCGAGGAGGACGCGCTCTTCACGTCCGCCGTGCCCGACGCGGACGAGCTGCGCAGCGACACCCCCGCCCCGGACGCCTCGACCCGCGACGTGGGGGATCCCTCCCGAGCGGTCGCCTTCACCGACGCGACGGCCCGCAGCGTCAACGGACTCAACCTGTGGCTCCTCTCGGTCCTGGACGCGGTCGTCCAGGAGCCGATCACGGCGCGCGACGAGCACGTCCGAAGCTGGGGGCCGTACCCGCTCCTGAGCTCGGACGAGCGCTCCGTGCAGCTGCGCATCGAGCGGGTGGGGGAGGGGCAGTTCCTGTACCTGCTGGAGGGGCAGAGCGATCCCCCCGACGCCGTCCGCGACAACGCCTGGCTCGTCCTGCTCGAGGGGCGGTTCGACCGCGTGGGCGACCTCCGCGACGGCGCCGGGAGCTTCACGTACGACGCCTCGGCCCTGGCCGCCCTCACCGGCGAGGCGGTGGGCGGGACGATGTCGTCCGAGTACGCCACCGACGAGGGGTCCGTGGAGCTCTACAGCGAGTTCCGCGACTGGGAGGACCCGGACCGGGACTCGCGGGAGTGGGACTACTACTTCGAACGGCACCGCGGCGTCGGGGGCCTGTTCGAGTTCCGCACCCCGGCCCAGGTGGTGGGGGAGGCGGACTCCGCGCTGGAGACCTGGCGCCTCCGCTCCCGGTGGTCGGCCGATCGCAGCGGCCGCGCCGACGCGTTCGTGGTGGGCGGCGACGTCCCGGCGCGCATCCCGAGCGTCGAGTGTTGGGACGAGGCCGGCCTCCGCACCTACTTCCGGGTGGGCGCCCGCGACGCGCCGCTCGAGGAGGAGGGGGTCGTGGGCGACTGCCTGTTGGAGGAAGACCTGCCGCGCGATCTGCGGGATTGACAGTGAGGCCGAACCGGGGCGGTCAGCCCTTGCGTCGGGCCTGCCGCTGCTCGGCGCGGGCCGCCCCCTCGCGCCAGCGGCGACGGTCCTCGTCGGTCTCGAGCGTCAGGGGAGGGACGGGCTTGGGCTTGCCGCGCTCGTCGATGGCCACGAAGGTCGTGTAGGCCGACGTCGCGTGGAAGGTGGTCCCGCGGTGCTCGCCGGTGACCCTCACGCCCACCTCCATGCTCGTCTCGCCCACCCAGTTCACCCGGGCGCGCAGCACGAGGACCTGGCCGAGCCGCACCCCGCGCACGAACTGCACCTCGTCGAACGCGGCCGTGACCGTGGGCCCGCAGGCGTGCCGCTCGGCGGCGACGGCGGCGGCGATGTCGATCCACGCGAGGATCTGTCCGCCGAAGGCCGTCCCGTGCATGTTCGTCTGCCCGGGGAGCACCATCTGGGTCATCTCGACCTGGCTCCGCGCCGGCGTGCGGGTGGGCTCGCCGTCCGCGCTCACGGGTCGCGCTCCCAGGACTCGCCCACGTCCGGGGTGATCGCGGCCACGAAGAGCTGCGCCTTGCCGGTGCGGTCGCTGGTGTAGAGCAGGCGGCTGCCGTCCGGAGAGACCGAGGGGTTCCGCTCGCTGCCCGACGCCTTGGTGAGGCGCTTGAGCCGGCTGCCCCGGACCGTCACGGCGAAGAGGTCGGTGGTGCCGCCCCCGCGGGCCATGTCGGACGCGAACACCAGCACGGCCCCGTTGGGCATCCACGCGGGGGCCTCGTGTCGCCCGCCGCCTCGCAGCAGCTCGCGCGCGTCGCTGCCGTCGGCGTTCGCGACCATCAAGGAGGACGTGCCCTCGCGGGTCGCGACCCAGGCCAACATGGCGCAGTCGGGGGACCACGCCGCGCCCGCGTCGGGACCCGGGGCGTCGGTCAGGCGGGCCAGGCCCGTCCCGTCGGCGGCCATCGTGTACAGCTCCACGTCCCCCGATCGGGCGCTGGAGAACGCGACCCGGCTGCCGTCCGAGCACCACGCCGCGTCGCCGTCGTAGCCGGGGCTGTCCGTGAGGTTCACGAAGGAGCCCTTGGCCAGGTCCTGCACGTAGACGTCGAGGTCGTCGCGCAGCCGGGCCTCGGCGCCCGCCTCGTCGGCCGCGGGGGTGCTGCCCGTGTGGTGCGTGGACGCGTAGGAGACGACGCCCGGGCTCCCCGGCACGAAGGTCGGCCGCTCGGTGCGGCCCACCCCCATCGTGATCCGACGCTGGTTGGCGCCGTCCGCGTCCATGAGCCACGTCTGCTCCCAGGGGTTCTCGACGAACCCGCCCGCGCGGGCCGCCTGGAACAGGACCTGCGCCCCGTCCGCCGACCACGCGGGGAGCCCCTGGCGGCCCTCGGTGGTGAGCTGACGTCCCTGCAGCCAGGTCGGGGCCGACTCGAGCGTCACCGCGAGGTCGGGGGGCTCGTCCGGCGGCTCGGGCATGTGCTCGGGCGCCGGCTCGTCCACGACCGGCTCGGCCTCCGCGACGGGTTCGGCTTCGGCGGCGGGTTCGG
>Ga0114932_10000735_pt1 | contig 38326 bp, 41 predicted proteins | sample 2SBtaG_2_FD_87286 | JGI IMG/M metagenome (GOLD analysis project Ga0114932, IMG submission 87286) | Deep subsurface microbial communities from Kolumbo volcano to uncover new lineages of life (NeLLi) - 2SBTROV12_ACTIVE470 metaG | ecosystem: Environmental > Aquatic > Marine > Volcanic ...
AGAGAACGACGCCAGCCTGAGTCGGAACCATTGACCACATCAATGGTGTGTCTGCTATTTGAACGCCATCCTTCAACCCAACTTCGATGAGAGCCTTGGTACCAAGGTTCAAGAACAAGAACGTTCGCCACGCAAACGAAACTACATGGGTCCTTCACTTCTGAGGAATAACCCGGCAAACTGACGCTTCGTGTTGAAGATATTTTTCTCATCGTTGCTTGCGGTAGCAGTGCTCTTGGTTGGAGGTCCAGCCAACGCGGCAAAGGTAGAAACCGCAGGTGGTGCTTCTAGCTATGGGCAGCCCGACCAGCTATCGGTGGCGTCTGGGGTCACAGCGATGACCTCCCGGCCTGATGGGACCGGCTACTGGATAGCAACGTCAGATGGCTCGGTCCTGAATTTTGGAGCCGCAAGTCATTTCGGCGACATGAGCGCAGTGACGCTAAATAAACCACTGGTAGGCATGGCATCAACTGCGACAGGAAATGGTTATTGGCTGGTCGCTAGCGATGGAGGCATCTTTTCCTTCGGAGATGCATCCTTCTACGGATCTACTGGAGCACTCGTTCTTAACAGTCCCATTGTCGACATGGCTGCTTCTGCAACTGGCGCCGGATATTGGCTTGTTGCCGCAGATGGCGGCGTTTTCTCCTTCGGCGATGCCGCCTTTTACGGATCAACAGGAAATCTGGTACTTAACAGACCGATAGTAGGGATGCTCTCAACAAAATCGAGCTTGGGTTATTGGCTTCTCGCCGACGACGGAGGGATCTTCACCTTCGGTGACGCCGGCTTCTACGGCTCGGGACCAGGTCGAGGATTTAGAGATCCTTTCGCAGGAATGATCCCGACGGTTGATGGAAATGGTTACTCATTAGTGCACTCCAATGGTCAGATCACCGCATTTGGAAGCTCCACTCTCGCTAAGGCTGCTACCTGTGACTCTTGGCCAGTTTCTGACATGTCAGTTTCAGGCGTTGGAGCGGTCCTTTTGCGAACATCTGCCGAGGTACCAAGCGATCCGCCTTCAAAATATTCGGCTGCGCTGGACGCCGCTTATATTCAGAAACTCATTTCACACTCTCAAGCCTGTCAGAGCTACCAGCCCCCGCAATTACAGTCCCTAGCGTCTCCGCTGCTTGAACCAGTTAAGACCTCTGGCTACGGGTGGCGTCGGCATCCGGTTTGGGGAGATCTCGCAATCCATAACGGCGTTGACTTCATAGGACCTAACAGGACCTCGGGAGGTGCAGCATTGGCTGTAGCGAGTGGAACTGTCGTAGCGGTCACGGATCTAACCGCATACGGCACAACAGTCATCGTCGATCATGGAGGACAAGTCGCATCAGTGTATGGCCATCTAAAGAGCTCAGAGGTTGAACCCGGCCAAGAAGTAGAGGTAGGAGCTTCTCTTGGTTTTGTAGGGTCAACCGGGGTGTCTACAGGAGCCCATCTCCACATGGAACTCTGGTTGAACGGTGCCACCGTGGATCCACTTCTCTATTTGGTAATGCCTTAGGGACAGCGGGGTTAGGTAGCAAAACTAAAAGGCTTCGAGGTGTTCCAGCACGGCATCGATAAATCCAAAGTTTTTTGGCGTAGCGAAATGGTCGCAGCCTCGCAACTCGGTGTAGGTCGCGTCTGTGAGAGCGTTCAATAAGGGGTCGGCCGGTCCGGCGAAATCTTCAGTGCCAAGCACCACTCTGACGGGATGAGTGATCTGGGCAAATTCATTTTCACCAAGAGGATGATGTTTTCGACGCATGAAAGCCGCTAAAGCAACGCCGTCCTGATCTGGTTCTGCAGCGTAGCGAGCAAAGGTTTGAGCATGTACGTCATCATCGTCAGCCTCTCCTTGCACTCCTTTAGCGATTCGTTCCGCCTGTTCTTCGTCGCGCTCGAACAGGTTTCTTCCCACGCCGGAAACTACGAGCTTTCCGAACTTGTCAGGGGCAATAGCAGCCATACAAAGAAGAGTCCTAGCGCCCATCGAAAACCCAACGCCATCCACTGGCCCTTCGGGAAGTCGAGCGGCCAGCTCTTTTTCCATATCTGCGTAGGCAGCTGGGTCATGATGCTTTTCAGCCGATCCATGACCGGGAAGGTCCCAGGCGATTACTTCGCGCCCAGCATCAGTCAGAAGTTCGATGATGCCTGTCGGCGCCCAAGTGGACTCGACCGAACCAGTGAAACCATGCAAGAGCAGAACAGGGTTAGCCATGGAGCCATTCTGTCAGAACACATGTGTTTGTGTTGGAGCATCTCCGCACTTAGGAGGATCTCCGTTGATTCGATTACCGTAAGGGAGAGATATCTAGGAGGAGAAACAAAATGGCAGCCTCAAGCGACCAGCCAATCCGAATCGCTAATTGCAGCGGATTTTTCGGAGATCGATTATCAGCGGCCAAGGAAATGGTTCACGGTGGGCCCATTGATGCGCTGACGGGGGACTGGCTGGCAGAACTAACGATGCTGATCTTGTCTCGGATTCAAGCTAAAGCCCCAGGGGGAGGCTACGCCCGGACCTTTGTAACCCAAATGGAAGATGTCATGGGTGAGTGCCTTGACCGAGAGATCAAAGTCGTCACCAATGCCGGTGGCTTGAACCCGGAAGGTTGCGCTGACGCAGTCCAGGAAGTGGCGGACCGATTAGGCCTTAACCCTTCAATTGCCTATGTGGCCGGTGATGACCTAACTCCGCGGTTAGTTGAGCTCATGGACTCGGGGAATGATTTCCCGCACCTTGATACCGGACAACCGTTAGGTGACCTTGCAAAGCGCATTGTCACAGCAAACGCATATATCGGCTGTTGGGGAATTGTCGAAGCACTGAACCAGGGAGCCGACATAGTAGTGACCGGAAGGGCAACAGACGCTGCGGTAGTGGCTGGCCCAGCAGCTTGGCACCACGGTTGGCAAAGGGACGACTGGGATGAACTAGCTGGGGCAATTGTTGCAGGACATGTCATTGAATGCGGAGGTCAAGCAACAGGCGGAAACTATTCATTCTTCACTGAAATCGAAGATTTAACGTATCCGGGTTTCCCGTGGGCAGAGGTCTCCGCCGACGGCAGTTCAGTAATTGGTAAACATGACGGCACTGGAGGCGAGGTATCGGTTGGGACAGTTACCTCTCAGCTTCTTTACGAAATTCAGAGCGAGCGGTATTTCAACCCAGACGTAGTTAGTCGTTTCGACACGATAAAGGTCGAAGAGGTAGATAAAGACCGGGTGAAAATCTCAGGCACGCGAGGAGAACCTGCACCAGAGCAACTCAAAGTAGCGATGAACTACCAAGGTGGTTTTCGAAACCAAATTTCTATCGGTCTGACCGGGTTGGACATCGAAGCAAAAGCTGAATTAATTGAACGCCAGTTTTGGAACAGCTGCCCATATGAGCCTGAAGACTACGAAACAGTCGTGCGTAAATTCCTACCCACTAACAAAGAGAATCCAGCTACGAATGAAGAGGCAGTGGCGGTCTACAAGATCATTGTTAAAGATCCTGACGAAAGGAAGGTGGGAAGAGCGTTCTCGAATGCCGGAACTGAAATTGGGCTCTGCTCAATTCCGGGCATGTTTGGGACAGGAGGAGGCCCGGGGGCAGGCCAACCGTTCGGTGTGTATTGGCCAACTTTGGTTGATTCGGACCTCGTCCCAATGGAGGTCGTCGTCGACGGCAAACTCACAGTGATCGACAGCACTCCACCACTTGATGGTCAGAAGATCGGTACCCCAGAGCTTGCATTGCCAGACCTTCCCCAAGGAGCAACTAGGTCGTCACCTTTAGGAGCATTGTTTGGGACTAGATCTGGAGATAAGGGCCCGAACGCGAACCTGGGGATCTTTGCTCGCTCTGCGGAAGCGTACGTTTGGTTAGCTGACTTCCTGTCCATCGATAGGTTAAAAACGCTTATGCCCGAGGCAGATGAAAGACATATTGATCGTTACCTCCTCCCCAACTTGTTGAGTCTGAACTTTATTTTCCATGGGCTCTTAGAGGAAGGAGTCGCCGCTTCGACTAGGCAGGACCCTCAGGCAAAGGCCTTAGGTGAATATTTGAGGGCGAAGATTGTCGACATCCCTGAAGCCCTGTTTCGTTAAGAGTCACAGAAGCTGAGTATCAGGTTCGGAGATAACGGGATTTGTTAGTGTGCCGATTCCCTCAATGGTGATTGAGACCTCATCACCTTCAACAAGCATCTTGGGTGGATCCCAGTACAGCCCTACACCGGCAGGTGTTCCGGTAGCAATGACAGTGCCTGCTTCGAGGGTGAAGGCTGACGAAAGATGGTGCACGATGTCAAAACAATCAAAGATCAAGTCGTCGGTATTTGAATCCTGACGAATTTCGCCGTTAACTCGAGTGGTTAGCTGCAGGTTGTGTGGATCAATCGAGTCGCTTGTAGCCACCCATGGACCCATAGGGCCGTGAGTATCCCAAGATTTGCCCATCAGCATTGTTGGGCTCGCCCGTTGCCAATCTCTGACACTTACGTCGTTCATGACCGTGTAGCCAGCGATTACCTCTCGGGCGCGATCACGCGGGACGTGTCTGCACCGTTTACCGATCACGATGGCTAACTCACCCTCGTAATCAACCTTTTCTGGGGCGATCGTCGGGATATGGATACCAGCGCCAGGACCAATTATGCAGTTGTGATGCTTAGTGAATATCACTGGTGTGGTGGGTACTTCTCTGCCACCCTCCTAGGCGTGTGCTCGATAATTCAAGCCCACAGCCAGAATTGCGGGCGGGGCATCGTCAGGGGCTAGAAGATGTGCGTCAGATAGTGCCGTCCGTGCACCCAGAGCCAATTCTTCAAGGGTTACCCCAGCAGCCAAGAGCTGAGGGAGGTCATCATGATCGGTATCGAGGTCAACTAATTCGTCATCAACGACTGAAGCAACGCGGATGCTGCCCTCGCGGAGGTGTCGAGCAATAAGCATGTAGGGACCATAGTCCCGACCCGAGCAGAAGGAGAGGTGCGCTTCTAAATACTGGCCTACAGGTTTGCCTCCCCCCTTGTCCTTCTGGCCACACTCTGGCACCCTTGCATTTCACATCCTTTGTCACCTGATGTGAAACGAGAGATCAAAATCTGATGCGCGGACCCGAAGCGAGCATGGACTCAATAACTGACTCGGTCACCGGTTTACCGGACGGTCGCGTCCTCTCTGTAGTACTTGAACGCAAAATGGCGTTGGCCCGAAGAACATTAAAGCCAATATCAGTCGTTTACTTCGAACTGGATGAGTTCGAATCCTTCGCGCCTTATGTGCGAGAGCATGCTATGCGATCGACTTCGAGGGTGATTATTAACACCGTGCGCGAATCAGACACTATTTGTGATTTAGGCGGTGGTGTGCTGGTTGCCCTCCTAGATGACACGTCCGAAGCGGGAGCGGTGTGGGCTGCAGATCGAGTCAGAAACGCGAACTCCGAATCACCTTCTCGTGACATTGTGACCCTCTCAGCTGGCGTCGCGTGTTATCCCTCTCACGCCATGGACGCACAAGATCTCCTAGACGCAGCTGAATCTGCGTGCCGTAACGCTCAATCCCATGGGTCAGGTCGAATTGAAGTCGCTGCCGAGGGCGAAGGCTCTTAAGAGATCCATAATTCGAGCTAGTGTCGGTTGCCTCTGGAAAGAGGCGGCCCCATGGAAACTACATATGACAATCTTGAGATTGATTTTCCTGAAGATGGAATAGCTCGAATAACCCTCAACAGGCCCGAGCGACTTAACGCAATGACTTATGGCCTAGTTGCTGATTTGCATGCAGCGTTGGACGATATCGACAACGATCACTCCACACGTGTCGTCATCCTCACAGGCGCTGGCCGAGGTTTCTGCGCGGGTCTCGATTTAACAGGCTTCGGCAAGATTCCGGGCACTGAGGAGTTCGGAGAACAACAACAGGGAATGGCCGTGCAGCAATACATAGCCGAGTTGGTTCATCGTATGCGTGATGTAAGACAACCAATAATTGCTGGAGTGAACGGCGCTGCGGCTGGTGGTGGATTCGCATTAGCTTGCGCTAGTGATGTCCGCTACTGCGGCGCTTCCGCGAAATTCGGGACTGCTTTCGTTCGGCTTGGAATTTCCGGTTGCGATATTGGGGTCAGCTGGATGCTGCCACGCCTTATCGGCGCGTCTAGGGCGTGGGAACTGATGCTGACTGGACGCGTTATCGATGCGCAGGAAGCCAACCGGATAGGTCTCGTTACTAACGTCGTCGCCGATGAAGATCTAGCGGAAAAGTGTCTGTCGGTCGCTAGGGAAATCTCGCGCAATAGTCCCTTCGGAGTTTGGATGACGAAAGAAGTGATGTGGTCCAACCTTGAGATTCCGAGCTTGCGCGCCGGTATAGACATGGAAAACCGTACTCAGATTCTTTCCGCGGGGACTGAAGACAGCAAACAGGCGATGAGTTCATTTCTAGGAAAAGGGGAAGTGAACTGGAAAAACCGCTGAACTGGTCTACTCAGTAGCTAGCGGTGCCCGAGGCGGTAACCCGCGGCTCGGCGGCACCGGACAACACATTTCCTTCAACGCTGATTATGTGCGCATGGCCAAAAGCACTGTTGTTGGCAGGCAAGGAGTTAACAATGTGCCCCAATCGTTCCAAGTTGGTAATCAAGCTCAGGTGCTGACCTTCTATCTCTAGGATGACCTCCGTTGGCTCCGCCCAGGTATTGAACCCGTTCGAAGAGGAAGCAGCGAATCGCCAACGTGGGGCAGCGAGAGCCTGCCCCGGGTCTTCGCCTGCTACAAACAAGCGAGCTAGCAGTTGCAACACCACCTGCGGCTGAGAATCACCACCCATTGTGCCAACCAGAGAACGCAGGGTTCCGTCGAGATTTTCCACCACTGTCGGAGCCAATGTATGGGGCGGACGCTTACGGGGTCCATATGCGGCAGGGCTATCGGGATTAGGCGAAAATCCAATTCCACGGTTATGCAGCGAAATTCTGGGGTTTGGGAGAAAGACCAAGGCGCCCCACCCTGATGCGTTCGACTGGATTAATGACACTCCCATGCGATCCGCATCCACGGCATTTAAATAGATGGTGTCACCATCGTTCACGCCTGTCGGCAACCTCGAAGTATGGAGCGGGCTGATAGCAGATACCCGTGGCTGCAAACGCTCCGGATCCAGCAACCAGTCGCCGTCCGCGTCTTGGTGGAGCACATCTGGCCGGTCAAAGCCCGCTTGCAGAGATGCTTCGGCCAGTAAGTGCCAAAACAGAGGGTCAGAAGAATCAGCCGGCATTTCCAGCTGATTAGCAATCCACGCCGACGAAAGACATAGGTATCCCTGGGAGTTTGGTGGCAAACTCCAAATTCGTTGACCAAAGGCCTCAACTGCGAGTGGTTCGACCCAATCCGCCTGGATGTCCTGCAGGTCTTCGCTGGTGTATTCACCGGCGCCGAAGGCAACAAATTCCTCCCCAAATGCTCCTCCGTAGAAAGCTTCGCGGCCGCCGTGGGTGATGCCCTCAAGAGTTTCACCAAGGCTGCTGCGTCGAATGAGTTCCCCGGTCTGCGGCAGCCCGTTGATGAAATAATCCTCGGTGTTATCGATGTGCTCCAAGAGTTTCGTTGCTTGGGCACATTCAGCACTTATAGGGAAACCCTGAATGGCAAGATCAATTGCGTCAGCAAAAATTTGATCCAAAGGAAGTCGACCGAATCTTTGGTGAAGAGCAAGCCAGCCATCGACGCACCCAGGAATAGTGACACTTCTGGGATTCTTATGGAATGGCATTTCTTTAAAGCCGTCTTCGCGCAAGCTATCTAGATCAGCACCGCTTCCGCTACGGCCACTTGCGTTTAATGCAAAAGGACGCGGTTCTCCTGGCACATGAACAAGGGCCCAGAGATCCCCACCGACACCACACATATGTTGGCTTGTTACCGCCAATACGGCAGAGGTAGCGATAGCAGCATCAGCTGCATTCCCTCCCTTACGCAACACCGATACCCCAGCGCTGCTAGCTAAATGATCGATTGAACACACCATCCCATTTCGCGCGTAGCGCGTAGCGAAAGGCACTGAGGGGCCGTAATCAGTCACGAGTACTCGGGTGGTATCAGCACATTCGGATTGAGGACTCCTTGCGGGTCAAGACCCTTCTTGATCGCACGAAAGGCTGCTAACTCAGCTTCAGATCGATTGAGATGGAGAAATTCTCGCTTGGCTGTTCCGATTCCATGTTCAGCTGAGATACTTCCGCCGAGTTGAGCTACATAGTTCAGAACGACATCATCGACGCCCTCATTGGGCTCATCCCCATCGGCACCCAAAATATTGACGTGAACATTGCCATCTCCTAAATGACCGAACATGACAGTTGTGGCTTGGCCGTCAACCCTAGAAATCAATGCGGGAACCTCGGTCACGAACTCAGAAAGCCGAGATGCCCCGAGCGTCACATCTAGCTTGTGAGGTGTTCCTTGGGTGGCGATAGCTTCTGTGATCTTTTCTCGGTATTGCCATAGGCCGTTTCGAGTTGCGGTATCCAAGCCAACTGCGACATCTACAGCCAACGGCCCGAGGTCGTCAATGGCATGAGCTAACTCATCTGTCGGATCGGTGTTAGCAGCTACTTCGACGATAAGCCAAGCCTGAGATCCAGCGCCCACAGGAACCGAAGCCCCAATGTGATTCGAGACTAACGACATAGCTTCACTGAATATGACTTCGACCGCTTGCAAGGCAGGGAGAGCGCGTCGCAACTGTGATGTGGCAACCACGGCGTCATCCACAGTCTTAAACGCAATCATGGCTGAGCAGCGCTCGCTTGGACGAGGATGTAGGCGTAAGCGTGCCTTCGTGATGATGGCTAGCGTGCCTTCACTGCCAGCCAACAGGCCAGGAAAGTTGTATCCAGTGTTGTCTTTCTCCAGACCTTCGAGGTGACTGATTATCGAACCATCAGACAAAACAGCTTCGATACCCAAAAGCTGATCTCGCATGGGGCCGTAACGAACGACGTTGATTCCACCGGCGTTAGTCGCAATCATTCCACCAATTGTGCAGCTATCCCGAGCGGCTAGGTCTACTCCTATTTCCAAGTCGAAAGGCGAGACGTGTGTTTGAGCTTGCGCCAGTGTCACACCTGAATCAACTGTGACTTGCTGCGCTAATGCGTCGACAGGGTCGCAGTGATCCATGCGTAAAGTTGAAATAACAATCTCCTCATGAAACGGAATACTTCCGCCCACCAACCCGGTATTGCCGCCTTGTGGAACGATGCTCAGACCGGCACTCAGAGCGACTTTCACTAGTTCTGAAACCTGGGATGTGTTGGCAGGTCTAAGCACCATGGGCGATGCACCTTTAAATCTGCCAGTCCAATCTGTGGTGTAACTAGTGGTTAAAGCCTCTTCTTGCAAAGCGTGATTAGTTCCAACAATCCTTTGGAATTCTTGAATCACTGTCGTGTCGAGCATCGTAATCAGGTCAACCTTTCGGCCATAAATCACGCTGCTTGAACACATCAAGAAGGGTTGCTGGCATATCAGTCATGATTCCGTCGACGCCGAGATCCAAGAGCCAGTTCATTTCGTCGACTTCGTCAATCGTCCAGACATGGACAGCTATGCCAAGTGAATGCATACGAGAAATGAAACGCTTGTCGACGATCGGTATAGGTCCTTGGCGAATGGGTACCTGCGCGGCGCGGGCCCGGAAGCTCGTTTTCGGAAAGCCCCAAGAAGAAAAACGCGCGACCGCTACTTCAATCGGACCCATGCTTAGGCATATCTCTTGTCCGAATTCTTCGTGAAACTTTCTCAACCGTGAATCGGAAAAGGCACCAACGCAGACTCTGTCGAGTGCTTGCAGCTGCTTCAACTCTCGAATTAGCGGTCGCACCGCGCTGTTGGATTTGGGGTCAATGTTGACCTTCAGATTCGGAAAACTCTGCATGAGTTCCGCAAACCGAGGTATTGGCTCTCTGCCGTCGACTAAGGCCTTTTGGACGTCGCTCCAGGCCAGTTCAGAGATTTTGCCGACCCGATCGGTCACACGGTCCAATTGGTTGTCGTGGAAGGCGACCAGAACACCATCAGCAGTCGCATGTACGTCCGTCTCCACATATTGAAACCCGAGATCAACTGCGCCTTGGAACGCCGGCATCGTGTTTTCCGGCCAAGTACCAGCCCCACCGCGGTGTGCGATTGGCACTGGAGTGCTTGTGTCCAGATAAGGATGAGGGATAGGCATCGTTTGTGGTCTCTCGGTTCACCGTCAACGTTGCTCGCCAAGCTACTCTCCGGACATAGTGACTTCCTCGCCGTACCCCGATTTGGGCCGTTTTAGAGAGCTCCTATCAAAACCTCACGTACCCCTAGACCTAGGGGCATTGACTCTTAGTAGCCATTGCCAGGGTCAGACCTTCACTTTTGATGAAGAGTTAGCAAAACTGGACGATTTAGCTGAGCAAGTGTCGACAAGAACTTTGGAGGGAGTTGTCGAGTGCCTGTTCGGCGACCTCGGCTTCGCAGGAGACGAGTTGGAGTACTTCGCTCCCAGGAATAGCTACATCGATCAGGTCATCCTGAGTAGACGCGGAATTCCGATATCACTTGGAGTCTTAGTCATTGAGATTGCCCGTCGGTGCTCGATTCAAGTGCTTGGCGTTGGTATGCCCGGCCACTTCCTCCTTCGGGATCACGAGGACCCCAACAACTTCGTGAACCCGTTTGAAGGAAAGATGATCAGCCGTTACGAGGCCCAAGAGCTATTCGTTCGACTGCACCCATCGGCAGAATTCAAGGAAGAGTATTTAGACCAGGTCACCAATCAATCAATTTTGTCCCGAATGTTAAATAACTTGAGAATGATCCATCTCAAGAGCAGATCGACAAAAGATCTCATTCCCGTCCTTGAATTAGCCCTGTGTTTCGGGAGTCCTTCTATAGCCGAAGCCCAACAGCTAGCTTCAGCCTTAGAGGCTGTCGGCAGAACTGATGAAGCGGCTCGCCACATGGACGAACTAGCTGAGAGAAGCGACCAACGCGACACAGACGAAATAAGAGCATTAGCAACACGATTGTGGAGTCGTCTGAACTGAGTCCCTTGTGTTGCCGGTAGCCATCACAGAGTCAGCAGTAAGCGCAGTCGGGTGGATGTTCCAGCTCTCTTCAGAGCAATTTCGCATTATCTAACACGACGATGCAAACTGTAGGCCTGATCGCGTGAACCTCTGGAGCAAATGTGGACTCTGCTAAGGAAGAAAAACACCTCGACTCGCTAGTGCAACGGCTACTCCGGGAACACGACCCTGCTGGATCAAGGGTTGATTTTTTGGGAGCGCAGTACGACCTCGGCCTCGCTTGGATTCATTTCGACGAAGAATTCGGAGGTTTAGGTATGGCGCCGAAGCTTCAAGGGCACGTAAACGCCCAGCTCGTTGAAGCAGGCGCCCCTATGTGCTGGCCACGAAACCCCATCGGATACGGCATGTGTGGACCGACTGTGTATACCCATGGAAGCGAAAATCAGAAGCAACGATATTTACGGCCGCTATTTAGTACCGAAGAAATTTGGTGCCAGCTTTTCTCCGAACCATCAGCCGGAAGCGATGTGGCTGGTTTAACAAGTCACGCCGTCAAAGATGGAGAGGAATGGATTGTCAATGGACAGAAAGTTTGGACCACCCTTGCTCACGTATCCCGTTGGGGTTGCCTCGTTACGAGGACCGACCCCGAAGCACCAAAACACAAAGGTTTGTCCTACTTCGTCGTCGATATGGATCAGCCCGGAGTAGAGGTTCGCCCTCTGCGTCAGATGACAGGAGACGCTGAATTCAACGAAGTCTATTTCACAGACGCCCGGATACCGGATTCGGAAAGATTGGGAGAACCGGGAGATGGATGGCGGGTTGCATTGACGACTTTGATGAACGAACGAGTCGCCATAGGAGGCGGACAGGCTCCTCGTGGATCGGGGCCAATCAGCGATTCGGTCCGTCTGTGGGCAGAAATGGATGAAACCAGGAAGACTGAATCTCTAAGAGACCGGCTCATGACGCTGTGGACCAAGTCCGAAGTTGCTCGACTGACGAACATTAGAGCGAGCCAAAACAGAGCAAAGGGAGTCCCGGGCCCCGAAGGCTCGACAGGAAAACTCGCTTTTGCTGAAAACAACCAGGACATTCATGAGTTCAATGTCGAGCTCTTGGGGGCTCAAGGAATGTTGTATGACACTTACTCGATTGAACGTTCAGGGAACGCCATGGGCCTAGCCAGCACCCAACAGCAATTCTTGCGTTCAAGGGCGAACTCGATTGAGGGCGGAACGTCCGAAGTAATGCGAAATATTTTAGGTGAACGAGTATTGGGTCTCCCTGGCGACGTAAGAACCGACAAAGAGTTGCCGTTTTCAGAAGTTCCAAACAATTAATTTCGGCACCGTTGTCAGCGCACCATCAAATGCGGCTGATTACGGAAGTGCGCCGTCTCGTTAATCGATTTCACGCTCCTGTGCCCGGCTTCTGAAGCCAAGACTCGAGTCACCGACGTGTAATCAACATCGAATTTCATAAAACCCTGAATATCAAAATCAAGGCACCGTGCTAGATAGGCATTGATCACGCCACCATGGCACACGACAACGACACGCTGACCGCTGTGGACCCGGACGATTGCTTCAACTTGGGTCACTGTGGTGGTGTACCAACTTGAAAGCGTTTCTGGCGAACTGCTCATCGCACCAGACGCCATGCGTTCCCATGCTTTACGGTTGGTCTCTTTTAGGACTTCCATCGGAACGTACGAACTGGAGTCCCTATCAAACTCACTGATGTCGTCACGGACGCTGGCCGTAAGCCCCAAAGCCTTCTCAATAGGCTGACAGGTCTCACGAGCGCGACGCATGGGGCTCGTATAGATGTGGTCGATTGACTCTTCACTCAACCACGAGGCAACAGCCAAAGCTTGGTCTCGTCCGATTTCTGCAAGTGGGGGATCGGCAGGAGTGCCATCCGAGTTTTGAATCTGCTCTGGTCTGCCGTGACGAACGAATATCAATTCCATCGAGGTTGACCATAGAGCTTTAGGGGACCCAGCCGCCATTTCGGTCTTATTGACGATCCGATGAACAGTATGAATTCTTTCTGGCCTTTTCGTGATGTCTCGGTACCGTGGAGGTAATGGCACGACGCACGAAAATTATCGCGACTATCGGTCCAGCCTCTGAGGATGAGTCAACTCTTCGCGGGATGATCGAAGCCGGAATGGATGTCGCCCGTATTGGTTTGGCGCACGGCACTCTCGACGAGCAGGTAAACAAATTTCACATGGTTCGGCACGTGGCATCGGACCTAGGGAAACACGTTGGGATTGTGGTGGATTTACCGGGGCCGAAAGTTCGTTGCGCACCTTTCAAGGAGGGGGGCGTCGAACTTATCGACGATACTCAGATATCTCTCGGGGTTGAAGGCTTAGAGAGTTGCAGTGACTTTATAAGCGTCGACTATCCGAACTTGTTGCAAGATATCCAACTCGGAGACAGCCTCTCATTTGGCGATGGCCAAGTCGTGGTGAGCGTAGAAGAGCGTGAGGGTGACCGCCTTAAGGCTCGTGTGGTTCATGGCGGACGACTTGAGGGGCGACCTGGTATTCATATTCCGTCGGACCGCCTGAGGCTTAGTTCTCCGACTGACCATGATTTAACTCTGTTGGATACCTTTGTTGAATTAGGGACTGACATGGTGGCTCTGTCCTTTGTGCGTTCAGCACACGACATCAGACGGTTGGGTGTCGAGCCAGCTCCGCGTGGGCCGATGGTTATCGCAAAAATCGAAACAAAAGCTGCAGTTTCGAACCTTGAGGGCATTATTGAGGCATCGGGGGCAGTGATGGTGGCGCGAGGAGATTTGGGGTCAGAGGAAGACATCGAAGAGTTACCTCACCTACAAAAACACATCATCCAAGAATGTATTGCTCTTGGCCGACCAGCGATCACTGCGACTCAGATGCTTGAGTCGATGGTCTCAGCCCCTACACCTACTCGCGCTGAGGCTTCAGATATAGCAAACGCAGTGTTCGATGGAACATCGGCTGTCATGCTGAGCGGAGAGACCGCGATCGGACGGGATCCTATTAACGCAGTTCGAACGATGGCCAGGATAACTGCGCGGGCTGATGAGAAATTTAGTTACGAGAGTTGGTCGGAGCACATCCAGGCGATCCGTAGAGGATCGAAATCCGATGCTGCCTATCTGCGTGTGACGGATGCCCTCACAATGGCTGCGGCGCGAACGGCAACTGACACCGATGCGGAGGCAATCATTTGTTTGAGTCGGTCAGGTTTCACTGTGCGAAGTGTTGCCCGATTTAGGCCGACAGTCCCACTTTTTGGAATGACTTTCGATGATCGCACCGCTAATCAGCTTTCGCTGTCATGGGGGACACGGCCACTGATTTTCAACGAACAAGCGACTCCAGCGGCAACAGCTGAAGAAGCTGTGGCGACGGCTGCTCGGGTAGGTGTGGTTCGTAGCGGTGACACCGTTGTGGTTGTGTCGGGTTCAAGTGCTGCTACCCACGCAACGGACACTCTTAGGGTGTTGCGAGTTCCCTGAACAGTGCCAGGCTTTCAAGAAAAGATTCAAGGGTTGACGGTTTACCGGAGTCGATCGACGGACTCGTCATTACGGGTTGTGTTAATTCATGGCGCAGTGGATAGGGCCGCCGGATTGATCAGAGTTTCTCGAAAAATTAGTAACGCTGAAGTAATTCGTTACGACCGACGCGGATACGGGCGCTCCGACTCTGTGGGCAGTGCATGCACCTTCGAGCAACACGTTGATGATCTGGAGCTGATAATAGGAGACCGCCCAACAGTACTTTTCGGTCACAGCTATGGAGGCAGCATCGCTTTGGGCGCTGTCAGCCGCGGTAACCCCTTCGTCCGTGCCGCAGTGTCATATGAAGCTCCACGGACCTGGGAAACCTGGTGGCCGCCACCGCCGGATAGCAGTATCGACCCGGCCGATGCTGCGGAACATTTTGTTAGACGCATGATCGGTGAGGATCGTTGGCGAACTTTGCCGGCTAACAGTCGTTCAAAACTTCGAGGTCAGGGGGTCCTCATGGTTCATGAGTTGAACACCCAAACAACGCAGCGTTATTCGATTGCAGATGCCCAGATTCCACTGATCTTTGCAGTGGGTGATTCGTCCGGAGACCATGCGCAAAAAGCCGCCGAGAGTTTCGGAGACGAGGCAAGTAGTGGGCGAGTAGTTCGCCTGCAAGGCGCCAAGCACGATGCTCCGATGTCTCATCCCGAACAGGTAGCCGATCTCATAAAGGCCGCTGTTCAGCAGATCTCCGAACCGCTGTGAAGTACGAATAGTAGAGTCAACTTATGCCTGAGACGCCAATTAACCTAACAACGGGTGGTCTGCCTGAGACTGTCATTCCCAGCTACGAACCGAGTGCTGTCTCAGCTTTAAGAGACGCCCTGGCGGCGGTTCCTTCTGAACGAAAAGGCATGGTTGCAGCGGTCGCTGCTCAATGGCCTCGCTTTTTGGACCCGTGGGCCGCCTTAGGAAATCTGAGTGATGATCCGATAGAGGCCTACGCATATTTCAGAGTCGGTTACCACCGAGGGCTCGACACGTTACGGGCATCTGGATGGCGCGGTAGTGGCTATGTCAGGTGGACGCACGAGACCAACCATGGGTTTCTGGGGTCGCTGCTGGGTCTGCACCGCTCAGCATTGGCAATTGGAGAACTTGATGAGGCCGAACGCTGCGCTCAATTCCTAATGCAGCTCGATCCCTCAGGAGTACCAGAGGCGGAATGACAGCCACAGGGGCAATTCTTTGCGGTGGCAGATCTACACGCATGGGGCAAGACAAGGCGTCACTGCGGTTGTCTGGACGCCCGATGGTCGACTGGGTTGCTGGTTCGATGAGAGAGGCAGGGGTTGAGTCGATAGTTGCATTAGGAGGCAACTCCTCTATCGCCTTGCCGGTAATCCCAGATGAGTTGGAACAGCAAGGTCCCTTGCACGTTTTGATAAATGCCGTCGAGCAGTTGGGCGACATATTGGTATGTCCGTGCGACGTCCCTCTTGTCTCGGCCCGGTTGTTTCGTTCTCTATTGGCTGTTGGTGCGGAATCCAAAGAACCGGTAGCCCTCGCTGAGAGCGACCGGTTACAACCCCTGATCGGCCTCTACAAGAAATCCTCGGCGGGACTACTACGGTCTGGATTCGATAGGGGAGAGCGCGGTCCAAAGATGGTGTTAGAGGAGCACGACTTCGTAGCGGTTCGGGCTACCTCCGAAGAGACTCAGAACATAAATACTCCGGAACAATTCGATGCTTTAATAGCCGCACTTTCCTCTAGTAAGACTTGAAGCTAGAGGTATCCTCTGAACGAGAGGTCCACAGATGAGCGTTCCCGAAATTTCAGTTGACGAGCTAGCAGGCCAGATTGCGAATGGGGCTGCAGTAGTAGACGTTAGGGAACAGTTCGAATGGGATGAAGGTTACGTTGGGGGCAGTCGGCTCATACCTTTGGGTGAGGTCGTTGATCGCGTAAGTGAAATCCCCACCGACACCCCCGTCTACGTTATTTGCCGAAGTGGAGTTAGAAGTGCTGAAGCATGTGAGTATCTCCGCGCGCAGGGCATCGACGCGTTCAATGTCACTGGCGGAGTCCTCGCTTGGCTTGCTTCAGAACGCACCATTGAGTGCGAAACTAGGTGACTCGCCGGCGCCGATTAACGGCAACCGTCGAATCAGGTGGTGCTGTTGCTGAAGAAACCGAAGACATTGCCTACTTTTGGGTAGAGACGCAAGAGTCTTTGGCTGAAGTTCTTGTGAAAGCACTCAAAGCTAGCCGCGTAGCCCTTGATACAGAATTCCATCGGGAGCGGACATATTGGCCGAAGGTGGCGTTGCTCCAGCTGAAGATCAACGACGAAATCTTTCTGATAGATCCATTAGCAGTTGATTTGACGCCCTTAGCTGAAGTTTTAAATAGTGATGTGGTTTTCGTCATGCACGCCGCCTCGCAAGACATCGAAGTACTGGAGCGTGCGTGCGGCGTCGGACCCCGACACTTATTCGATACGCAGGTGGCAGCGGGGTTCACCGGGATGAGTACACCATCCCTGTCGGCTCTAGTGGAAAGATACGTAGGACTGCGGTTACCCAAAGGTGATCGATTAACCGATTGGTTTGAACGCCCACTTCGAAAGAATCAGCAGGATTACGCGGCAAACGATGTTCAGTACCTCTTCGAGATACATGATCGGCTCGTATCTGACCTCAAAGAGGCGGGGCGCTTAGATTGGGCTCTAATTGAATGTGAGTTAGTCCACCAACGATCCAAGCCCAATCTCTCCCCGGACCTTGCATGGACGCGAATCAAGGAGGCTCGGCATTTGCGGGGAAAGCCACGCTGTGTTGCATCGGTCTTAGCCAAATGGAGAGAAGTTACGGCTCAACGAAAAGATGTTCCCATTCGATTCGTCCTGTCTGACTTAGCGTTGGTTGGGATAGCGCAACGTGCCCCGACGACCATCAATGAACTTAAGGCCATTCGTGGACTTGATGGGCGTTCTTTGAAAGAGCCAGCCGGACAAGAGATTCTAAGTTTGGTGTCAGACGGAATGCGAATGCCCGCCGACGAAGTGGCGACTTTAGATATTGACGACGGTCCACAACTGGGCAACGAGATGAGGGCCGCTGTAACACTGGTGTCAGCCTGGATTTCACAAGTTGCAAAGGACGAGGCCCTTGATCCTGCGTTGTTAGCTACCAGGTCCGATATCAATGATCTGCTGCGAGGGGCTAAAAACCCTCGCCTAGCTACCGGTTGGAGGTCAGAACTCGTTGGGGCCAGGATCGAAGATTTAGTTGAGGGGCGCGCCTCTTTGGCGTTCGATAGCAGCGGAGGTTTGGTTCTCGAACCCCGTTCGGCCTTTGTTGGGGAAAATAAAGCGAATTTCGATGGGTAACGACCCAATTTTTGGGCAGAATATCTGCTAGAAAAGGGGTGATTTCTGTGCGTTGGTTCACTTTGTGGCCAGCAGGGAGTCGAGAGTCGACGGTTTGGAGACGAGGAGCCATCCGTGAAGAAGGGTCGTCATCGCCGGTACGAAGAGGCGCGTAAATTCCAGAGAGAAAATGCAGCTGCGTTTTCAGTTGAAGATTTTGAATTCGATGAACCTGACTTGTTCTCGAAGGAGGAAGAAGACGCGCCCGACGATCAATACGGTGACCTAGCCGACAAGTACGATGACGACTATTCGGACCTTGCAGACAAGTACGCAGACTTCGATGACAGCGAAGAGGAAAAGACCTAGTGGTCTGAGACTAGGTGCGTCTCACCGCCGGGTGGGGAAGAAAAATAGAGTCCGCGTTTCGCCGGTCTAATTCGGCTCGCAGCCACCCATATACCGTCGTGCCGCAAATTGCTACCAGCTCATCTTCCATCTGCTCATATACCGGTGTCGCCCCTACGTGCGCTTGCGAATCAGAAGTGCACCACCACCAAATATCAGTTTCTTCTCCACCCCAATCCCGCTTTTCCCACTCCCGTACCATTGTGTATATGTGTCCAGTTACCGTTTCGTGATCTTCCCGGCGAACAGGGGCCTGCCAACAGATTTCCGGTTTGCGGTCCATCGGTTTCGTTCCCGTTGAGAGAGCTAAGTGATGAAATGCACAACCGGCGCCATTCGGGTGGTCAGGCCGATTCTGGAAGATGCAAGCCCCGTCAACCACCCGCGTTCTCCACCATCCCTCATCGTCTTGCCATAAGGGTCCACCGAGGTCTCCTGCGGCGTCTTGATATTGCCAGAGTTCTGGAGTGAGTTGTTTGGTCTGTGCTTGAACGTGTTTTAAGTCCTGATCATCTGAAATGTACGCCCCATGAGTGCAACAGCCGAGTTCTTCTTCGGGGGCTGGTTCCGACGCAACTCCGGGACAGCCTGCTCCGTAGATGCAGGTCCAGGCGCTTGCCAAGAAGGTTATGTCGAAGAGCCAAGTCCGGTGTTCACTTGGATCTTCGAAAGATAACCATTCTCGATCTGGATTAGATGACGCTAAGGGCTTCGCCACACCTCCATCCTACGATACGTTCGTCATCGTGCAGATATCTCCTCATGTGAACCTTCTCGACGATTTACGGTCAGTTTTAGGTGACCGAGCTCGGGATGGTGATTTCGAGTTAGGTCTATACGGCAAGGATGGATCGGTCCTGCAAGGTCAAGCATCAATCGTTTGTTTACCTGTCGATACAGAAGAAGTTCGCCAGATCGTGGAGATCTGCCGGCATCACGACAGACCATTCTTAGCTAGAGGTTCGGGCACCGGTCTGGCAGGTGGTGCGGTGCCAGTAGGTGATCCGGTGATAATTGCTACGGCGAAGATGAACCAGATCATCGAGGTTGATCTTGACAACCGTATTGCGTGGGTTGAGCCAGGCGTTCTTAATCTAGATTTGACTAAAGAACTAACGCCTCGAGGCTTTCACTTCGCACCAGATCCCTCCAGTCAGCAGGTTTGTTCGATTGGTGGAAATGTCGCCAACAACAGTGGAGGACCGCACTGCCTCGCCTATGGGGTTACAAGCGCTCACGTCGCGGCGATCGAAGTGGTCTTGCCTGATGGAAGTGTGACTGTTCTAGGTGACTTGTCGGCAGAACCACCTGGGTATGACCTTCGCGGGCTTTTTGTTGGCTCGGAGGGAACGATGGGCGTTGCTACTAAAGTTGCCGTTCGCCTCACTCCAAACCCACCTGCTGTTCGAACTCTTCTCCTTGACTTTCCTGATGTCCGTGATGGAGCCGCCACCGTTTCAGCGATCATCGCGGCCGGCCTGATACCTGCTGCTCTGGAAATGATGGATAAACGGGCCATAGAAATTGTCGAAGCATTCGTCAACGCTGGATACCCGACAGAAGCTGATGCTGTCTTGTTGGTTGAACTTGACGGGTTACCCGGTGGAGTCGAACACGGAGTTGAAGTCGTACGTTCAGTCGCAGAACGACACCAAGTTGGAAATATTCGGGTAGCGGCTGATAACGAAGAGCGTGAGTTGCTGTGGAAGGGACGAAAGAATGCGTTCGGTGCGGTAGCCCGGATTAAACCCGACTACTACCTCCACGACACAGTCGTACCGCGCGGAAAATTGGTAGAAGTTCTAGACAAGGTCTACAAAATCGCTGATGCCTACGACCTCATCGCAGTAAACGTTTTCCACGCTGGAGACGGGAACCTTCACCCTATTTTGGCCTACGACAGCGATGAAAAAGGGGTGTTGGAACGGGTGCATGCCGCCGGACGCGCAATTATTACCGCCTCAATTGAGGCAGGCGGAGTACTCAGCGGAGAACACGGAATCGGACTTGAGAAGCGCGACTACATGGGCATGCTGTTCAGCGCCCACGACATGGCGACCCAAGACATGGTCCGCGAAGCATTTGACCCACAGGGCTTCGCCAATCCATTAAAGGTCTTGCCATCCGGATCACGGTGCAGTGATTCCTTCGGTCAACATGTGCCGGACGGAGCTTGGGTGTGAGCTCTCTTGATGCTGTGCCCGAGGAGGTGCATAAATTCTCGGCTGAAGTAGGCACTAGTGACCCCGTAACTGTGGTTGGCGGCAGAACTCAGTGGAACGTTGGTGGTGCCCCTGACGGCTCAGCACGCGAAGTGGTCGCACCAAGCGGTATTTGGTCTCATGAGCCGGAGGAAATGACGGTTCGATGCGGCGCCGGAACGCCATTGGGTGAGCTATCCGAACAACTTGCGCAACATGGGCAGATGGTGCCGTTTGATATGCCCTCAAACGCGACCGTGGGCGGTGTTCTCTCCGTAGGTAGGAGCGGTATACGACGCCTGCGGTACGGCCATATACGCGACCTAGTGCTACAAATTCGACATATCGATTGCAACGGAGAGATTGTGACGTCGGGGGGTCCGACGGTAAAAAACGTGTCAGGCTATGACTTGTGTCGGCTTATGGTGGGCTCATTAGGAAAATTAGGTTGCTTAGCTGAAATCACCCTTCGATGTCTACCTATGCCCGAGACGACACGATGGCTAACCGGGGTTACCGACCCGTTCGAGGTCTACGCACGCCTGTATCGACCATCGTCGATTCTCTGGAACGGGAAGCAAGTATGGGTGTGTCTTGAGGGCGTCTCATCAGATGTTGAGGCTGAAGCTGCACTGCTTGACCTCACCGAAGTAGAGGGGCCACCTCCGATACCAAGTGATGGCCGTTCTTCTGTCGAGCCGAAGGCACTAAAGAATCTCTCAGCGGATGATGCAAATTGGATCGCTGAGATTGGTGTCGGAATTATCCACAGCGATAAACCGAGTGGGGCCCAACAGATATCTAAAACCAACGAATCACTTATGCGCGAGATTGAACGCAGATTGGATCCGAGGGGCCGCTTAAACCCGGGTCGTCAGGTGGTGTCGTTGTGAAAAAGATAGAAATCGATCTCGCTATTCCGCACGACGACCTGGTGTCATGTGTTTCCTGTGGGTTGTGTCTTCCGCACTGTCCAACGTATCGAGTTACGCAAGAAGAATCCGCGTCACCGCGAGGGCGTATCGCTCTAATGAAACATGCTCAAAGCACCGGTTTCATCGACGAAGAATTCGTGGACTTCATGGACGCCTGCATTCAATGTCGAGGATGCGAAACAGCATGTCCAGCTGGTGTGGAGTTTGGGTCGATGATGGAGACGACCAGGGAAGCGTTGGCGACTCAAACCTCTTACCAGCCATGGTGGAGACGGCTCGGCTATAGGACATTGAGTCGGCCTACCGTTCTCGCATTTATCTCTAGAATCCTCTCTCTGTTGCAACGGATTAAAGTGGTCCCGAAGAAATTTGGGCTCCCCCAAATACCTATTATTCAACGACGACTGTCGGCAAGCGGAACCGACGTGTGGTTATTTACTGGCTGCATCATGGATGCCTGGATGCGGGACACTCACCGAGCGGTTCAACGCGTCGTCGAAGCAACTGGAGCTGGTGTCCAATTTCCAAATAAGGCTGCGGCCTGCTGCGGGGCTTTACATGTCCATGCTGGCCTCGGTGACGATGCTCGTGTCCTCGCAGAAAGGACAATGACCGCTTTCCCAGGAGATGCACCAATCCTGGTGGATTCCGCAGGTTGTGGTGCGCAACTTAAAGAGTACGGTCACCTCCTTGGGACAGAACTAGCTGAGACTTTTTCCGGTCGGGTCTTCGATGTCCATGAATGGTTAGCTGAGCGACTCGACGACCTCCCTGAGATGGAGAAGTCAAGCGAGCGTGTCGCCGTTCAAGACCCCTGCCATTTGCGACACGTCCAAAAATCGCACCAAGCGGTACACCAAGTGTTGGCGCGCTATTTGGAGCCAGTTGGCTTAGACGATGAAGGCTTATGCTGCGGAGCCGGGGGGGCATATTCTGCTTTTCATCAGGAGACGGCTTCGCAGGTACGAGATAGAAAAATTGCATCGATCAGGCGTGCTGGGACGTCCGAGGTGGCGAGCGCTAACCCAGGGTGTCTTTTGCACCTCCGCTCAGCTGGGGTTGAGATCAGACATCCTTTAGAGATAATCGACTCCATTATGACGAAAGATGGTTGACGTGCAGGATCGGCTCGAAGACATTCGCGCCCGTTTAGTCTCGATCTCAGAAGAGCTCGCTGACCTCGGAATTGCAGCGTTGCAAACTGCTATTGATGAAGATGGGGTAAACGCGAAACGACCAGAGGCAGAAAAGCGGCTTTCGAGAGCACGAAGAGCGGTGGACAAGGCTGCTGCGATTATCGGCCAAACACCTGAATCGACAACTCTCTAAAACAAATACTGACTGACGACATTTGGGTCTGTGTAGAGGAAATTAAATTTGATCTCCGAGTGCCGTGACGGGAATCAATTTTTTGTCAGTCGGGTTGTCTGCCGTGATTGTGGTGGTTTTGACGACAGCTGGTCGACCGTCTGCTTCAGCGTATGACGTTGTTCGTTGCCGAATCGTTCGACCAAGCGGTTGAACCAGGTCTCGAAAATCTTTCTCGACTAAACCCTGTCCGTGCTGGGCTCCGGCAGCGCGACTGATGTTCTCATCCATAAGGGTTCCCCCCAAGTCGTTGGCTCCAGCCTTCAAAATCTGTTGAGCACCTTCGATGCCAATCTTGACCCAGGAAACCTGAACGTTATCGATGAGCCCGTGGTAGGCGATCCTCCCGACACTATGCATCAATAGAGTCTCTCTGAAGGTCGGCCCTCGTCTTGCCTGTTTTTGGAGATAGATGGGACTGGCCATATGGACAAAAGGCAAAGGGATCCATTCGGTGAAGCCGCCGGTACGTTTTTGAAGCGCCCTTGTTCTAACGATGTGGTTTGCCCAGTGGCGTGGCTCTTCTATGGAACCAAACATGATGGTGATATTTGAATGAAGCCCGACAGCATGGGCCGCCTCATGACACTCCAGCCATTCGTCAGTTGAGATCTTGTCGGGACACAAGATTTGGCGTACCTCTTCGTCCAGGATCTCGGCCGCTGTTCCGGGAAGCGATTTAAGTCCAGCCGCTTTAAGTCGCGTCAAGTACTCGACCAACGACTCACCAAGCCTCTTAGCGCCCTCGATCACCTCGAGCGCTGTGAACCCGTGAAGGTGCATCTCCGGAACGACGTCCTGAATGGCCTTACAGACGTCAATGTAGTAATCACCGTCGAAACTCGGGTGGATTCCTCCCTGCAGGGTCACCTCGGTAGCTCCAAGTTGAGCAGCTTCGATGACTCTCTCCTGGATATCTCCCAGTGTGAGCATGTAAGGAGTCCCCCGGAGGTTTAAGGAGAGTGGTCCTTTCGAGAAACCGCAAAATCGACACTTGAAGGTACAAACGTTGGTGTAATTGATATTTCGGTTGTGGACCCAAGTGACTCTATCGCCGACGGTATTTTGACGAAGTTGGTCGGCGACTTCGGCAACGGCCACAACCTCTGGACCTCTAGCGTTGAACAGGGTGATGATCTGCTCGGTATCAACCTCTTGGCCGCTCATAACCCCATCGAGTACCTCTTTCACCGCTCCACCGGCCGAGGCCTTACCTGGAAGAATCGTTCGTGGCGAGTGGGCTGCCCCACCTGAGTACCACTGTGTGCTGTTTTCGTCGGCAACCAGGACATCAGCACCTGAACCGGCATCTCGATTTTCCATTGTCAACTCGGGCATCTGGGCACCCGGATCGTCTCGTCCGAGACCTTCGGCATCGCTTCGATCTAACACAGGGAAGCGATTGCTTTCGTCCAACCATTTTTCGGGATTCAAAGCGTACGTGGGATGAATTGTCAAACGTGGCGCAAGGGTGAAGTGACGTGCTTCGGTGACCTCTTTCAGTCGATCTAAGTCAGGCCATGGTCTTTCGGGATTGACGTGGTCAGCTGTTACAGGTGAAACACCGCCCCAATCGTCAATACCTGCATCGAGTAAGCCGCCGAAGTCATCTGAAAGGTTAGGCGGGGCCTGTATGTGAATTTCAGGTGGCAGGAGGATTCGAGCTACCGCGATCGCTTGGAGGTACTCGTCGGGAGGGCATGGCGGGCTTTTGTGCATCGCCGTGCCCAGTTTGGGAAGGAAGTTCTGGATGATGACCTCCTGGATGTGCCCGTGAACCTCATGGCTTTTGCCGATGGCGAGCAATGCCTCGATTCGGTCCTCCAACGATTCCCCGATCCCGATCAGTAAACCGGTTGTATACGGAATCTGGAGATCGCCAGCGCTCTCTAGAGTAGCTAAGCGACGCGCAGGCTCCTTGTCTGGACAGCCTCGATGACACAAGAGATCTTCGTTGAGACTTTCAAGCATCATGCCTTGACTGGGGCTCACCTCTCTTAGGGCAGCTAACTCATCAGAGAAGAGCGCACCGGGGTTGGCATGCGGAAGGAGACCAGTTTCATCACGTACCAAACGACACATTTCGACCAGGTAATGGATAGTGCTGTCGTAGTTATTGTCGGCGAGCCATTCTTTTGCCACTGGATATCTGAGTTCTGGACGTTCGCCCAGGGTGAAAAGCGCTTCATGGCAACCTTGAAGCGCTCCGTGACGGGCTATTTCGAGCACTTCGTTAGGCTCCAAGTAGGGGTGGTCTAGACGACTTGGAGGTTGCGCAAAGGTGCAATAGCCGCACTTATCTCTGCAAAGCATGGTTAAGGGAATAAAGACCTTCGGGCTATAGGTAATACGAGTTCCGTGAACGGCATCTCTGATGGATGCGGCGCGAACGAGCAACTCCTGTAAGGGCAGGCGTGATAGCTGTTCGGTTTGTTGAGTAACTTCTGAGGGGCTAATCATGATTGGCTCACCTTCATCGACCCGGGGCCGGGCCTACTGCGGATTTGTGCAGGATCTAGGGCGTCATTGCAACTCGGACAACGAGTGACCTGATCGAGAGGGGTTCCGCATTCGGAGTGAACCAGAAGAGTTGGAGCTTCTCCTTCGTTGCACCAGCGGTCACCCCATCGCATCATTGCTACAAGGCTCGGCGATAGGTCACGCCCTTTTTGGGTTAAGAGATATTCATGACGTACTGGTCGTTCTTGATACGGGACCCGCACGATGATTTCAGCCTCTACGAGTTTCGCTAATCGAGAGGCCAGCAGATTTTTAGCTATCCCGAGATCATTCTCTAGTTGACTGAAACGCCGGGCACCGCGAAACAGGTTGCGCAGAATTAGCAGGAGCCAGCGGTCGCCTATGACATCAAGCGTCTGTTGGATTGAACACTCACTGCTTTGGTCCGGAAGCTTCTTCACAGGGCAGAAGATAGGGCAGTGAGTTTCTATTTGCAACTGACTCGTGATTAGATCAGAGAGTCTGCCTTAGCGGTGAGACTCGTGATCAACTCATCGAAACTTTTAACGAAGGAAGCAACGCCTTCTTCTTCGAGTACTTCTGCGACATTTTCTAAGTCGATTCCTACGTCGGCAACCGATTCAAGTATTGATTGCGCAGATGACGGATTCGCGTCAATAGTTCGGCTGACTGATCCGTGATTAATGAAAGCTTCGATGGTGTTGTCCGGCATTGTATTGACGGTGTTCGGGCCGATCAGTTGATCGACGTATAGCGTCTCTGAGTATCTGGGGTTCTTCGTACTAGTCGAAGCCCATAGTGGGCGTTGCACCTGAGCCCCTTTCTCAGCTAGAGCATCCCAACGCGGACCTGAAAAAGTAGTAACGAAGTGTTGATAAGCGACTTGGGCTTGAGCCACAGCGGTTTTACCCCGAAGGTCAAGGGCCTGATCGGTCCCGATTTCCTCTAGGCGCCGATCAACTTCAGTGTCAGTCCGGGATATGAAGAAGGAGGCAACGCTTGCAATATCGGATAGGTCCTCCTGGCCCGACGCAACGGCATCCTCCAAGCCAGCGACATAGGACTCCATGACCTCGATATAGCGACTTACCGAAAAGATCAAAGTGACGTTAATCGACCTACCTTCGCCGATCATGGTCCTTATGGAAGGAAGCCCCTCTGAGGTTCCTGGAATTTTCACCATCAAATTAGGAGCATTGATCAATTCATGAAGTGCTCTAGCGTCCGTGGTCGTCCGGGCTGTGTCTCGAGCGAGCGCAGGGTCGACTTCAACAGATACGAAGCCGTCAATGCCCTTAGACGATTCATAAACTGGAGCCAGGGCCTTAAGCGCGCCTCGAATATCGCTAGTCACCAAGTCCCAATAGGCCTGCTTGACGGCGACCCCGTCTTTGATCAGTTGTCTGAACTGCGGGTCGTAATCCTCGCTGCCCTCGATGGCCTTTTGAAAAATTGCGGGATTAGAGGTGAGTCCTCTAATCCCCGCGCCCACCCATTTGTCGAGCTCTCCCGAAGTGATCCAACCTCGACGCAGGTTGTCGAGCCATGGGCTCTGTTGTCCCTGTAGGTGTAAATCTAGGAGCTGCCGATCTGTCGCAGATAATTGAGTCACTGTGGTCTCCGATCGTTATTCATGAAAGTAGTGAACGCGCGGCTGCCTCAACCGCCGAAGCCGTGAAACCGAATCGCTCCATGACCTGGTCACCTGGGGCGCTAGCGCCGAATTGATCAATCGTCACCGTCGCGTCCGCCCATCGATCCCAGCCAAAAGAAATCCCTGCCTCGACACCGACGACTGGAATTTGTGAAGGCAGAACTTCGTCCTGATAAGTCGTTGGTTGTTGCTGGAAGAGTTCCCAAGAAGGCATCGAAACCACGCGAGAAGCAATGCCGTCTTCCGCTAAGGATCCCGCGGCTTCGACGCATAGCTGCACCTCTGACCCTGTTCCTGCGAGGATCACAGCCGGATCTGGAGCGTCAATCAGAACGTACGCCCCGCGTTCCACTTGACCTGGTTTTGCTGTGCCCTCTAGGACAGGTACGTTCTGTCGGGTCAAAATTATTGCAGTCGGCCCAGCGTGACGAACTGCTACTTCCCAGGCTTGGCTTACCTCGTTTCCGTCGGCAGGCCGAATAACCGGCAAATTCGGAATAGCACGTAGGGAGGCGACCTGTTCGACTGGTTGATGGGTCGGTCCATCTTCGCCGACACCAATGGAGTCGTGACTCCACACAAAAATTACTTTCGCCGAGCTCAAAGCTGCCATCCGGACCGATGGCCTCATGTAGTCGGCGAAGACTAAAAAGGTGCCGACCACTGGGATGATGCCGCCATGCAGCGCCATGCCATTGGCAATGCTTCCCATACCATGCTCGCGGACTCCGTAGTAAAGCTTGCGACCCTCAGGTGTGCTGGGTGTCATTGGGTCACTCGCAATGTTGGTTCCAGTATTCCCCGTGAGGTCCGCTGAGCCCGACACCAAAGAGGGAACCACATCGATTAGAGCGTCTACGACCTGGTTGTTGGCGTTACGAGTAGCTAGCGAGATGCCAGCTTCATAACTGGGTAACTCATCGGTCCAGTTAGCTAGCGGGGTGCCTGTCAGCAATGTGTCGATCCAAGTGGCGTCCAAGTCGCTGTCAGCCACCCGTTCCAGCCATTCCTTTCGCGATGATGCGCCACGAGTTCCTGCTTGGCGATAGGCGTTAAGAACGTCATCGTCAACGTGAAACGTTGACTCAGGATCCATCCCCATTGCTTGCTTAGCCGCGGCAATCTCGGCGTCGTCGGTAATTGCTCCGTGAGCGCCCGCAGTATCAACAGCAGTCGGAGCGGGGAAACCGATGTGGCTTCGAAGAATTAGCAAGGTGGGCTTTTGGCGTTGGTCTCTTGCTTCTATGAGAGATTTTTCTAGAAGAGCTGTATCTTCAGAACCTTCGCCCAAGTTATGGACTTCCCATCCGTATGATTCGAAGCGGCGTTGGGCGTCATCGGAGAGCGTTAAGTCGGTGGCTCCGTCGATAGTGATTCGGTTGTCGTCATAAATCGCGACCAAGTTTCCTAGTTGCTGGTGTCCGGCGAGACTGGCTGCTTCGTGGCTGAGGCCTTCCATTAGGTCGCCGTCCCCGCAGATCGTCCAGACCGTGTGATTGACGACTTCTGGTCCCAGGCGCTTCTGGAGGTGCCGTTCAGCGAGAGCCATTCCGACTGCGTTCGCGATACCTTGGCCTAGTGGGCCTGTGGTGACTTCGACACCCGGAGTTACTCCAACCTCGGGGTGGCCGGGCGTACGGGACCCCATCTGACGAAAGTTCTTGAGATCATCAAGTTCGACTCCGTAGCCGGTGAGGTATAGCAACGAGTACAACAACATCGAGGCGTGCCCTGCCGAGAGAATGAATCGGTCTCGATCCGGCCAGGCTGGTTCGCTAGCGTCGTACTTTATTGCTTTGGTGAAAAGCACGTGGGCGAGCGGGGCGAGGGCCATTGCTGTACCTGTGTGGCCGCTGTTTGCGCGCTTTACTGCGTCAAGTGCCAGGGCGCGAATTGTATTGATCTGTCGAGCCTCGAGATCGCTAGTCACGGAACCTCCCAGACCGCGATCCTAGTCGCCAGTTTGTGTGATTCTGGGGAGGTTCAGTCACGGAAAATTGCTGCTGATGCAGTAAAGCCGTGGAGGAAGGATTGTTCGGAAACCGGTCCGATCTCACCGGCACAAAACATTCCTGCAACGGCCTCACCTCTTATCCGTGTGGAGACCTCGGAGGCATCATGGTTCGGTGTCTCAAAGAGGTTTGTTCCGCGTCCGTTACAGGTAAACAACAAAGCGCCGTCGGCCATTGGTATTTGAGAAGAGAGTTGGACGAGATCCTCGGCCGCTGAGGAAGCATCCCGGACTTGAAATTGAATAGTGCTTCCCACTGGTGCGAGATCACCAATGGCTACGACACCGCTTTCTTGGTCCGCTCCAATTACAGCGCGAATAAGAAAGTCTCCACGAGTGAATTCCAGTTTGTGTTCGTCAATCACTCGTCCGACATGAAGTCCATGGTTGACTAGCGCTCTTTCTTTTTCGGGCAAGGCATGGATCATTTCTTCAAGCCTTTTAAGGGCCGGTTGACCCCCCAACTCGTAAATCATGTTGTCCCGAGACTTCGTGATGATGAGAGGATTTCCGATCGGTCGGCATCCCTGAGATAGCAGAGGTTCAATGGTGACTTCGCCCTTGATGAGAAGGGCTACAGCGCCGTCGCGGTAAATCTCGCCGTCAAGAAACAAGCAATCCCCAGAGGATGGATCGGTCGAAGATACAAGACCGCCAATGATTTGGACCTTCGGATACAACAAGCGGCACTCAGCCAACGCTGACTCTGCAGGAAAGGAAAACGGATCAGCCAATAGAAGCATTGTGTGGACGCCGGTGTCAGCTAACGGCTGTCCAGTGTCGTGAAGTAGGTCGGACGGGCTATCAATTCGCAGTGGAGTTACCTGACCGTCAAAGTTGCCTCCAAAGATAGATAAACCGCTTTGGTCTTCTATCTCCTTGCCTCCGCAGATAACAGCACCAGCGGTGCATCCGATGAGCACATTTGGGCGGAGTAACTCAGCAACTGCAGAGTGAATGTCGCTAACGCGGTTTCGGAAATGGCCGGATACGAAAACGACGACAAAGTCAGGTGATGGTCCAAGCTTGTCCAGTATGTGTCCAATTGCCTCTGCTACGGCGATAGCCGGGTCGTCATGAGTTGAGAGGCTCGATGCATAGGGCATGCGCGGCTCCTTAAGGAGCGAGGATAGTGAGCGGCACCTTGGTTACTGGACCATTGTCTATTCGGCAATGAGCTTCGATGCTGCTTGGCTGCGGCACTTCCAAAGTTGCTTGAACGAGGTTGTAACCGAACTTTCCCGGCTCGACGGTGACCGGCTGAACGTTACGAACATCCATCGATTTGCCGTCAGCTTCGAAGGTTACCTCCAAGGCTGCTAAGCCCTGGTGTGTCTCAGGGCATCGAAGTAGCACCATTAGATGAGGCTGGATGGTGATTGGAAAAGCCTCTTGGGGAGTTAATGAAAAATGAACTCCGGAGAGGTCTAGTCGCGCCGAGCCGCCTTCAGCCTGACGCATTTCAAAGTGTTCAAGAAAAAGCGCTGTAATGATCTCCACGACCTGAGATTATGCGAGGTGAAACGTTTCACCTCAAGTCTGTTTAAGGATTCCTAGTTAAAGGTAGGTTCTTCTTACTAGGACCCTTGTTGCGGTAGGAGAGAAAGCCTTGGAAAATCGATGACTTCAGATCATGATGCTGTGAGGGAGGTTCCAATGTTCCCCTTGGGGACAGTGCTTCTCCCGGGAGGCATCCTTCCACTGCACGTATTCGAAGACCGTTACCGAGAATTAACTGAATACTGCATCAGGAACGAAGCTCAGTTTGGGGTTGTTTTGATTGAGCGAGGACATGAGGTCGGTGGGGGAGATGTGAGGGCTGCTGTCGGCTGCTTGACGGAGATCATCCAACATGAACGTTTGTCGGACGGAAGATCAAACTTGGTTGTCCTGGGTACATCAAGGATCAACATAAAAGAGTGGAAATCAGATGACCCATATCCAATGGCTCTGGTGACAGAAATTGCCGAGGCTTCCAGCGAGGACTCACTAGTTCGAGCGCAAGGGGTGTTGCGGCGTCTGTGTAAATTCGTCGAAGGAGCACAAGGTCAGGGTTACAAGACGCCACTTATCGATGAAGAGGCCGTAGCCGTAGGCATTGAAGCCACTGAACTGACCTTTCGGATAGCTAACCTGACTCCGTCTGGACCCTTTGACCGGCAAAGAGTATTGACAGCCTCCAGTTGCGAAGAAAGATTGGACATAATCGAAGAGCAGCTCCAGGGTCTGGAAGAAATTCTCGCAACCGAGTGAACTGAGTAGTAAGTCTCGGTGGTGTCGGCTCGTGAGTCTGGCATGCTGAAGATTAGAAAGTCCGAGCTGGTAGGCACTATGGCACGTGAAAACAGAGGACTGAAGGCTGACTTCGATGGTCTAGTTTCAACCCTGCGCGCCTACGTAAAACAAGAGACGCTTGGTCCAATACGAGGACTGGGCCGTTATTTGGGTTTTGGTTTTGCAGGTACAGTTTGCTTCGCTATAGCTGAAGTCTTTTTGTTGCTCGGGGTAGTCCGTGTTTTGCAAACAACAACTACAACCTTTAGAAACAATCTCAGTTTCATCCCCTATCTCGCGGGAGTGGTCGCTTCGGCTGCGTTCGTTTGTTTAGCGGTCCTAGCTCTGAAGCACGACGGAAAGCGACACGCTAATGACTGACCGCAATAGTGAATCCGATTCGCAGATTACGCCGGACGATTTACGGGAGCGCTTCAGCCGCTTAACCGGGGAGTCGGATGAAACTCCCGCCTCTATTCAACGCCCAGGCGTTGTTGCGGGGGCGGTACTGGTTTCTGGACTGTTGGTCATCGCTTTTCTTTTTGGTCGCCGGTTGGGACGTAAACGGTCCACCTTTGTGGAGATCGTAAGGGTCTAATGAAGATGAATGATGAGATTAGTGAGATCGGGTTGACTCGCTTTATAAAGGCTTGTTGGGGTCGGGGACGGCGCGGGAGTGGTCCTTGGATGGCATTAGCAATTTTGGCTGCGACCATGAGGATCCTTCGTCTTTTAAGCAAACGGAAGCCGAGGACCGTGCACCGCAGGGAACTGATGCCCGGTCAGTCAGTCAGGATTGATCATCTCCAAAGAAAGCAAATTGGTAGCGGCTGATGGCCGATAAAGGCCCGAAATTAGTAGCCGGAGAACGGATCGTTCTGATCGACAATCGGCAACGGCGTTACCTAGTCGAATTAAAACCGGGAGGAGAGTTCCATTCTCATGCAGGGGTTGTTTCCCACGATGAGATCATTGGGAGCCTTGAAGGAAGCGAGTATCGGACGGCTTCTAACGCTCGCTTCGTCGGGTTGCGACCGACCCTTAACGATTATGTATTGAAGATGCCTAGAGGTGCTCAGGTTATTTACCCAAAGGATCTTGGACCGATTCTTATGTTGGCTGACGTGTCGCCAAACCAGTGGGTATTCGAATCCGGCGTGGGTTCGGGGGCGCTATCGACTGCACTTTTGAGGGTGGGTGCTCACGTGACTGGGTACGAGATTCGGGAAGACTTTGCCGAAACCGCAAAATCTAATGTTGAGAAATTTCTCGGATCCGAGGCAATAGAGCGTTACGACGTCAAAATCCATGACGCATATGAAACCCATGCCGATGTCGGTTTCGATCGGGCTGTTCTGGATCTTCCAGAGCCTTGGCAGGTGGTCCCGCACCTCGAGACATCGCTGCGTAGCGGCGGGATTCTGGTTGCATACAACCCTTCAATAATTCAGGTTCAAAATTTGCGAAAACGTCTGAGTGAAGGGCCGTGGGCCTTGGCCGAAACAGTTGAGGTTCTGAACCGTACGTGGCATGTAGAAGGGCACTCAGTGCGCCCCGATCACCGAATGGTCGCACACACGGGTTTCTTGACACACGCCCGTTTAATAGAAGCCTGAGTGATGCACCATGGTGTTTGACGCAGTCGCTGGCGCTCTTCTTGCTTTGGCGGTAATAGCTGGCTGGCGCGGAGGCCTTATAGGTCGCCTCGGGGCGTGGGTTGGATTTGCAGCCGGTGGTTTAGCTACTGCGCGATGGGTTGGTTCAGGTATCGAACTTTTAAATATAGATGGGCAAAACCAGCGACTTGCCATTGCTGCTGCTGCGGTGCTTCTTGGGGCACTACTAGGCCATGGGGTCGGGCGACGCTTAGCGCGAGGTCTCCGAGGGTTGGTTCCTCGCCCCTTCCGATTGATCGACTCGATAATCGGTGTGTTTGTGGCGATTGGATTCGTGGGTCTCTTCATCTGGATCCTCATTCCTCCGCTAGCAGCCGCCAAAGGCTGGCCAGAGCGGCAGTCTGAACAGTCAAAAATTGTCGAGTTCGTCGAGCGATACGCACCGATTACCCCATCAGCTACCGGTTTTCTGGGGGAGCTCTTAGCTGATTGGTCTGCCATCTCGACATTCCGACCTGAGGAGGGTCCTCTAGATGTAGGCCTACCTCCAGAAGAGATCTCGGTGTCAGCAGAAGTCCTCGAAACAGCAGCGGCCTCCATCGTTCGAGTGCAAACAACTGCTTGCAGTCAACAACAGAACGGCACAGCTTTCGCGATTTCCCCGGGCCTAGTCTTGACGAATGCCCATGTGGTGGCTGGAGCTAAGAAAGTAGAAATTGCGCTACCGGGCGAGGACTTAAAGCCTGCAGCCGTAACTGCTTTTGATCCGGAGCGAGATCTTGCACTCATTCGGGTGGAAGTTGAGATACCTCCGTTGTCGCTTCAAACTCCTATGGAAGGACAACTAGCAGTCGTCATCGGCCACCCTTTAGGCGGTCCGCTTCGCACAGCCCCGATTCGATTCGTTGAAAAGGTTATTGCGAACGGTGAAGACATTTATAGGTCATTGGAGACCAAGAGAAAGATCTGGTTTGCCGCAGCAAACCTAAAATCGGGGGACAGCGGTGCCCCTGTCATCGACACCAACGGTGATGTGGTAGGCGTAATCTTCGCAATAGCACCACAAGGAGCCCTGGATCATGACAGAGCCGCTTACGTCTTAGACAGATCTGAGATAGCTGGCTTTATGGCTGAAGTCGCAGCCTTCGATGAACGAAGCGTCGTTAATACGGGCAAGTGCTTGAAATAAAGCGCAAGGGGCGCGTCGTCGAAACGACGAGGGTCAGCTAAGCCTCAATGTAGATACATTCCCCAGGACATTCTTCTGCAGACTCGATAACTGCATCAAGTTGACTGTCGGGGAAATTTGCGAGAGCCTCAGCGCCTCCCGGATCTGACATGACATTGCCTTCTTCGACTACATAGGCCAAACCATCGTCGAGGAGGGTAAATACGTCAGGCGCTATCTCTTCACAGAGACCGTCGCCCGTACACAGATCTTGGTCAATCCAGACCTTCATGCTGGTGCCTTTCTTCTTCGTGCAAGACAGCTCGGCGGTTCCACGGGGAAACCCCACTTAGGGTCAAGCGGAGTGATTACTAATTTACCTTGATCCGAAGGAGTAGGCACATCTTTCTTCAAAGGTTCCGTCGAAAGGATTTACTTGGTTGAGCCACTTCTAGCTCGGATTCGTGTAGCTTCCCGTCCAGACACCAGCATTGCCTGAGGATCTCTATGTCAACCCAAGACGATATGAGTGACAAAGAAAGCACTCCAGGCGAGCTGTCCGCGCTCCGAAGTCAAATACGGGCTCTCGAGTCAGAGGTAGGTCTTCTTCGACGCAAGCTAGTGGATACGCCAAAGAGAGTCACCACACTGGAGGAACGTCTCCTTGAAACCAAGGGCCAGCTCGCTCAGGCGGTTTCGCAGAACGAAAAACTGACCTTCACCCTTCGCGAGGCCAGAGAACAAGTAGCGACCCTGCGAGAAGAAGTAGAGAAGTTAACGCAGCCTCCTTCGGCCTATGGGACCTTTATCGGTACCAATGATGATGGAACGGTCGATGTCCACACGAACGGCCGAAAGGTCAGAGTCAGTCTCCATCCGGATCTTCGAGGATCAGAACTTGAGGCCGGAGCAGAGGTAGTTCTGAACGAATCATTAAATGTGGTTATGTCACGAGATCCAGGGACTTCAGGCGAGGTAGTTGTCCTGAAAGAAGTTTTGTCTGACGGTCTGCGAGCGTTAGTAACGGGCCGCGCCGACGAAGAACGAGTAGTCGATCTGGGAGATCACCTAAAAGAACAGAAAATGAGGGCAGGAGATAGCTTGCTATTGGATGCTCGAGCCAACCTGGTTCTTGAGCGGTTGCCTCGACCAGAAGTCGACGAACTCCTCTTGGAAGAGGCACCAGATGTCACCTACGCAGCTATCGGTGGTTTAGACGGACAAATTGAGCAGATCACAGATGCAGTGGAACTTCCGTACCTGCACCAGGACCTCTTTCGGGAATATGACCTGCCAGCACCCAAAGGGATCCTGCTCTATGGGCCTCCAGGATGCGGCAAGACACTGATCGCCAAGGCCGTAGCGAATTCTTTAGCGAACAAGGTGGCGGAGGCCTCGGGGGATAAGGACGCCCATAGTTTCTTTATCAACATCAAAGGCCCCGAACTGCTCAACAAGTACGTGGGTGAGACAGAACGACAAATTAGACAAATCTTTCAGCGGGCTAGAGAAAAGGCCAGTGAAGGTTGGCCCGTCATCGTATTTTTCGATGAAATGGAGTCGCTGTTCCGGACTCGGGGAAGTGGAATTAGTTCCGACATGGAGTCAACGGTGGTACCTCAGTTACTTGCTGAGATCGATGGAGTTGAAGGTCTGAGGAACGTGATCGTGATCGGAGCATCAAACAGAGAGGATTTGATCGATCCAGCTATTCTCCGGCCCGGCCGCCTCGATGTAAAGATCAAGATTCAGCGGCCAGATGAGACCGCAGCGTCCGCGATCTTTTCGACCTACCTCACCCAAGAGCTGCCGATCGATCCGATCGAGATTGAAGAACTTGGTGGCGGTGAGCCCGACAAAACAATCAGGGTCATGATCGAGCGCACTGTTGAAGAAATGTACCGACCCGAAGATCACAACCAGTTTTTAGAGGTCACCTACCAAAATGGTGACAAAGAAGTTATGTATTTCAAAGACTTCGCGTCCGGAGCAATGATCGAGAATATTGTTCGGCGATCGAAGAAAACAGCAATAAAGCGTTCGATTGCAACTGGGAGCTACGGAATTCGGCTAGATGACTTATTGGGTTCGATTCGCCAGGAATACAAAGAGCATGAGGATCTTCCGAACACAACGAATCCTGATGATTGGGCAAAGATTTCCGGAAAAAAAGGTGAACGAATTGTGTTCATCCGCACGCTGCTCAGTGGTGACGACGAATTCGACGGTGAGGGTGGCCGAGCCATCGAACGAGTTCAAACAGGTCAATATCTCTAAAACCTCTCGACGCAGCTAAGGTCGAGTTGTGGCAGTTCATAAGGTTCTAGGAATAGAGACCGAATTCGGGATCTTGCATCGCAACGACGGTGAGTCAAACCCTGTTGCCGCCTCGTCGATGATCATCAATGCCTACGTCAATGGCTTTCTAGAGCGGCGCGTAGGCTGGGACTTTGAAGACGAACACCCAGGCGTTGACGCTCGAGGTTTCAACGAATTTGACGCACTTGCGCCGGAAATAGAAACCCACTTAGTCAACGCAGTCCTTACGAACGGTGCCCGCTACTACGTAGATCACGCTCACCCTGAACTGTCGACACCAGAATGCACCGACGCACTGCAATGCACGACTTACGATAGGGCGGCAGAAGAAATCTTGATTCGCTCGATGGAAAAAGCCAATGAGCTCCTCCCTGAAGGCGAGGAACTGGTTATCCACAAGAACAATAGTGACGGCAAAGGCAACAGCTACGGCTGTCACGAAAACTATCTGGTGGACCGGGCCGTTCCTTTCGGGCGCATAGTTCAGCAGATCATGCCGTTCTTCATTTCTCGGCAAGTATTTTGTGGCGCTGGGAAAATAGGTTCAGAAGCGCCGGGGCTGACCCATGCCGACGTTCCCTTTCAAATAACTCAGCGGGCCGATTTTTTCGAAGAGGAAGTAGGGCTTGAAACGACCCTTAAAAGGCCGATCGTCAATACGCGCGATGAGCCGCATGCGGATAGCAAGAAGTACCGACGACTCCACGTAATCGTGGGAGACGCCAATATGAGTGAGCTGCAGACCTATCTTAAACTCGGCACCACGGCGATCGTCTTAGCCATGATCGATGACGACATGGCACCTGACGACTGCGTTTTTGAGACTCCTGTCCAAACCCTCCGGCAGGTCAGCTATGACATCGACTTGGCAATGGTTCATCGTTTGGTCAACGGCCAGAAAGTGTCAGCTCTTGATGTCCAATGGGCGTATTACGCCGCCGCAGAAAAATGGGCGGATCGTCATGGATTCGAAGTAGTCGGGGGTGAGGCGATCGGTAAGGACCTAATGAGCCGGTGGAACGAAGTTCTGGTTGCACTCGAGAGCGACCCAGACTCACTTACTGATTCCATCGATTGGATAGCTAAACGTCGCCTGTACGAGGGATACCGTTCCAGGCATGACCTTGACTGGTCGGACCCTAAGCTTGCGGCCCTGGATTTGCAATACCACGACCTAAGACCAGACAAAGGTCTCGCCCGGCGCATAGGGCTCAAGCGAATATCTATCGATTCCGAGGTAGAAGCTGCCGTAGACAGCCCACCACCTTCGACTCGCGCATACTTTCGAGGTCGCTGTCTTGAGCGATACCCAGACGAGATTGTCGCTGCAAATTGGGATTCCATGGTCTTCGACGTCGGTAGTGACCCGCTGCGTCGCGTGCCAATGCTGGAGCCGCTGAGGGGAACCGCAGCACACGTCGCTAACTTGTTAGATGAATGTGACAATGCAGCTGAGCTATTACGACGCTTGGGGACATGAGAACCCAATAGAATTATGAAAGTAGGAGGCTTTTCATGGCTGAACAGGAACAGAGACGTCCATCGGCGCCGCGAACCGACGAGGTCGAGGTAGAGGACGAGGTAAGCGGTGACTCTGGAAAAGAGTTGAAAGCAGACTTGGATGACCTGCTTGACGAAATAGACGACGTACTTGAAACCAACGCTGAGGAATTCGTCAAAAACTATGTACAAAAGGGCGGCGAGTGAGTCCTATGCCCCTCTACGTTCCGGGTGAAGACCCCGGAACCGACTTCTTAAATCTGTTGCGCCAAAATGGTCTCGACCCATTTCCAACCAGCTTGCCAGGCACAATCGATGCTGGTCACGCCACGACGGTGCTGGCATTGCGGTGTACCGGGGGAGTTGTGGTGGCAGGAGATCGGCGAGCAACGGCTGGACATCTCATCAGCCACCGTGACATG
>Ga0114932_10000743_pt1 | contig 38159 bp, 40 predicted proteins | sample 2SBtaG_2_FD_87286 | JGI IMG/M metagenome (GOLD analysis project Ga0114932, IMG submission 87286) | Deep subsurface microbial communities from Kolumbo volcano to uncover new lineages of life (NeLLi) - 2SBTROV12_ACTIVE470 metaG | ecosystem: Environmental > Aquatic > Marine > Volcanic ...
CACCTCGTCAGCGCTGTCGACCTCGAACTCCACCGCGAGGTCGCCGCGAGACACGTCCTGCAGCTTCGACACGTTGCGCTTGAGCGGCGAGGAGATGCTGCGTGCAAGCCACACCGCGGCGCCGACGATGATCACGGCGATCACGAAGCCGATTGCGAGTAGCGAGTTGCGGAGGTCGTTGGCTGGAGCGGCGGCTTCGGAGGCGTCCTGGCGAACCAGAATGCCCCAGCCGTATCCGTCGAAGCCGAGGGCACCGTCCGTGACGGCGTACCCGTTGATCTGGCTGACACCCGTACGGAGGTGGTCTTCGGTCACGAAGCCGTGCGTGCCCTCCCCTCCGGTCGCGAGCGCAGCGGCTTCGAGCCCAGCGTCCGCGAGGTTGAGGCTGAGAACGACATTGGGGTCGGCGTCGGCGAGCACGACACCGTCGGAGGTGAGCACCTGGGTCTCGATCGTGGTGAGGCCCTGCTGGGCGAAGCTCTCGCGTCGCTGAGTCATGATGTCGACCACCACACGGTCGAAGCTCGCTTCGTTGTGCCACACGCCGACCATCTCACCGGTGGGGTCATAGATCGGGGCGGTGAACGGAAGCGTGAGGCGGTCCTCGCCGTACAGCGACCGCACGAGGCTGCTGTGGTGGGCGTCGGTGTAGTACGTGCCCCCAGCCGGAGTGTTGCCCGAGCGCACCGTCGTGAACCACTGCATGCTCGACACATCGCGGCCCACGAGATCGTCGCTGTTGATGCCCACTCCAGAGCCGTCGACGCCGTTGGCGGTGAGGACCCTACCGTCGAGGTCGACGATGAGCATCAGGTCGTAGATCCCGTAGTTGACGGTGAGGAAGTCCACGATGTTCTGGCGCTCCCTCGCCGTGCCTTGGGCGTCAGGGTTGGCGGCAAAGGCCTGCACGTCGCCGTACCGCTCGAAGAGGTTGCGGTCGATCATGTCGCCGTCGGTCACGGCGGCTTCTTCGAGTCGTTGGCCCGCCGCCTCACTCAGTTGGTCTGCCGAACTGTTGAACGAGTACCAACCAAGGACCAGTAGGGGAACGAGTCCGAGGAACAGAAAGCCCGCCACGAGCTTGGTGTTGAGACTCGAGATCTTGCCGATCCGGCTGGTGCCGGTCTTGTCAGCTGCCATTGCTTCACACTCCGGGGGAGACTCGGCGGAGACTGCCGAGTTGTCTGTGGTCCCGTCGGTGAATCCGATTTCGTGTTAAGGCAATCGCACGGTCGAATCCTCGATACTGGTGAAAATCCGCACAGCCCTACGAGTTCTGTCACTGTGCTTCAGTGGTGCGGACTGCCGCCGACAGTGCCGCACATGAAAGGCATCGTCTTCAATCTCGTCGAGCTCGCGGTGACCGAGGAGTTTGGCGCCGAGACCTGGACTGCTCTCCTCGAAGCTGCCAACGCGGGTGGCCGCTACGAGAACACCGGGGACCACGATGACGCGGAGCTCCTCGCGATCGTCGGTGCTGCATCGGAGGCGTTGGGCCTCACCCCGGCGCAAGTTCTTCGCTGGACCGGCGAGCGCATCATCCCGCACATGGCCGCGTCCTACAGCGCGTACTTCGATGCCCACCCTGGGCCGATCGAGTTCTTCGCCACGCTCGACGACACGATCCACTGGGAAGTCCTCAGCATGTACGAGGGCGCCGAGCCGCCCCGGTTTCAGACCGAGGACCTCGGCGACGGTCGAGCGATGATCGAATACTCCTCCTTTCGTGGACTTCCGGATCTCGCCGAGGGAATGATCGCCGGGGTTGCAGCGCACTACGGCACGGAGCTGATCGTGGATCGCCAGGACGGCGAAGAAGACGGCCGTACGGTGTGCCGCTTTCAGTGCGCCTTCCGCACCGCCGAGCTTCCCGAACAGCAGCCTCTCCCTTAACTCGACCACTGGTCGGCCGAAGGGCACGTGCGAAGGCGACGTTGTCGCCCGTGTGTGCAGAGCTCCCGGCCCTGGGGTGGTCGGGACAACCGAGAGGACCGACCCCATGCAGGAATCTGCATCCGGCCGAAGCAAGTTCGTCGAGACCCTGGGCAGGTTTCGACCGCGACGACTGAACGGCAAGTTGGTCTTGTCGTTCCTCGCAATCGGGATCGTGCCCCTGGCCGTCGTCGGGTGGTACTCGACGAGTCGAGCTCAGTCGTCTCTGACTGAAGCGGCGGGCCAGCGGCTCGAGGTCGCAGCCATCGAAGCTGCCGATCTTTCGGATCGAAATCTCTTCGAACGCTACGGCGACGTTCAGGCGTTCGCGGCCAACCCCAAGGCGCTCGGCACGGTGCAGGAGCGCCAGGAGATCGTCGACTTCCTGACCGCCACCTACGGCATCTACGACCTGATGCTCATCGTGGATCTCGAGGGCACCGTGTTGACGGCCAACTCGATCGACGGCGGTGGTGAGACGCTCAACACGGGCCGCCTGGTCGGCACCGACGTGTCGAGCCAAGAGTGGTTCCGGATCGTCGCTGGAGGCAACACGCCCGCCGGCGGCACCTACTACACCGACGTCGAGCGCAACGATCTGGTCCGAGACGTGTACGGCGAGGCTCTTCTGACGCTGCCGTTCACGGCGCCGATCTTCGACAGCGACGGCCAGATGGTCGCCATCTGGCACAACCAGGCCAGCTTCGACCGCGTCGTCACGGACATCATGAACAGCGTCAAGGACGAGCTCCGTGATACAGGGGTCTCCACGGTCGAGACCCAGGTGCTTCGCAGCGATGGCGTGGTCATCGACGACGTGAGCCCCGACGCGATCCTCAGCCTCAACCTCATCGACGTCGGGATCGAGGCCGCGGCACGTGCCGTGGACAGCGGTCACGGTGTCGTCCAAGAAGTCCACGCCCGTCGAGGCGTCGAGCAGCTCAACGGCTACGCCAAGAGCGATGGCGCCCTTGGTTTCGAGGGCTATGGCTGGGGCATCCTCGTCCGTCAGGACGTGAGTGAGGCCACAGCTGCCGCGGCCGATCTCCGCAACGGAATCGTGCTGGTTGCGATCGTGATGATCGTCGCCATCGCTGCGATCGGCTACTACCTCGCACGCGGTATCGCCAAGCCGGTCGCTCTGGTTGCCGCCCAGGCGAGCAAGATCGCCGAGGGCGACCTGTCGGTCGAGAAGCTCGACATCGAACGCGAGGACGAGATCGGGGATCTGGCCTCTTCGTTCAACGAGATGTCGACGATGCTCAAGATGGTCGGGACCCAGGCTCAGCTGATCGCGGAGAAGGACCTGACCGCCGACGATCTCGACCAGCACACACCCGGCCAGCTCGGAGATGCCGTCTCGACGATGATCGGTTCGCTGCGCGACATGGTGGATCAGCTCCGTGGGTCGTCCCAGCAGCTCGCCGGCGCAGCCGAGGAGCTGTCGACCGTGTCGGCCACGATGGGCAGCAGCGCCGAACAGACCTCTCAGCAGGCGTCGTCTGCGTCGGCCAGCGGTGACGAGGTCTCTTCCAGCGTCGCGACCGTCGCGGCAGCGATCGAAGAGATGAACGCCACAATTCGCGAGGTCGCGGCGAGCGCGACCGAGGCCTCCAACGTGGCGAGCGAGGCCGTGGGCACCGCCCGTCTCACCTCCGACACCATTCAGAAGCTCGGACAGTCGAGCGAGGAGATCGGCACCGTGATCGGCGTCATCAACTCGATCGCCGAGCAGACCAATCTATTGGCCCTCAACGCCACCATCGAGGCGGCCCGGGCCGGTGAGGCCGGCAAGGGCTTCGCCGTCGTGGCCACCGAGGTGAAGGAACTGGCCAATCAGACCGGCACTGCGACCGAGGAGATCGCCCTGCGCATTCAGGCCATCCAGGAGGACATGGTCGGTGCGGTCCAGGCCAACGAGCAGATTGGCGAAACGATCGACCGGATCAACGAGATCTCGTCCATCGCTTCGGCGGTCGAAGAGCAGAGTGTGACCACGGCCGAAATCGGTCGCAGCATCGAGGACGCCGCGACCGGCACCCAGGAGATCGCGACCAGCATCACCGAGGTCGCGACTGCCGCTGACAGCACACGCCAATCGACAGATGACACGCGACGCTCCGCAGAGGAGATGTCGCGGATGGCGTCCGAGCTCAACGAGCTCGTCGACGAGTACCGATAGGTCGCTCTGGAGCTGTGGCCAGATGAACAGAGCAACCCGAACGAAGGGGTCCTGACGTGGACGAAGACGACGAGATCATCGGCGAATTCCTCGTCGAGTGCCAGGAAGGGCTCGATCGGCTCGACCAGAACCTGGTGACACTCGAGGAACGTCCAGATGACCGAGAGGTCCTGACCGAAGCCTTCCGCATCCTGCACACCATCAAGGGCAGCTGTGGGTTCCTCGGGTTCTCGCAGCTCGAGATCGTCGCCCACCGCGGCGAGAACCTCCTGAGCTTGCTTCGAGACGCCGTTCTGGAGATGGATGACGAGATCGCCGATGCGCTTCTCGGCACCGTCGACGCCATTCGCAGCATTCTCGACACGATCGACGAGACAGGCGCCGAGGGCGAGCACGATCACACCGCGCTGATCGCCGAGCTGGAGCGACTTGCCTCTAACGAGGCCGCGCCGGCTGCCGATGCCGAGCAGGTGTCCGCAGAGGAGGCGACATCGGTTGACGAATCCCCGTCGGTCGACACGGTCGACGACGCCGAAGCAGCTGCAGAGCCCGAAGCTTCAGAGCCCGAGACAGTGCAGCCCGAGACCGCAGTTCCCGAGACAGTGCAGCCCGAGGCCACGTCGCCAGAAGCCCCGCCGCGGGAAGCAGGTGCACCGAGCGAAGAGGCTGTTCCCGCAGCGCCAGCGGCAAGCAGCGATCCCGATCGGATCGGCGACATCTTGGTGGACGACGGTTCCGCCGAACGCACAGACGTCGAGATCGCTGCGGTCGAACAGGGCATGGGCGACTCCCGCAAGATCGGCGAGATCCTCGTCGAAGACGGACGCGCCGCCAGCGCAGACGTGGAGAAGGCCGCCACGAAGCAGAGGGCCAGCAGCTCCGACTCGACGATTCGGGTCGATGTGGGGCTTCTCGACCGCCTGATGAACCTGGTCGGCGAGCTGGTGCTCGCCCGCAACCAGCTGCTTCAGCTCACAGAGGGCACCGACGAGAAGGCGATGCTGACAACAGCGCAGCGCCTCAACCACATCACGAGTGAGCTGCAGGAAGGCGTGATGAAGACGCGCATGCAGCCCATCGGCAACGTCTGGTCCAAGCTGCCTCGCGTCGTTCGGGACCTGGCCCGGCAGTTCGACAAGCAGATCCGCTTGGAGATGGAGGGCAAGGACACCGAGCTCGACAAGGGAATCATCGAGGCGATCAAAGACCCGTTGACCCACATCGTTCGCAACACCGTGGACCACGGCATCGAGACCCCCGAGATCCGAGAGGGCATCGGCAAGGACGCCGAAGGCGTCCTCTTGCTCCGCGCTCACCACGAAGGCGGTCAGGTCAACATCGAGATCACCGACGACGGGGCCGGCATCGACGCCGACAAGATCCGCGAGAAGGCGGTAGAGAAAGGTGTCGTCTCCCACGAGGTGGCCGAAGCCATGGGCGACAAAGAGGTCGTCCAGCTGATCTTCCAGCCCGGATTCTCCACGGCTCAGCAGGTCAGCAACGTGTCGGGACGCGGCGTCGGCATGGACGTCGTGAAGACCAACGTGGAGCGGATCGGCGGCTCGGTCGACATCAGAACCGAGCCAGGGGCGGGGACCACCTTCAAGATCAAGATCCCGCTCACCCTTGCCATCATCCCCGCGCTCATCATCAACATCGAGGACGAGCGCTACGCCATTCCCCAGGTGAGCCTCCAGGAACTCGTGCGACTCGAAGCCGGCGACCTCGCCAACCGGATCGAAACGGTCCACGGCGCGCCGGTGTATCGGCTCCGCGGACGGCTCTTGCCGATCGTGGATCTCCGCGATCAGCTCGGCCTCGAGCCCTTCGAGGGTGAGGATGACGCGGTCAACATCGTCGTGCTGCAAGCCGACGATCGACAGTTCGGCCTCATCGTCGACAGGATCGACGCCACCGAAGAGATCGTCGTCAAGCCCCTCGGACGTCAGGTCAAAGACATCGAGCTCTTCTCCGGAGCGACGATCATGGGTGACGGTCGGGTGTCGCTCATCCTCGATGTGCTCGGTCTCGCGAGCGTCTCGGGGATCACCTCGGTCGGTGGCCACGCCGAGTTCGCGTCCCATGGCGAGGACACGACCCTGATCGACGATGATCAGGCGCTCCTGATCGTCGAGCTGGCCAACGGCACCAGCGTCGGGTTGCCCCTCAATCAGGTGGTGCGTCTGGAGGACTTCACGCCGGACATCATCGAAGAGTCGGACATGCGTCCCGTGGTGCAGTACCGCGGCGGAATCATGGCCCTCGTCGATGTGGGGCCGAGCATCGGTCTCAGCCACGGTGTGCTCGACGGCGAGACCCGGACGAGCGTCATTGTGTGCAACCACGGAGCAGACGTCGCCGGTCTCGCGGTCGCGAAGATCAGCGACATCGTGCTGGATCCCGAGATACACGGGGAGAGCGACGCGACACGAGCCGTTGTCGGGGGCCGGGTCATCGACGTCGTCGATCCGGATCGAATCTTCATGTCCAGCGGCCTTCGGGCTGCCGAACCGATTGGAGTGGGTTGATGAGCAGTGTGGCAACCGCCCCCACCAACACCGTTCAGTTGTGCACCTTCCGCATCGGCCAACTCTTGCTCGGCATCGACGTGCTGCGAGTTCAAGAAGTGCTGCACAACCTCGAAGTCACGACGGTGCCTCACGCGGCGGAGTCGATCCTCGGATTGATCAACCTGCGTGGACGTATTGCAACTGCCATCGATCTCGGTGAGCGACTCGAGGTCGAGCGCTCCGAAGACGTCGATGCCGCACGTTCGGTGCACGTCGTCGTTCGCAGCACCGGCGACGTCGTGAGCCTTGTTGTCGACTCCATCGACGACGTCCTGGACGTCGAGCCAGGCGACTACGAGTCGCCGCCGGAGACGATGACCGGTGTGGCCAAAGAACTCATCATGGGCGCGTACAAGCTCACGGGGGAGCTGTTGCTGGTCCCCGACGTGGAGCGCATTGTCGCTCTGCACTCGGCGATGAGCAACGAGGCGGTGGCGTCATGAAGGCCCTCGTCGTCGACGACGCCCGAGTCGCTCGCCGCCTCGTCGGGCGCATCATGGTCCAGCTGGGCTTCGAGGTCATCGAAGCCGAGCATGGTCAGGACGCACTCGACCAGATGGATCCGGCCGATCCCCCGGACGCGATCGTCGCGGACTGGAATATGCCCGTGATGGACGGGGTGGAGCTGGCCAAGGCCGTCCGGGCCGACGAGAACTTCCGCCAGATTCCCTTTCTCATGATCAGCAGTGAGGCCGATCCCCGTCGCGTCGCTCGGGCGATCCTGTCCGGGGTCGACGAATACCTCTTCAAGCCGGTTGATTCGGCGATGATCGAGGAGCGCCTCGCGGTGATGGGGGTCTACACGGCGGTCAGCCAGTGACGGCCGTCTCCAAGATTCTCCTCGTCGACGACTCAGCTGTCGTTCGCGGCCTTCTGAGCTCCATCTTCAACGACGAGCCCGACCTCGAAGTCGTCGCGACAGCGGCCAACGGGAGCATCGGCCTGCAGAAGATCGAGCGCTTCGACCCCGACCTCGTCGTCCTCGACATCGAGATGCCGGTGATGGACGGGCTCACGACTCTCGTCGAGCTCCGCGCACGGTGGCCGAAGCTTCCGGTGGTGATGTTCTCCACTCTGACCGAGCACGGAGCGACGGCCACGGTCGACGCGCTGGCCAAGGGTGCATCGGACTGGGCGACCAAGCCGGGTCAGACGACGGGTCTCGCGAAATCGCGTGATCACGTGCGCACCGAACTGGTCGCCAAGGTCAGGGCCCTCTTGTCGTCGCGGCATCCGGCCGCCAACGCTCGCCCGTTCGCGCCGAAACCCAGCGTACGGTCGACAGTTGCCACCTCTCGGGTCGATGCGGTGGTGCTCGGCTGCTCGACGGGTGGACCCGTCGCACTCGAGACCGTTCTCAGCGCCATCACGCCGGCGCTCGAGGTTCCGCTGTTCGTCGTCCAGCACATGCCGCCGCGTTTCACCGCAGCGCTCGCCGAGCGTCTCAACCGCAAGGTCGACTCCACAGTGGTCGAAGCAACCCAGGGCATGATTCCCGAGGCCGGGTTCTGCTACATCGCTCCAGGCGATCGGCACATGCACGTCGACGGCCGCTCGAGCGCCGCGGCCAAGATCCGGCTGAGCGAAGAACCACCTGTCAACTCCTGTCGACCAGCCGTCGATGTCCTCTTCAGCTCCGCTGCGAAGGTCTATGGCGCGAACATCCTCGGGGTCATTCTCACCGGGATGGGAAGCGACGGCGGGCTGGGGTCCAAGGAGCTCGCCGGCCTCGACGCGCCGGTGATCGCCCAGGACGAGGCGACGTGTGTCGTGTACGGCATGCCCCGCGCCGTGGCCGAGCTCGGGGCGGCGACAGAAGTGCTGCCCATCCAGAACATCGGGCCCCGCATCCTTCAGATCACCGCCCGGTCGGCCCTGGGACGCCTCTCGGCCACGCTCGGGCAGAAGCCGTGACCACACCGACGCATCCCACTGGCACGACGGCCGCTGGCACGACTGCCGCTGGCACCACGGAGTCGGCCCTTGGCGCCGCCGACCTTCAGTTCGTCGAACAGCTCGTCGCGGATCGGATCGGGGTGCGCCTCGAGGGCAAGGCCTATCTCATCGAGAGCCGGCTGCAGCATCTGGTTCGCGAGTTCGGCGATGCCGACCTGGTTGCGTTCGTCGCGCGGGTTCGCCGGCGCGATGAGGCCGCCACCGATGCGGTCATCGACGCCATGACCACCAATGAGACGTCGTTCTTCCGCGACCAGCACCCGTTCGAGTCGCTGGCTTCCCATGTGTTCCCCGCCCTTCTCGAGGGGCCGGGCCGAGGCGGTCTGACGATCTGGAACGCCGCGTGCTCGAGCGGACAAGAGTCCTACTCCCTGGCGATGCTCATCCTCGAGCACTTCCCGCAGGCTGCGCCCCTCACCAAGATCATCTCGACGGACGTGTCTCCGGCGATGGTCGAGCGCACCCGGACGGGTGAGTACTCCCGCTTCGAGGTCAACCGCGGCCTGTCGACGGCCCGTGCCGTCAAGTACTTCGACCAGGTCGGTCGCAAGTGGAAGGTCAAGCCCGAGCTGGCCCGCATGGTCGACGTCCGGGAGCTCAACCTGCTCGAACAGTGGCGGCAGATTCCGCGCTGCGACCTCGTCTTGCTCCGCAACGTCTTGATCTATTTCCCCGACGTGACCAAGCGGGACATCATGCAGCGAATCAGAACGTCCGTCCTGCAGCCGCACGGCTGTCTGATGCTCGGAACGTCCGAGTCGACGCACGGTATCGACCCCGGCTACGAGCCGCGCAAGGTCGGCCAATCCACCTTCTACTTTCCGACTGGAACCCAACAATGACCATGTCGCGACCAGACACCTTCATCGACGAGCTCCAGGAGATCATGCTCGAGACGCTCGAAAGCGTGGTCGAAACAATGGCCGGCGGCGTCTGCCGCGCTTCGACGAGCGGGGACCCCGGGCTGATCCTCGAGGCTCAGGTTCCGATCGTCGGCGAGATGGAGGGCATGATCACCGTGCGCGCCATCGAACCCGTAGCGCTGGGACTGGCGGCCGTCTGGGCCGGCTGTGATCCCGAAGAGCTCGAAACGCAGGATGCGCTCGACACGATGTCGGAGTTCTGCAACGTCTTCGGGGGGACGGCCAAGACCGTGCTTCCCGACGAAACGTCCCTGGATGTGCCTTCCGTGCGCGCCGCATCGGCGATGGAACTCGAGCTGCTCAGCGGCAGCGTGTCCATCTACCACGATCTCGGCGTGCTCGAGGTCCAACTGAAGACCTGACCAGGAGTCGTCCGGTGGTGCACCACACGCAGATCTGCTCAAGAGCCGAGGTAGGACATCAGATGAGCCAGAGCGGCGCCGACATGAGTGTCGAGGACACGAGAAGGAGAAGCTGACGTGGTTCTCGACTACGACGAAGTGCTCCTGGACGCTGCCGATGGCCTCCAGCCCCTCCCGACCAGCGTTCTCGAGCTCGTCGCCGCCTCCGCGCGTGCCGACACCGAGGTCGCCGACGTCGCCGCCATTCTCGAGACCGATCCCACCCTTCTCGCGCACGTTCTCCGCGAGGCCAACTCCGTCGGCCTCGGTGCCCGCGGGGCCGTCGCGACCGCCAACGACGCGGTGGTTCGGCTCGGCACAGGGCGGATCGCCGCCGTCGCAGTCTTCACCTCGGTGGGTGACACCTTCGATCAGCCCGTCGGGCCCTACAACCTCGAGCCCGGAGCCTTCGGCAACCACGCGTTCTTGGCGCTCAGCGCCGGCGCTGCCCTTCGCAGCGCGACCAAGGGCCTGTTGCCCAACGAGATCACGACCGCCTGCGTTCTCCACGACATCGGCAAGCTCGTGATCGCTTCGACGCTGCGAGGCGTGGACCAGTCGCTCTTCGAGCGCATCCACGAGTTCGCCGTCGACTGGACCACCATCGAGCGCGATCTCGTTGGTGTGGACCACGGCGAGGTGGGCCGGGTGATCCTCGAGCAGTGGAACCTCCCGAGCTCCATCGCGACAGCGGTGCAGTATCACCATCGGGCTGCCGAGGGCGACAGCCTTCTGGCACACGGCGTGGCACTCGCCGACGGCCTCGTTCATCGGGTGACCGATCCCGACCGGGAGTTCTCGCCTGAGGCCCAGCAGGCCGCTGAAGTCCTCGGACTTGGGAGCGATGCCCTCGCTCTGGTCGCGTCGTCGATCGTTCCAGAGGCATCAGACGACGCGTGAGCCAACGCCCTGCCGCGCTCGCCCTTCGCGCGGGCGGCATTGCTGCTGCGGTGACCAATTTTCTGGTGCTGACCGGTCGCGGCGTGGCGTAGAGCCGAAACAGCTAGTCGCGCTGGAGGCTGATTTCCTCGCGAGAGCCCGGGCCGGGTCCGCCGCTCGAGGCCGAGGATGCCTGGGTCTCCAGGTTCTTCAGGTAGCTCGTCACGGCGAGCCGAGTGATCCATTGCAGCAACATCAGGGCGAACATGACGGCGGTCGCCCGCTGGGCCGCGTCGACGAGGTCGAGCTGGCTCGTCATGAGCTGATAGCCGATGAGTCCAAGCGCGAGGAGCCCTGCGACGGCGAGGGTCTTTCGAACGATCTTCATGAGCCGCTCAGTGGGAGTCGCGAACGAATACCGATGGCCATCTCGACCGCGGTCGCGCGGCGGGCCTCCGCTCCGGACACGTCGAAGCCCAGGTGCAGCCCCCGCTCGAGCGCGAAGAGCAATGCGTCGAATCCGATCTCGGAGTCACCCCAGGACACGATGGTGCCCGCGTCGAGCCTGGCGAGTGTGTCGGGGGTCGGATCCACGATGTGCAGCCCGCGGTTGCCGCGAATCTGACCGAGGTACGCGTTGGTCGCCGCATCGTTGGGGTTGCAGATCCAGATCGCCGAACCGTCCGTGGGCACCGGATCGCTCGGGCCATGGACGTCGAGGCCGAGTGGCCGCGCCAGGCGGTCGGCGCGGAGGCCGACCACGAGGTTGTCGTGGCGAGGGAGCGGCCCACACCACGGCTGCAGTGCGTTGGCCAGCTGAACCAGACGACTGACGTCGTCGAGGGTGCTCAGATCGCCCAGCTGCACGACGAAGCTGAACGGCAGACCCGTCCGCACCAGGTGGTCGGCGGTGAAGATCGGTTCGCCAACGTCGCGACCACCGGGATCGGCAGAGCGGGTACGTGGCCGACTCGTCGGTGTGCGACGAGCGGCGTCGTCGATGCGAGCGCCGGGATCGGGCGCGGTGGGCACGGCGGGTTCGGCGGGTACCTCGAGCTCGGGCTGCACGGGAGGCTCGGGATCCGGCTGCAGATCGGGCACGGCTTGCGGATCGGCCACCGGCTGCGGGATCTCGGCCTTGGAGCGCTCTTCTTCGATCGCGCTGCGAAGACGGTCGAGGGCCGCGTCGCCCGGCGGGTCCGCGGTGGGTGCTGGGCCCTCGGCTTCGAGCGCTGTGAGGTCGATCCCGTCGAAGGGCTCGGGCTCGGGCGCAGACGTTGCGAGTCGAGAGCGGAAGACATCGCCGAAGGTCGCGTCGGGGTCCTGGTCGGCCGCTTCGAGAACCCTGTCCACAGCTGCGCGGGCTGTCTGCTGTGGCGTCGATGCACTCAGGTCTTCGAGCTCGACGCGAGCGGGTCTCTCGACCTCGACCTGGTAGGTCTCCTTGCCGAAGAAGCCGGCGATCCCGCCGCGCGAGACCTTGTCCACGGCCAGAATGCGGCAGTCGGTTCCCATCTGGGCGGCGACGGCCTCGAGGGCGGCGTCCACCGTGGGGGCTTCGACCACGATCGACTCTGCTGTCTCGTGTGGCGATGCATGAGCCGTCTGTCCGGCTGATGGGTTCATCAGGAGCTCCCCTCAGGGATCTGGGTTGGATTGGACTGGGCCGGGCCGAGGGCTGCGTTCGCAGCGCCGTCGAGGGCGAGTTGAGGACTGGCGATCACCGCGATGCCGACGAGATCGGTTCCGTCGCCGACCTCGCCGTACGCGAGCACGGCCATCTCGAGACCCTGGCTGAGCAGGAACTTGCGAAGTGGGCGCCTGATGCCGCTGCCACAGATGACAGCGGGGGTGATGGCGGGATCCACTGACTGCGAGTGTTCGGCGATCGAATTCACGAGGGCTGTCGCCGTGGCTGGGTCGAGCACCAGCAGCTGGTCGCCGTCGAGATCGCGGAGCGACTCGTGGAGCTGCACCTCGAGGGTTGGTTCGAGCGTCACGGCTCCGATCCTTCGCCCACTCGCGAGGGTGTTGACGATCGATGGGCCGAGGGCCGCGCGAGCACGCGCCACTTGTTCGCCGCGGTCCTCACCGGCGTGGGTGGACAGCGACTCGACGATGGTTCCGAGCTGGCGCACGCTGACCCCTTCGTCGAGAAGTGCGCGGAGCACCTCGTGGAGGACCCCGATCGGTACGACGTCGTCGTCCACCTCCTTGGCCAGGAGGGGATGGTCGTAGCGGAGGCCATCGATGAGCAGGTGCACGTCCTGGCGCTGCAGCAGCCGGGCGGCCTGGTTGCGGACGACGTCGGCGAGATGGGTGACGATCACCGACGAACGGTCGACGACCGTGGCCCCAGACGAGGCGACCTGCTCCTTGGCATGGTCCGGCAGCCAGTAGGCCCTCAGACCGAAGACCGGTTCGGTGGTCTCGCGGCCGCCGAGCGCCCGGAGTTCGCTGCCGTCGCCTGCTGGAAGGGCCATGATCTCGCCCCGCGGCGCCTCGGACTGCGCGATGCGCACGCCATCGAGGTGAACGGCGTAGCCGCCGCTCGGCAGGCTGACGTCGTCCCGGGTTCGCACCAAAGGCATGACGAATCCGAGCTCCTGGGCGATCTGACGACGCAGCGCCTTCACCCGGTTGAGCAGGTCCCCGCCGCGGTCCTCGTCGATGAGATCGAGGGTGTCGTACGCGAGATGGAGTTCGAGTGGTTCGACTCGCATCGCACCGATGATCGCCTCGGGATCGTCCGGGTCGAGTTCGATGACCGGAGCCTCGTCGTCCTCGCCGGTGTCGTCCTCGGGGATCGTGACTCGAGTCGAGAGCACGTAGAGAGTGGCTGCGACCACGAAGAACGGGATCTTGGGCAGCCCGGGCAAGAGGCCGAGCGCGATGATCACGAAGCTGGCGAGGCGCAGAGCTCGCCTGGCCTGGAAGAGCTGTTGGCCCACCTCGGCGCCGAGGTCGCGATCCGTGCCGACGCGAGTGATGAGGAGGCCGGCTCCGATCGATGTGAGAAGGGCGGGGATCTGGCTGACCAGGCCGTCGCCGACGGTGAGGAGGGTGTAGGTGGCCATCGCCTCGCTCAGCGACAAGCCTGCGCCCAGCCCGACGGCGAACCCGCCGAAGAGGTTGATGAGGACGATGATGCTGCCGGCGAGAACATCACCCTTCACGAACTTCGAAGCACCGTCCATCGCCCCGTAGAACTCGGCCTCTGTGGCGATACGTTCCCGCTTCTCGCGAGCCTCCGCTTCGTCGATGAGGCCGGCGCTGAGGTCGGCGTCGATGGCCATCTGCTTGCCGGGCATGGCATCGAGGGTGAACCTCGCTGCCACCTCGGCGACGCGTCCCGCACCGTTGGTGACCACGGCGAACTGGATCACGATGAGGATCAAGAACACGACCAAGCCGACGATGACGCTGCCGCCGACCACGAAACCGCCGAAGGTCTCGATCACCTTGCCTGCGTAGCCGTCGAGGAGGATGAGGCGCGTCGAGCTCACGTTGAGAGCGAGCCTGGCCAGGGTCATCACCAGCAACAGAGCGGGAAACACGGACAGGTCGAGGCTGTCGCGCAGTGTCACGACCGAGAGCAGCACGAGCACTGCGAATGCGATGTTGAGGGTGAGCAGCAGGTCGAGCACCATCGGGCTCACCGGAATCACCATCATCACGACGGCGCCGACGACGAAGACGGGCAGCAGCAGCCCCAGACGCCCGGTCATGCCGCGATCCGGATCTGCTCAGTGAGGGGGCCTCGCCCTCTGGCGGCCCGCATCGCCCTGCGGCGATACACGGCGGCGAGGACGATCGCTACAGCCGCGTAGAGCTCCGCTGGGACGAACTGTCCAACGCGGCATCGTCGGTAGAGGGCTCGCGTCAGCGGTGGGTCTTGGCGAACCATCACACCGTGTCGGTATGCCTCGGCGCGCAACTTCTGGGCGAACTTGCCCGCACCGCGTGCAACCACGCGGGGAGCGCCTTCTTCTTCGACGTACTTGAGGGCCACCGCGAATCGAACCGGGTTGACGAGGAGGACATCGGCGGTCGAGACGTCGGCGATCATCCGGTTGCGGCTCAGCTCGCGAGCACGCTCCTTCCGCGCCCGCTTGATGAACGGGTCGCCGTCGCTCTCTTTGGCCTCGTCGCGGACCTCCTGGCGGGTCATCTTCGAGTCCTTGGTCATCTTGCGACGCTTGTGGGTGTAGTCGATCGCCGCGATGACGGTGGCGAGCAGTGCGGCGTAGAGGAGCACGGTGGCGATCGACTCGCTGGCGAACTTCGCCCACTCGGAGATTCCCCGGGTCGAGGGGGTGCGTCCGATGATTCCCTGGATGGGGATCCACAGCACGGCGATGAGCAGCGCGGTCTTGAGGATCACCCGCAGTGACTCGAAGCCCATGGTGGATGGCTTGAACTTCTCGATGCCCTGCTTGGGGCTGAGTCGGTTGAACTTGGGCTTGAGGGCCTTGGGGGAGACCACACCGCGCGTTTGGCCTACGCCGGCCGCGATGGCGAGGATGACGGCGAGCGCGATTGGCGGCATGAGCACGGTGACGACCGTCGGCGCCAGCGAGGTGTTGATCAGCTCACGGTCGGGTCCGTTGCCGAGCGACGACAAGAGCTTTGTCGTGAACTCGGCGAGGGTCTGTCCCATCGCGGGCAGGAAGAACCGAAAGACCACATAGAGCCCGCCGAGCGCGATCGCGGAGCCGATGTCGGGGCTGCGCGCGACCTTGCCTTCGCTCCGGAGTTGTTTCTTTCTCCTCGGCGTCGGATCTTCTGTTTTCTGGTCCTTTTTCGGCGCTTCCGCCATGGACGTACCTGTCTCGGACCATCCCTGGCCGACGAGCTGTCCCCTCCTGGAACGCCCGAGGAACCGCACAGGCGCGGAACCTCACTGTGAGAAGTCGACCGCGACCTCTAGCGCTCAAGGCCGTGCCAACCTCGCTTTTGGGCGCCGGAGCGCTCGGAATCCGAGCGCGGGTGCTCCCGAAAGCCCTACCCCTATCTCATGCCCATCAGGACGCGTTCCATCGTTCGCTCCATCTCCACGAGCATCCAGTCCATGACCTGGGGGAACGAGTTGACGGAGACGACGACCACCGCGAGCACCACGAGGATCTTGAGTGGCAGCCCGAGCAGGAACACGTTGGCCTGAGGCAACAGGCGAGACGCGACGCCGAGAGCGAGTTCGGAGAGCAGAAGCGCCGACAGGATGGGCACGGCGATCTCCAGCGCGGCCAGGGTGTAGTTGCTCAACGTGGTCAGGGCCATGTCGCCCAGACTCCCGTCGAGGTTGATCGACCCGTCGAGCCCGATGACCTCGATCGAGGTGTTGAGCCCCATGAGAATCAGACGGTGGCCTCCGAGGACGAAGAACAGCGTCACCGCGACGAGATCGAAGAATCGCTGGAAGATGGTGGATGAGGCACCCATGGTGGGATCGAACACGGCGGACACGGCGAGGCCGCTCGTGACGTCGACCATCGCGCCGGCGGTCGAGAAGGCTTGAAACAGCACCGCCGTCAGCAGCCCCAGGATGAGTCCGGCCGCCAGGTTCGTGATGACGGCCGTCACGAGGGGCGCGACGGCGAGCGTGCTCGACGACACCGGAACCGCGAGGAAGAGCGAGATCCCCACCGTGATCGCCAGCCGACCAGATGCGGGGAGCCGCTGGCTGATGTGTGGGCTCGCGAGCAGGAACCCTCCCACCCGACTGATCGCGAGGAGCAGTCCGGCGACGGCTTCTGCGCCGATGGTGACGTCGGTCATCGCGGTCTCGGACCAGGCCTCAGGCGAAGGTCGGGATCGCGGTCCAGAGCTTCTGCACGTAGACCGTGAACTCGGTCAGCATCCAGTTGCCTGCGAGCAGCACGATCAGCGCTGCGCCGACGAGCTTGGGGACGAAGGTGAGTGTCATCTCCTGAATGGAGGTGACGGCTTGGATGAGGCTGACGACGACGCCGATGCCGAGGCTGACCAACAGAATCGGTCCGGCGAGCTTCGCAGAGATGATGAAGGCCTCACGTGCGATGTCGATGACGACGGAATCGGTCACTGCGCCTCCTAGACGCCGTTGATGGATTCGACGACGGACCCGATGATGAGTGCCCAGCCATTGACCATCACGAACAGCAACAACTTGAGGGGGAGGCTGATGAAGATGGGCGGGAGCATCATCATGCCCATCGACATCAAGACGGATGCGACCACCAGATCGATGATCAGGAACGGGATGAAGATCATGAACCCGATCACGAAGGCGGCTTTGAGCTCGGACAGCACGAACGCCGGGATCAGGACGGTGGGGGAGATGTCTTCGGCCGTGGCGGGCTCTTCTCCACGCAGATCGAGCAGAAGCTGAAGGTCGTCCTGGTCGGTTTGGGCGAGCATGAACTCGCGCAGTGGAGCGAATCCGGCGTCGAAGGCCTCGCCCTGGCTCATTTCGCCGGCGAGCAGCGGCTGCAGCGCGTCCTCGTTGATCTGGCTGAGAACTGGACCCATCACGAACAGCGTCAGGAACAGCGCGATGCCTGTGAGCACCTGGTTCGGGGGGATCTGCTGGGTACCGAGCGCGTTGCGGGTCAGCCCGAGAACGATGATGAATCGGGTGAACGACGTGGTGAGCAGCAGGATCGACGGGGCAACAGCGCCGACCGTGAGCAACATGATGATGAGGACGGTGTTGCTGACCGCGCCGTTCTCGGACTCGACGTTGATCGCGACGTCGGGCGAGGTCGGCGGCGTCGGTGCCTCGGGGTTGTCGACCTGAACCACGATCGGTCCGTCGGCGATCGGGTCGAGAATGCCCTCAGCGGCGAGGTTGGCCGGGTCCTCGAGCGGAAGACCGTCCGGCGGACCTTCTTGGGCCGTAGCCGGACCGGCGAACACGACGAGGGCGATGGCCATGAGGCCCGCACCCATGGCGGCTCTGCGGAGATGGCGGCGAAGCGAAAACCTGCGGTCAGTTCGTCGCATCGCCCCGGATCACCCTGACGCGCTGCGGGGTACGGATGGTGATCCGTCGCAGCCAGTCCATCAGGCCGATCCGTGGCCGTGTTCGAGTGACGACGCCCGATCCGTTGGGGTCGTCGAGTGGGAGGGGAGCGTCGTCGCCTGCGCCTCCCGGGGCGCGAGCTTCGGCTGTGGCGTCGATGACGTCGTCGGGCGGGCGTTCGAGCTCGGTGAGCAGGTTGACCTGGTGTTCGCCCGTGCCGAGGAGAAATCGGCGATCACCGACGTCCACGATGTGGACGGCCGAGCTTCGCCCGAGCGATGCGCGCGCGACGACGTCGATGGAGCCTCGCTTGGCCGGACCTCCGGGTCGCCTGTTCCAGGCCTTCAGGCCGTAGAGCCCGCCGAGAAGGATTGCCAAGCTGATGATCAGCCGTAGTAGCACCGAGATCGAAAACGTGTCCCCCATGATCGATCAGCCCTCGGCCGGGCTGGACCGGCTCATGTCGGGACTCCGGCGTCGTTCTTGATCACCTCGGTGACGCGCACGCCGAGCTCGTCATCGACCACGACGACCTCGCCGCGGGCGACGATCGTGCCGTTGACGAGCACATCGACGGGTGTTCCTGCGCTGCGATCGAGCTCGACCACGCTGCCGGCGCCGAGCTCGAGGAGGTCGCGGACGCGCATGGTGGTGCGTCCCAACTCCACGGTGATCGCGAGCTGCACGTCGCTCAGCAGCGAGAGGTCGTGTGCTGCGCCTTTGGCTGCAGCGCCTCCCATTTGAGGGAATTCGGCGTCGAGAACTTCGACCGGTTCGCCCGAGCGCGGCGGGGTGGCTGCTGCCGGATCCGTGACCGGTTCGGGATTCGCTGGGGCCGGTTCGAGGTCGTCGAGACGGTCCTGCACACTGTCTCCGATAGTGGATCCGAGGTTTTCGTCGACGGCGACCCACAGGGTTGCCGGTTCGTCGAGTCCTTCGAGCTGTGCCGCGACTGCGGTGCTGAGCCCCGGAACATCCTGGGGAGCCTCGCCGCTGGTGGTGATGGTCAGCTGCTCGTCGAGCGCGGCGCCCCAGTCGCTTCCGACTGCCACACCGATATCGATTGCCTTGTTCGAGATGAGTTCGTCGAGGGCGTCGCTGCCGCCACTACCGACGCAGAGGAGACCGCCTCCCACACCGCTGACGGTGAAGGTGTGTGCAGGGCCGGCCGCGGGGGTGACCTCGGCGGCGACGAGCCGGATGTCGGGCGCCTCGATCTGCAGGACGCGCTCGATGGCCTCGATGGCGAGGACGAGAGCGTTGTCGAGGGGAGAGGAGGGAGAACTCATGACTTCCAGTCGACGATCTGTACGACGAAGCGCCGGCCGCGGTGACCGACGTGTCCGCGCAGGACGGGGGCATCGCCCACCTCGACGATGGCCGGCTCGTCCACTCGGTGGGCGAGCCGGAGAATGCTGCCCGGCTGCAGGGACACGAGGTCTGCAGCGGGCATCAGCGAATCTGTGAGCCGAACGGACACGGGCGTCGTGAGTTCGGGGACGACTCCGGTGAAGGGTCGGGAGGTGTCCGCTTGGCTGGCGCCCTGGGTGGGGTCGTCCCAGAGCTTCCGTTCGAGGTTGCCCATGGTGGGTTCGAGCGTCGGGAACGGGTAGCAGACGCTGAAGGAGCCATCGACCTTCGAATCAGTGGTCATCGACATCTGGTAGGTCAGCAACAGCACCATGTCGGTCGGGGCGACGATCTGGACGAACTGCGGGCTGAACTCGATGGTTCGCAGCTCGGGTTCGACGGCCTGGAATGGCGACATCGCATCGGTGAGGGGTGCGATCGCATCCTCCATCAGCTCCTGGAGGAGGGTGGCCTCGACGGTGGTGGGGCGCCGCATGTTGGCCGGCGCTCCCGCACCGCCGAGGAGGCGGTCGATGAAGGAGCGCCCCAGCTGCACGCTCATCTCGAGGACCGCGGGGCCCGGCAGAGGGCTCATGCCGATGATGGCCAGGAGCGAGGGATCCGGCAGCGAGCGGATGTAGTCCTCGTAGGTGATCTGCTCGACGGACAGGGTTTCGAGGCTCACGACGCATCGAAGCCGTTGGCTGAGGGCGCGGCCGAGGTCGCGGGCGAACAACTCGTGAGCGGTCCGGAGGCTGCGCACGTGTTCGCGGCTGAACTTGTCCGGGCGCCGGAAGTCGAAGGGTTCGACGGGGGGACTGGATGCGGGACGCGCCGCGCCGAGGTCGGCGAGGAGCCCATCGACATCTGACTGTCGAAGGCGCGGAGTCGCGGCGGTGTCCATCCCCGAACCGGTCGGCCGCCAGCACCGATGCTTAACAGCCTCTACTGCACCAAGAGCTCGGTGAGCACGACCCGTTTCACGACCCGCACTTCGGGGGTGCCGTCTTCGGGGACATCGTTGTAGATGTTCACGGCGGCGTCGCCGATGGAGTTGCGGAGCGTGTCGAACCCCGAGGAGCTGAGCAGCTCGTCGGCGGACATGGCGCTCACCTCGGACAGCACCGCGTCGAGGATCAGGGGGAGTTGACCTTCGACGAGTAGAGGGTCGGCACCTTCCACGAGTACGAGCGCGACACCGACCTTGGCGTAGCGCGGCGATTCGTCGGCGAGGTTCACCGTGAGGGTTCCCGCTGTCACGATCGCCCCTTCGGGCTCCTCGCTCAGCGGGATCGTGGTGGGCGGCGGGCCGGCCTCGGCTGCGCCGCCACGGCCGAAGAGGAAGTATCCGACCGCGAGCGTGGCGACGATGATGCCGATGATCTTGATCTTGCCGCCACCGCCCTTCTCCTTGTCGCCTTTTTCCTTCTTCTCGTCGTCGTCAGCCATGGTGAATCCGATGCCTCGTGATGCCTAAGAGATCTGGTTGACCGGAACCGGCAGCGGGAGGGTGGAGCCGTCCTCGAATGCCAGGCCGGGTGGTTGGCCGGTGCTGGGAATGCCGGTGCTGGGAATGTCGTCGATGGGCTGCAGCGGTCCGGCAGGTGTTGCCTCGAACCCGATGACGAGCTCGACGCGCCGGTTCTGCTGTCTGGCCTGTGGCGAGGCGCCCTGGGAGATGGGCCGGTACTCGCCGAAGCCCGACGCGACCATCCGCTGGGGTGCGATGCCCTTGCCGAGCTCGAAGTAGTCGAGAACAGCGAGGGCGCGGTCGGCGGAGAGGTCCCAGTTGCTGTAACCGTCTCGATCGAGGGGCACGTCGTCTGTGTGTCCTTCGATGTAGATGTCGTTGTCGAAGGCCGCGAGCTCTTCCGCGATCGGTCCGAGGATCGGGTCCGAGATGTCGGTGCGCAGTTCGGCGCTGCCGCTGGCGAACAACACATCGTCGGTGGACAGCACGATCACGAGACCGCGCTCGTTGAATCCGAGCTGCATCGCTCCGGTGATCGAACGTTCGATGGCGACCTGCTGCAGACGCGAGGCGACTTCGAGCAGTTGCTCTTGGTCGAGGTACTTCCCGACGTTCTGACCGTCGTCTTCGCGGCCGTTGGGGGTGGGGTCTTCCTCGGTGGCGTCGACGTGGCTCGCGAGAACGGCGAGCTCGTGGACGGCTTCGAGTGGTTGCGCGGTCAGCGTGCCACCGGGGACCGGGATGGGCGAGCCGGATGGCTGGTTGGCGGCGCCGACGATTCCGCTGCCGCCGTCGATGATGAGGTCGTCGTACGCGGTGTTGCCGAAGTCCTCTTCGAGGCCTTTGAGCAGGCTCAGGAACTTGACTTGGTCGATGGAGGAGATGGCAAACAGGAGCACGAAGAACGCCATGAGCAGCGTCACGATGTCGGCGTAAGTGGTCAGGAAGCCCGGCCCGCCGTCCTCTTGCTTCTGCTTCTTCTGGCGAGCCATCAGGCCGCCTCGTCACCCGCGCGGCTCTTGAACCCGACCCGCAGTTCGGGTTCGAGTCGCGCCTCGAGCCGTTCGACGAGGTTGCGAGGGCTCGCACCTTCTCGGATCGCCAGCACACCCTCGACGGTGAGCTCCCGAGCCGCGACCTCAATGGCGTTGAGTTTCTCGAGCTTGCCGGCGACCGGGGCGAAGATGATGTTGGCGAAGAACACCCCGTACAAGGTCGTCAGCAGGGCCAGAGCCATACCGGTACCGAGAGCCTCGGGGTCGGACAGGTTGCCGAGAATGTTGATCAGGCCGATGACGGTTCCGATCATCCCGAGTGTGGGCGCGTACTCCACGAGCTTCTTGAACAACCCGATGAGACCTTCGTGGCGGCTCTCCATCGCGGTGATCTCGGTTTCCATCACCTCGCGGACCTCGTCGCCTTCGACGCCGTCCACCACCATGGTGAGCCCCGCCTTGAGGAAGGGGTCCTCGAGCTCCTCCATCTTCGCCTCGAGCGCCAGGAGGCCTTCACGACGGGCGGCCTCTGAGAACTCCATCATCTGGGTGACCAGGGCGTCGGGCTCCGGTGGGGAGGCGGTGAACGCGACGATGAAGCCCTTCGGCAGACGCTTGGCGTCTTCCATCCGGTACGCCGCGAGCGTGGCGCCGATGGTGCCGAAGAGCACGAGGACAACGGAGCTGGGACCGATCAGCGGTCCGAAGCTGTTGCCGTCCATGATCGTCGAGCCAATGATGGCCAGAAAGACCAGACCGAGCCCGATGAGCGAAAGAGGATCCACGGCGAACTACTGCTCGTTCGTCCCCGGCAGGAGGGTGAGGGTGGGTGCCAGGTGCTGCGAATCACGCAACTCGTCGGACGCCACGATCACCGAAGCACGGAACATGGTCGCCCGCTCGATGATCTCTTCGGGGGTGTCCGAGACCACCAGTTTGCGGCCGTCGGCGAGCGTGATGACCGTGTCGGGGGTCGACTCGATGAACTCGATCAGATCCGCGTTCAAGAACATCGGTTCCCCGCGCAAGCGGTGGACGAGAATCACGCGATCACCTCCATGTGATACAGCCGAACGGACAACTTCCCGTGCCCAGTGATCCATCGGCCATGAGAAACCCCGGATAAGCGTTGTACTGGCACATACAGGTTGGTTTGGTCCGTTCGGACGCCGTTCACCGTGGTGGGTGCCGTACCCACCCGCGCTGGGCCGGCTTCAGGCCTGTAGTGGCTGGTCCCGGGTGGTTCAGCTACCTCTAGCGCTTCAGGTTGACCAGGTCGGCGAGGAGCTCGTCGCTCGTGGTGATCACCCGGCTGTTCGCCTGGAAGCCCCTCTGGGCGATGATCAGGTTGGTGAACTCTCTGGCCAGGTCCACGTTCGACATCTCGAGCGTGCCGGCGGCGAGCAGGCCGCGACCCGATGTTCCGGGCTCGCCCACCAGCGGCGGACCGCTCTGGCTGGTCGAGCGGAAGTTGCCGTCGCCTGTCTGGAGCAGGCCGCCGTTGTTGGCGAAGGCCACGGTGGCGATGCGGGCCAGGTCGCGGGTCTTGCCGTTGGAGAACTGACCTTCGATGGTGCCGCCTTCGCCGATCGTGTAGCCGATGAGCGAGCCGATGGCGGCGCCGTCCGCGAAGCGGGCTTCCATGTTCGACTGCCCGCCGAACTGGGCCAGGTTGGAACCCGAGGCGAAGTCGAGGGTCATCACCAGCGGGTTCGCTCCCGGAGGTGTGTAGCCGGTGGCCGAGGTCGTGGTGGCCGATGTGAGGGCACCCGTGCCGTCGAAGGTCACCGTTGGCGTGCCGATGGTGAGGGCGTTGCCGTCAACGGTGCCTGCGACCGACCACGCGTTGACGCCCGTCTTGGTGAACACGAACTGAGCTTCGTGTGATGCACCGAGGCTGTCGTAGATGGTGATCGACGACTGCAATGTGTCGCCGACCAAGAGGTCCGCACTCAGGTTGCCGCCGATGTCGACGGTGGTCGTGGCTTCGGGGTCGACCAGCTGGCCGGTCGGAAGCACGATGTCGGCGACCGGGCGGTTGCTGTCGATGGTTCCGGTGGCGTCGGGCAACCAGCCCTGCACCTTGTGCCCGCCGTTGGCGGTCAGGTTGCCTGCGTCGTCGAAGTTGAAGACGCCAGAGCGGGTGTAGGACCGCTCGCCATCGGCCTCGACGATGAAGAAGCCATCGCCCTGGATTGCGAGGTCGGTTGTCCGGCCTGTGACCTGGCTGGCTCCCTGAGTGAACACCCGGTCGATCGAGCCCAGGTTGGCGCCCAGACCGATCTGGGTCGGGTTGATGCCGGCACGGGTCGCGGTGGAACCCGATGCGCCGGACAGGGTCTGGTTGATCGCTTCGGAGAACGTGACCTGGCTCGCTTTGAAGCCGGTCGTGTTCACGTTGGCGATGTTGTTACCCACCACGTCCATCATGGTCTGGTGGTTCCGGAGACCGGACACACCAGCAAACATCGAACGCATCATGGCTTTTTCACCTCAAGGGGGACGGTGCGGCCAAAGCCGCGGTTGACGGACAGATCTGGGGTCGGGGGAATCATGCCGAGAAGGTCTCGGGGGGATCGTCGACGCGGATGACGTTGTCGAGACTCACCTCTCGACCGTCGATGCGCAGCACAGCGCCGCTTTCTCCGGCTGTAACGGCATCGACGATTCCGGTGACGTCACCATCGCCGGGGACGAACGCCGTGACGAGCTTGCCGATGAGCGACGAGCTGGCGGCGAAGTTCTGCACGCCGAGCACGCGACCCTGAAGGTCGGTGAGTCGTTGCATCGCCTCGACGTTCGCGAACTGGGCTGTCTGCTGGAGCATCTGGCTGCCGTCCATCGGCTCCAGGGGGTTCTGGTTCTGGAGTTGAGCGACGAGGAGCCTGAGAAACGTCTCGCTTCCGAGTTCGCCCAAGCCGGTCTGGTTGGCGGCACCTTCGTTGGTGAGTTCGGTGGCGATCGAGGTGATCATTGGGTCCTGCTGCTCTCAGAGCCGAACGGCTGTGTCGGCGGGTCGGGTACGAATCGTGTTGCCGGCCGTCGTGCTGTCGCCCGTGTCGAGGAAGGGGTCGGTGTGGCCCTGGTCACGACGACCGTCGAGGTCGAAACCGCGCTCGGCCAGCGAGCGGCGGAGATCCTGTTCCCAGGCCGCATCTCGCTGGCCGCGGTCGGACTGAACGTCCACCTGCACCCCGTCAGCGGTGGAGCTGAGCCGGATGCGGAGGCCCCCGGTATCGCCGACGTCGAGGACGAGGGTGCGGGGAGGCGGTGCGTTCTCGAGCTGTTCGAGGGCGGCTTCGACTCGCTGAAGAGTCGCCGACTCGATCACCGGTCGTGATGTCGGGGCGGGTGCCTGGGCGGTTGCGGCTCGCGTGACCGGGCCATTGGCCACTGGCTCGCGGAGATCGAGGGTCTCGAGCTGGTCGATGCCGTCGGCAACCTCGGCGGTTTCGGTGGACTCGGCGAGATCAGCGCTGTCGGGGGATGGGCCTGCATTCTGATCGTCTGTGCCCCCAAGGGTTGAGCCCTCGGACCGACCCGCCGGCGAGACCGGCGAGCTGTCCGTTGTAGGGACGGGAGCCGCTGTGTCGGTCTTCGGGTTCATCCCGGCACCCTGTTGGGGCTGGTCCTCGGGGAGCGGAGCGGGCGCATTGCCGGTGGTCCCGTCGGCGTTGCCGGTCTGAGTAGCCGGGTCGACCCCGCCGAGCTCGCCCGGAACGGGCTGCGTCGATGGGAGTGGGTTCTCGGCTGCGGCGGTCGGCGTGCCGGTCGAACCGGGCGCGATTGGCGCTGGCGGTGCAGCCGACCGTGAGGTCGCCGCCGACGAAGCGTCGGCCGGATCGACCGCGGCTGCCGGTTCGGTCGATGTGCCACCTGTTGGGGTGAGTCCGGCTGCGGCCAGGACTGACAGGGATGTCGATGCGCCCGACGCCGGAGGAGTAGGGCCGGGCGCGACCGGCCCGTCTTGAGGCGTTGCATCGGTCGGGGTCTCCGCTGCGACCTCGGCCGAGGTGTGGGAAATCTGAGCGAGCCAGGCGATGAGGCTCGGTGCCGAGGTGTCGGTGAGGCTCGGCGGCATCGTGACGGTGTCCGACGATTCGGTCGCCGCAGCGGTGGCTGCCGGTGTGCTGGTCTCGGCCAGAGTCGCGGCGAATTCGGCCTGGGCCTCTGGCGCATCGACGGGTGCCGTCGGCGCGCTCGGTGGCGGGACGAGAGACACGATCACGCGTCGATCCCTTCGAGTTGGTGGTAGCGCCGGGTGACGATGGCCACGTAGTTGCGGGTTTCGGTGATGTCGGGGATCCCGCCCGCGCGCTCCACCCGTCCAGGGCCCGCGTTGTATGCGGCGAGCGCCAGATCGATGGACTCGAAGCGGTCGAGCTGGTGCGCCAGGTAACGCGCGCCGCCTTCGAGGTTCTGGATTGGATCGTGGGGATCGAGGTTCATCATCGCTGCGGTGCCCGGCATGAGCTGAGCCAGACCGACCGCACCCGCGTGGGATTTGGCGTCGGAGACGAAGGCCGACTCGCTCCAGACCAGGGCGGTGAGGAGTTTCGGCGGTAGTCCATGGCGATTCGCTGCGGCCTCGATCTCGCCCAGCCAGCGGTCTGCCCGAGCGGGCAGCTCCACCTGCGACGGGATCTCCATCGTGCTGGAGAGGGGGTTGGCCGGCAGGGGGTTGGCCAGCAGGGGGTTTGGTGCGGTGGTCTGGCCTGTCCCGCCGTTCATCACGGGGAACGCCCGCATCTCCACAAGTGGATCCGAACCCGTGGCTGTGCTCGCGGTGACGAACCGCGGTTCGGGTTGCTGGACTGCGACGGACGCCGCCTGTAGGTGGTGCCCGAAGTTCTCCGGCTCAACAGCCCTCTGCAGAGCCTGGGCCTGGGACTGGATCTCGTGAATGCGGGCGAGGGCGTTCATCCTTCGGCACCCCGCGTGCGGTCGTCGTACATCCGCCGGGTGAGCGCCAGTTCGTCTGCCGCGCTCTGGGCCACCCGTGTCGCGATGAGGGCAGCACCCGCTCGCGCTCGATCGACGTGCTCCTGGAGCACCTTGCGTTCGGTCCGTGCTTTGGCGAGAGCGGCGCGCGCCTGGTCGAGATCGGTGTTGCTGGACACCATTGCCTCGTGCGCGGCTTCGAGCTCGTCGGCGGTCCAGGCCCCCGTCATCCGGAATGCGTCCATGCGTGTGGCGTCCGCCACTGGCTGGGTGCGCTGCTCGACCAGATCCTTCATCCGCTCTTCGGCGCGCGCGAAGTCGCCTGCCTTCTGCGCGACGTCGCGCGCGGCGACGTCTTCCTTCGTCTTGCGAAGAGCGAGGAGGCGTTGGAGGCGTCTCACGACGCTCGGCCTGTTGCGCTGCGTTCAGGGGTCATGGCAAAAGCACGCAGGCACACCAATGAGCCGCTCTTTCGAGCGGAACATCCGTGTGCCGAAGCGAATCCGTTCTGTGTTGTCACAAGCCCTGTCGACGGTGGGCCGCCGGGCTTTAGCTACGCGAGTGTCGTGCTCACACCTGATCGCCGAGCGAGGACAGCGCTCCGAGCGCCTCCTCCGCGTCGGCTCGCAACTCGGTGCTCGTCGAGCGCATCTCACTGGCGAGCTCGTCCACCGACCCCACGGCCTCGGCGACGTCTGATGCCCTGGTGGCGTCGGCCTCGAGCATCGACGACATGGTGCGGGCCGTGCTGGCCATCGAGTCGAACGAGCCGGCGAGCTCTTGCACCCGCGACCCTTCGGCGCGCGCCAGTTCGGCCGCCTTGCTGACGCTCTCAGACGTCGAGGTGGCGAGCTGCTGGATGCCCGAAAGGACCCGGTTGGCAAGATCTGCCGTGTCGGAGGTGTCGGTTCTCACCACTTCGACGGTGTGGCGCACCTCGGCGAGCGTGTCGAGGGTCTCGACCGCCAGCTGCTTCACCTCTTCGGCCACCACGGCGAATCCGCGGCCTGCGTCGCCGGCCTGCGCGGCCTCGATGCTGGCGTTGAGGGCCAGGAGGTTGGTCTTGCCAGCGATGCGCTCGATGAGTCCGACGAGGCGCTCGATGTCCTCCGAGCGTTCGGTGATGCCCACGATCCGCTCGATCAACTCGTTGCCGCCGTCCTTGGCCTGGTTGGCCGACTCGGCCGAGGTGCGGTCGGCCGACTGTGCTGCATCCACCGTGACGGCGAACTTGTGGAGCATGTCCTGCATCGTCGATGCGGCTCGCTCGCTGATGTCGAGGAGCTCGCGAGCGTCACCCGATGAGCGGTCGAGGCTCGTTTTCATGAGCGCCGCCGCGTCTGCGGTCTGGTTGAGTTCGCTCGCGAGGCCGTCGCTTCGCTCGGCCAGCCCTTCGACAGAGGTGGCGAGTCGTTCGGAGGTACGGGTCACCGATCCGAGCGCCGTCGATTGGAGGTCGCCGAGGATGTCCGACAGCTCGCTGGAGACGCGGTGCTCGGCCTCGTTGAGGCCCGTCGCCTCGTCCTGCTCGCTCACGCGCAAGCCATACATCGAGTGGAAGGCTTTGAGCACCGCGAACGTGACCCCGAAGCCAAAGACGCCGAATGCTGCGATGCCGATGAGCTGCGCTGTGATCTGACCGCCGCGGCTGAGGCCGGTACCCATCGTCTCCAGATCGCCGAAGATCCCCACGGCGAGGGTGCCCCAGATGCCCGCGCCGAGGTGCACGGGAACAGCTGCGACCGCATCGTCGAGGTGCCGTTTCTGCATCGCCGCCTCGACGAACAAAACGAGGACGCCGCCGATCATGCCGCTGATGAACGCGCCGCCCGGCGAGAACGCGTGCGCTCCGGCGGTGACCGCGACGAGGCCCCCGAGCGCGCCGTTCATCGGCGCCGTCGGGTTGGCGTATCCGTCGCGGACGTAGGAGACGATCACGGCGGCGCAGAGGCCAGACGACGCACCGATCATCGTCATGAAGACCACCGGTGCGACCGTCTCGTCGAAAGCGAGAACACTCCCGCCGTTGAACCCGATCCATCCCAGCCACAGCACGAGCACGCCGAAGATCGACATCGGCAGGTTCGATGGTGTGATGGCCTTGAACTTCCCGTCCTTGCCGATTGTTGCCGCGCGTGGTCCGACCACGACGATGGTCGCGAGAGCCGCCCAGCCGCCCATCGAGTGCACAACCGTGGAGCCGGCGAAGTCGACGAAGCCCCTCGCTGCCAGCCAGCCGCCGCCCCACACCCAGTGCCCGGCGATGGGGTAGACGACGGCCATGACGGTGATGATGAGCAGGTACGCCTCGAACTTGAGGCGCTCAGCGGCGGCGCCCGAGATGATGGTGACCGACGTGCCGGCGAACGCGGCCTGGAACATGAAGAAGGCCATCGTGGCGCCGTCGCCACCGAAGCTGGGAGCGAACGAGAGGCCGCCCCACCAGCCGTTGCCGACCTCGCCGAACATCAGGCTGTAGCCGATCAGCCAGAACAGCATGATGGCGAAGCCGATGTCGACGATGTTCTTCACCGCCACGTTGATGTAGTTCTTCGTTCGAACCAGGCCGGTTTCGAGGAACAAGAAGCCGGCCTGCATCGCGAAGACGAGACCCGTGGAGATGAGGATCCACATGGTGTCGAGGTTTTGTGCATCCATTGTCACACCCGAATCAGAGACTGCCGCTCTCCCGATCGGATGTTCAGTCGGACTGTTGAGTGTTGGGTGTGGCCTTCAGCTCTGGAGCGCGACGAGCACGTCGTCGACGACGCGCTCGGCGATCACCCGCATCTCGTCATCGGTTCGGTCCTGGATCGGATGCTCCACGAAGACCGACGCAGGATCGAAGCCGAGCGCTTTGGCCTGGCTCGCTGCCGCATCGACGAACACGTCGGATGCGACGAAGACCCCGGGGATCCCCCGACGCTCGAGATCGGTGATGTCGTGCACACTGCACGACGTGCAGCTGCCTCAATCGGCGAGCGCTTCGATCACCACGTGACAGTGCTCGGCGATCTCGTGGCGCAGATCCACAGGCGCAGGCTTGGAGAAGGTCGGCTTCATGTAGCGCTTCACGTTCATGCCGCGCTCTGTGAGCAGCTCCTCGACTCGGTCGAGGAAGATGTCGCCCCGCGGTTTGGAGATGTCGAGAAGGCCGACCGTGAGCCCTTCGAGCCCTTCTGGGCGCGCCGTGCGGTCGATCGACGCGGGCGCCAGCTCGCTGGTCGGATCGACGAGAACCTGTGTCATGGCTGAATCATGTGTCATAGCTGGATTTCCAGTGTGGTGGGCTCGCTGCCCTTGTCGCCGGCCACCCAGCCGGACAGGATCGCCGAGAACAACCCCGCGTCGCCCCCTGCGTGCACGATCAAGGGTACTCCCGGCCGGAACTTGGGCACATCGGCGTCCTTCAACGCCTCGGGGATGCCTTCGAGGATGCCGCCCGCGCCTCGCACGAGCTCGGCGCCTGGGCGTACCAGGAGCGCGTCGAGTTCGGCCCTGAAGCGGGTCTTATCCCAGCCGGCTTGCTCGTAAACCCGCATGTGTTCGGGGCCGATCACCAGCATCGAATCGAAGCCCATCACGAGCTTGGGGTGAAAGGTGGGGGCCAGACACGCTGCGAAGGTACGCACCAGAGAGTCGGCGTCCCTGCTCAACTGATCGACGATGGGCGTGGGGCCCTGCCCGGCGAACACGGTGACCGCGTTGGTCCCCGCCGCGATGCCTCGCTCTTCGGCGAGCGTGCTCCACTGGCTCGCGTCTTCGAGCTCGGCGAAGCACAGTCCGAGCTTGCTGGGCGCTCCGTGAGCGCTACGGTCGACCTCTTGGGGGCGTCCGCCGCCGACGTTGCGGATCACCAACTGCAACGCACGGCCGATCGTCATATTCGCCCGGTTGCCCTGCCCGAGAACGTTGCCTGCCGCGTTCATGCCGATGGCCTTGGCGATGGGACCGTTGACCACGAGGATCGGGCCGCAATTCATGGTGGTGGCCAACACGCCGTGCATGTTGAACGAATCGCTGCACGCTGCTTCGACCGCGGCGAGCACGACCGGGAGGTATTCGGGGCGACAGCCCGCCATGACGGCGTTGATCGCGACCTTTTCGACCGTGCACTCGACGAGGTCCGGGGGAACGACCGCGACCACCTCGTCAGGAGCCCGCGTAGTGCCCTCGAGCATCCGCAGCACCCGCGCTTCGGTGGGCGGCACCAGCGGGAGGCCGTCCGACCATCCGCGGTCGAACATCGCTTCGATCTCGTCTTCGAGGGTCGCCACCTCGACGCGGCGTGAGCTGATCGCCGAACCTCCGAAGCGCGCGGCCAGCTGGTCCACCAGGTTGGGATCGACGCTCAGCGAACCACACCCCGGACGCATGTCGGGGAGGTCGCCACCGAGCCCGGCCTGGCCGGTGAACGTCTCCCAGTGGTCGCGGCTCCACCCGACGATCCGGTCATCCTCCGCGCCCGCGTCGACGCGCAGCAGCGTGGGCACGGTCTCGATGTCGTGGTGCCAGCTCACCTCGAGCGACGTGTCGTCCACCACACCCTCGACCTCCTCTGGGAAGCCGGGGACATCCTGGGTGTAGACGGTGAGCGGCGTGTCGCCCGCTTGCAGCTGCGCGAGGACGGGCCCCACCAGTTCGCAGGTCGGGCAGTCCTTCTTGACGAAGGCCACCAGGCCGTCGGGGAGTGTGGGCATGGCAGCAGGCTAGTGAGGCCGCCGGCCTCGCTCAGCTGTCGCCGTCGATGAGATCCTTCGCCTTGTCGGCGGCGGCCTCGATCTTGTCCGTGTGGTCGCCACCGGTCTTGTCGTCGGCGATGTCGGCAGCCTTGTCGATGGCGTCTTCGAGCTTGTCCGAGTTGTCCTCGGCGAGCTTCTTCGCTTTGTCGAACAATCCCATGAGGTGTCTCCCGCGTTCGTCGGTGGGCGTTCAGGATAGGCCGACCGGCTCAGTCCTCTCTGGTCGCCTTCGATCCGTTCGTCGCTGCGCTCCTCGCTTCTCGTGCGGCTCAGTAGCCTTCACGACGTGAGCATCATCCACACCAGTCCTCTCCCCGACGTCGAGATTCCCGACGTCACCATCACCCAGCACGTTCTCCGCCGGGCGGACGAGTTGGCCGACCGCGTGGCCATCCGCGACGCCGGTGGTGGTAGCGAATACACCTTTGCCCAGCTCAGCGGGGCCATCGCCTCGCTGGCCGGCGGCCTGTCTGCCCGTGGGTTCGGGCCGGGGTCGGTTCTCGGCCTCATGGCGCCGAACATTCCCGAGTACGCCATCATCTTCCACGGTGTGGCCACGGCGGGCGGCGCTGTCACCACCATCAACCCCACCTACGGCGCAACCGAGGTTCGGTTCCAGCTCCAGGACGCCGGAGCCTCGATCCTCGTCACCATCCCGATGTTCTTGCCCGTGGCCCTCGAGGCCGCCGAAGGAACCGCGGTCGAGGAGGTGGTGGTTCTCGGCGAGGCCCAGGACGGAGCCTCCTCGCACCTCGAGTTCCTGGGCGACCCGATCGGCCAGGTGGAGGTGGACCTCGACTCCACCGTTGTGCTGCCCTACAGCTCGGGCACGACCGGATTGCCCAAGGGCGTGATGCTCTCGCACCGCAATCTGGTGGCGAACATCGAGCAGTGCAAGCACGCCATCTTCTACGGCGACGACGAGGTGGCGCTCGCCGCGCTGCCCTTCTTCCACATCTACGGGATGCAGGTGCTGATGAACGGCCTGCTCGCCAACGGCGTGACCGTGGTCTCGATGCCACGTTTCGACATGGTGGAGGCCCTCGAGGCCGTGCAGAACTACGGCATCACGCGCTTCTTCGCGGTTCCGCCCATGATTCTCGGGCTGGCCAAGGCGCCGATCGTCGACCAGTACGACCTGAGCACCGTGAAGCAGATCTTCTCGGGGGCGGCCCCGCTCGGCGCCGAGTTGGCCGAAGAGGCGGCCAAGCGGGTCGGTTGTGAGGTCGTTCAGGGCTATGGGATGACCGAGCTCAGCCCGGTCAGCCACCTCACGCCGGAGGGTGACTATCGCCCAGGCACGAGTGGCGTGACCGCCTCCAACACCGAGTGTCGGCTCGTCGATCCGGACACCGGCGAGGACAAGGGACTCGGCGAGCGCGGCGAGCTGTGGGTGCGTGGCCCGCAGGTGATGACCGGCTACCTCAACAACGCCGAAGCGACAGCCGAGACGATCGACGCAGACGGCTGGCTCCACACAGGCGACATCGCCATCATCGACGAACACCAGCACGTGTCGATCGTCGATCGGCTCAAGGAGCTCATCAAGTACAAGGGCTTCCAGGTCCCGCCGGCCGAGCTCGAGGCGATCATTATCGCCCACCCCAAGGTCGCGGACGTCTGTGTGATCGGCATTGCCGACGACGAGGCAGGCGAGCTCCCCAAGGCCTTTGTCGTGCCCGTCGAAGGCCAGACCGTCACCCTCGAAGAGATTCAGGAGCTCGTTGGTGAGCACCTCGTGAGCTACAAGCAGGTCCGCCTGATGGAGCTCATCGACGCCATTCCCAAGAGCGCCGCCGGCAAGATCCTCCGCCGCGAGTTGCGCGATCGCTAGCCCGCGTGGCGTTTCACCCTGGCGTCGGTGTGTAGCGGCGCCGCGCCGCTTCCCAGGCGGCGTCGTCGATCGTCTCCACGTATTCGGCCGTGCCGACCGGTGAGAACTTCACCCGGTCCGCGAGAACCGTGGTGCGTCCGCTCTCGGTGAGAACGGTCGAGAAGCGCTTCTGGGTCCAGGGAAGGTCGGGATTGTTCGCCAGATAGTCGTTGGCCGGTGTGAAGTAGGCGAGGTCGCGGCCCACCTCCTCGAAGGCGTAGTCGTCGCGCCAGGCGGTGCCCGTGCCCTCGGCCTGCTCGGATTCGAGCTGGCGTCGCCCTTTCTCGAGGGTGGTGAGTCTGAAGCGGCGCCCTGCCGCGGCATCGAACACCGGCTCGTCGTTGGCGAGCGCCAGCGGCCGGGTGAACGATTCGCCGAAGCCGACGTCCACGAGCCACGACTCGTCGAGGTCGACGCGAAGGCACATGTGGTCGTCCATGGGAGAGATGTCGCCGGTTCCGCCCATCGTCACGAGCGCGCCATAGATCGTTACGTCGAACCCCAGGGACCGCAGAAGCGAGGCGAACGCCCCGTTGAGGACGAAGCACCACCCGCCCCGGCCTTGGATCACGGCGGGCAGTGACCACTCGAGTGCGGTGGAGACGGGCTCGCGCTCGAAGACGTCGAGGTTGGTGAACGGCACGGACACGAGGTGCGAGTACTGCAGCAGCGCGAGTCCATCGTGGTCGACGGTGATCTCATCGAGACGCAGCCCGATTCGGGCAAGGTAGGCCTCGACGACGTCGTCGCTCAGTAGTTCGACGTCGGTGCTCACGTTGGCGATTCTCCCAGCTCGGCTGCCATGCGCTCGGCGATCGCCAACACGGTGAAGTGGGTGTTCGCCCGCGGGCAGCTCGGCAGGATCGAGCCGTCGATCACCCGGAGACCCTCGACGCCGATCACCCCACAGTCCGGCGCGACGACGGCCTGGGGATCGTCCGTCGCGCCCATCCGACAGCCGCCGACGATGTGTTGCGTGTCGTAGACCGAATCGAGGAGCAGCTGGTCGACGCCGGCGTCGTCGAGGTCGGCGATCTCGGCCAGATCGTCGGTCACCACCGAGTCGCGGCCGTAGGACCTGCGCCCGGGGATCGACGCGAGAGCCGGGTGTTCCATGGCGGCCATCAGCCGTCTGAAGCCGTCTCGGAGGCGCACGAGGTCTCGTTCGTCGGCGAGCATCCCGGTGTCGATCACCGGCATGGATCCTGGATCGGTGTCTCGGAGCGCGATCGTTCCGCGCCCGAAGGGCTGCCACAGCGCGATCTGTACCTGTGAGGCGTAGCGCCCGTTGGGCAGCGGGTCCGGGTGGGCGCCCGCGAGGATCGCCATGTCGTTGACGCCGCCGCCCGCCAGCTCGGAGCTGTATCTGCCGAAGCAGTTGATGTGGCGACCGTTGGTTGGAGGGCGCACCTGCTCACCGTCGTAGACGATCTGCACACCGATGCCGGGGTGATCGCTCACCGACAGGCCCAGCCCGGGCAGGTCGAGTCCCGACCGCAGCAAGATCGCGGGAGAGAAGGGCGAACCGGCAGTGAGCAAGATCTCGTCGGCGTCGAAGGCGACCTCATCGCCCGTTCCGCCGCCTTGCCGTCCGATCACTGCTGCAGCGCGGCCGTTCTCGACTTCGACTCGATCGACGAGAACATCTCCCACGACCGTGAGGTTCGGCCGGTCGCGCGCCGCTTCGAGGTAGGCGCTGTTGGCGGAGACTCGGCTGGCGACACCATCGGCGTCGAACTCGATGTTGGCGGCGTATGGCCCGATTCCGGTGCTGCCTGGAGCGTTGTGGTCCGGGCAGTACGGGTGACCCAACTCGCTGAAGGCTTCGAGCGCCGCCAGTTCGAGCTGCGCCCACCCGTCCAGGGTCGGTCGCCAGACCGGGATCGGACCGGCGTCTCCGTGATGGGGTTCGTGCCCGTAGAGCAGATCGTTCTCGATGTGGTTGAACCAGGGCGCCATGTCGTCCCAGGCCCAGCCGTCGCAACCCGCCGCGGCCCATCGGTCGAGGTCGTCTGCCTCGGGTCGCACGGCCAGCATTCCGTTCACCGACGAACTTCCCCCCGTGCCCCGCCCGCGCCACAGCATCACCTCGGGCTGAGTGCTGGTGCGCATCGCGGTGAGGTCGTCCCAGCGATAGGCGCCGTCGTCTGACGACATCAGGACCCGCATCGGCGAGATGGCGCGGATCGACGCCGGGGCCGCGTGTGCCCGGTAGTCGGGACCGGCTTCGAGGAGCGTGACCTCGTTGGTCGGATTCTCGGTCAGGCGTGCCGCGAGAACGCAGCCCGCCGATCCGGCACCGACGATGAGGTACCGCGTCACGACATCGTGAGCCCGCCGGACACCGACAGGGTCTGCCCGGTGACGAAGCTCGCCTCCTCGGAGCAGAGGTAGACCACGGCCGAAGCGACTTCTTCGGGCCGCCCGATGCGCTTCATCGGAACCGCGCGGGCCATGGCGCCGATGATCTTGTCTCCGTCGTCGCTGGCGTCTTTGATCGCGTCGAGAAGACCGGTGTCGGTGGGGCCAGGGCAGACCACGTTGACGGTGATGCCGCTGCGGGCGAGCTCTCTCGCCATCGTCTTGCTGAACGCGATGATTCCGCCCTTGGCGCCCGAGTAGACCGCCTCGAGGCTCGAACCGACCCGCCCGGCGTCGGACCCGATGTTGACGATCCGTCCCCAACCTGCGTCGGTCATGGGGCCGATGCAGGCGTGAACCGTGCGCAGCGGGCCCTTGTAGTTGATCTCGATGATGCGGTCCCAGAACGCCTCATCGGTGTCGCCGAACGGCATGAAGTCGTCCCAGCCGGCGCAGTTCACGAGGATCTCCACGAGGCCGAGCTCATCGACGGTCTGCAGCAGTGCTTCCGTGACGGAGTCGCTATCTGCGACGTCCACATGGACCGCGATCGACGTGCCTCCGGCTGCAGCGATCGATTCGACCGTTTCGTCGGCGCCCGCGTCGTTGATGTCGGCCACCGCGACCCGGCGCCCCTGTGCTGCGAGACCGCGGCAGATCTCGCGCCCGATTCCACTTCCGCCTCCGGTGACGAAGGCCACCCGTCCATCACTCATGTCGCTCCCCTAGCTTCCCGCCACCGCGCGGGCGACCTCGCCCCACTTGTGAACGGAGTCCGGATCCTTCCGCATCCCCTCCTCGGTGAGGTACATGACGACTCTCGCCGCCCGCCCGTCGTAGCGATCGTTGAGCCGATCCGGCATCTCGTCCCACGTGCTGACGAGGGCAAAGTGTTCGAGCATCTCGTCGGTGATCGCATCGGCCATACCGGCCATGTCCCCGGCTTTCATGAGCCCGCCGAGCTTCTGGGTCATCCCTTCAAAGCCGAGATCCTCGAACTGGAATGCGTAGTTGGGGGTGGTCCCGTAGAAGGCGATCTGCGTCTTGGCCCTGTGGAGCAGCGGCGCCCGTTCTTCCGGTGTGTCGCCGGGGACCGCGAACACCGGAACGATCAGGTCGATGTCGGCCATGTCTCGGCCAGCTCGATCCGCACCCTCTGCGACCTCGGGCAGCAGACGGTTCTCGATGTAGTGCAGGGAGTGCATCGGGTGCACGTGAACGCCGTCGGCCACCTCTCCCGCGACTCGGTTCATGATCGGGCCCACCGAGCTGATGTCGACCTTGATGTCGCCGTGCTCGTGGGACCTGGGCTTCCACGCCGGCGGGAGCAGGCTCAGGTCGTAGAACTCGCCCTCGTGGTTGAGTTTCTCCTCGCCGCGGAAGGCGCGCAGGCAGGCCTTCACAGCGAGCACGTAGTCGCGCATCCGCTTCGCCGGCTGGCTGAACTCGGTCGCGTACCGACGAGTGATGTGACCCTTCACCTGGCTGCCGAGACCCAGCCGGAACTTGCCGTTGGTCTCGTCGGCCAGTTCCCAAGCGATCTGGGCCGAGACCATCGGGCTTCGGGGAAACGCCACCGCGATGCCCGTCGTGAAGGTGAGGCTCGGGGCCGCCATCGCCGCGGCGGCGATCTGCATCCAGGGGACGTGGCCGGTCTCTGTGTAGAGCATTCCGGAGAAGCCCTCGGCCTCCAGCGTCGTGGCCAACTCCGCGGCATCACTCCACCGCTGGGATCCAGTCATGAGATCGAACTGCATGGGTGTGCATGCTGGCATATCGCGACGGGGCAGACTCGCGGGATGGAGCTCGGCGCGTTCTCGATCAGCCTCCCGGTTGCGGACCTGGAGGCATCCCGACAGTTCTACGAAGCCCTCGGCTTCGAGGTCACCGGCGGTGACGCCTCGGAGAACTGGCTCATCATGATGAACGGCAGCACCGTCATCGGCTTGTTCCACGGCATGTTCGACAAACCGATGCTGACGTTCAATCCCGGCGTCGCCCTGGAGAACGGCGTGCCGAACGTCGGCGAGCCCGAGCTGGACGTTCGCGAGATCCAGCAACAACTGCTCGATGCGGACGTCGAACTCGAGGTCGAGGTGGAGCCCGGCTCAGAGGGTCCCGGTCACCTGATCGTGCTGGACCCCGACGGCAACCCGGTGATGATCGACCAGTTCTCGTAATGACGCGGGTATTGACTATTTCACCTCTATGTGAAATATTCACTCTCAATGGATGTATTCGAGGCGCTCGCCGACCCCACGAGACGGCAGGTGGTCCTGCTTCTCGGCAGCCGACCGCGCCGCGCCGGTGAGCTGGCCGAAGACATCGGTGCCTCGCCGTCTGCGTTGAGCCGACACCTCAAGCTGCTGCTCGAGGCATCGATCGTCACCGACGAGCGGGTTCCAGAAGACGCACGGGTGAGGCTTTTCAGGCTCCGGCCGGGGTCGCTCGCAGGCGTGCAGGCGTACCTCGATCAGCTTCAGGCCGAGTGGCGGGACCAGCTCGAGTCGTTCAAGCGTCATGTGGAGGACAGGGAACAGTGAGCGATATGAACGTCGAGATCGAGGTCTCGGCCGACCC
>Ga0114932_10000745_pt1 | contig 38143 bp, 33 predicted proteins | sample 2SBtaG_2_FD_87286 | JGI IMG/M metagenome (GOLD analysis project Ga0114932, IMG submission 87286) | Deep subsurface microbial communities from Kolumbo volcano to uncover new lineages of life (NeLLi) - 2SBTROV12_ACTIVE470 metaG | ecosystem: Environmental > Aquatic > Marine > Volcanic ...
AAGCCGTTGCGCGGACCCCTTCCGCCCCTGTCGGCCCCGCGGGGCGCTTGGAATGACTCGGCCATGCCTGCGGCCCCGCCAGACCAACAGGAACGAAAGTTGCCTCGCGCACCGGCTCACTACGCATGCCGAGGCCATCTAGTTGCGAGCCACTCTGCTCGTCCTGGACTCGGTGGGCGCCGGAGAAATGCCGGATGCCGCGCTCTGGGGCGACGCGGGGGCCGACACCCTGGGCCACGTGGCCGAGCACGCAGGCACGCTGCGGGTGCCCCACCTCCAGGCCATGGGGCTGGGCAACATCCGGCCCCTGCACAACGTGCCCGCTGTGGCTTCACCGACAGCGGCTCATGGTCGTGCGACCCAGGCCAGCAATGGCAAGGACACGATCTCGGGCCACTGGGAGCTCTGCGGCGTGCCGGTGAGCGAGCGCTTCCGGGAGTACCCCGACGGCTTCCCGCCCGAGATCATCGACGCCTTCACAGCCATCACCGGGGTCGCGCCGCTCGGGAACTACGCCGAGTCGGGCACGGTGATCCTGGAGCAGCTCGGTGCCGAGCACCTGGCCACGGGGCGGCCGATCGTCTACACGTCGTCTGACTCGGTGTTCCAGGTCGCGGCCCACGAGGACCTGGTCCCTGTCGACACCCTGCACCGCTGGTGCCGCGAGGCCTTCGAGGTGGTGAGCCGCTACCGGGTCGCAAGGGTCATTGCGCGGCCCTTCATCGGAGAGCCCGGGGCGTTCGTGCGCACCACCAACCGCTACGACTTCGCCTTCGAGGCCCCCCAGGACACCCTGGTGGACAAGGTCGCCGCCCTGGGCCTGCCGACCACGTCGATCGGCAAAGTCAAGTCCATCTTCGGCGGACGGGGCTTCTCCCAGGCGGTCAAGGCCGGCCACAACCCCGAGATCACCCAGGCATTGCTCGACCAGCTCCAGGCCCAGCCCGACGGGCTCATCTTCGCCAACCTGGTCGACTTCGACATGATGTTCGGTCACCGCCGGAACCCCGGTGGCTATGCCCAGGCCCTCGAGGACTTCGACCTGCGCCTTCCGGAGATCCTGGAGCGGCTGGGCCCGGACGATCTGCTCATCATGACCGCCGACCATGGCTGCGACCCGACCCACCCGGGCACGGACCACACCCGGGAGTACGTGCCGGTGCTGGCCTTCCGCCAGGGCGGGCGAGCCCAGGACCTGGGCGTGCTCGACACGATGGCCGACGTGGGCGCCACCCTGGCGGAGTGGCTGGGGGCTGCACCCCTGGGCGCGGGCACCAGCTTCTTGGAGCGCGTGTGATCGATCGCTGGCTCGAAGAGCGGCGGGAGGGTGTGGAGCAGTCCGAGGCCGACATCCGCGGCTTCATCGTCGGCGTGCTCAACGGGTCCGTGACCCGGGCCCAGACCGCGGCGTGGCTGGCGTTCGTCTACTGCCAGGGCATGTCCGATCGGGAGACCGTCTCGCTGACCCGGGCCATGACGGACAGCGGGGTGACCCTGCGCTGGGACGGCCTGGACGGGCCCTTCGTCGACAAGCACTCCACCGGTGGGGTGGGGGACAAGGTCTCGCTGGTCCTGGCCCCTGTGTGGGCCACCCTGGGGCTCAAGGTCCCAATGATCTCTGGCCGAGGACTGGGCATCACCGGCGGCACCTTGGACAAGCTGGAGAGCATCCCCGGCTTCCGCACGGATCTGGAGATCCCCGAGCTGCGAGCCGCCCTGGAGTCCGCGGGCTGCTTCATCAGCGGTCAGACCGGCGAGCTCGCGCCCGCGGACCGGGTGCTCTACGGCCTGCGCAACGAGACGGCGACCGTGCCCAGCATCCCGCTCATCACGGCGTCGATCCTGTCCAAGAAGATGGCCGAGGGCATCTCCCGCCTGGTGCTCGACGTGAAGTGCGGCTCGGGCGCCTTCATGACCACCAAGACCGCCGCCCGGGGCCTGGCCGACAGCCTGGTCCGGGTGGGCAACCTGTACGGCGTCGACACGTCGGCCCACATCACCGACATGTCCCAGCCCCTGGGTCGGGCGGTGGGCAATGCCCTCGAGGTGGCCGAGGCCGTCGCGACCCTGCGGGGCCACGGCCCCAGGGCGCTGGTGGACCTGGTCTGCAAGCTGAGCGGAGAGCCCGAGCAGGCCCGAGAGATCCTGGCCTCGGGCCGGGCCCTGCCCACGTGGCGCCGCATGGTCCAGGCCCAGGGTGGGGACCCCGACGCCCCCTTGCTCGGCGGCGGCTGTGCGGTCGTGACGGTCGAGGCCTCCCGGGCGGGCACCGTCACGCGCTGTGACGCCCAGAGCGTGGGCCGGGCCGCGTTCCTGCTCGGCGCCGGTCGCCGCAACGCCGGCGAAGACGTGCACTTCGGCGTCGGCGTCGAGGTGCTCGCCCACCGTGGCGACGAGGTCGAAGCCGGTCAGCCCCTGTTCCGGGTACACCACGCAGGCCGCGAGCTGGACCAGGCCTTGGCGGCGCTGGAGCAGGCGATCGCCTTCAGGGACTGATCAACGGCCGACGGTAAACGTGTTCGTGGACGCCTTGTTGTTGCCGCGGTTCACGTCTTCGCGCGTGTCGTCGTCGACCGTGACCCGGATCTGCCAGGAACAGGTGCCGCTGGCCATGGGCCCGCCCAAGATGCCTTCGTAGAGCTCGAGCTCCTCACCGGGCTCCAGGGTGTAGAGGGTGTCCATGGCGTATTCGCCCTCGACACTGCCCGCGTCGGCTCCGGCCTCGTTGATCATCGTGAGCGTCACGGTGAACGTGGCCGCGAAGTCGCCCTTGTTGACCACGATGGCCTGGGCGTCGATGAACTCGGCCGAGCCATAGGCCTCTGAGTCGGTCCAGGCTGCGAGCACGTCCAGGTCCACCGGGTCGGTCTCGATCTCGATCATGCCAGGCACGGTCTCTTGGCCCTCAAAGGTTTCCTCGGCCTGGCAGCCCATGAGGGTGATCGTGCTGAGGGCGACGAGGATGAGCCGGTGTGCCAAGGAGTTCTCCTGTCCTGGTCAGAGAATACCAACACAATTCGGACTTTTTGTACTTCAAATGAATTCTGAATCGCAAAGGCCATGTCAACGTCCCTGACGCCGGGTCGCCCCTTGGGCGTGCCGACGGACCCCCGGATAGGGTCGGATTCATGCTGCTGAACCTCCTCCTCGCCCTCTCCAGCCCCGTCGACGCTGCCGTGGTGGCCGGTGCGACCCTCCCCGACAACGTCCAGGTCGCGGGTCAGACCGTCCTGCTCAACGGCGCTGGCCTGCGGGAATTCGCGTGGATCGATCTCTACGTGGGCGCGCTCTACCTGCCGCGGCCCATGACCGACGGCACGGCGATCATCAAGGCCGATGTGCCCAAGCGCCTGGTCCTCCACTTCGTCTTCAAGGAAGTCCCCAAGAACCGGCTGGGCGAGACGTTCACCGAGCGCATCGAGGACGATCCCAAGCTCCAGGCCATCGAGCCGGAGATCATGCGCATGGTCTCGCTGTTCGAGACGATGCACGACGGCGACGAGATGATCCTGGACTACGTGCCCGGCAAGGGCGTGGTCCTGATCGTCAAGGGCAAGGAGAAGGGCGTGTTCCCCGGCCTGCCGTTCATGCACGCCACCTTTGACTTCTTCCTGGGCGCTGACCCGATCCACGGCGGCCTCAAGACGGCGATGCTCCAGGGCGGCGTGAAGTAGGAAGTAGACTCCCGGGCCATGACCCGGCCCCTGCTGTTGATCGCGCTCTTGCTCGTCGCCCTGCCCGCGTGGGCTGCGGGCGATGGGGCCGCCGGCCTGAGCTGGTTCCACCGCGCCGTCTCCCTGCTCGGGCTGGGGGTGATGGTCGGGCTGGGCTGGCTCATCTCGGTGAATCGCCGGGGGGTGGACTGGCGGCCGGTCGTGTGGGGGATCGGCCTGCAGCTCGCCTTTGCGGTGGTGGTGCTGTCCCCAGCGGCCCAGGCCTACTTCTTCGACGTGGTCGACGGCGGGGTGCGCCAGCTGCTGTCCTTTGCCGAGCAGGGGGCGGACTTCGTGTTCCAGACCGTCGAGCCGCACCAGCTGGTGGTGGGCTTTGGCGAGGGCGAGCAGCAGACCTTCATCGGCCGCATCTCGCCCCCCGTCAAGACGTTCGCGTTCTGGATCCTGCCCACCATCATCTTCTTCAGCAGCCTGATGAGCGTGCTGTACCACCTGGGCTGGATGCAGTTCGTGGTGAACCGGCTCGCACGGTTGATGCAGGTGACCATGGGCACGTCGGGGGCCGAGTCGCTCTCGGCAGCGGCGAACATCTTCGTGGGCCAGACCGAAGCGCCCCTGGTGATCAAGCCCTACGTCTCGGGCATGACCAAGTCCGAGCTGCACGCGGTCATGACCGGCGGCTTCGCGACGGTCGCAGGGGGCGTGATGGCCGCCTATGTCGGGTTCCTGCGAGACATCCCCGGCATCGCGGGACACCTGGTCACCGCTTCGATCCTGTCTGCGCCCGCGGCGCTGGCGATCAGCAAGGTCGTGTTCCCCGAGGACGGGACTCCCGCGACCTCTGGCCGCACCGAGGCGTCGGTGAAGCGGACCAGCCAGAACGCCATCGAAGCAGCCGGGCGCGGGGCCAACCAGGGCATGACCCTGGCCCTGAACGTCGCGGCCATGTTGATCGCCTTTGTCGGCCTGCTGGCCATGGTCGACTGGATGCTGGGCGCCGTGCCCGTGCGCTTCTGCGACGCTGGCCTGGCCGTCGGCTACGCCGCGGACTGTGCGCCTCTGACCCTGTCCCAGATCCTGGGCTGGGCGTTCACCCCGGTGGCTCTGGCGATGGGGGTGCCCTGGGCCGAAGCGGGCATCGTGGGCCAGCTCCTGGGGGAGAAGCTCGTGCTGACCGAGTTCATCGCCTACATCCACCTGGGCGAGCTCATGGCGGTCGAGGGGGCCCTGTCGGAGCGCTCGGCCATCATCGCCAGCTACGCTCTGTGCGGCTTCGCGAACTTCGCCAGCATCGGCATCCAGCTGGGCGGCATCGGCGGGATCGCACCGGAGCGCATGTCCGATCTGGCGTCGCTCGGCGTGCGCGCCATGCTGGCCGGATCGCTGGCGGCGTTCATGACCGCGACGGTTGCGGGCGCTCTATTGGGCTGAGCGGACGGTCCTCACCCGACCTCTTTGCAGGCCTCCTGGGCGTCGCAGGACGCCTCGATCGCGTCGGCCATCTCGCGCAGGGTGCTGACCAGGGCCCGGGCGTTCACCGTGTAGCGGACCTCGCGGCCGACCTTGGTGGCTTGGAGGATGCCGGCCTTGCGCAGGGTGGACAGGTGGCGACTGACCACCGAGATGTCCACCGGGCAGCAGACGGCGACCTCGGTCACGGTGCAGGCGCCGCCCCGTGCCGCCAGCTCCTTGAGCAGGGCCACGCGGTTCGGGTCGGCCAGGGCCTTGAAGAAGGCCGGGACCATCAGGGCGCTGAGGTCTTCGTCCCGGTTCGCCATCGTGCCTCGCGGTGCCTCCTATATTTGCATGAGCGTGCATGAATAACAAGGACCCGATGAGAGAATCCCCCATGATCGAGCCCTACCTGCGCCTCCATCCCGAGATCCATCCGAGCGCCTGGGTGCACAGCGCTGGCACCGTCATCGGCGAGGTGTCCCTGGGGCCGCGTGTGTCGGTCTGGCCTTCGGCCGTGATCCGAGGGGACATGGGCCCCATCGTGTTCGGCGAGGACAGCAACCTGCAGGACGGCGCCGTGGCCCACAACACCGGCGGCAAGTCGACCACCACCATCGGTCCCCGGGTCACCGTCGGGCACCGGGCCATTCTGCATGGCTGCACGGTGGAGCACGACTGCTTGATCGGGATGGGCGCCATCTTGCTGGACAACTGCCACATCGAGCCAAACTGCGTCATCGGCGCCGGTGCCTTGGTCCCGATGGGTCGTCGCATCCCGGCGGGGTCGTTGGTCCTCGGATCCCCGGGCAGGGTGGTTCGCGAGCTGCGGGATGCGGATCTGTCCTGGATCGCCCACAGCTGGCGGGTCTACTCTGAGACGGCGCAGATCTACAAGGAGCGGGATCTTGGGAGATAGACACCAGAAGCCGGGTTGCTTCCTGACCGCCGTAGGACTTGTGGGGCTCCTGCTGGTGCTCCTGTAAGGTGCACTTCTCCTGCTGGATCGTCCGAGACACCCCGGACCTGCTCCGCGAAGCGACCCGGTCGTGGGCCGAGCGCTTCGGGCCAGGCGATCTGGTGCCGGGCGCCGCGCTGGGCATCCGGGTCTCCCCACCGTGGGTGCCCCAGGACCTGTTCCGCCAGGCGGTTCGCGTGCCGGTCCTGCGCACACTGGCGCTTGTCCACCCCGCCGGTCGCGGTCGCTTGCTGCAGGACCAGGCGCTGGAGCGACTGGTGCTGGATCCTCGCGGCTCGGTGGAGCGTGGCGCCGAGCCCTTTGCCGGCGACGCGGTCGCAGCGGTGCTCTCCAGGCGCATCGGCGGCGTGCTGGCGCTGGCCCACCGGGACCGGTCGCCGATGGCCTACACCGCGGACTTCCGCCAGGGGCGCTGCGTGCGCTCGACCTACTTCGTGCCCGGGGAGCGCCTGGCGCGCTTCGATGGGCGTCAGGCCGTGTGCTTCGAGGGCCCCAAGGTCGATCTGCCAGAGCGTGACCGCGCCGGCGTCCTGTTGCTGTCGCTCCAGCGCTTCGCCATGGACGAGTGGCCGGTCGACCCGGACGAGCGGCTCACGGTGCCGGAGCTGTTGGGGTGGGGCCCCGAGGCGGGCGACCTGCACGAGGTGCTTCGGAGCGGCGAGTGGCTCGAGGAGGCCCCGGTGGTGGGCGAGGACGAGCAGACGGCCGAGGGCATTCCGTTGGTCGCGTGACCCGTGGGGCTAGCACTAGAGCGATCCCGCTTCCTGAATGCTGTCCCGGCCCAGCACACGCCGTTCGTCACCGTGCACGTAGATGAGCTCCTCGAAGCTGGCTGCGTCGTCGCCGTCTCGCACCAGGGGCCTGAGGGCCCAGACGCCGTCCAGGCGCTCGGGGTTGAAGAAGTGCACCTGGTGGCGGCGCAACAGCGTCGCGGTGTGGGCCGAGCGCGGCCAGTCGAACTGGAGCAGGCCCTCCTTGGGCAAGATGGCGTGGCCGATGGAGCGCTTTGAGGCCAGGTTCATGCGGTGGTTGTTGGCCCAGGCCCGGGCGTAGACGAACAGCTCCCCGACGGTCTTCCACTGGCTGGCGTAGCCGCTGATGGCGCGGGTGCACTCTCGGGCGACGCCGACCACCTTGGGCTCTTCGGCCTGGAAGGCCAGGGTGGTGCCCACGTCGGCGTAGACGTCGCCGTCGGCCGGGCCCAGGTCGATGGAGACCAGCTCCCCGGGGGACAGGGTGACGCTGGACGAGGGGCGATTCCAGTGGCTGTGTTTGGCGATCCGGTCGCCGAATTGCACCTCGGGCGGGTGGAACCAGCCGCTGAAGCCGTGGGCCGACGCCCGCTGTTCGGCCACGTCGCTCACGTCGGCTTCGGACATGCCGGGCTCGAGCAGGCCGGCGACCTCTCGCAACAGGGAGAACCCCCTGCGCTGGGCGTCGTCGAAGCCGTTGATCAGTGCCGCGTCCATCGAGCGGCATCCTATCGCGGTGCACTCACAGGGCGTGGAGGGTCCACGTGCGCTTGTCCTTCTCCTTCATGCGCACCCGACCGGCGGTGTTGATGCCCAGGAAGCCATCGATGCCTCCGGGCTTCTTGGGCAGCACGAGCACGTCCACCAAGGACATCTCGACGTCGCCGATGCGGGCGCTCTGGACCCGGTACAGGTCGCCGACCCACTTGCCGGGGCCAGCCTTCATGGTCACGCCTTCGGCGATGAGCACGGGGTCCTGGGCCCCCTCGAAGGCGTCGGCGGTCATGTAGGTGAGGGGCGCCGAGGTGTCGAGCCCGAGCCAGGCCTCCTTGCCGCCGATCAGCGACTGGAAGCGCCAGTAGCCATTCTCGGGGTCCTGGCGCACCTTGCCGTCCTGGGTCACCACGACGCCAGGGCAGGCGCCGGTCTCGTCGATGCGGGCCTGGGCGCGCCCGGCCACGCCGCGCTTGTCGGGGCTCACCCACCACAGGGTGCCCCAGCTGACCAGCGCGTCGCAGGGCAGGCCGGCGGCCTCCTGGGCCTGGGCCAGGGACTCCAAGGTGTCGTGGGCCTTGGGGATGGCGTAGTAGCGGCCCTGGAGCAGAGGCACGGCTTCCGCCGGCTGGCCGGCCTCGACCAGCAGGTCCGTGAGCTGGCGGTGGTAGACGGCGTTGTCGGGCAGCAGCTCTCGCAGCTTCCGCGCGGCGCCCAGGGCTTCGTCCAGCTTGCCGGCGGCCCGGGCGTGGTCGACGTGCTTTGTGAGCATCACGCCGTCGGGCTCGCAGACGGCCTCGAAGTCCCGGAAGACCTGGAGCGCTTCTTCGGTCGCGAAGCTGTCCCGCAGGGCAACCGCCAGCTCGTTGGCGATCTTTCCGTCGCAGGGCCGCTGGAGCAGAGTCTTCCGATGGGCCCGGATCATCAGCGTGAACGGGCCGTAGTCGGGGCCGGTGTCACAGGCGAGCAAGGCGAGCAGGGTCCACATGGAACCCCGTCTATCCCTTAGTCGGGCACCGCCTGGTAACAGTGTGTTCCAAGGGACGGCCAGCGGTCGTCCGCCGCGTAGAGCAGCCGGTAGGTCAGGAAACTGTCGGTCACGCGCTTGACGTAGTGCCGGGTCTCGCGGAAGGGGATGGACTCCACGAATTCGTCGGTGGGCAGGTTGCCGCGCTCGCGCAGCCACTTGCGCACGTTGCCCTGGCCTGCGTTGTAGCCAGCCAAGGCGAGTGCCCAGTTGCCGCCGAACTCGTCTTCGATCAGGAAGTCCAGGTAGCGGCCGCCGATGCGCAGGTTCGTCGCCGGGTCGAACATGCCGGCGTTGCTGACGGTCATGCCCAGCCAGCCCGCCACACTGCGGGCGGTCGGCGGCATGAGCTGCGAAAGGCCGCGGGCGCCGGCGTGGGACACGATGCGGGGGTTGAAGTTCGACTCTTCTCGGACCAGGGCGTGGAAGAGCCGGGGATCCCAGCTGTAGCCCACCGTGGCGTCCTGGACCTCGTCCCACCACCGCAGGGGCCAGGCCGTGCGCATGACCTGTTCTCGCTGCAGCGTGATCTCTTCGAGGGGCCGGTGCTCCAGGTACTTGCGGAAGCGGTCGTGGGCGTGGACCGGGTCCTCCAATTGTTGGAGCTCTATGATGAAGGCCATCTCGGTCGGGGTCAGGCTGTCGTCGCCCAGGGTGGCGAATTCGCTCATCGCCTCCTGGTGCAGGCCCAGTCGGTGCAGCGCGACACCCGCAGCCACCGCGGGCTCGCTGAGGAAGGCGGTCCGGACCTCCCAAGGCTCTCGCAGCGGCTGGGAGGGCGGCAGCGGCACGCTGTCCGAGAGACCCGGCTCCAGCTCCTCGAGCCGCGTGGCCGCCAGTGTGCCGTACCAGCTCCACGGTGCCGCTCGGAGCAGCTCGAGCAAGCCCTGGCCGGCTTCGGCCACCTGGGCCGGGTCGCTGTTCTGCAGCTCCGGGGCGTCCAGGTAGGGCCACGCCCTCCACCGGGCGGCCCAGTAGGCTCCGGCGCGCACGCGGGTCGGGTCGACCGCGAGGGGGACCTGGTCGACCATGCGCTCGGCCCAGTCGATGGCCTGGTCTGTGTCCCCGTCCAGCCAGGCCCCCCACGCCAGCCGCCAGAAGCCCTCTCCGGCGAGGTCTCCGGTCGGGTACCGGGCGACCTGTTCCTCCCACAGGGCTCGGGCGCCATCGAGATCGCCGGACTCCTGGCGGGCGATGCCGGCCAAGGCGTAGCCGTCGTCGGCCATGGTGTGGTCCGGGTAGCGGGCAGGGAGTTGCCGGTAGACCCTCGCCGCGCCAGCCCAGTCTTTCTTGCGCTCGCGCCCCTTGCCCGCCAGGTACAGGGACTTGGCCCCCCGGTCGTCGTCGTGGCCGGCGCACTGGGCGCCAGCGGGCTCCAGGACCTTGCCGGCGTCGGTGAGCCGGTTCTGCTTGTAGAGCGAGCGGCCGTGGGCGTACCAGAGCAGGCAGGCGTCGGCGTCGGCGGTGCGGCCCTGGCCGTGACGCTGCCCCAGGGCGATGGCGTCCCGATAGTGGCCCTTGCGCATCAGCCGCTCGGCCCTGCGGGCTTGGGCCGGCCAGGCGGGGGAAGCGCCCTGGGCTGCCAGGGCCTCGGCGGCCTGGCGGCCCTGGTCGTCGAGGGGGTACCAGGCCCACAATCGCTCCAGGTGCGGCCGGGCTTCAGGGGACGCGAGCCCGAGACCCTGGGCGAGCGCCCAGAGGGCGTGGGGAGTGCCCGATGCCGGGTCCGGTCGCTCGGCGAGCGACCTGTAGAGCTCGCGGGACTCGAGGGTGCGGCCAGCCTGGTGGAGGGCTTCGGCCCGGACCAGGGCCGCCCTGGGCCACAGGGTGGCCGCGGGCCCGATCTCCGCGAGGGCCGCGGCGGCTTCGACGGGCTCGCCGGCGGCCAGCAGCAGCTCGGCGACCGTGAGCTGTCTGTAGGCCTGGGGCACGTGTTCGGCCTTGCGCACGACGTCTGTGAGGTGCACGGCCTCGTTCGCGCGATCGGCCCGGATCAGGGACCAGGCGAGCAGGAAGGTGAAGTCCCCGAACTGCCGGCCGGAGAGCCGGTTGGGGTCCATGGTCTGGAGCGCCGAGAACGCCGCGGCGTGGTCACGGGCGGCCAGTGCGTCCAGGGCGTCGAGCCCCAGGGGCAGGACCGGGTGAGCCAGCCCGGGGGAGAGCCGGGTGGTGGGGGCCGACGCCGGGTCGTCGACTGCGGGGAGGGCCGCAGGAGACCCGCCGATCAGGAGGATGAGGAGGAGCGGGATCATGCTGGGAATCCAACGGCTGGCTAACCTGTCTCCTTCCCAGGACGGACCGCTGAACTCGCCCTCGCCCAAGACCGCTGTCGAGCACCGCAACCTGGCCGTGCTCCTGCTCACCACCGCAGTGCTGATCGCGCTGTGGCACCACTGGCTGGTGTTGCCGCTCAAGCTGCTGGTGGTGCTGTTCCACGAGCTAGGCCACGCCGCGGTTACCGTGCTCAGCGGCGGCCAGGTGCTCGAGGTCCAGGTCAACCTGGACCAGGGCGGCCACACCCTGTCCAGCGGGGGGAGCCGCTTCCTGATCCTCAACGGCGGCTACCTGGGATCTCTGCTGGTCGGGCTCGGTCTGCTGGTGGCCGTGCGGCGGCCCCGAGCGGGCAAGGTCGCGGCCGGCCTGTTGGGCGTGGTGGCGTGGATCACCGCGTTTTTGTGGGTGCCGCTGTTCTCCTTTGCCTTCGCCTTCTGCGTGGTGGTGGGGCTCGCCTTCATGGGCCTGACACGCGTAGAAAACCCCAAGCTCTCGCTGTGGAGCGTGCGCACGGTGGGGTTGTTCTCGGTGCTCTACGCCCTGTTGGACATCCGCGACGACGTGTTCGGCGCGCCCGCGGGGGCGACGACCGACGCGACCATGCTGGCGGACCACACGGGGATCCCGAGCCTGGTGTGGGGGTTCGGGTGGGGGGTCGCGGGCCTTGTGTTGTTGTGGCGGCTGAGGAAGTCGTTGGTCTGAGGCTTGCCCGGCCGTCAGCCCCGCCGGCGCACGCCCAGGACCATGCCAGCCAGCCCCAGCAACCAGGCCACGCCGGCGGGTTCCGGCGCCGCTGCACAGCCGCAGCCACCCAGGGGCGACTCCCCTTCTTCTCCCGCACCGTCCCCGGTGTCCTCGACCTCGGCCACCGGCTCCGGGGGCGGCACGATGCCGTCTACGTCGCACCAGACCCGGCTCCCGTCCTCGCATCGGGACCGCATCTCTGCGTCGATCCAGTCCAGGTACGCGCTCACCCGTGTGTCCACCCCGCCCGTCTCGTCGCAGTCCGTGCGGTCATAGGCGTGGGACGTCACCCCCACCACGCGCCACGTCTCCTCGTAGGTGCCGTCGTCGGCGACCTGGAAGAAGCTCGGGCCTCCGGAGTCGCCGTGGCACTTGCGCACGTCGTCTTCCTCGACCCCCACCTGGAATTCCCAGGTGCCCTCGTCGCCGACGTAGCTGTCCCCGACCTGCTTGTAGCCATAGGTGCCCTCTGGCGGTGACTGCAGGGGACTGGACGAGGCCTCTTGCATGCCCCAGCCCACCGCGACCACGTCGACGCCCTCCACCACCTGGTCCGCTTCGTCCGAGGTGATGACATAGGCATGGGGCACGTCGAGCACGGCCTCGTCGAGGAAGATCAGGGCGATGTCGTCGTTCTCGGCGATGCCGGTCTGGAGCTGGGTCAGGTCGAAGTCCTCGTGCATGACCCAGTCCCACCCGGCCACCGCGTCGTCGGGCCAGTCCGGCGTCTGGCGAGCCGAGCCGTCGTACTCCGACAGGTCGGCCTGGCGTGTCCAGCGGATGTCCTTGTTCGTGACGTCGCCCAGGCCAAAGGTCAGGGCGTAGTCGTCCAGGCAGTGGGCCGCGAGCAGCACCACGTCCGGTGCGATCAGGGTGCTGCTGCACACCCACAAGCGAATGTCGCCGCTGCCGAACTGTCCCAGGTCCAGGTGGGCGTCGAGCAACATGGCCCCGGCCATCGGCCAGTCGTCCACGGTGGCTTCCTCGCCGTTGATGATCGGCGCAGCCATGTCGGGCAGCTCGTCGAAGACCGCCTGGGTCTGCTGGGCGAAGGCCAGGGGCATCAGGAGAGAAAACAGCATGAGCACGCCTCCGAGGCGCAGAGCCTGACAGGCCGCAGCGGCACACGCACCGAGGGTGCGCAGTCCTGACACATTCCCGACGCCCGGGGGATCGGATCAGTCGATCCGGAGAACGTAGATCCGCTTGAAGTCCCGGTCCTTCTGGTTGGCCTCGGTTCCTTGGGCGGCGACGGCCAGGTATGACAGCCCGTCGGGGCCCACCACCAGCGCGTGATCGCCGTTGCCCAGCGTGCCCGACGCGACCGGCCGTGCCGCCCGGGGGCTGTCCACCGGGCCCACGTAGATCGGGTCGAAGCGCTCGTCGTCGTTCTTGACGTAGACCAGCCGCTCACCGTCGGGCAGCCAGACAGGCCCGTCGGCGTTCATGACCACGTCGGTCGCCACCTTGCGCGGCTCGCCACCGCCCAGGGACAGCACGTACAGGTCGAAACGGTCGTTGTCCTCGTGGTTGCTGTAGAAGGCGATCTGCTTGCCGTCTGGAGAGAAGGACGGCCGGGTCTGGGTGCCCTGCCAGGTCGTCAGGGGCACCGGGGCCGGGTAGCGCAGGTCGTCGAGCAGGTAGATGTTGTCGCCCGTGCGCGTGTGTCCGACAAAGGCCAGGGCCGTGGAGTCCGGGCTCCAGGCCACGTAGAGCTCGGACGCCGTCGCGTCGGCCGTGAGTCGCTTGGGGGCCCGCTCCAGGGCGTTCACGTCGAGCAGGTACAGGTCGCCCTGGCCCGTTCGGGCCGACGTGAAGGCGATCCAGGAGCCGTCGGGCGACCACGCGGCGCCCCCGTCGGTCCCGGGCCCCGGATGCAGCGGGCTGCCGCCGTCCAGGTACAGGTCGTAGTCCCGGTCCGAGCCGGACGCGGCGTAGACGAAGCTGCCCATCTTGGCCGGGGCCCAGCTGAGCTCGTGCACGACCATCTCGCCCCCGGCGGACTCGAAGCCCGCCGAGATTCCGGACAGCCCACGGCTCGCGGGCAGCACCTGCCGCGGCTCGACACCTGGCGACCAGATGTACTGCTCCACGACCTTGCGCTCGTGGTAGTTCACCTCGTAGGACAGCTGGGAACCGTCCCGGGACCAGCGCGGGGCCTGGCAGTTCGCTTCGTAGTCAGGGGCCACGGCGACGGGGGCGGCGTGGGCGGTCAGCAGGAGGGTCAGGAACATGGGGACCTTCAGAAGGCGAAGGAGAAATTGGCCAGCATGCGGAAGCCGGTCGCACTCCAGCGGGGGTCAGCGGTCTCGTAGCGGATCTCGGCGCCGTCGCTCAGGACGGTCGCGGTCGCAGGGGTGGGCACGGTGCCGAGGGCCTCTTCCACGGCGACCTTGACACCCAGTCCGGTGGCGGTCGTCCGGCCGGCGCGGCGCCAGTCCACCGCCAGCTCGACAAAGGGGATGTGGGCCCGGCCGACGGCATAGACCTGGGCGTCGACCTCTTGGCGACCGGTCTCGCGGGGATCGGCGCAGGTGTAGGTGCCGCCCGCCTCGAAGCAGTCAAAAGCGATGCCCGGCACGTAGCCGTAGCGGTACCCGATGGAGGGGCGGAAGGCCAGGGGGCCTCCGATCATGAGCTCGCGGCCGACCCGGGCACCGACGGTGAAGGCCGAAGGGTTCACCCGGGGTCCGATGCCTTCGACCACGTAGCTGCGCACCGAGTAGTCCACGATCGCTCCCACCAACCAGCCCTTGATCGGCTGGGTGACGGCCAGCTGGAGGTCGAGGCCCGGACGCAGGTTCTCGACCCGGTTGCTCAGGAACAGCCCCGTGCCCGTGGAGACCTCGAGCCTGGACACCTGGAGGGCGGCGAAGCCCCGACTGCCCAGAGCGTTCATGGGCAGCACCAAGCGGGCGTCGCGGCCGGCGTGCACGCTGATGGGGTGGCCGTTGACCAGGTAGTCGCCGGCCGGCAGTGCGATGCGAACGGGCAAGGCGTTGCGCTTTCTCCAGGCCAAGGCCACCCGGTCCACGAATTTCTTGAGCTCGGGGTCCAACAGTGTGCTGGTGCGCTCGAGCTGCAGCAGCGACGCCATGCCCGCGTAGGGACCGTCGACGACCAGGATGCCGAAGGCACGGTCCAGGGCCTCGGACAGCTCCGTGGCTGCCGCGCCCTGGGCCGGGTCCGTGGCGAGACCTGCGGCGGTGCGGGCGTAGCGCCCGGCCGCTTCGGCGTCGAGGAGCTCGTAGCAGACCTGGGCCAGCAGCCAGTAGGCGGTGAAGGAGCTGCGACCCTCTTCGAGCGCGATCGCGGCCTCGAGCTCGCGGCGGGCGTCGGTGTACCAGTCCTTCTTCAGGAACAGCTCGGCCTGGCTGATGTGGTGGTCCACTGCGGCCTCGTCCTCGCCTGCCGCCCAGGCCGGGGAGAGCCATGCCACGGCCAGGAGCCAGAGGGCGATCACGCGGCCTCCTCTGCGCCGACCACGTGGCACGCCACGGCGTGGCCCGGCTGGAGGGTGCGCAGGCCCGGGCGCTCATCGTGACAGCGCGGCTGGACCCGGGGGCAGGCGCCCGCAAAGGCGCAGCCCTGGGTCGGCCGCCCCTGGGGCCCCGCCGGGTCGGCGTCGGCTCGCCCGTCGCGCATGCCCGCGGTCCGCAGCAGCGCCAGGGTGTACGGGTGATGATCGGCCTGGGCAAGCTCGGCGGTCCCAAAGCGCTCCACGACCCGCCCCGCCAGCATCACCACCACCCGGTCACAGGCATAGGTCACCAGGGGCAGGTCGTGGCTCACCAGCACGATGGCCCGCTCGGGCCCTCGGGCGGCCAGCATCAGGTCGATCAGGTCGGCCTTGAGTGCGGCGTCCAGGCCCGACGTGGGCTCGTCGGCGACCAGGAGTCGAGGCTGCGCCACCAGCACGCGGGCCAGCCCCACCCGCCGCTGCTCGCCGCCGGACAGTGCACGAGGCCGAGCGTCGAGCCTGTGGCCCAACCCGACCTGGTCCGCCACCGCACGGACCACCTGGTCCGGGTCTTCGTCGGGGCGGTGCAGGCCGGCGGACTCGAGCAGGTGCTGGCGCACCGTGAGGCCGGGGTTGAGCATCGAGCGCGGGTGTTGGAACAGCAGCTGGACTTCGCGGCGCAGCCCCCGCAGTGCGGCCGCGGACAGCCCGCCCAGGGCGTGGTCGAGCAGCTTCACCTGGCCGGCCTGGAACGGCAGCAGCCCCAAGGCCGCGCGGACCAAGGTGGTCTTGCCGGACCCGGACTCGCCGATGATGCCGACCACCTCGCCCGGCCGGACCACCAGATCCACGCCGGCCACGGCCGGCACGCCAGCGTCGCGGCGCCACAGTCCCGGGCGGGGGTAGCGCTTGACCAGGTTCCGGATCTCGAGGAGCGCGCTCATCCCAGCACCCCGCCAGCGATGCGTGCGGTCGCTTGCCACAGGGCCCGGGCCGGCTGGGACGTGAGCTGGTCGAGCTGGTCCCCGGGCAGGTCCTCGACCAACGAGCCCGCGTGCATCACGTAGAGCCGGTCGGCCAGGCGAGGCACGATGCGCAGGTCGTGGGTGATGAAGAGCAGGCCCACGCCCTCCTGGTCCCGAAGCGCCAGGAGCTCCTGGAGGATGGCCTCTTGGACCGTGGGGTCCAGTCCGGTGGTGGGTTCGTCGGCGAGCAGGAAGCGACTGCCCCGGGCCAGAGCGAGGGCGATGCTGGCCCGCTGGGCCATGCCGCCGCTGAGCTCGTGGGGGTAGAGGGGCTCGACCCGCTCGGGCTGGGGAAAGCCAGCCCTTGCCAGCCAGGCCGCCGGGCCGTCGTCGTGCGGTTGCTCACGCAGGGCCAGCGCGGCCCGCAGCTGACGGCCCACGGTCCAGAGTGGGTCCAGGCTGCGGCGCGCGTCCTGGGGCAGGTACCCCAGGATCGAGCCCCGGAGGGGTCGGAAGCGTCGCTCGGCGACCGCCCGGGCCCGCCGCGAGTTGAGGTCCAGGCCTTCATAGGGCCGCCAGGTCTGGTCGCCCCAGGTGACTTCGAGGGTCGCCTGAGTGACGCCAGGACGCGCATCGACCATGCCCAACAGGCTGCGTGCAGACAGGGTCTTGCCGGAACCCGACGCGCCCACGAGCACGTGGATCCGGCCCGGCAGGACGTCCAGGTCCACGCCCTGGACGAGCACCCCCTGCGGGCCTTCGACTCGGAGCCCGCGCAGCACGACGCCGTCAGGCATGGTCGCCCTCCGCCAGGCCGTCGGCCAGGAGCAGGGCGCCGAGGATCACCACCCAGATGGCCAGCGCAGGGGCCCAGGTCGCCCATTGGTTGCCGTGGCGCACGCCCCACTCGAACGCGATCATGTTGCCCCAGGACGGGGTCGGCTCGGGCACACCGAACCCGGCCCCGGCTTCGAGGGCACCGATGTAGCTCAGGGTCGTCTCCACCAAGAGGAAGTAGGCGAAGAGCTGCAGCGCGTGGCGGGCGATCAGGGTCTTGCCGTTGACCCACAGCAGGTGCCAGCCCAGGATGCGCGCCCAGTGCACGCCGTGGGCCTCGGCCGCGAGCACGAACTCCCGGCCACGGAAGGTCGCGATGCGGCTGTAGACGGCCTCTGCGATGGCCGGGCTGTAGGCGACCGCTGCCGCTGCGGCGAGGGTCCAGACGCTGCTTCCGTAGATGGCACAGACCAGCAGCACGAGCACGAAGCGCGGCAGCGAGGCGATCACCGTGAACACATAGCGCACCAGCTCTGCGCCGAGTCCGCCGACCCAGCCGGCCCAGGCGCCCGCGGGTACGCCGAGCAAGAGCGCCAGCAGGCACGCGAACAGGCCCGGCCCCACGAACACCTCGGACGCCGTGACCAGCCGCCAGGCCACGTCTCGGCCCAGGTGGTCGGTGCCCAGCCAGTGGGCGCTCGCCGGGCCCAGGTTCATGTGCTCGGGGTTCACGTCGGCGACCACGTCGTAGCCGCTGACCAGGCTCACCCCCCAGGCGACCACGACCGCCGACATCACCGCCAGGCCCACGGCTCCCGACAGGTTCACGTCTGGGTCCTCAGGCGCGGATCCACGGTGACCCGCAGCACGTCGGCCAACAGCCGGGCCCCGCAGACCACGGCGGCGGCGACAAAGGTGATGCCGAGGGCAAGGGGAACGTCGCGCAGGCGGCAGGCCTGCCAGAGCATGGCGCCGACGCCGTTGAGGTGGAGGACCTTCTCCACCACCACGAGCCCGCCCACGAAGAACGCCGCCCGGGACGAGGCGATGGTGGTGAGCGGCGGCACCAGGTTCCACAGCACGTGGGGCCACAGGCGGGCCCCGCGGGCCCGGGCGGCGTCTACGTACCCGCTGCGCCGGATGGCCTTGAGCTCGTCTTCGCAGGCGCTGTGCACCTCGGTCACCGCCGACGAGCCGACGGCCAGGACGCCGATCGCCAGGGCCCACTTGAGCAGGCTCTCCTGGTCCGGCAGGGCGAACCAGGAGGGGCGGACGATCCGGTCTTGGAGCATGAGCTCGAAGGCCCACTCGTTCAGGCCGACGACAAGCACCCACGCCATCAGGAACACCGGGGCGATGCTGACGGCTTGGAGCAGGCGACGCCCCAGGCTGCGGCGACCGGCCGTGACGTAGGCCAGTGCGGTCCCGACCAGCAGGCTCACCACCAGCGCGCCGACCACCAGGACCAGGGACCGCAGGGCAGCGGGCTGGACCAGCTCGAGCACGGCCATGCCCGGTCGGTAGGTCAGCGACCGTCCCAGGTCCCCGCCGAGGGCGTGGGTCACAAAGGCCCACCAGGCCACGTGGGGTGGACGATCCAGTCCCATCTCGACGACCAGCGCGGCGCGCAGCTCCGGGTCCCCGGCCAGCAGGTCCGCCGCGTCGCCGGGTGCGGACCACAGCAGCACCTGGGCCAACAAGGCGGCGCCGAGCAGCGTGAGCACGAAGGCCCCGAAGCGACGACCCAGCGCGCTGAGCAGGGCCAGCTGGCGCCGACGGTCAGGGGGGGGAGCACTCACGACCGAGATGATGACCTAGACCGGGGACTGCACGGGGCCATCACTTCATGCGCCACTCGCGCACGTACGTGAAGAAGTAGAACGGGTGGATGACCACGTTGGACACCTTGGTGCTCAGCGCGGCGTAGCTGTCCAGGGTCCACAGGAAGACCATCGGGGCGTCGTCGTGGGCCAGCTCGTGCACCTTGCGCAGCGCGGCCTTCTTCTCGTAGGGATCGGTGGTGGTGCGGGCGCGGTCCAGCAGCTCGTCGACGGACTCGTTGGCGTAGCTGCCGAAGTTGCGGCTGCCATTGGAGTGCAGCTGCTCGTAGACGTCTTCGTTGCGGTCGAAGGACCACTGGCTCAGGATCACGTCGAAGTTGCGCTCCCGCCAGATCCGGGCCTTCCACGCGGCTTCGTCCAGGAACTCGACGTCGACCTTGACCCCGCCGGCCTCGAGCTGGGACTGGAGGTTGATCACGACCTCTTGGGACGACTCGACGCTCTGGTGGGCGGTCAGGACCAGGGTCAGGACCTCGCCGTCCTTGGTCCAGGTGTCGGCCTCGCGCACCCAGCCAGCGGTCTCGAGCAGGCTGCTGGCCTGCATGTCGTCGTAGGTCCAGGGCTCGACCTTGTGGTTGTAGTAGGGGCTCGACTTCACGAAGGGCCCGCTCAGGACCTCGCCGGTGCCGATGGGGGCGAGCAGGGCGTCGATGTCCACCAGAGAGGAGATGGCCTGGCGCACGGCCGGGTCGTCGAACGGCGCCCGGACCTGGTTGAAGCCCACGTACCACCAGGAGTTTGTCTGGTAGGGGTACAGCTCGACCTTGCGGTTGTTCTGGAGCACGGCCAGGTCCCGAGGCAGCACCCGCACCAGAGCTTCCAGGGACTCGTAGAGCAGCAACTTGGCCTGGTAGTTCTTGTCCGAGACCTCGCGCATCACCAGCTCGGAGATGCCTGTCGAGGAGCGGAAGTCCTCGTAGGCGGTGAAGGTGATCGAGTTGTCGTCGTTGTATCGGTCGAGCTTGTAGGGCCCCGTGCCCAGGGGCCTGCTGCGGAAGGGGTCGCTGCGCTTCAGCGCGGTGCCCTCGAACTTGTGCTTGGGCAGGATCTTGAAGTAGAGCTTGTCCTCGGGCCGAAGCTCGGGCTGCACGAAGGTCAGCCGCACGGTGGCGCTGTCCAGGGCCTCGGCGGCGTCGATCCAGCTCACCCGACCGGCCTCGGTCGACAGGCTCTCCTCGTTCTTCATCGCGTCGACGGTGAAGACCACGTCGTCGGCGGTGAAGGGCGTGCCGTCGTGCCAGTAGACGTCGGAGCGCAGGTTCAGGGTCATGCCCGAGCGGTCGTCGTCGACCGTCGTGCTGCTCACCAGGGCGGGCTCGCTGGCCAGCTCCTGGTTGTCCGTGTACAGGCCGTCGAAGATCAGCTCGTTGACCCGGGCCTCGGACATGGTGGTCGTGAAGACGGGGTTCACGATCCCGGGGGCCTGGTCCTCTGCGTAGCGCAAAGAGCCGCCGGTGGCCGGCAGCGCGAAGCTGACAGCCAGGGCGAGGATCAGGAGCCGGGGACCAGCGTGGGTGCTCATCGGGGCAGTCCTCTGGGAGGGGCGCGAGTGGGTAGAAGGCACGATCAATTCTCTTTGCTGTCGCCGTGGCGGTCGAGACCCTGGAGGATGGCCAGGTCGCCGACCACCTCGTCGACGCCTGCCAGCTCGGGGTAGGCATCGGCGAGGACCTGGAGGGCGTCCAGGGCCTCGCGGGTGTGACCGGTCAGGAGCTGGGCTTCGGCGGTGACCGCATAGAACCCGGGCGGGTTGAGGGGGCCGATCTGCCGGGGCTTCTCCAGGTCCATGGCCACCTGGACGATGGCCAGGGCCTGGCGTGGGTGGTCGGCGGCCAGGGCATGCCGGGCCAGTGCGAGCAGGTACCGGGACCGCAACACCCCGGGCAGGTTGAGCCCGTCCAGCAGCTCGGCGCCGTCGTCGGTGAGGCTGTCGCCCAGGGCCTTGCGCCAGGGGTCGACGGCCGCGTCGAGGGCCCGCACGATCAGACGGGCCTGTTCGGCGTCGTCGGTCTCGCCCAGGTTCGGCTCGACCCCCAACTGGGCCCAGGACGGGGCCAGGGCGCAGAGGGTGCCGTGTCGGCCACCTGCCGCGATGCGTGCGGTCTCCTGGGTCAGGTCTTCGGCGGTCAGGCAGCCGCTGAAGATCAGCGCGTCCAGGCCCTCGGCCGAGCGCTGGGCTGCTTCGCTCCGGAGCACGGCCTCGGCGGTCCAGTTGAGCTGGGGATCGAAGAAGCTGCGCTGCAGGCCCGTGGCGCTGGTCTCCTCGAAGATCGGGCGCACGCCCTCTTCCAGCAGGCCCATCAGCTGGACGGAGCGGCGGGCCTCGAAGTGGGCGTCGAAGCGCTCGAGCAGAGGGTTTCCGAGGGTGTCGGCCAGGGGCTCGTCCAGGGTGTCCCGACCGGCGAGGACCTGGGCGGCCTGGGCGACCCGGGGGTCGGTGGCGTCCTTGGCGCGAGCGAACCAGGCCTGGGCGAGGTCCGATTGGCCCGACTCCATGGCCGCCAGGCCCACGAACCAGGTCACCGCGGAGCCCTCGGGCAGTCCGCTGCGGCTCTCCCACGTCTCGACCATGGCCTGCCAGGCCAGGCTGTCGACCCGGGCCAGGTCGCCGTAGAGCTCGGCCAGCTCGCCTGCGGCGCGGGCACCGGGCACGCCGCCAGCGAGACGTGCCGCCGGCAAGCGGTTGGCGTGCAGGGCGCTCCAGCCGATGCGGTTCGTGTCGACCAGATCGGTGAAGTGGGTGGGTGTGCGGGCCAGGAGCCCGGCCCAGGAGGCGTCCAGCACCGCGGCGTCGGGTCCCGGGTCGGGGGCCGCGCCGTCGTTGCAGCCTGCGCAGCCGACGCCCAGCAGGAGCCAGAGCGCTGCCCCGCCCGTGCGGAGAGCGTCGGTCCGGGCCGCGCTGGAACGAGGGCTGCGCACGATGGGACTACTCGCCCTCGTAGGCTGCGCCCGCCGAGTGGCCCCGGTCGGGGAACTGACCGGGGTCGATGTTCTCGTCGGCGCCCACGACGCGGATGGTGTCTTCCTTGAGGGTCAGGGGCTCCAGGATGAGCTCACCGCGCTTGTACTCCACGCTGGTGGTGGACACGTGGTAGCCGGCCTTGAAGACCTCGATCTCGTAGATCGTGCGCTTGCCGAGCTTGGTGCGCTCGCCGGTCTCGTCGCGCAGGTAGTCGATCTCGAACCAGCCGTTCTGGTCGGTGACGAGCTGCACATTGCCCGGGGCCACGGACACGATGGCCCGCTCGACGGGGGACCCGTTGCGGTCGAGGATGGTGCCGGAGATGGCGTGGTGGGGGGCCGCATGGGCCACGCTGGCCGTGGCCAGCAACACCGGGATCAGGATGCGCTTCATGGTGTCGTTCCCGTCTACTCGAGGCGCCGCTTGGCGTCTTCGAGCTTGGCGATCTGGGTCTCGGCCTGGCCGGCCAGGTCGCTCCGCCCCTTGGTCGAGGCGTGGTTGAGGTAGCGGCTCCAGGCCCTGACGGCCCGGTCACAGAGGTCCAGGTCGTCCTCGGACTTGTAGAAGAGGCCCTGCAGCGACGCGGCCTGGATCTCGTAGATCTCCGACTTGGTGGAGAACACCAGGTCGGGGGGGATCCGGGCCCAGTAGCGCTCGGCCTGGACGGCCTTGTCAAAGGCGGACTGGAAGTCGCCGCGGTTGGCGTAGTAGCGGGCCTGCTTGGACAGGAACACCGGGCTGTAGCGGTTCTCGGGCAGCTGCATGAGCTGGTCGAGGTAGCTCTTGATCTTGCGGCCATCGCCCTTCTTCTCGGCGTCCATCAGCAGCAGGGCCCGGCTGCGGGTGTAGCTGGGGTCGTCCGTGTCGACCATCTCCAGGTAGGTGACGTCGGTGCCCGAGAGTCCGCCCCGGGCGGCGTCCGAGGCATAGGAATCGACCGGGGTGGCGGTGGGCAGGTCCAACAGGGAGGCCTCGCCGTCGCCGCCGGTGTCGCCTTCGGCGTCGTCGTCCGCGTCGTCGTCGGTGATGGCGCTCAGCCAGTCATCGTCGTCGTCGTCCGCGGCGGCGCTGCGAGAGCTGGAGCTGCCGCTCTTGGAGCTGCTGCCCGAGCTCCGGGAGCTGGAGCTGGAGCTGGAGCTGGAGCTGGCGCTCTTGGAGCTGGAGCTGGTGCTCTTGGAGCTACTGCCCCCCGACGAGGAGCCGCCGGAGGAGCGGTTTGCGCTGGACGAGGAGGAGGGCTGGTCGGAGCGATCCGCGGGCGCTGGCTCGGGCTCTGGCTCGGGCTCTGGCTCGGGCTCGGCCTGGGCCACGGCGTCTTCGCCGTCGGTCGGCTCGGCTTCGGCCTCGGCCTCGGCCTCGGCGTCGGCCTGGGCCTCGGCTGCGGCGACCGCGAGGGGTGAAGGCTCCGGGGTGGTGGCGGCCACCGCAGCGGGCTCGGGGTCCCCGCCGACCATGTTGGAGACGATGACGCCGACGCCGCCCACGATGAACGCGAGCAGGACCGCTGCGGCGATGACCAGGGCGTAGGTCCGTCCCTGGCCGCTGCCCTTGTAGGCCGCCAATTCCTCTTCGAGGTCGTCGTCCTCGTAGACCGTGGGGGCCGAGGCAACAGACGGCGGCGGTGGGGGGGGCGCGGCAGCTGGGGGTGGCGGGGCCGCTGCAGGTGGAGGCGGCGGGGCCGGCGCCTTGACCGCGGCCGGCGGCGGCGGCGGTGGCTGCGCGGCGGGCGGCGGCGGGGGCTTGGCGACGGGGGGCGGCGCCATGGCTGCCAGGCGGGCGGACTTGTCGTCGCCGGCGTGTCCGTCGCGGTCGGCCCGGGCCTGGGCCAGGAAGGCGGCGGTCGAGGACGGCGGCGGCGGCGGCGGAACGTCGTCGGCGCGGGCTTCCTCGGTCGGGGCGATCTCTTCTGTCGCGGGGCCGGGCACCGGGACGCGGATGGCCGCGACGCCGGGCATCGGGGCGTCTGCTGTGGGCTGGCTGGCGTCCTGGAAGGTGCCGTCCAGGTCGGCTGACGGCGAGGGTGGATCGAAGGGCGGCGTGGACGCCAGGCCCGCCTGGGACTCGGTCGGACGGTCCTCGGTCAGGCTCGGCTCGTCGGGGATGGCTGCGGTCTCGGCCAGCGCCGCGGCAGAGGTGAGCTTGGTCTCCACCTCGTCCTTGAAGTCGTCCGGGGGCGGAATGTCCGCGTCCTGGGACGCCTTGGCCTGGGCGATCAGCTCGCCGGTGAGCTCGCGCTCGTCGGTGTGCTCGGCCGGCAGGTCCTCGATGGGCACGATGGTCTGGCCCGCGCGGATCGCGGTGGGCGTCGAGGGCGGCGGGGGTGGGCGGTTCGGAACCACCGCCAGGTCGCGCCGACTGGGGGGTTCGGTCGCGTCGGGGAGATCCGCCTCGCGGTCCTGGGCCGCGCGGGCGGCCAGGGCCTCGCGGGCGATGGCCGCGGTGTTGGTCGGGTCCGGATCGATGCGGGTCGCCACGTCGTCTTCGAACCCACTGGCGCCCCGGGGGGCCGACGGGGCGTCGGCCAGGGAGATCGGGGTCAGGCCGTCGGGCTGGTTCTGGTTGAACAGCGGCTGCAGGAAGTTCCGCGTGTCCTCGGCGATGCTCGAGAAGCTGTAGCCGGCCATCAGGCCACGGAGGTCCTCGCGCAGCACGAAGGCCCGCTGGTAGCGGTGGCGCGGGTTCAGGGACAGGGCCCGGTAGAGCACCTTGTCCAGGCCCGGCATGATCTCCTTGACCTGGAGCAACTGTCGGGTGACCTCGGCCTTGCGGACCCGGTGGATGGTCTGCAGGTTGCTGTCGGCCCGGAAGAGGGGCTCCAGGGTGAGCAGCTCGTAGAGCACCGCGCCCAGGGCGAAGATGTCCGACGCCGGGGTGAGCTTCTGGTCCGGGTGGGTCTGCTCGGGGGACAGGTACTCCATCCGGGTGGGGATGGGGCCGGCCACGCCGCCGTGGGGCAGGGACGTGGGCGAGCGTGTCAGGGCATAGGAGCCCACGATGACCTTGCCGTCCGGGGTGGCGAACAGCGCCCCGGGCTTCAGTCCCAGGTGCAGGACGTTCTCGGCGCCGCTGCCCTTGCCGGGGCGGCCGTGCAGGGCCTCGAGGCCGTTGCAGACCTGGGTCGCCAGGTTCAGGAAGACGTTGTGGGGCAGGGTGCGGTTCTGCTTGCGACACCAGGCGATCACCCGATCGAGATCGCAACCCTCGACCCAGTCTTCGACGGCGAAGCGCTGGTCGTCCTGTTGCACCCAGTCCAGGACCTGGACCAGGAAGGGATGGCGCACACCCAGCAGGTCCTTGACCCGGGCCTCGACAGAAGCCAGCCGGCTGGGGTCGTGGAGGATGTACGGCAGCACGCGCCGAACGGCGACTTTGCGGCGTTCGGCGTCGTCGAGAACGCCAGCGTAGGTCTCCGAGACGCCACCCGTGCCCAGCTTGCGCACGAGGGTGAACGGCCCGATCTTCTTCGGGAGGAGCATCATGGAGAGGAATCCTCGAGGGAGGTGGGGTCCAACCGGCGCCAGGGCCCGAGGCGGACCGATGCCCAGGGAAGCCCCGACCGTAGCTGTCGGACTAGGTGCATTCAAGCTGTCTGACGCCACGTTTTCGCCCAATTGACAAGGCGTGCGCGCAGCGGTTCCGCGCGCTCGCCTCCCTAGCGATATCGTGCCGGTCCTATGGGTCTCTGGGATTCCATCCGCCGGCTCGGTGAGGCCGGCCGCCGCGTGGTGGAGAAGATCGACGAGCTGGAGGAGGAGGTCCGCAAGGGCAGCCCCGAGGCCGTCGCTCGCGCAGCCGCCAACCAGCCCAGCGAGCGGGTCTTGGAGGGCGGGGTCGAGGCCCTCGCGGCGATGGACCTGTCGCCCGACCCCCCCGACGAGGACGACCCGACCGAGCTGGGGCCGGAGCCCGAGACAGCCGAGCTGGAGACCGAGGAGCTGAACCGCGCCCCGACCGAGCCGGTGCCGCTCCCCCGGGTCGCGGAGACCCCGGACTTCGGCGATCTGGGCGGAGAGATCACGGATCTGCTCGGCCCGACCCAGGACCCCGACGGGGACCACACCGAGCCCCGCAGTGTCAAGGACGACGACACCCTGGTGCTGGACGAGCCGGCCCCCGGGCCCGACGGCATCCGCTTCCGCAACAGCCTGGGCTTCTCCGACGACGAGGTCGTGACCCTGTTCCGCGTGGAGCACTACCCCCACCTGCCCGACGTGGACGACGCCACCCTGTACCGAATGTCCAGGGTCGAGGAGGACATCCTCTTGCGGTCGATGTACGTCGGCCATGCCTTCCGCGACGCCTGGCGCCGCGTCGTGCCCAAAGAGCCGTTGTGGGAGGCCGCGTTCTGGTTCACCGGCGTGCACCGGGACGCCGCGGCGCTGGAGAGTCTGCTCCGGCTCGAGACAGACTGGACGGATGAGGCCGCCCGACAGCTGGGTTGGGCGGTGTGGCCCTACCGCGAGGAGCTGGTTGGCGCGGTGGCCGGCCTGGAGGATCCCGCGGCCTTGCTCCTTGCCTTCGAAGCCCTGCGAGACGCCTTGGAGGCACGACGCCTGCTCATTCGCCGGGGCCCGGCGGACCTGCAGGTCGAGCTGGACTTCAAGCCCGTGGAGCAGCGGGGCGTGTTCCGGTTCAAGGGCTTCCGTTGGCTGCGCTGACGCGCCTGGTGGGCGTGGCCCTGCTGGGCCTGACCGGGTGTGTGGCCCCCATCCGAGGGGTGGTTCAGCCCGCGGGGGCGTCGGTCGCAGTGGTGGATCTGCAGGGCCAGCGCTACCGCCTGGTGCTGGGCGACGCGGGGCAGCCCCTCCGGTACCTGGACGGCTGCGTGGTCGACGTCGACGGGCCCCTGATCGGGCGCCGGGTCGTGGTCCGGGACTGGACCGTGATCACCGCCGCCGACGGCAGCGCACCCTATGTGGGGCGGCTGCGCCGTCAGGGCTCGAACTTGATCATGGAGGACCGCAACAGCGGCTCGGTCGTGATCCTCCAGGCGGACCCTGCGCTGGGGCTGGCGGCCTGGATCGACCAGACGGTGATGGTGGTCGGGTACATCACCGGGCCGCATCAGATCCAGGTGGTGGGGTTCCGCGGGTTGGGGCCGGACCCGGCGTAGGGCTGGCGCGTGCTGGAGGCTCGTGGCCCGGGCTCGACGCCGTGACCTTCCAGTGACATCCGCCCCCGACCTGCCACGATCCCGCATAGATCGCCGCCATCACCCCTGCCCAAGGCGTTCCGATGTCCAAGCCCCTCGCCCTCCTCAGCGTCTCGGACAAGTCCGGCATCGTGGACTTCGGCAAGGGGCTCGTGGCCTTGGGCTACGAGATCCTCTCCACCGGCGGCACTGCACGGGCGCTGGCCAAGGGCGGGGTCCCGGTCACCAAGGTGAGCGCCCACACCGGCGCGCCCGAGGTCTTCGACGGGCGCGTGAAGACGCTGCACCCCACGATCCACGGCGGCATCCTGGGCCGTCGCGCCCAGGACGAGACCGAGGCTGCGGCCAACGGCATCCGCTGGATCGACGTGGTCGCCTGCAACCTCTACCCCTTCGAGGCCACCATCTCGGACCCGGGTGTGTCTCTCGCAGAAGCTGTCGAGCAGATCGACATCGGCGGACCGTGCATGGTCCGCGCGGCCGCCAAGAACCACGCTCATGTCGGGGTGGTCTGCGATCCGTCGGACTACGACCGCGTGATCAATGCCCTGTCCAACGGCGGGCTGGATGCCCCGACCAGAGGCCAGCTGGCGGTCAAGGCCTTCCGCCACACCGCCGCCTATGACGGGCTCATCAGCACCTGGCTCGCGGCTCGCTACGACGCCGGCGCCCCCCAGGAGGGCGGACTGCCCATTCGCAAGGTGCAGGATCTGCGCTATGGCGAGAACCCCCACCAGACCGCCGGTTTCTACGCCGAGCCCGGTGCCACCGGTCGGTCCCTGGCCCGGCTGAGCCAACACCAGGGCAAGCACCTGTCCTACAACAACCTGGCTGATCTCGACGCCGCGCTCCGGGCCGTGTTCGAGTTCGTCCAGCCCGCTTGTGTGGTGGTCAAGCACGCCAACCCCTGTGGGGCCGCGGTGCACGTGGACGGGCCCGCCAAGGCCTGGGAGCTCGCTCTCTCCGGCGACCCCGTGAGCGCCTTCGGCAGCATCGTGGCCTTCAACCGCCCGCTCGAGGCCGACGACGTGCGCGCCATTCGCCGGTCCAAGGTCTTCATGGAGATCCTGGCCGCCCCCGGCTTCAGCGCCGAGGCTCTGGCGCTGCTCGAGGTGCGCAAGAACCTGCGGGTGATGGAGCTGCCCACCGACTGGGCCGACGCCCGCCCCAGCGGCCAGGACGTCAAGCGGGTCCAGGGCGGCTTCCTGATCCAGGACTGGGACCTGGGCAAGGAGACCGTCTGGACCACCGCCACCGAGACCGGCCCCGACGCCGAGCAGCTCCGAGCCCTGCAGTTCGCCTGGGCCATCGGTCGCAACGTCAAGTCCAACGCCATCGTCCTGGCCCGGGCCCTCGAAGGCGGCGTCGTGCTCAACGGGGTCGGTGCCGGCCAGATGAGCCGGGTCGACTCGGTCAAGCTCGCCATCTCCAAGGCCACCCGCCCCGTGCCCGGCTCGGTGCTGTCCAGCGACGCCTTCTTTCCCTTCCCAGACGGGGTCAAGATCGCCGTCGATGCCGGCGTGGCAGCGGTCGTGCAGCCCGGCGGCTCGGTCAAGGACGACATCGTCACCGCGGCGGTCCAGGAAGGCGGCGCCGTGATGATGCACACCGGGGTGCGGCACTTCAGGCACTAGGTTTTCAGGGGGTGAAAGTCCGGGCTCGCTGTCGCTCGCTGACGCGGTCGCCCCTCTGGTCCGGCGGCGTTCGCCTCCGGATGCGGGAGTGGCTCGTGGGCAGTCTTCCCGGGTCCTCGCTGCGCTCGGACTGCCCTCGCTGGCGCTCGGCCGGTCCAGACTCCCCACGAACCACTCCCCCTCCGGCGACCGCCGCCGGGCAGGGCCTGGGCGCTCCGCGCCAGGACCTGCACCCGCGGCGCGGGTGTTGGGCCGAAGGGACCGGGTCGAGAACTGGGGAGAACTGGGGTCAGGAACCTTAAGTTAAGACTTAAGGATTTCAGCATAGATGGCTGGAATCAATAGGAAATATATGGGGCACTTGCCATCTGGTAGCTTGCGGTTTGTCTTCGTCATCGTGCCCGCGCCCCTCTCGTGCCCGCGCCCCTCAGTCCGCTCTCGGCAGGTACGTCCGCCTCACCCTCGCCGTGAAGGTCCCCTCCAGGGGATCGCCGTCCAGGACGTCCATGTCCACCAGGGAACCCACCGACCCCGTCATGTGGCGGACCACTTCGTCCAGGGTCATGCCGGTCACCGTCTCGCCCTCGATGGCGACCACGACGTCGCCGGCTCGGAGACCCGCCTGGTGTGCGCCCATGCCGGGCAGGACGGTGGACAGCCTGACACCCGCGGGATGACGGGACAGGGACGCGCCCAGGCCGCCGGTCTCGCCGGGCGGGAAGACCAGGTCCTGTTCCCAGTCGTCGCCGGCCTCCAACACCAGGGTCATGGGCTCGGTCTGGTGGAGCAACAGGCCGCTGGGGCGCCGGCCGATGAAGGTACAGGTGCCCGGCGGCAGCTGAAGCGCCACGACGCCTTCGGTGGCCATGTGGGAGATCCCACAGTCGGGGCTGTAGACCATGGCCAGCTCGGGGCGGGTGCCGTCGTCCTCGAGCAGGTTCAGCACCACACGTGGCGCATCGGTCAGGCCCCGGGCGGTCGGGAGCACCAGGTGGGCCGGTCGCACGGCCTGGGCCTCGGCCCTGGCGTACGCGTCCGGCTCGGTGCGGGTCGGGAGCGGCGCCCGTGCCCTCGGCGTCGCCGCTGTCGCCGCACGCACCACCGGTGCCGGGTCCACCGCCGCCTCGGGCCTTGGCCACGCCCACACCATGCCCACCACCAGTGCCGCGGCCACCAGGCCGTCCATCGCGCGCAGCTTCATGTGCACTCCCGCTGAGCAATCCGACACGCCGGCAGCAGGAGCGGTTCCCATTTGCAATGCTGACCCGATGTGGAGCCTGCTCTTGTCGCTCGCCCTGGCGGCCCAGGACCCCGCCGCGGGGGCCCTGGCCGATGGCGTGAAGCTCTACTACGACGGCGGCTCCGGGGCGGCGGCCGGGGTCTTCGAGGCCCTTTTCCTGGAGCGCCCCTTCGACGACGACGTCGCCTGGTGGGTGGCTCGGACCCGCCTGGATCGGGGCCAGGCCGCAGAAGCCCTGACCGCCGTGGCCGGCCGCCAGGGCCGCAAGCTGCCGCTCTGGCGCTTCCAGGTCCTACAGGCGACGGCGCACCTGGTCCTGGACCAGGACCTCGAAGCATTGGCCCTGCTGGAACAGGCGTGGCCCCAGGTACGGGGCACAGCCGACCGAGCCGCCGTCGCCGCGGCCTTCGGCCTGCTGCTGGCCGAGCTCGGCCGAGACGCAACAGCCGCCCAGGTGCTCGCCCAGGCCGGGCCCGAGCCGTTGTTGGTCCTGGACCCGGCCCTGTCCGGGGCGCTGGCCGAAGCGCGGGTGTTCACGGTGCGCGGGGCCGTCGCTGGTCAGCTCGACGTGACCCGCCGGGACGGGACCTGGCGCGTGGCGCTGGAGACCGGACTGGCCCGCAGGGGACCAGACGAGGACCCGGCGGGACCGGCCGTGTGGCGGCGGAGCGAGAGCCCCCGGGGTCGACCGGATGCCTGTGGGGCGGCCGGCGCGGGCCACGTGTGGACGAGCCCTCGGGAAGCGCTGTTCAGCGGCCTGCCCGGGGTCTACAGGGCCCAAGGCGGCGAGGTCGGCAGCGTGGCCCTGACCCCGCCCGGCGCCGTGGACCTGAGCCCGGCCTGTGTCGGGGACCAGGTCTGGTTCGTCAGACGACTGGGGGACCACGCTGGGGTGATGCGGACGGTGTCCAACCGGCTGGACGAGGTGCCCATCGAAGTCGGCGCGGTCGCGACCGTCGACGCCCGGGCCGGGAGCCGAGGCAGGACCGAGCTGGTCCTGGGGCTCGTCGTCGACGGCGCGCCGGGGGTGTGGTGGCTGCCCGAGGGCACCGATGCGCCCGTGCCGCTGCTCGAGCACGATGACCCACTGCTGGCCCCCCGCTGGGTCGACTGATGGCGATGTGGTTCAGCCACCTGCGCTACGTCGAGGCGGCCGCGGCGCGCCTGGACCGGGACCTGGACCGGCTGTCCCTGTGCTGGGGCGCCGTCTGCTGCGACGTGGACAAGGTGAGCCCGGTCCCGCGGGAGACCAGCCACTACGGCCGGGAGGGGCTGAGCTTCGAACCCGAGGCCTTCCTGGAGCAGGCAGGGCTGACTGCGACCGAGGCCCGACCGAGCGCGGCCTTCCTGGCCGGCTACCTGTCTCACCTGGCGGTGGACGAGGCCTGGTACACGCACCTCTTCGCCCTCCGTGACGCGCCCCAGGGACTGGGCACCGCGTGGAGCTACGAGACCACCCGGGCCCTCAACCTGGCCCTGGATCAGCGGAACCGGTCACTCTACGACCCGGCGGGCCTGGACTTCTCTCAGGCCCGCGGCGAGGAGGTCTTGCCCCACCTGGGCGGGCCGATTCGACAGATCATGGTCCACGCGGCGAGTGCCTATGCCGCCTGGCCCGGGCACATGTCCTGGGCGCCCCAGGACCCCCTGCTGGGCCCCGTCATGGCACGCTTCCGAGCCCTGGCTGCCGCCGAGGCCGACCGAGTCGTCGCCATCCTCGACGCCCTCTCGCCCGAAGACCTGGACCAGGACGTGGTGGCCTTTACCACCCGGACCCTGGGGCGCTTCCTGGACGACCTGGCGCAGAGGCCCGCGTGAGGCCACGTCTGCAGCAGGTGCTCGCAGGGGCGCTGGGCCTGGCGCTCTGTGCCCTGGCCGCTTGGCAGCTCAGCTGGCTTGGCGCAGACCTCCAGGCGCCGATCAACCACGGACGCAACGAGGACTGGGACTGGCAGCTGACCCTGTACGAGGCCTGTCGGGTCGCGCTGGTCGAGTTCGGCCAGCTCCCCCTGTGGACCCCCTGGACCCAGGGCGGCGTGCCCCTGTGGGCCAACCCGGAATTCCCGGCGCTGTACCCGCCGTTCCTGCTGATCCTGGGGCTCGGCACCGACGCCGGACTCAAGGTCTGGATCCTGCTCCATCAGGTGCTGCTGGTGGTGGGGGGCTATGCCGCGGGACGCCAGGCCGGACTGGGGCCTGTGGCCAGCCACGGCGCCGCGGTGGCGTGGCTGTGCTCGGCCTTCGTGCCGGGCTTCATCCAGGCCGGACACGTGATGTACCTGCCCCTGGCCTGGCTGCCGCTGGCGTGGGTCGCCCAGCAGCGCGGGGCCTGGGCCTGGGCTGGGGCTTGCCTGGCCCTGAGCTTCCTGGGCGGAGGGCACTACCTGTTGCTGTACGGGGCCCTGTGGTTGGCCCTGGATGCGGCTCTGCGGGGACTCGAGCCTGGACGCCTGTGGCCCCTGGGCCTCGTGCTCTGGCTCAATGGCGTGCTGCTGGGCTGGCACCTCTTGGCGTGGCCGGTCGGCCTGGCGGGGCTCGCCGCGCTGGCCTGGCAGCGGCCTCGGGGTTGGCGCTGGACCCTGCCCCCGATGCTCGGTGCCGGCGCGATCGCCGGGCTGCTGCTGGGCGCCAAGCTCGCCACGGCGCCCGCGCTGTTCGCCCGGGCCGAGCGACTGACCCCCCAGGCCTCGCTCCGGGTGGCCGACGACTACGACTGGTCCACGGCGTGGGCGGTGCTCACCGGGGTGAGCGAGCGGCTCAGCGGCCACGAGGGGCAGAACGTCTTCTGGCACCCGGTCCCCGTGCTGCTGGGCCTGCTCGGACTGGGGCTCCTGGTGTGGCGGCGCCCGGTGTTCGGCGTGCTCGGCCTGACCTGGTGGTCCCTGGGCTGGGGCGGGGCGACCCCCGTGAACCTGCTGGAGGGCCTGCACCGGCTCCCGGGCTTCGAGCTCATCCGAGTCATCGAGCGCTACAGCCTGGTGTGGACCCTGTTCCTGGGGTGGGGGTGTGGCGCGGTGCTCGACGAGGCCTGGCGCCGCGCACGCTGGCCGGGCGCGCTGCCCGTCGGCGCCGCCCTGGCGTGGTGGTGTGTGACGGCGACACCCCGGGCTGCCCAGGCCCAGCAGCTGGGCCCCGGCCGGACCTCCCAGGTGGCGCCCGCAGCCTTTGCCCAGACCCGCTCCGAGCTGACCAACTACGAGGCGCTCCAGGCCGGCCAGGGCAAGCTCGACTGCTGGACGACCGCCTGGCTGGAGGACCCATCGCCCGCCCTTCGTGCCCGAGGCGAGGAGGGCTACCGTGGTGAGGCCTGGACCCAAGGCGACGGCGCCTCGCTCGCCATCGACTTCACCCCTTCCGTGGTCAGCGTCACACTGGCCGAGCCGGCCACGGTCGTGCTGAACCAGAACGCCTTCCACGGCTGGCAGGTCGGCGGAGAGCCGGCCGGAGCCCACCAGGGTCTCGTGGCCCAGGCCCTGCCAGCCGGCACCCACGCCTTCAGCTATCGGCCGCCGGGTCTGGGTCTGGGACTGGGTCTGTCGGCGCTGGGGCTCCTGGCGCTGGCCGGATGCGCACGGCGGCGAGCACCCGACCCTCCAGCCACTGAAAGCGAGCGGCCGCCCACAGCTTCGGCGCCGGCTCCTCCAGGTGCAGGGTGACGTCGGCACGGCCGTCCAGCCCCAGGGTGATCCCGGCTTCCTGGAAGCCGACGAAGCGGCCCAGGTGGGGATGCAGCGCCTTGTAGACGGCCTCCTTCAAAGCGAAGCGCAACAGGATGGCGATCCAGCGACGCTCGCCGGACAGCCGGTCCACGAGCTCGAGCTCTTCGGGTCGCAGGACCTTGCTGGCGATGGTCGGACGGGCCGGCGCCAGGTCCTCCAGATCCACGCCCAACGAACCGTGCACTTCGCGGGCAGCCAGAGCCACCGCGAGGCCCCGCTTGTGTGAGACCGACGCGGAGACGCCGTCGGGCAGGACGGGCTGCCCGCGCTCGCCGGTCAAGATCGGACCGGATCGCACCCCCAGCTGGCGGATGGCTCGGTGAAGGGCCAGCCTGCCCCCGACCCACTCGACCTGGCGGTGGCCCGTCAGCGTCTCGGCATAGCGTCGCTCTTCGACCTGGAGCTGTTCGAGCACCGCGGTCTCGACCGGCGCTTTGTCGGCGGGCAGCGTGACGCCGGCGAGCAGCCCGTAGGGCATCGCGTCTGCGAAGGCGAGGGCAAAGGGGCGGCTCACGGACACCGCACGTTCCCACGGGCCGTGGCCGCGGCACCGCGCAGCCCCAGGTCATCCACGGTCACGAGCGCCAGCGGGATCCCCGCCAACAGCCCCGAGAAGCGGCCCTTGTCCACGAAGGCATCGGCGACGGAGGCATCAAAGGCCGGCTGGGAAAGGCGGGGCGGAATGCCGCCGCAGATCCACACGCCGCCCGCGGGCAGGTGCGCCAGGGCGCAGTTGCCGGCGAAGTGTCCGAGCAGGCGCCCGAAGCGCTGACGGGCCTCGGCACAGGCTGGCGCGGGTGACGTGCCGATGGCGGCAGGTGTGGGGGTGGGCAGACCCGCCAGCCCTTGGCGGACGGCGAAGTCGTGGAGGGCCACGAGCCCCTTGCCGCACAGCACGCGCTCCCAGCTCACGTGGCCGTGGCGGTCGTGGAGCCAGCGCCACAGATCGGCCTCCCAGGGATCGTGCGGGGCCAGGTCCTGGTGGCCGCCTTCGCTGGCCGCGACGTGCCAGCCGTCGCCTGTCGGGACCATCCAGCCCAGGCCCAGCCCGGTGCCGGGGCCCAGGGCGACCACCGCGCCAGAGGGGTCGGGCGCCGGCCCGGCCAGGGACCTGGCGTCGCCGGGGCCGAGGGTGGGCACGCCACGGGTGGCGGCCGAGAAGTCGTTGATGACCGTCACCGGGGTGCCCAGGGCACGCGAGAGCCGCCGCTCGTCAAAGGTCCAGCTGTGGTTGGTGAGGGTGGCGCGGCCCTGTACGACCGGACCTGCCACCGCGACGCAGGCCGCGCCGATCCCGGTCGGCCCCACGAAGCCCTGGACGGCGTCCAGGAAGGTCCCGGTGGTGGTGGGCACGGTCCGACTGCGCAGGGCCTGAGTCCCTTCGAACAGCGCCAGGCGACAGTTCGTGCCGCCCACGTCCGCGGCCAGGACCGTCGGGGGTGCAGGCATCTTGGGCGGATAACGCGGGGCCGGACAGGCCCTGTCCGGGGGGCGGGCTATGCCATGCCCATGCGGCTGATCCACACGTCGGACTGGCACCTGGGACACCACCTCCATGGGCTCGGGCGCGCCCGGGAGCACCAGGCCTTCCTGGACTGGCTCCTGGACACCGTGGCCGAGCGCCGCGCCGACGCCTTGTTGATCGCCGGCGACGTCTTCGACACCGCCAACCCGTCGGCCGCAGCCCAGCACGCTTGGTTCGACTTCCTGGGGCGGCTGCGCCGACGCCTGCCCGCTCTGGACGTGGTGGTGATCGCCGGCAACCACGACTCCCCGGCCCGGCTCGGCGCCCCCGCGCCCATTCTGGGACCGCTCGGCGTGCACGTGGTCGGCAGCGTGCGCCGCGACGGCGCCACCGTGCACACCGCGGGCCTGGTGGCGCCGCTGAGAGATGCCAGCGGGCGGGTCGCTGCACAGGTCGGGGCCGTGCCCTACCTGCGGCTGCCGGATCTCCCGCCGGTCCAGGTCGACGACGACCAGGACCCGGTCATCGAAGGCGTGCGCTCGCTCTACGACCAGGTCTTCGACGCCGCCCGCCGCGCCGGAGGCCCGGACCAGGCCCTGATCGGCATGGGGCACTGCTACATGACCGGCACGGCGCTCAGCGAGCTGTCCGAGCGGCGCATCCTGGGGGGCAACCTGCACGCGCTGCCAGCGGCGCTCTTTCCCGAAGACGTGGCCTACGTGGCCCTGGGCCACCTGCACAAGGCCCAGCAAGTGGGGGACGAGCGGGTGCGCTACTGCGGGTCGCCACTGCCGCTGAGCATGGCCGAGGCCACCTACCACCACCAGGTGCTCCAGGTGGACTTCCAGGGCCCCCGCCGGGTTGGCGTCGAGTCCCTGACCGTGCCCCGGACCGTCGACCTGGTGCGCATCCCGCCGGGCCCGGATCACCTCCCCGTGGACCAGGCTCTTGCGGCCGTCGACGCCCTGCCCCAGCGCGGTCCTGAGGACGACCCGAGCTCGTGGCCCTACCTCGAGGTCAAGGTCACGCTGACCCAGCCGCGGCCGGACCTTCGCCGGGAGCTCGAAGACCGGCTGGCGACTCGAGCTGCGCGGCTGGTGCGCATCGGCACCCAGGGCACCGGCCACGGCCACGCCCTCGCAGACGGGATCCGCACCACCGGTCTGGACGGTCTCACGCCCACCCAGGTCTTCCGGCGTCGCTGGGCCCGAGACCACGACGACCCGGTGCCGGCGTCGCTCCTCGCGTCCTTCCACGAGCTGGTCCAGGCCGCCCAGGAGGCCGGCGGATGAAGGTCCTGGCGATCTGTGGCCACAACATCGCGAGCATCGAGGACTTCGCCCTGGACCTGGACGGCGACGCCTTGGGCCAGGCAGGCCTGTTCGCCATCACCGGGCCCACGGGCAGCGGCAAGAGCACGCTCCTGGACTGTCTCTGTCTGGCGCTCTACGGCACCACCCCCCGGCTGGACCAGGTGGCCGACGCCGCCCGCACCTTGCGCTCGGGCCACGACGAGCTGACGGCCCGGGACCCCCGCAACCTGCTGCGGCGGGGCACCGCCCACGGCTGGGCCCAGGTCGACTTCCTGGACCATCAGGGGGAGCGTCGCCGGTCCCGATTCGAGGTGAGGCGCGGCTGGAACAAGCCGTCGGGTCGGCTGCAGCCGTGGTCTCTGGCCCTGTTGGATCCCCACACTGGCGAGGACGTGAGCCCAGGCACCAAGAAGGAGACCCTGGCGGCGGTCGCCGATGCTGTCGGGCTCAAGTTCGCCCAATTCCGGCGCGCGGCCGTGCTGGCCCAGGGCGAGTTCGCGGCGTTCCTCCAAGCCCGCGAGGACGAGCGGGCGGAGCTGTTGGAGCGCCTCACGGGCACCGCGCTGTTCGCCGAGATCTCCCGCCAGGCCTACCTGAGGGCCCAGGGCGAGGCCGGTGACCTGAAGGCGCTGCAGCAGGACGCTGGCGGCCAGGCGCCGCTGGGCCCCCAGGAGCGCCGGGAGCTGGAGCAGGCGCTGGAACGAGCCGACGCCGCGGCGTCGACAGCGCTGGCCGCCCACGGGGCAGCTCAGGCGGCGGTGACCTGGCACCGGGTGCGCGGCGAGCGGGAGGCCGCGGTGACCCAGGCCCAGGAGCGGCTGGCCCAAGCATCGGACAGTCTCCGGGACCTGGCTGTGGGTGCCGAGCACCTCGATCGCGCCGAGCACGCGGAGCCGGGCCGGGGGCCGCTCATGTCCCTCGAGACAGCCCAGGCCCTGGCGCGCCGGGCCCGCAGGGTCGAACAGCGGGGCCAGGTCGACGCCCTGGCCCACGCCTTGGGCTGGTTGGCGCGAGCCTCGGACGACCTCCAGGCGCTGGAGGCGACGGGAGCGCGAGTCTCCGGCCGGCTGGCGACCGCGACCCGGTGGCTCCAGGATCACGCCAGCGTCGCACCCCGGATCGAGGCCTGGGCCCTGTGGCGCCGGTGCCTGGCGGACCTGGCCACCACGAGCGCCCGGCTCAGCACGCTCGACCTGTCCCTGCCGGGACTCCAGGCCGGCCTGACCGCAGCCCAGCAGGCCCACGACGTGGCCGTCCAGGCCCTGGAGCCCCTGACCCGGGCGGCGACCGATGCCGACCAGGCGCTCCAGCAGCACCAGGCCGTCGAGGCCGACGACGTGGGTCGGCTGGGCCAGGCCGTGCAGACCAAGAGCCAGGACCGCCAGGCGCTGCTGGCCCTCGCCGAGCTGGGAGAGGCCCTCGCTCGTCGCCAGGTCGCGCTGGACGCCGAGGCAGCTGCCGCGTCCCAGGCGGCGCTGACGGCCGAAGGGCTCGCCGCGGCGCGCCAGGACGCTGAGCTGGCCCACGCGCAGACCCGTGGGGCTCGCCAGGCCGCGGCCCAGGCCTTGGCGCTCCGACAGAGCGAAGCGGCGGCGGCAGCCCATCGCGAGCTGCTCCGCTCCGGCGAGCCCTGTCCGCTCTGTGGTTCGCCAGAGCACCCCTGGGCAGACCACCCCACCGATGAGGGCCCGGTCACCGCCCAGCGCCAGGCACTCGCGCAGGCCGAGCGGGACGAGGACGCGGCCGGACGTCAGCTGGCCCGGGCCCGGACCGCCGCCGACGCCAGCCAGGCGACCCTGGCGGCCCAGCAGGCCCGCCTGGCAGACGAGCGCGAGGCGCTCGTTCGGGACACCGCCGTCTGGCGCGCGGCTCTGGCCACCCGGGGGGTCGAGCCGGGCTCGGTCGCCCAGGCCAGGGCCAGGGCCCAGGAGACCGAAGTGCAGGAGACCGCCCTCCAGGCGCGCCTGGCCGCGGCGGCTCGCCACCAGGACGCGCTGAC
>Ga0114932_10000750_pt1 | contig 38062 bp, 25 predicted proteins | sample 2SBtaG_2_FD_87286 | JGI IMG/M metagenome (GOLD analysis project Ga0114932, IMG submission 87286) | Deep subsurface microbial communities from Kolumbo volcano to uncover new lineages of life (NeLLi) - 2SBTROV12_ACTIVE470 metaG | ecosystem: Environmental > Aquatic > Marine > Volcanic ...
CTGCCTTCGGAGCGCAAGCGAGGATGCCCACGGTCAGGACGGCGGCGATCACGGCGCGATGATGAAGCACGCAGCGAGTGTAGCGGGCCGCCTCGATTGGTGCCAATGCGGTGGGCTACCACGGGCTACCACGGGCTCGAACCGTCAGCTCAGCGTGGCGCGGTCGTCGTCGTCGAGCAGGATGGCGGACTCGGGCAAGAGCTCGGGGATGCGGCCGCGGATCGGGTAGATGCGATCGTGATCGTTGCGCAACAGGGCTGCATCGAGCGGGGCTTTGACGAGCGAGCCGGTCGCGTCACGCAGCGCGCGTTGTTGGACAAGGTCGTTCAGTCGGGCGACCAAGGCGTTCGGGGCGCGCTTGAGGCCGATATGGTCGGCAGGACAGACCGCGATCTGCAGGAGGTCGTCGATCCAGGCGTCGCCGCGGTCGGTGGCGTTGTGGGTCATGGTTCCTCTCGATGACTACTGCTGCTGCGATGTTGTGGGCAGGCGGCCGTCGGCGACACAAGCGAAGACCTCGCGGGTGTGTTTGGCGGTGCGATCCCAGCTCAAACGTGCGGCCCGAGCGTGGCCTTTTTCGCGCAGTTCGTCGCGCAATGTGGCGCTCTGCACGAGGTTGGTCATGCCGTCGATGATCTGGTCGATAGCCGTCGCCTCCACGACGAGCGCGGCGTCGTCAGCCACCTCGTCCAGCGAGGAGCCCCGCGACGTCAGCACCGGACACCCGCATGCCATCGCCTCGACAACGGGCAGCCCGAAGCCTTCGTACAGCGACGGATAGCAGAGCGCGATGGCGTTTCGGTAGACGACGCGCAGGGCATCGAACGTCACGTAGCCGGTCGTGACGATGCGGTCGGCCATGCTGCTTTTCTGAATCGCGCGCCGGATGCCGTCATCGCGCCAGCCTTTGCCGCCGACCAGCACCAGTTGTACGTCTTTGTCGCGTTGGCCCACGGTCTCGAACGCTTCGATCAGGCGTACCAGGTTCTTGCGGGGTTCCAGCGTGCTGACTGCGAGCAAATAGCGCTCGGGCAGATCCAACTCGGCGGCGATTCGTGATGCGGTCGTGTCGTCGAGGGGCTGGGCGAGGCGCGGGTCGGCGGCCAGGTGAATTGGCACCACGCGGCGGGGGTCGAGGTCGATCAGCTTCAGCAAGTCGCGGCGCGATGCATGGCTCGGGGTCACGATGGCGTCGACGCGCTTGAGGATGGCCGGCAGCAAAGCGCGCTGGAGAACGCGCTTTTTCCACGTGAACGTCTCTGGATAGAGGAAGACGGCCATGTCGTGAACGGTCACGACGGTCGGGCATGTGGGCAGCAGCGGCGCCATGTAGTTGGGATAAAACGCGACATCCGGCCGCTTGATGAGGCCGTGGACCGGCATCGCGGTCTGCATCCAGGCGGCGCGGATCGGCATCTTGGGGCCGGCGCGGGTCACATCGATATCGACATCGGTCAGCGGCAGGTTGCTCGCCAGGATGAGCTCGTCGTCGGGCGCATGGGTCCGCAACGCGCGCAGCAAGCGCTCGGTGTACAAACCGATTCCCGTGCGGCCCGGTACCCAGGTGGTGGCGTCGACGAGAATTCTCATGCGAGCTGGCTCATGCGTGGTCGGTCGCGAGAAATCGCTCGATGGGGGTGAAGACTTCGGTGGCGGCGTGGCGACCGATGGCGAGATCACCGTGGCCGTAGTCCGCGACGTAGCCGTGCGCGGTGCCCAGCAAGACGAAATCCTTGTCGCTGCTGCCCCAGGCCTCGAACGCGGCACGGACCGATCGAGCCGGGGCGACATGGTCGGCGGCACCGGCGAAGAAGCGCACGGGAAGCTGCAGACGCGCCACGTTGTCGAGCGCATCGGTGCCATGAACGCGAATGCGACCGTCGCTAAACGCCCAGGAAGCGAGCTCGCGGTTGAGGGCGGCCGGCACATCTTCGAGCATCATCACCATCGTTCGGCGCAGCTTGCCCGGCTGCACGTTGTCGGGGTTGATGGGGATGCGATGGATGGGAGTTGTGAACCATTCAACGGCCGGCGAATAGAGCCGCGAGAGGAAGCGGAACGGCACCATCGGCGCGATCCAACCGGGCAGACCGCGGACAAATGGCAGCACCGGCAGCCGCACCAGGGCGGGTGACCCAACGATGACCACGCGCCGAATTTGCTCGACCGGGACGGTTGTTCCCAAGCTTGCGTACGCGAGCATTCCACCCATCGAGAAGCCAACATAGTCGAGCCGTTTGGTGCCGGTTCGTTCGAGGACGGCGGCGACGGCCTGCGGGATGTCGTTTTCGACCATGGCCGTGAAATGGGCGTTGCGCGCCTCGGCCCAGGACAAGTCACCGCGACCCGACCGCAGCGTGATCAGCCACACGTCGCGACCTGAACGTGCGAGATGGCGGGCCAGTGAGGCTTCGTCGTCGAGATCGTCGTTGCGGTGATTGGCGGCGAGACCGTGGACGATCAGGACCGGGGGTTGCTGCACGTTTGGGTCTGGGTTGCCGCGGGGCGCGCTGCTCGGGATGCGCCGCAGATCGAACGCCGATCCGTCCGGGGTCGCGATGCGTTCGAGGGACGCGTACGGTAGTTCATGCCAGAGGCGACGCGTCCAGAAGCGGACATGGAGCCACGTCGCGACGGCAAAGATGAGCAGCGCCGCTCCCGCGATGCCGACGAGCTCAAGCGGGGAGATGGTGAATCCGGACATCGCTAGAGGCAGGTTGGGACAGGGGACCGGGTTGGCGGGCCTCAGGCCGCGGGCTCCGCTGTGATACCGAGCGCACGGTCGTACAGATCTTCGTAGGCTCGGGTGATGGCGGCGATGCCGAACCGCTCATCAACGAGCGCGCGACCCCGTTGCCCGAGAGCCTTGCGGCGCTTCTCGTCACGGAGCAATTCGACGACGGCCACGGCGAGCGACACCGGCTGCATGGCGGGCAAACCGATCGCTGCACCGGCGTCGATCAACTCGTCCAGCGGCGGCTTATCGGCGACGACCGTGGCGACCGCTTCGGCCATGCCTTCGAGCAACACCATGGGCATATCCATCTTCTCGTGATGGCTGTCGGCGGGGAAAAGCTGCACGTCGGCGATGGCGAGGAGCTCACGGAGGTTGCGCACTTCACCGACAAACGAGACGTGATGAGCGAGGCCATCGGCGGCTACGGCTTCCTTGATACGCGCTTCCTCCTCGCGGTCTTTCTGCTCGCGGATCCGGCACGCCATGACGAAATGACAATCGATCTCACGGATGACCCGGGGCAGCGTCGCGGCGACTGTGCGCGCGGCGTTGGAGTGGCGGTAGTCGCCGGCGTAGAGGATGAGCGGGACGCCCTGCGGCAATCCGTGGCGCTCGCGAACGACGGCATGTCGGCTCGGCGGCAAGGGGTCGTGCAAGCGAACGCCAGGCGGGATGTGGATCGCGTCCACCGTACCTTCCCGTTCGATGCGGTGCAGTGTGGCGCGTGACAAGGCGACAACGGGGTTGCCAGCGGTGGTGCGGCGAATCGCGACAGTTGTGCGGGGCGCGCGCACCAGAGTGTGAACGACCGGGAGCCCCCGCAGTCGGCAAGCGGTGCGGATCATCGAGGCCACCACGAGGTCGGCGGGCCACAACAAGTGGACGATCTGCGCGTCGGTGTCGGCAAGCACCTTGTTGAAGACGGAGACCGCTCGCAACAGGGACGGTTCACCGGGATCGCGCGCCCCCCAAGCCGGCTGTGACGTCACGTTGTCTTCGACGCCGACCACGCCTTCATGCGTGAGGACCCGGGCTTGGTAGCGGGTCAGGTGATTGGCGAGCAGGCGCACCAGGTTCTTGTCGCTGCGCGTCCACGGCGGCTCGACCGGCGCGGATAAATACAGAACACGGGGCGCGAATCGGCTCATGGTGTGACCGTCTCCACCGTCTTGCGGACCGCGACGACCTCGGCATCGGTAAGCGTTCGGTCGCCATGCCGGCAGACAACACGAAAGGTCAGCGCGCGTCTTTGTCCGTCGGAAAATTCGTCAAGGAAGAGCACGTCGTCGATCACGTCGCTGTGGGCGGCGACAGCAGCGTCGCGCAACGATGATTGGAGCGCAGCAACACGGGTCGAGGGGCTTGCGTCGAGCGTGACGTCAAAGCTCGTGGCCGGGAAACGGGGCGGGGAGACGCCCTTGCGGTCGACGCGCGGGATCCTTAGCAGCTCGTCGAGGTCGATCTCGGCAACGACAACTTCAGCCGGCACTTCGAGTTTGTTGCGGACGAGCGGATGCACCGCGCTGATGACGCCGATGCGACGCCCTTCACACACGACGGCGCCGAATCGGGCCGGATGAAGCCACGTCACCCCGTCGTCGACGCCCGACGCGGGGGTAGTGAGCTCGAATGCGGCGTCCCGTGAAACCGAAGCGGCCGGCCGTCCACATCGTGCGACGGCGGCGTTGATGGCGGCAACAGCTCGCTGAAACAGCGCTCGCGTTACGTCCGCTGGAGCAATGACCATGTCCGAGGCCCCGTCAGCCCCGCCACCGAGACGCTGACCGAAGGCGATCGCGAGCCTCTTGGGCTGCAGCGGCAGCGGCGTCGCGTTTTCGGCGGCTGATTCCGTACCTTCCCGCAGGGCCCCGGTCATCAGCGCGAGCCAGTCCGCAGTGCTTTGATCACCGGCAAGCGCCGCCGCCGGAACGCCGAGATCGATATCGTCGCCCGTCGCCTGTCCGGGCAAGAAGACACGCCCGATCTCAAAAACGCCGACGCGAAGTCCCTTGCGGGCGGGCTGGTTGCCGGTGCCGTGAAGCAGGTTGTCTTCGAGGGCCGCGATTACGCCGGACGCCAGCGTGCGCCGCATGTGCGTGGAATCTGAGCTCAGCGTATTGCGCAGTCCCAAGCGCGGCCGTTGGGCACCGTCGATGTTCTGTTCGCCGATGCCGGTGCGCGCTCGGAACGGCTCGTTGTCGAAGCTGTAGAGCACGAGCTCATGCAACCCTGCGTCGCGAACGCAGGCGGCTCGCACTTGCCGTTGCATCAACTTGATCGCGGGCATGTGCGGCGGTTTGTTCGGCACCGCGGGGGTCGCGCTGCGGATGTGATCGTAGCCGTACACGCGACCGATCTCTTCGACGATGTCTTCGGCGATTCCGACGTCGCGGCCAGCGCGGAAGGTCGGCACCGTCACGCTCAGCTCGTCGCCGTCGCGCCGAACGTCAAACTCGAGAGCCGCTAGAGTTCGGTCGATGAACGTGTCCGACAGTTCGCTCTCGCCCACGCCAAGGCGGCTGCGGATGTAGGCCCCGCTGGTCTCGATCACCACCGTCGTGGGCGGGTTGTCGACGTGGCGACCTGCATCGATGAGCGCGCTGGTGACACGGCAACCCGGGCTGCACCGAAGCATCGTCGCGAGGAAGCTGCGCGCTCCTGCCTCCGCGGTCTCGGGGTCGAGGTGCTTTTCAAAGCGCGCCGAGCTCTCCGTCCGCATCCCGAGGCGGCTCGCTGTCTTACGGATCGCGACGCCGTCGAACGCGGCGGCCTCGAGAATCACCGATGTGGTGTCGTCCTTGATTTCGCTGTCGGCACCGCCCATGACACCGGCGAGGGCAACCGGCCCTTCGCTGTCGGCGATCACGCAGTCGTTTTCGGTCAGCACCCGCGTTTGCTCATCAAGGGTGACCAGCTCCTCGCCCGCTGTCGCCTGCCGCACGATGATGGCGTCACCGCGAAGCTGACGGGCATCAAACGCGTGCAGCGGATTGCCGGTTTCGAGCATGACGAGGTTGGTCGCGTCCACGACATTGCTGATCGGGCGCACACCCAGGCTGCGCAGGCGCAGGCGTTGGCTCACATGGCTTGGTGCGATGACGACGTCGTCGATGCGTGCGCACAGGTACCGGCGGCAATGGCTGTCGTCGTCCACGGTCAACGCTACAGGCGGGTTCTCACCAAGGGCCAGGTCGGCGTGATGAGGGATGTTCAGCGGGCGATCGAGCAGGGCCGCGACCTCGCGTGCGACGCCCCGATGGCCCCAGAGATCCGGTCGGTGTGTGACGGATTTGTTGTCGATCTCCCAGAGCACATCCCGGACGGCAGCGGCTTGCACGAAGCTCTTGCCCGACGCCTCCGCGGGATCGACGCCGTCGAGGCGCAGCAGCCCACCGTGGTCATCGCTGAGACCCAGGTCGGCTTCCGAACACAACATGCCGGGCGATTCGACGCCGCGGATGGACCCGAGCCGCACCTCGATGCCGCTGGGTAGCTTCACGCCGGGCGGTGCGAAGGGCACGAGGATGCCCACTTCCAGGTCGGGCGCCCCGCAGACAACCGTCACGGACTTGCCGTCTACGTCGCACGTCGCAAGCCGCAACTTGTCGGCGCCGGGGTGCGGGGCCATCGACTTGACGTGGGCGACCCGCACCCCGTCGAGCCCCGCACCGAACGCATGAACGCCTTCGATTTCGGCCACAGACAGCGTGAAACGCAGCGCCAACTCGTTTGGATCGACATCGGTGGTATCAACGAACTCGGAGATCCATCGCCAGGAAACGTACATGAGAGGCTCTCCTTAAACGCCGCGTTCGAACTGTTCGAGGAAGCGCACGTCACCGCCGAGCAACAATCGGATGTCGCTGATCGCATACCGCATCATCACAAGACGCGAGAGGCCGAGGCCGAACGCCCAGCCCTGCCACTCGTCGGGATCGAGACCGCCGGCGCGCAGCACGTTGGGATGCACGAGGCCGCACGGGAGCAGCTCGACCCATCCGCTCTTCTTGCAGACCGCGCACCCAGGACCGCCGCAAACCTGGCAGGAGATGTCGAGCTCGAAGCCCGGTTCGACGAACGGGAAGTAGCCCGGTCGCAGCCTGACCTGCACATCCCGGCCGAAGATCGCCGACAGGAGCGTGCGCATCGAATCGAGCAAGTGGGCGACCGAGACGTGTTTGGCGACCATCAGGCCCTCGACCTGGTGGAACGTGTGCTCGTGGCTCGCGTCGGTCGCTTCGTAGCGGTAGACCTTGCCGGGAAAGACGGCGCGAAACGGCGGCTTGAAGAGGTGCATGGCGCGCACCTGGCCGGTCGACGTGTGGGTGCGCAGCAGGTGGCCGTCGTCGAGCCAGAAGGTGTCCTGCATATCCCGGGCCGGGTGCCATCCGGGGATGTTCAAGCCCTCGAAGTTGTAGAACTCGGAGTCGACCTCGGGGAAGTCCATCACGTGGTAGCCCATCGACGCGAACACGTCCTCGAGCTCGCGCTGCACGAGGGTCAGCGGGTGATAGGTGCCGCCGTTGACGGGCTGGGCGGGCATGGTCTCGTCGAACGAATCGTCGCCGAGTTCCGCGTCGATGAGCGCCTGCTTCAACGATTCGTGGCGCGCGTTGATCGCCGTCTTGACGCGTCCCACAGCGGCGTTGACCGCCTGGCCGAAAGCGCGTCGTTCGGTCTTGGGCAGCGAGCCAATGCGTTTGCGGAGCTCGGTCACCTGACCCTTGCGTCCAACAGCGGAGATCTCCGCCGTGCGCAATGACGCGAGAGTCGTCGCGGCATCGATCGATGCGCACACCGTGGTCGTTATGCCGTCGATTTCGGCCTGCCACGCCGGGCTGGCTTGCTGCATATCTTCCTCGTCGAGCGCCGCCAAATGGGGCGCGGGGTGGGGAATGTCCATCGCGCCTCAGCGAACGCGTTTGACGATGTGGAAACCAAAGCTCGTCTGCACCGCGTCGACCTGGCCGGGCCCCAAGCGCAGGGCCAGCTGGGAAAACCGCTTGTCGTGCATCGAATCGGCGGAGACTTCGTAGCGGCCGCTGCCCGGATCGTCGCTGAACCGGACCCGCAGAGCCGCAAAGTTTGCGCCGCGTCGTCGCGCTTTGTGGGTGACCTCCACCGCCAATTGCCGGGCCTGTTTTCGATGTCGCGCGACATGGCGCCGCGAAAGCGAGCCTTTGTACCCGATCAGGATGTGCTCGACCACGCTCTTTGATGCCGTTTGTGCATCGTTTCGGGGACAGCGCGCTTGGTCCTCATCAGGCAGCGGACACGGGCCGGGTACGAGCGAACGCAGCGGGCGTTTGGGCGGTCGAAAATCGGGCTCCATGCGGCGGATCACGTGGTAGCCAAACGGCGAACGAATGGCGTCTACCTGCCCGACCCCGAGCTTTCGTGCCGCCTTGACGAAGGGGCCGACGTAGCGATGGCGCGTGTTCTTGTCGATCCGGTAGATGCCGGCGCCCTCGTCGTCGCTGTGTTGCCACGCCAGCTGCATGAACGACCGACCCCGCTGTCGAGCTTTGTGGGCGATTTCGATGGCCAGCACGCGGCTGGCCGACTCGTCGCGATCGGGACCGTTTGTGGGCAAGGAGCCGCGCCACCCCAGCAGCACGTGGGCGACCAGCACATCGGTCGCCGGTTTGGCGAGTCGCACCGGGCATCGCGCACGGTCTTCGTCTGCCAGCGGACACGGACCGCGCAAGATTGAGTCACCGTCCGGTTCGGATTTGGAAGGTTTGTGTGCGGGCGCCGGCGGGGGCGGTGGCGGCGGGGCAACGACGGTTCGGGAGCGACGTAGCCTTTGCAGTGGCGTCATCGGCGGTGGCGGATCTTCCTCGCAGGCGCTGAGCAGCGGCGCGGCAAGCAGGACAATGGCCAACGTTATCGACAACTTGTGGTGCATTTGGAGTCCGCGCCAAGGGCTGGCAGGGTCCACCGTCGTGGCGGCAAAGTCCACCCGGTTTCAGGCCCCCGATAAAGGCATCTGGCCATTGACAACGATCGGGGTGGCTCCTAAGTTCCTCGCGCCTCATTGGATTCGACCTCATCGCGATGTGCTTTGCCGGATCCACCGATCCTCACAAAGCGCATCGCAGATAGGTCATCCACGAGGCGATGTGACCTTCTTGGGGGTGTTCATGACCCCCGCTCCTGTCTTCGCCGGTGCAATGTCGCCACGTCCGCGGCTGCCCGGCCCTCCTTCCTGAGCGCAACAATCCTTCGGGTGACCAGACGCCCGACCTGCGCCCCGCGGAAACCACTCCGCCTTCGAGACCGCAATGAACCTCAACGATCTCAAACACATGAAAATGTCGGACCTGATGGACCTCGGCGCCGAACTCGGCCTCGAAGAAATCGGTTCGCTGCATCGCCAGGACCTCATCTTCGCCCTTCTGCAGGCGCAGACTGACCGCGAAGGCGCCATCTTCAGTGAAGGTGTGCTCCAGGTCCTGCCCGACGGTTACGGCTTTCTCCGGTCGCCGGATTACAACTACTTCCCGGGCAGCGACGACATCTACGTGTCTCCATCGCAGATTCGCCGCTTCGGACTGCGCAACGGCGACACGGTCGCTGGCGAGATCCGGCCGCCCAAGGAAGGCGAGCGCTACTTCGCGCTGCTCAAGGTCGACCAGATCAACTTTGAGGAGCCCGACCGCGCGCGACACAAGATCCTCTTTGACAACCTCACGCCGCTGTACCCCGAAGAGCGCCTCGTGCTCGAGTACGACGCGCGCTCCTACACGACACGCGTCGTCGACCTGCTCTGCCCCCAGGGCAAGGGACAGCGCACATTGATCGTCGCCCCGCCGCGAACCGGTAAGACGGTTCTGCTGCAGGAGATCGCGCACGCGGTCGCATCCAACCACAAAGAGGTCTACCTCATCGTGCTGCTCATCGACGAGCGCCCCGAAGAGGTCACGGACATGCAGCGCACCGTGCGCGGCGAAGTCATCAGCTCCACGTTCGACGAGCCGGCCAGCCGTCACGTGCAGGTGGCCGAGATGGTCATCGAGAAGGCCAAGCGCCTCGTCGAGCACGGCCGCGACGTGGTGATCCTGCTCGACTCGATCACCCGCCTCGCCCGCGCCTACAACACGGTCGTTCCGCCCAGCGGCAAGATCCTGTCCGGTGGTGTCGACTCCAACGCGCTGCACAAGCCCAAGCGCTTCTTCGGCGCCGCGCGCAACATCGAAGAGGGCGGCTCGCTGACGATCATCGGCACCGCGCTGATCGACACCGGCTCGCGCATGGACGAAGTCATCTTCGAAGAGTTCAAGGGCACCGGTAACTGCGAGATTCACCTCGACCGCAAGCTCATGGAAAAGCGCATCTTCCCCTGCCTCGACATCAACAAGTCCGGCACCCGTAAGGAAGACCTGCTGATGGACGAGCGCACGCTCAACCGCGTCTTCCTGCTGCGCCAGCTGCTTCATCCGCTCAACGTCGTCGACTCCATGGAGTTCTTGCTCGACAAGATCCGCAAATACGAGACGAACGACCAGTTCCTCGGCGACATGAACCAGTAGCGACCCGCCAGGGTTCACAGAGGCCGCGGCAGCCGGAATGGGTCGCTGCGTTGTCGCATGGGAGCGGTTATGTCCAACGTCCTTATCACCGGCGGCGCCGGATTCATCGGCTCGAATATCGCCCACGCGTTGATCGCGCGCGGCGACTCGGTGCGCATTCTCGACGACCTCTCAAGCGGCCGACGCGTCAACCTCGTGGGCATCGAAGATGACGTCGAGCTGATCGTCGAGGACATGCGCAACACAGAAGCGGTCAACGCGGCGATGCGTGGTATCGATTATGTGTTCCACCAGGCCGCCATGCCGTCGGTCATTCGGTCGGTCGAGGAACCGGCGCTCAGCCATGACGTCAACGTCAACGGCATGATGAACGTGCTCGAAGCTGCGCGCGCAAACGGCGTCAAACGCCTCGTCTACGCAGCGTCGTCCAGCGCTTATGGCGAGACGCCGGTGCTGCCCAAGGTCGAGAACATGGCGCCGCAGCCGCTGTCACCGTATGGCGTCGCCAAGCTGGTGGGCGAGTACTACTGCAAGGCGTACCACTACGTGTACGGGCTTGAGTGCGTGGCGCTGCGCTATTTCAACGTCTTCGGACCGCGCCAGGCCCCCGATAGCGCCTATGCGGCCGTCATCCCGAAGTTCATCACGATGATGGACCGCGGTGAGTCCCCAACGGTCAACGGCGACGGTCAGCACACGCGCGACTTCTGCTTTATCGAAAACGTCGTGCAGGCCAATCTGCTGGCGCTCGAGGCGGAGGCCGCGCCCGGCAACGTCTACAACGTCGCTTGCGGCGAACGGACATCGTTGCTTGACCTGATCGACGCGATCAACGAAGGCCTCGGAACGAGCATCGCAGCCGTGCACGGACCCCCGCGTGCCGGTGATATCCGCGACAGCCTCGCCGACATCACCGCCGCTCGAATCGATCTCGGCTACACATCGCCGGTGTCGTTCCGCGACGGGCTCAAGCGAACGATCGCGTGGTACCGGGAAAACCCGAACGGCTAGTCCGCGTCGCCACCTGTCACTCCACCAAAGACGCTTCTATTCGCCGCGCTTGATGGCGCGCGGATTGGCTCGCAGTGCGCTGTCTTCAGCCGTGTTGCCGCGGCCTGAAGGCGCTTTCTCGCTTGCAGGCTTGCCGCCTTCTTCAGCCGCTCCGGCGTCGACCTCGGGCTCGGTGTGGCCCGGGTTTGGATCGTCACCGCCGTCGGCCGCCTTGTTGCCCTTTTCCTCGATCGGCAGCTCAGCGACGATCCCGGCTTCGCTCGGCGCCAGGATCGCGTCGACCAGGCGCGCGGGCGATTGGCTGTCTTCGATCGTCCAGGTCACGGTTGAGCCGTCTTCTTTCGCGGTCAAGACAGCCGTCTTGGTCAGCATCGATTGCAGCGGTGGCCTCTTGTCGCTTTGGCCAGCGGCGCTCGTGTCCTTCTCTTCAAACTTCACCTTCAACTCGGCGGCCGCAGCGCCCAACTCGCGCCACGCCGGCGCCAGGTGATCGGGACTATTCGCCCGAACAGACAGCGATGTTCCCTGGTGCACGAGGTCAGCCAACGCCGCCAACGCGCCGCGCAGCTCGTCGAATTCGGGGCTGCGAGGTTTGGCCTCTTTGCGGTTGTCCGCGGCCCATACCGACAGGCGATTGCGGAGTCCGGACGCGGAATCCGGGCCGCGACAGGTGTAGGTCATCGTGAGCTTGTCGACCTTCGGGCTCACCGTCGCGGTCACAAGGTCCACTTCGCCCGCCAACGCGCCGGACGGCAGCCATCCTTTGACCCCCAACTTATCCGCGCTCAGGGAGAACAGCGGTGCGGTCGCACGTAGCGCCATCATGCGCATCGACAGCCGCTCATCACTGCCGATCGCTGCTTTGCGGCCTGCTCGAACAGAGGCCAACCGGCCAACTGCCGCGTCCGCTCCGATCCACAACGTCTTGTCGTCAGGTGCCGCGACCCGCCAGAGCGCGTCCGCCCCCTCCAACCGCACGACGAACGACCGTCCGCCAGCGTAGTCGACCTCGCTCACCATGTGCGCACGGCCCTTCTTGCGAACCTGCGCAAGCGCCCCATCTCGCTTCATGACGACCGCTGCGCCATCGGAGAATCGCGCCAGCCAGAGCGTCGCCGTCTTGTCCGGACGCCCACCGAGCGCGACGGCAGCCGCCATCGGACCAAGCGCATGTTTTCCGCGATCATCGGCAAGTTGCAGCGCCCTACCGAGTGAGCCCATCCGCACCCCCACGACCTGCAAGGCGTCCACCGGGATATCGTCGATGGGGCGCCGCTCCGCCATATCGTGCAGACGCACGCCGCCAACGAGAGCGCTCGCAGTGAGCAGCATGACAAGCACAGATGCAGCCCGCCAGGACAGCCGACTGCCCGAATTGGCGTCTTGCTCGACGATCCAGGCGACCCCGACCCCGACGCCGTAGAGCACAACGAGAGGACCGCTCATCAAGAGCTGGTTGATGGGATCCGGTGTCGGGGTGAGCAGCGCGCCAATGATGAACGCGATCACCACCCAATAGCGATAAAAGGCCAGCAATCCCTTGGCGTTGACCAGTCCCATCACGGCCAGGAAGTACATGAAGATCGGCAGCTCGAAGACAAGTCCAAAGGCCAAGAGCAGCCAGAGCGAATAGCTGACGACGTTCTTGAGGGTCGGTTCAAGCTCGACGCCGTTTCCCTGGATCGTCATCGCGATCAGGAAGTCGGTCATAAACGGCAAGACGACGAGGTAGCAGAACGCTGCCCCGGCCACGAAGAAGATGACGGACGCCGAGACGACAGGCAGGACGAAGCGGCGCTCTTCCTTGAGCAAGCCCGGCGCGATAAACGCCCAAACTTGGTACCAGACCCACGGACTGGCGATGAAAAGGCCGCCGATGAGCGCGATTTTCACGTAGACCGCGATGCTCTCGGTGATTTCGATTGCGCGGACCGTAAACAGCGCGTTGTCGGCCATGGCCGAGCGAACCGGCGAGCTGATGAACTCGTACAGCTCGACGTGGTAGCCCCACGCGATGAAGAACCCGATCGTCACGCCGATTGCCGCGTTGAGCATCCGGCCACGCAGCTCCACGAGGTGGCCGCGGAACGGCATCGCGCCACTGTCGGGCGGCATCGATGCGTTGGGCGTCGGGGCGTCCGTGGTCAAGGCGTTTCGTCCGGGTTGGCGGGCGGTGGAGAGCGCATCGGAGGCATGGAGCGCGGCAGTGTCCCCGCGGGTCCAGGTGGTGGTTCGGTCGGGATCGGTCCGGCTTTCGACGACGCGCTGGGCGGCGGCAGCGATGTCGGCGGTGCGCTTGGCGGCGGTCCCGCAACCGGCGGCGCCACTATCGGCGGCGCCACTATTGGCGCGGTCATGGCGGGCTCATCCGACGCAAACGCGGGAATCTGCGGGTCGGTATCGTTGTCATCGCCGAGGGCTCCTGGGTCCCATTCGTCCGATCCGGCTGTCTCCGGCGAAACCGGGATGTCCGGCGGCCCAGGCGTGACTTCGCGAGCGAGACTGCTGTGATGCGCCGCCACGGCAGCGTCGACGGCGGCGACGGCAGCGCTCGCTTCCGCAGCAGGTACGGGCTCGTCGGGCGGAGCTGCTGCGACTGTGGATGCTTGTTGGGGCGCCGCGATGTCCTCGGGCTCGGCCGAATCGTCCCAATCGTCGGGATCCCAGTCGTCGGGATCGTCGTCAAATGTGAAACCGGGGTCCGGATGGCGGTTGGCGTCGCGCTCAGACGGTTGTGCGACCGGTTGCGCGGCCGCCGCGATTTCCTCGACCGGGTCTGCGGCGTCTCCTGCGGTGTCGTCGTTTGTGTCGTGCGCGCCCTCCACACTGTTGCCGGCGTGCAGCTCAGGGCTGGCGTCGTCGCCCTCAACCGCGTCGTCTTCGCTGTAGTCGATGCCGGGATCGTCGGTCGCCGCGGTCGGATCGCCGAGCTCCCAGTCCATGGGCGGCAACGGGTCCTCTTCGGGCTCGGGGGGCGGGCGCTCGCGTGGCTGCTCGTTGATCGCGTCGGCGAGGTCCGCTTCACGAATCAGGTCGTCGACCGTCTCTTTCAACTCGGCCTGGGCGAGATTTGCCGCCCGGCGCAGGTCGCGCAGTGCAGCACCGATCGTCTTGGCGACCTTGGGCAGCTTGTCCGGGCCGACAAAAATCAGCCCCACCACCAAAATCACAACCAGCTCTGGCGCTCCGATGCCAAACATCCAACGTCCAGTCTAGCCTGTTTGACCCGCGCGTCGCGTCCGCGCAGCCCGATCAGCGTTTGAAACCCAATTTCTTCTTCACCACGATGCCAACAACCCGTTCGTTGCCGGTGGCGAGGTCCACTTCGTCCGCCAAGCGCGGTGTGTTTGCAATCACCTCGTCGATCGCCGGCGTGAGCTGTTGTCTCGCGCCGTAGAGCAGCGAAACCGCGGCGAGTCGCTGCGAATGTCCGGCCCAGTGTTGCTGCAGCGCCATCTTCTCGGTCAGGGCTGCGACCGCGTCCGTCCACGGTATCGCGAAGCTTCTGTCGGCCAGGTGCGCCCCCCGATCGACAGCGTCGCGTCCGCGCGCGTCCAGGAACAGACCGGCGACTCGGCTGCGACCAAGCTGCTTGAGCCGTTCGATCGCTTTCGTTGCCCACGGAGAGGCTCCGGTCGCACCGGTCGTCACATCCACGTCGCGAGGCGGCAGGCCGTTGACCAGCGCCCGAACAACGATCACGCCATCGAACTTGAGCTCACGGTAAGCCTTCGCGACCGCCCAGGCGGGTTTGGTAAAGCGATGCAAACCGTCGAGATGGATGATCGCGTCAAACGACGATGGTCCGAAAGTCGCGTCGCCGTACGGCTTGTTGACGATGCTGACCTTTGTGCCGTGGGCCTTGTCGATCTGGCTGTGAAACTGGCGGATATGCGCTTTTCCGACGTCAGCGACCGTGACCATGTGGCCATTGGCGGCGAGTCGATTGGCTGTCGACGCGTGCACGACACCAGCTAGCAGAACGCGCCTGGCATCCAGGTGGTCGAGCTGCGCGTCGAGTGCGGGGAGGGTTAGCCGACCTCGGTCCGGATCGCCCGAGTGAGCCGGATCGGGTACCGCGGCGTTGACCGCAATACCTTCGATCTCGCGGCGCAGTCGGACCATGTGGTGGGTGGGGCGGCCAAGAGCGCGGTGAAAGCGCTACGGCTCAGCCCATCTTGCGGCGGCGAGCCTCTTCCTTGGCGGCGGCGATCTGACGCGCCATGCGCATCATCTTCTTCCTGCGGCTCTCTTTGCGGCGCATCTTCGGGGTTTTGCTGCCCTTGCCCATGATCTTCTCCAATCTGCTGCTTGCCCGATGTGCGGGCTTTGGCTGGGGGCGCGGAATCTACGAGCCTTGGGCCTCTCGTGCAACTGTTTCCGCTCGGTTGTGGGCGATTGTTGGGATGGAGGTCGCTCGGACGTTGTCGCCGGCCTGCTCCGATTCTCTCCAAGCGGGCTGACTTTGCTACACAGGAAGCTTGTCGATGCGAATCGTGAGCGACCCGTCGGTGGCCATCGCCCGCGCCACCGCCAGCTTTCCGTCGTGCAACTTGCACAGCGCCGCCGCACCGTCGTCGAGCGCCTCGATCGCGAGGATTCGCTTGGCGCCCTCGATCGGCCGTGGTTTGTCGGCGCGCAGCGTGCTCGCATCGACACCGAGCAACAGCGCGTCCTGGCTGTCGGAGTCGTGGCGGGGCAGCGCTGCATACCAGAGCCGACCATTGACCGGATCGAAGGTCCAGCTGTGATCGATAACCAGCTTCTCCACCGGCGCGAATCGGCGTCTCAGGTCGCTGGACGCGTATACGGGTCGATCACCACGCATCACGAGCAACGACGGCTGCTGCACGACCTTACCAGCCTCGAACAGGTCGAACGTCGTGTAGCTGGCAAAGATGCGATCCTGATCGGGCCACGCGATTGCCTTTTTTGGCGTCGCGATGGGCTCGGCCAGGTCATCTTGGGTCCAGGTGTGCGCTTGCTTGCCGTCGTCTTCGTAGCGCGCCATGGCCCAACTGCGCCCGAATCGCTGCGTGGCGTCCGTGGTGGCGAGCGTTGCGGCGCCGTGCCGAACCGCGCAGATTCCCGCCAACCCCGGTTTGGGCCGCTCGCTGGCGACCGGTTCCAGCCCGTCGACTTCGACATGCACGAAACGTCCGCCCGACTTGCCGCCCGATCCCGCCGACAACAGCGCGATGGTCTCCGAGGAGGCCTCGATCGCGATATCCGCAAGCGTTTCGCCGCGCAGCAGCTCGCTGACCTCGCGGGCCTCGACGACGGTCGGCCGCCCGCCGGCGGTCTGTTCGATAACGACGACGCGCCCGGCGGAAAACCCGATGAGCCGAAGCATGTCGGCGCACGCGCCAATGCTCGCGGCCGGGGTGGCGTCGATCGCGAACGCTTCAGGCAGCTGAAACGGCGATAGACCGCGTGTTTGCAGGTTCACGGTCAGCCACAAACGGTCGGTCACGATGGCCATACGCTCGCCGCTGACGCCAACCGCCACCGGGCCATCGCCGACAGACAAGCCAAACGGAGCTACCGGAGCCGCCACCAGCGCGCCGCCGGCCGTGTCCTGCCACTCGTTACGGAATGCGCTCACGACGTCGTCGTCGAGCTCCACCTCTTCGAGTCGATCCAGCGCCCGCTTGGCAGCAAAGAGACGGCCGCGATCGAGGTCGGATCGGACCTGGGTGCGCAGCTTGAGGCGGCGCTGGACCGCGGCCTGCGCGTGGGCGACTTCGCGGTGAAGATCGCGGATCGCCGGGCTCTTGGTGCCACCGTCTCGCAGATAAGCCTCGAGCTGCTGCTGCGCGGACTGCACGTCACCTTCTGCCAGCGCGTCGGCGACCGACTCCAAACAAGCGTTCTCGGCCTCGCTCGCCGCAGCTTTGCGCCGCTTGTCGAGCCATTTCTCCGCGGCGCCAACTGCGTCGACCGCCAGCCACGCTTCACCCAACTGTTCAAGCGTTTTTTGCACACCGGCTTCGTCGCCCGCCCCCGAACCGGCTTGGAGCGAATGGGCGAGCACGAGTTTTTTTGCCGCGTCCTGCTCAAGCAGACCGTGGCGATGGGCCGAGCAAGCGAGTTGCCAGTCCCGGTCGAACGGCTCGGGCACCTGGGCGCCTTCTTGCCGTGCAGCGAGACCGGCGAGCAAAGCGAACGCCTCAGCAGTCCCAGGTGCGGTTTCAGCGAGCTTGGCGACCAGTCCGAGCACGGCCCGGGAGTCGATCATGGCCTCGACGTCGGCGACACGATCCGGCGCGCCATCCCCCATTTTCGCGAGCCGTCGGGCGATGGCGAGGGCGTCGTCGAGCTCGTCCGCCAGGATCGCGGCCTGCAAGCTGGCGTTCGATTGGGCGATGTCCGCATCGTGACGAGCCCGATTGAGCCGCGCCGCGAGGGACTTGAACGCACCAACATCGCTCAACTGCGCCGCCTGCCGGGCCAGCTCTCTGCCCGCCTCTTCAAGATCACCGCGGTCCAAGGCTGCGATGGCGTCGGCGAGCGCGGCGTTGGCATCGGCCTCGGTCTTGTCCCGCAGCTCCGCCAGCAACTCGGCCGCTGGGCTCGACTTGTGCAGCCGCCGGGCGTGCTTTTCGAGCAGGTTCCGAGCGCCGGTCGGGTCGCCGGCATCGAGCCGCTTGCGTGCCACGCGGCTGAGGCTGTCGGGGGCTCCGAAGTTCTCGGCCAACACGCGATCGAGGTCTCCGGCGCGCGGATGCCCGATCTGGGCGGCGGCGGCGGCAACGTGGGCAGCGAGCGGAGGTAGATCCGGAGGCGTGGCCCCAGCCGTCGGATCGAAGCCCGGGTCATCGAGCCATGCAGCGACCTCTTCGAATTGGCCGTACCGTTCAACGAGAAACGCTGCGTATTGCTCCGCCCGGCTAACGACATCGCTGCCATCGGAGCGTCGAACCGCCTCGCGATACAGGTTTCGGGCCGCTTCGTAGTCGAATTCGGCCTCGGCGTCCTCGCCTGCACGCCACAACCGACCGCTGTCGGCGGATTGCAGGTCGCCGGGGAGTGCTTCTTGCACGCGCATCAAAGACGGCGGGGTAAACGATCGCCTATGCGATCGACTGCGTCGCTTCGCCATGACGGAGTCTCGCTGGGTTTGTTTGTGCTGAGTTCTACTTGGCCACGCACTGACCGGCTTTGCAGACCGCGCCCGTGCCACAGCTGTTGCCGTCTTTGACCGAGGTGTGGGTGCAGCCAGACTTGGCCGTGCACGCGTCGACCGTGCAGAGGTTGCCATCGTTGCAGTCGGCCTTGAGCGGCGTCTCGCGGACCTCGTACCAGTGGTTTGCGTTTGCGGCCCGGGTGGTTCCGAATGCGCGCCATTGGCCCTGCCGCCAGACGACCGAGTTGAACGACTCGCCGCCCTTGCTGTTCAAGCCCCACGCCTTGGCGAGCTTGCCGTCTGCGCCGATCGACCACACGGCGCCGTCCTGGTGCACGCTCTTGGCCGACGATGCGCCGGTACGACCGACAGCGAGCACGCCGTTGTCCGGACGCACCATCAGTTTGCGGACCAGCGCCGAGTTGACGCCCTTGTAGCCAGCCGCCTTGGGCTTGATCGGCTCGAGCACCAGCTGCGCGGCCATGATCGGCGTGAACGTGGCCTTGCTCGGCGCCATCCAGACCACCCAGCCCTTGTAGTCGGGGGGCGTGCCACCGGCTTGGCCGACATCCGCTCCACCACCGGCCACGATCCCGCCGTCCTTGTCGCGGGTCACGGTCCACAGCGTTGTCTGGAACTTCGCGAGCGGCAGCGGGGCCTCCCACAGCTTCTTGTACTTGCCATCCCACGCGACGAGCACGCCGACGCCCTTGCCGGACGAGTCACGATTGACACCTGCGGCGACAAATCCGCCACCGCTCGTCTGCACGACGTCGTGGAACGCGTCATTGCCGACGCCGCCCCATTTCACCTGCGCGGCGACCTTCAGCGTGCCGTCAAAGACCGCTGCATATGCGTCGACACCGTCCTTGATCGCGTCAGCGGACGCCCAGCCGACAGTCGCGTACAGCTTTCCTTCGATTCCGGTCATCCGCATGACGCCCGACTTCGTGGACTTGCCGTCGTGCACCATGGACCAGCCGTTCGCCATTCCGGTGCCGCCCGCGATGCGCCCCAGCCAAACGCCCGTATCCTTGGCCTGATCTGCGTTTGTGATCGTCGTCGCCGCGGCCATCTGGCACCAGCCGACGGTCACCACCTCGTCCATTCCGGTCTGCGTCATCGCCGACGACAGGTGGCAAGCAGCTGCGCCCTTTGCGATGTAGTCGCGGTTCCAAAGGGGAATACCAGTCGGCCCGACCATGCTGGCGTGTGCCACCAGCGCAGTGCCGTCCTTGGGCATCCGGCTGCCGACGAGCAAGCGTTCACCGGTGCTCGGAATCCACGCAAGGTCACCGCCTGTCCCGTTGTCGTTCCAAACAGTAGATGTGACCGCCTGACTTGGCGCCGCCGCGCAGCTGCCCTTGGCGTCGCACGTGTGACCCATGGTGCAGAGGTCGCCGTCTTCGCATTCGATGCCGGTCAGCGTCGTGTACGAGCAGCCCTTGTCCTTGACGCACATGCCGAGCGTGCAGCTGTTGCCGTCGTCGCAGGTCTTCGCGACGCCGATCGTGCATCCCAGGGGCTGGCACTTGGTGTCTTTGCAGATGTCGTCGCCGCCGCACTGGCTCTTGTTGGTGCACTCGACGCACTTGCTTCCGACCGCCTTGCACTGCAGCAGGCGGTAGCTGTTCCACGACCCCTGGAAGCCCGCGATGCGCAGCATGTACGAGCCGTCGGCCGGCGCCGTGAACGAGATCTGCTCAGGCGACGCCTTGGTCGCGCTCTGCCACAGCGGTTTGCTGTACTTGCCCTTGGCGTACAGGCGCATATCGAGGTCGCCGTCGGTGTGCTTGAACTCCATGGTCAACGTGACGGTTTCGCCTTTCTTCGCGGAGATCTCGAACCAATCGCGCTCGTTTGGACACAGCGTGAGGTTGTCGAGCCGTCGCCCGTCGAATTTCGTCGCGTAGCTGGGCGAGTTGTTGGGTTCCTTGGCGTCGGGCGCGCACGATTCGACGACGTTGAGCTCCTCGATGTCGATATTGTTGAGCTCCTGGCTCTCCTTGATGGCATTACGGCTGTCGACCTTCACGATGATGTTGGCTTTGCCGACCTTTGCGCCGATCGGGATGATCACCTTGTCGGTGTAGTTCTTGGCGGTCTTGCCGGCGAGCCCCCCGATCGGCCGCTCGTGCAGCAGCAGGTCGGACTTGTCGAGCTTGGCGTCGTAGCTGAAGTAGTAGCCCAGGTGGAACGCGGGCGCCGCCGTCTTGCACTCGTTGGACACCTTGCTGTCGATGGCCACCGTCTCATCGCCGGTCGCCTTGGTCGGGTAGACGCTCTTGATCTCGGGGATGATGTCGATGCCTTTGCCGCCGTCGACCTTGAGCTTGTACTCGAAGTTGCTCGGCTTGCCGGCTCCCTGCGCATACACAGCCTGCATGTAGTACTTGCCGACCTTGGGCGCCTTGAACGCGATTTCGCCGCTGCTCGTCAGGCTCTTGATCGGCTTGAGCTTGGGGTTGTCGTAGATGTTGAACACGAACGAGCCGCCCTTTTGCGTGAAGATGAACTTGATCTCCTCGTCCTTTTGCATGTCGAGGAAGAACCAGTCTTCGTCGCCGAGGCACAGCGTCAGGTTCGCGAGCCCGCAGCCGACCTCCTTGGCCGCACCGAAGCTGTTGTTGCTCTCGTAGACGTCGGGCTTGCAGACATCGGACGGATCAGGCTCGGCGACGGTGACCTTGATGCCGTAGTCGCGCGGCTCGGGTTGGCCGCCGAATTCGGGCAAGACATACGTGTGCAGGTAGTACTTTCCGCCGACCTGCAGGTACGGAATCTTGGCGACGCTGTTGAACGGGTTGGCCGCGCCTGCGATGACGCCCTTGCCGGTTGAGTCGACCACCTGGACGCCGACGATTCCCTTGGGCGGTTCGTGCTTCCAAATCAACTCGATGGTCAGCGCCTTGCCCTGCGGCATATCCATCACGAACCAGTCTTCGAGTCCCGGGCACACGTTGAGCTTCTTGAGCTCCTGGGTCTTGGGCGCGAGCACCGCGGCGTCTTCGACTGTGTGGTTGCCCGAGAAGCTGTCGGACGCGCACTTGATCTTGCCGCTGAGCACGATCGAGTTGCTCGTCGCCACGTTGTTCTTCTCGTCCTTTTCGTTGATGACCGCGCCCGAATCGAGCTGCGCGATGAGGTAGTACTTGCCGCCCTTGACCGTGTCCGGCAGCAGCAGGTTCTTGTTGAGCGTCAGGCCCGCAGCGCCGCCGAGGCCCTTGGTGAAGGTGTGCTTGACGATCTTCAGGTCCTTGGCGTCCGGCTTGGGATCGGTCGAAAGCAGGTAATGAACGTCGAACTTGGGCGCCGGGTTGTTGCCGAGGTTGGTCATCTTCAGCTTGGTCTTGAGCAGCGCGCCCGGGAACGTGACGGTCGGACCAGCGGTCAGCGACGCGGCGAAGAGGTCGATTCCCGACGGCGGCGGCTCGACCTTGACGTCCAGCTCGTAGTGGCCCTTGACCGAGCTGGTGTGCGGGTAGATGCGCAGCAAGTACTTGCCGCCCTCCGCCACGGTGAGCGCGGTGGCTTTCTTGAAGTTTCCGAGGCCCTTGACCGACGACAGCACCTTGCCCGACGGCGCCACGATGTCGATGTCGAGGTCGGACGGCACCGGTGAGGTCCACTGGATCGCGTTTGCCTGCATGGTCACGAACATCGAGTAGCCCTTGTTGACGTCGACCGTGAACCAATCCTCGTCGCCGCAGCACGCGAGGCCCTTGGTCAGCCCGGTCTTGAGCGCCGCGGCTGTCTTCTTCGTGTTGTTGTTGGTCTTGGCGTCCTTGTCGTACTTGTCCTCGTAGCAGCCGCCCTCGGTGCCGCTGACGTCGAGCTTCTTGGCCGCGATGCAGGTGTTGTTTGTCTCGCTGTCTTCGCCGGTGATCGAGTTTTCGGCGTCCAGGTAGAGCCCGACATACCAACCGTTGATCTTGTGATCGAGGCCCTTGGGCAGCACCACCTTGTTGACGCGGTACTCGACTCCGAGGCTGCCGATGCCCGGATCGATGACCTTGCTGATCACGAAGTCTTCGCCCGACTTCACGGACGCGGTGCTGATCTTGTTGTCCTTGGAGGCCACCACGTAGGTCGTGAACGCGCCGGTGCCGCTGGTGCCACCGTTGATGGTCTTGTAGCCGATCTTCAGGTCGCCGCCGCCCGTGAGCTTGCCGGGGTGGAAGCCGACCGATTTGCAGATGAGATCGACGCTCTTGACCGACGTGATCTTGAGCTTCGGGCCACCCTTGCCCGGAAACTTCTTGATGTTGTCGCCTTCGTCGAGCTCGTCGACCTTCGAGTCGGGATCGATCAGCAGGTAGACGTTGTAGCCGTCCGATTGGATTGGCGTGCTCTTGTTGATGTTGACGATCTGCAGGCCCTTGAACTCCTGGCCCACCGCGAGCGGCTTGATCTTGAACGATGTCTTGTTGATGGCGCAGGCGGCACCCTTCTTGCTGAGCGCGCCCTTGCAGAAATAGACCGTCGCGTCGAACTCGGGCGTCTGCTTCGTGCCGTCGTTCTTGACGTGGTAGGCGATCGAAACGCTGCCCTCGAGGTAGGTGCCCTTCGGCTTGACGTCCATCGACAGCAGGTTGAGGTTGACGCCTTGCTGAATGACCTTCTTGACCTCGAGTTGGCCCGTCGATAGCGCGACGTTGTTGTCTTCTTTGACCTCCGCGAGCGCGTCTTCCACGTCGATTTTCGCGATCAGCCAGTACTTGCCATCGGGGATCTCGGGCACCGGGAATGTGCGCTGAATCGGCAGGCTGCTGCCCGGTTTGAGGGTCGTGAATGTCGCCGTCGCTTTGTCTGTGATCAGCAGGTCGGTCTTGGTGATGTCGACCTTGCTCGGCTCCAACTTCGGGTCATGGTTGATGATCTTGTCCTTGGACAGGTAGACGGCCATCTTGAAGTGTTTGGCTTCACCGGGGCCCTTGTTGCTGACCTTGAGCTTGAAGGACGCCTGATCTCCCGGTGTGAATGTCGCGCTGGTGTCCACGTCCGGTGACGAGATCGTCAGGTCGCTCTTGAGGTACACGGCGTTGTCCACCTCGATCAGGCTGCCCGCGTAAAATGCGTTGTTGATCTTGTTGAGCTCGCCGACCTTGTCCTCGTGGTCGACCTTGACGATGAGGAAGTAGTTGCCATCGGCGACGTCCTTTCCGTCGACCGTCTTGCCGAGCTTGAACGACAGCGGGTTGTCGGCGCTCCACTTCTTGAGGACCACCGGCTCGGTCAGGCCGCTCGCGATCTTGTCGTGCTTGATTTCGTGGATCAGGAAGTCCTTGGCGTCCACTTTGTCGTCGACACTCAAGAACACCCCGGTCTTGAACGCGTGCTCGACCTCCTGCCCCTCGTTGGTGACGAGGAAGCTGACCTTGATCGTGTCGCCGGTCGCGATCAGCTCCTGGCTGTGCAGCTTGACGTCCGAAACCGACAGCGCGGACGGCTGAATCGCCTCGATCTTCTGCTCCGCCTCACCCGAAACCTTGGTGTTCTTCTTCCATTTGACCGTCAGCTTGGGCGTGAAGATGCCCTTGTAGGTGTACTCGTGGCAGATCTTGGCGATCGCCTTGGGGTCGACGTTGGTCTTGTCGGTGCCGTCGAACCACTCGAGCTCGATGAAGTACGCCGAGCCTTCGGTCTTTTTGTCGATGCCGAGCTTGGCGGCGCAGCAGACGTTGAGCGGGACATTGCCGGACGTGGGCTCGCACTTGAGCCATGGTTCGGGTTTGGTCGGCAGATCGAACGCCTTGCTGGTGTCGTCGTCGACGGCGCCGGCGTCGACGCCCGTGTCTGCAGAGTCGTCCTTCGTTTCGAAGGTGCAGGCGCTGAGGGCAGCGACGAGGGTGGCGGCCAGCAGTCGCAAAAGGACAGCGGCGCGCGGGTCCGGGCGGTGCATGAATGGACCTCGATAAATCGGTGGCCTCTTTGGTGGAGAAACCGCAGAGGCTGGGGGCCGCGGTTCGAACCAGGGGGTCGATCGCGGCTTGAAACCGACGCAGCAGCGTGTGGCTGGGGTCGGCGCGAGCATCGCAGTATAGTGGTTCGCGGGGTGCCGATTCAACCTTGTGCGCACACCTTGATGCGCCGCGGCAGGCGACTTTTCGTCGGCAATTTTCGGTAGTATTTTCCTGATGTTCCTTGCGTGCGTCTGCAGCGCGTCCACCCGGAGAGGCCCGATGGCCAAGCGCCAGGCAAGTCGATCCGAGCCGCAGGGGAGCGCTGGCCACGTCCCCCAAGCTGTTCGTCTGCCCGATGACGCTGCCGCCGCTGCCGCGGTCGATGTGGTGATGCAGCTGCGTCACGCGGGCCACACCGCATACCTGGTCGGCGGCTGTGTGCGCGACCTGGTGCTCGGCCTGCCGCCCAAGGATTACGACGTGGCGACATCGGCGCGTCCTGACCAAGTGCGTCGCGTCTTCGGCAAAGTGATCGAGGTCGGCGCGCAATTCGGCGTGCTCCGCGTGCCGCGCTTCGTCGGTGAAGAACGATTCGAGCTCGAAGTCGCGACATTTCGCGTCGAGACCGGTTACGTCGACGGCCGGCGGCCGGGCGAGGTCCGTTTTTCCGACGCGCGCGAAGACGTCCTGCGGCGCGACTTCACCCTCAACGGCCTGCTGCTCGAGCCGTCTGCCCACCCCGGAGAGTCCGCCCAGGTCATCGATTGGGTCGGCGGCATCGACGATCTCCGCGAAGGGCTGTTGCGCGCGATCGGGGAGCCGCTTGAACGATTTGAAGAAGATCACCTCCGCGTGATGCGCCTCGTGCGTTTCGCCGCGCGTTTCGATCTCGACGTCGATACCGAGACCATGGCCGCCGCATGGAAAGTGGCTGGCAAGCTGCGTCGCATCTCGCGCGAGCGGATTCGCGATGAGCTCGTTCAGATGCTGCTTGACCCCAACGCCCCGGCTGCAATCGCCTTGCTGGGACGGCTGCGGATCGAGCGGCTGCTGTGGAAAGGCCTGGTGGGCTCGAACAAACCCGCCGCTATCGCGCGTCGCTTCAAGAGCGCGCAACAGCTCATTGCGGACACACCGACAAGCACCGGTGACTACCCGATGCTCGGATCGATCGACACAGCGCTCGCGCTGGTGCTGTTCTTCGGCCCGCCCACAGAGCTTTCACCCCGAGACTACGCCCGCGCCATCGGTGATGATCTGCGCCTGCCCAAGCCAGTGGCACGCGACATCGGCGCCATCATCGACCTTAGCCAGCGCATCCTCGAAGGGCCCCAAGGCGCCGATCAAATCCGCGTGCTTCGGCAAGAGCTCGGCGACCACGCGCTGGTTGCGGCCGCGGCTTTTCAACCAAAGTCGCCCCACCTTGCCGGACTGCGTGAAACCCGCGCGTCTGCATCGCGCCAACAGTGGGCGCCCATCCCGATCGTGACCGGCGCGACCTTGAAGGCCGCCGGGTATGCGCCGTCGCCTCGTTTTCGCATCGCCATCGCCGCCGCCGAGACAGCTCAGCTCGATGGTTTGGGCGACGAAGAGGTCCGCGCGGCCGCTCTCGCTGCGTTGCAGAGCACCTGAACCCAAGCTGCTCTACAGCTGCGACCCAAGGCTACAGCTGCGACCCAAGGCTACAGCTGCGACAATGTGTCAGGCCGCCGCCGCCCGAGGCTCAGTTTCTCGATCGGGACCGACGATTTCGTTGGGCTCGCGGCCGCAGTGTCCGACGTCGCGCAGGTGGCACATCCAGCCGGCTCGCGTGCACCGCGAATCAGCCACGCAAATGCCACCCCGACGATCATTGCCGTGGCGACTGCGTCAGCGAAAAAACCCAGGTCCGTCATGCTCAGTCGCCCTCATTCGCGTCTGCAACAAGCTGATAATACGCCGTAACCATCGTTTCGCTCAAGAGAAGCCCAGCGCAGTTCCGACCTGGAAGACTCCCGCGGAAAGGAGCCACGCCAGCACGTTGAGATAGACCACCGAAAACGCGGCCCATTTCCAGCTCTGCGTCTCGTGGCGGATCACCGCCACTGTGCTGAGGCATTGCATCGCGATCGCGAAGAAGATCATCAGCGACAAACCGACAAGCGGCGTCATCCCGGAGAGCTTGACCATCGACTTGCCGACCTCAGCGGAAGCCGCGTCGTCGTCATCATCACCGCGACCGTACACCTGGCCCATGACCGGAATCAGCACCTCTCGGGCGGCAAAAGAGCCCACGATGCCAATCCCGATGCGCCAATCGAACCCCATCGGGGCGATGATGGGCTCGACCGCTTTGCCGATGGCACCCGCATAGCTCCGCTCGAGCTGCACGCGCTCGTCCAAGTGGTCGATCCGTGAGATGGCGGCGGCGCGTGTTGGGGAATCCGCCGCCGTCGACGCCTCGGCCTGTGCAACCAGCCGCTGACGTTCGGCCGCGTCGAGCCCGCTTTGCGGAAACGTCATCAGGGCCCAGAGCACAACGGTCAGCGCGACGATCACAGTTCCGGTGTGCGTGATAAAGAGCCACGCGCGTTCCGCGACCCGACGCACGACGTTGATTGGGCGAGGCCATCGATACGGCGGCAGCTCGATGAGCAACGGCTGGCCGGGGCCCGTGAATGTTGTCCGGCGCAGGATCACGGCCGCCAGCAACGCGATGGCGATGCCGAAAAAGTACATCCCGGTGATCAGGATTCCGCCGACCGACAGAAAACCGAGCAACGGCGCCGTTCCGGCGAAGACGGCCGCGGTGACCATCGTGTAGACGGGCAGCCGCGCCGAACACGTCATCAAGGGCGCGATCATGATCGTCGTCATGCGCTCGGCGTACGACGGAATCGTGCGCGCGGCCATGACCCCCGGGACGTTGCATGCGAACGAGCTCAGCAGCGGCACAAACGCGCGTCCAGGCAGCCCGGCGGCGCGCATGACGCGGTCGACAACCACGGCCGCGCGGGCCAGGTAGCCGCTGTCCTCGAGCAGCTCCACGCCCAGGAAAAGCACGCAGATCTGCGGCAAGAAGACCGCTGTGCCGACAATGCCGGCGAGGACTCCGTCGATGAGCACCGCACGGAGCATCGATTCGGGCAGCGCACCTTCGAGCAGCCTCCCCAGCGCACCACCCCAACCGTCGATGAGGTCGATCGCAGGCTCGGACCACGCGAAAACCGCCTGGAAAAGCACCCCGAGGGCCAGCACGAAGAGCGGAATGCCGGCGACCGGGTGCAGGGCGATGTCGTCGATTCGCTCGGTCCAGCTCTTGTCGCGGGATGTACCGACGGTCACGCACGCATCGATGAGCGCATCGATCCGGTCGAATCGCGCCTTCAACGCCGCCCGGGCCATCGCGTCACGGTGTTCGGTCTCGATCTCCGCGGCAACCGCGCGCCACAGCAGCTCTGCCTCCGCGACTTCGGGGTGGTCCGCACCGAGCTCGGCGATTCTATCGTCCAGCCACGGCGACCATTCCGTCGTCTTTACCGCGCCGGCACCAGGCGTCGTCGCCGTCGTTTCGATCGCCGACGCGAGCGCTTCGAAGCCCTCGCCCGAGGGCGCTTCGATGGCCACGATCGGACAGCCAAGTGCCGACGAAAGCGCGCGGTGGTCGACTTGGATGCCTTTGTTCGCCGCATCGGCAACAAGGTTGAGGGCGCCGACGACAGGTCGGCCCAGCTCTGCGATTTGCAGCAGGACCAGCAAGTTTCGGGAGAGTTGCGCCGCATCGAGGAGCACAACTACGACGTCGAAAGGCGGTTCTCCGTAGCGGCCGCTCAGCGCGTGGTGGGCAACCGCTTCGTCCGGCGAGCGCGCGTCGATGCTGTAGCAACCCGGCAGGTCGTGAACATGCCACCGCTTCGACGGCCCGGTGTGCCAGCCCATGCGCTTGTCGACGGTCACGCCCGGATAGTTCGCGACCCGTGCCCGCGCACCGGTTAGCCGGTTGAACAGCGTGGTCTTGCCGGTGTTGGGGTTGCCCGCGAGCGCGACACGGATGGCGGTCGTCGCCGCTTCCTGGTTGCCGTCCATCAGCCGGCCAACTCGGCGCTTGTCACCACGAGGACGCCGGCTGCCCAGGCTCGGTCGAGCGCGACAACACCGCCACGGAGCGAAATGAGTACCGGCCCGCCAAGTGGAGCGCGCCGTCGCACCGAAACCGCCGTTCCGGGAACCAGACCCATTTCAGCGAGCCGGTCGTGGGCCGCTCCAGTCCGCACTTCGTGGACCCACAAAGGTACCCCGACCGAGGCAACGGAAAGCGGCAGTGGCGAAGTCGCGGTCATCGTTCAAACCGAGCGGAGGCCGTCCGTGGGCCGATGCAGCGATAGTATCGAAAATGAAAGTCACTTTCAATTGAAACGGTGACGAGCGGAAGCGTGGGGGGGCGCCCTGCGAACGCTGGCTTGCCGGCTGAGCTACTTGGGCGTGGAGGACACTTTGCGACGCCTGCGCACCTTCGGCTTGGCATCCGCGTGGTCAGCTTTCGCAGCGTCGTCGTTCTTGGCGCCGTCTGCTTTCTTTGCGCCGGCTTTCTTCGCGCCGTCTGCTTTCTTCGCGCCGTCAGCTTTCTTCGCGCCGTCTGCTTTCTTGGCGCCGTCTGCTTTCTTCGCGCCGTCAGCTTTCTTGGCGTCGCCATCACCGGCCTTCGCCGGCTTCTTCGCGGCGGCTTTCTTGGCCGCTGCTTTCTTGGCCGGAGCCTTCTTCGCAGGCTTATCGTCCGCAGCGGTGGCCTCGACCGGCGGCTCGGCGGCGTCATCGGACTTGGCGGGCTTGGCAGGCTTGGCAGGCTTGGCAGGCTTGGCAGGCTTGGCAGCTTTCTTGGCGGCGGCCTTCTTGGCGGGCTTGTCGCCGGCAGTCTTCTTGGCGGCGTCGTCGGCTTTGGCCTGTTTGCGGGCCGCGTCGGTTGCCTGCTTGATCAGGAACCGCTCGGGGCTCGGAATCTGCGTGGGCTTGGAGAGCTCCTTGCCCTCAGTCAGCCGGTGCAGCTCATCCTCGATCTTCTCGAGCTGACTCACCGCAACCATGTACGCCTTGTTGTTCTGATCAGCCTTGCGCCGCGAAACACGGAGCTCACGCTCGCGCTGGAACACCTGGTCGTACAACTCCTTGGACTGGTTGCGTAGCTTCTCGAGCTCGCCGCGCTCTTCGGCCGTAAGGCGTTCGGCTTGCATCGCTTCGCGCTCGTTGCGCAGCCGCTCGAACTCGAGCCGTCGCTTCTCCTTGCGCTCTTCGGCTTCGAGGATTCGCAGCTTCTTGCTTTCGTCTCCCGGTTTCTCGTCGCCGACGTCGGCTTTGGGCGGCTCGCGCTTCTTGACGCTGTCCATCTTGACGCCGCGGTCGCTGAGCAACTGCCGCAGGTCCTCGAGCTCGCTTTCGGCTCGACGAGCGCGTTTGTCGGTCTTCTTTTGGTCGGATGTCGCCGCGTCGGCTTCTTTGCCGAGCCGCGCGATCTCCTGCTTCAACTCGCCGATCTTCTTGCGCGCCTCGCTGGCGGACTTCTCGGCGCCGGCGGTCGTATCCCGGACCGTTTCGTATTTGCTGCGCATCTGTTCGGCCCGCTCGGACTGCTTGCGCGCCTCGGAGCGAGCGTCGTCACGATCCGCAGTGGCCTCATTGAGCGCTTCTTGGAGCTTCGCGGCTCGGTTGAAGAAGATGATCGCCGCGACCGCACACAACACGGCGATCGCCAACACCGACATCACGTCCATGACAACTCCTCGGGCGTTTCACGCGCCGATTCTCAACGAGCGAGGGGGTGTAGCAGAAGCGATGTCCGTGCTCAACACAAGCCGGTGATTGCAAGCGGAAATCGGCGCATTGGGTTGTGGCGTCCGGTGCGATCAGGGACACTGCCTCATCCCGATCAAGGAGGCCCCGTGACGGTCACGTTCGACCAATGGGTTGAGCGCTTGCAGAGCAAACTTGCCTCGCGCAGCCAGCGCCTGACTCCGCAACGCCGCACCATCGCGCAAGTGCTGTTCGACCAGGACGGGCACCTGAACGTCGACGAGCTGCACCAGGAAGTGCGCGGCGTCGATCCCGCCGTCGGCTATGCGACCGTGTACCGCACGCTCAAGCTCCTCGAAGACATCGAGATGGTGCACAGCAACAACTTCGTCGATGGCACCGCGCGCTACGAGATATCCCACGGCGACCACGAACACCACGACCACCTGATTTGCACGTCGTGCGGCAAGGTCGTCGAGTTCGAAAACGACGAGATTGAGCGCCTCCAGGAAGTGGTCGCCAAGCAGTACGGTTTCCTGCTCGAGACGCACAAGATGGTGCTTTTCGGCCGCTGCCCTGACTGCCGTCCGAACTGAGTTCCCGGCGACTCATTGATGATTCTGACCTGAAACTTCCCTACGTCGCCGCAGTTAGTTCGGTGCTCGGCGTGAGGGTGTAGCCGAGCGATCGGGGAAGTTTCAGGTCAGGAATCATTGATTTGGGTTTTGTCCTGGCAGACGGCGCCGCGATCAAGCGGAAAGGACCCGACAGAAGAAGGCATCCGTCCGGGCAGACCTCGGTGGGCTTGGCGGCCTCAGGCAGCGATCCGTGGACTCCAGCGACACCGCCGAGACGTACGCGAGGCGCTTTGGGGAAATCTCGCACGCTTGCGGGCGGGATGGGGCGAGCAAGCCCCCAACGAAAACCGCTCCGAGGCTGTGGCGCGTTCCAGGCGCTGCAGTCTCTTAGCCCGGAGCGAACACGAACGGCCACTGGATGACGCAGATGCCGGCTTCCGGCTTCTTGAAGCGGATGCGCTTGATGGTTCGCATCACGCAGTCGGTGACCTTGGCGTTCTTGATGGAATTCGTCACGACCTTCGGGTTGGCGACTTTGCCGTCCTGCTTGATGGTCCACTGCACGGTGACCTTACCCTTGAGGTTGGGCTTGCTCAGCAGCTGCATCTCGTAGCAGGCGCGCAGCGCGGAGGCACGGCGACGCACGTTCTTGGCGATGTTGCCCTTGTCGCAGCCACCCGTCGAGCGACCGCCGGCCAGCCGCAGCTTCGCGACCTTCTTGCGCTTCTTGCGGCCGATGCCGACGTTGGCGTTACGTCCTGTGCCGCCGCCGGTGTCGATCGCGCCCAGACCGTGGATTCGTCCATAGCCGCCTGTGCCGCCGCCACCGCTGCCCGTGCCGCGGAAGCCCATGCCGCCCGAGCCATGACCAATGACAAGCTCGCCACCTTCGCCGGACATCGCGACAGCCATCTTCGACGTCAACGCACCGGTGTCACCGGCCATAATCGTGCCGAGAGCACCGGTGAGCGCCTGCTGGCCACCGAGGACCTTGGCGATACCGAGGTTCTTCACGTCGATCTTGTCGCGCATTTCGGCGTCGAGCTTGGGAACCTTGGACTCCTTGTTGGGGTCGGTGTCCGGGTCGCCGAACTTGCCCTCTTCGTCCGCGGCCTTCTTGCCCGTGGTGTCGTCTTCGTCGCCTTCGAGCTCTTCCTCGTCGGTCATCTCCTGCTCCTCCAGGGTGACTTCGATGAGCTCCTTCTGCTTCTGCTGCAAGTTCTCTTGAACCTGCTTGCGCATGCGGTCCTTGTGGCCGAGCAGCGCGATCGTGAGCAGCAAGAGGAGCGCACCGGCCGAGACGCTGAACGTCAGACCGAGGATGCGGCCTTCCTTGCTGGACGTACCGGCGAGGACGGCTGTTTCTGCGCCCGTGTAGGCGAACGCAAGGTCGACGTCGTTTTCGAAGCTCAGCAGGCCGGTGTCGCCGCGCTTGACCGTGACGCTGTTGACGTCGGCCGCGTTCTTCTCCTCGCCGCCGACGCGGATGGTGCCCGACAGGCCCTTGGGAACGTCGAGCGTGTAGGCGCCGTCGCTGGCGGGAGCGAGCAGGGTGTGCTTGGCGAGGCCCTTGGCGGCCAGCTGGAAGGTGTTGGTGTCGTCTTCGCCGACGGTCACGGGCGCGGGCTCAAACATCACCTTCTCGAAGATGATGGTCCCGTCCCAGGTCATGATGACCTTCAGGAAGCGGCTGCTCTTTTCGTATTCGGGGTGGGCGGCGACGGCGATGAGTCCGCCGAAGAACGACGCCACCGAAGCGACGACCACGAGCGCGAGGCCCCAATCAAGCGTCACGAGCGTCTGGTAGATGAGCCCGCCGGTCGCGTCGTCGCACAGATCGAGGCCGGCTGCGCTGCACGGCACGAGATTCCAGACGTCCGAGTACGTCCACATCATCAGCGCGATCTGCAGCATCGACACGAGCGAGACGACCCAACCGAGAACTTGCTTGCGCTTTTTCAGGACAACAAAGCCCAGCGCGATGACCGCGATCGCGAGCAGGATCGATACCTGCCCGGTCATGATCTCGTACGAGGCGAACGACACCTCCTCTTCATCAACCGTAATGAAGGGGAGAATGATCGGCCCCAGCAGGGCGATCAGGCCGCTCACCAGAGCGATAATGGAGCCACCGGTCATGCTACGTTCGCCGTGATTCGAAGCGGACAGTCGACCCGGGCCAGCGTTCACCAATCGGCGAGCTGTTTTTCCCTGGTCGATCTCCGTCAGGCTGGGCTGACAGATTGGCGATTGGGCCGGTAGTTAGCGTCCACCGTCCAGACCGCCGCCCATAAGAGCGGACGGACTGTATGCGCCCAAAAGCGTTTCCGTCAAGCGCGTCCAAGGGTTCCAGGTAACCGTACTGGCCCCCACTGCTCCCATCGACGCGCGGCCTGCACAAACGATCTAATTCGCTACCCAAAAGCAGCTTTGAATGCGTTTTCCAGATCCGCGCTCTGGTCGTCGACGTTCTCGATGCCGACGCTCAAACGCACGAGGCAGTCGTCGATCCCAAGCTCAGCGCGACGCTCAGGCGGCACCGATGCGTGGGTCATGATGGCCGGGTGCTCGATCAAGCTTTCGACCCCGCCAAGGCTCTCCGCGAGGGTGAAGACACGGCAAGCCGACAGGAAATCGCGCGACGTCTGCAGGTTTCCGTCGAGGATCGCGGTGACCATTCCGCCGAAATCACGCATCTGGCGCTTGGCAAGCTCGTGCTGGGGGAAGCTCGGCAGCCCGGGGTAGAGCACGGTCTTGACCCGCGGGTGTTCATGTAGCCACGCCGCGATCTTGCGGGCGTTTTCGCAGTGGCGGTCCATGCGCACACCGAGCGTCTTGAGTCCGCGCAGAGTCAGCCACGAGTCAAACGGGCTGGGCGTGCCACCGCTGGCGTTTTGGTTGAACGCGATCGCGGCTGCCAGCTCATCGCTGCTGGTCACGACAGCGCCACCGACCGCGTCGCTGTGTCCACCGATGTACTTCGTGGTCGAGTGAACGACGATATCGGCGCCGAGATCGAGCGGGTTTTGCAGGTACGGGGTCGCGAACGTGTTGTCGACGGCCACGGTGATTCCGCGCGCTTTGGCCATCGCCGCGAGCTTCTCGATGTCGACCAGCTTCATCATCGGGTTGGTCGGCGTCTCGATCCAAAGCAGCTTCACCCCGTCGTGAGCGGCTTGCTCAAAAGCCTGTGGATCGCGCAGATCGGCGTAATCGAAGGCCAGGCCATGTCGCTTCCACACCTTGTCGAAGAGCCGGAACGTGCCGCCGTACATGTCGTCCATGGCGAGCACGGTGTCGCCCGCAGACAACGTAGCGATGACGGCGTTGGTCGCAGCAAGGCCGGACGCGAACGCGAGCCCGTGTTTGCCGTGCTCAAGCGCCGCGATGCAGTTCTGCAAGGCGTCGCGCGTCGGGTTGGAGGTCCGTGTGTACTCGTGTCCGAGATGTTCGCCCGGGCTTGGCTGTGCGTAGGTGGACGTCTGGTAGATCGGCACGACAACTGCGCCGTACTGCGGCTCGGGGTCCTGGCCAGCGTGGATCGCGCGGGTATCAAACCCGGCGCCCGACCAGTCATGCTTGTTCATGCTGTCTCCTAAAAACGCGCGCGCCGGGTTGTTCCGGCAAATCAGGCGCGGCTGAGGTACTCGATCAGGTCGATCTTGGTGATGATGCCGTGGATCGCGCCGTCATCGACCACCACAGCGACGTTGTCCGCCGCCAGGATGTTGCGCAGCTGCTCGATGTCTGCCGACGGATCGATCACGCCCTGCAGCTCGGTCACCAGCGGTCGGATCGGATCGTTGCGGCCGATGCGCGCGTCGACGAGCGCGTTGAGCAGATCGACCTCGTGAATCATGCCCAGCGTTTTTCCATCGGCGTTGACCACCGGCATCTGGCTGATGCCCTCACCCTTGAGCTTGCCGATCACGTCGCCAACCGTCGTCATTTCGGTCGTGGTGTGCAGCGCGAGGCTCTTGCCGGTGAGCAGGTCGCCGACGGTGCCGGCGCGCTCTTCGGACTCGAAAAAGCCCCACTCCTTCATCCACTGGTCGTCCCAGTACTTGCTCAGGTAGATCGCGCCAGAATCGGGGAGCAGCACGACGATCGTCTTGCCCGGGCCCATCTTGCGCGCCACTTCCGCCGCCACGTGAGCCGCCGCGCCGGAAGAGCCGCCCGCAAAGATGCCCTCCTCGCGAGCCAGCCGACGCGCCGCACGGAAACACTGGCCGTCGTCCACGCGAATGACGTCGTCGATGTGTTCGAACTCGAGCGCGCCGCAGACCATGTCCTCGCCGATGCCCTCGACCTTGTAGGTATGGGGCTCGCTGGGGACGCCTGTGTGGAATTGGTCGTGGTAGATGCTGCCCTTCGGATCCACGCCGATGGTGCGAATCGCCGGGTTCTGCTCCTTGAGGTACTTGGCGGTGCCGCTCATCGTGCCGCCGGTGCCCAGCCCCGCCACGAATGCGTCGATCTTGCCCTCGGTCTGGCGCCAGATCTCGGGACCCGTGCTCAGGTAGTGAGCCTCGATGTTCAGCTTGTTGTGGTACTGGTTGAGCATGAACGAGCCGGGCGTCTCGCGCGCCAGTCGCTTGGCCGTTTCGTAATAGCTATCGGGGTGTTCGGCGGGCACAGCGGTCGGGGTGACGACGACTTCCGCACCGTACGCGCGCAGGCGGCGGACTTTCTCGTCGCTCATCTTGTCGGGCATCGTGAAGATGCACTTGTAGCCCTTCACCGCCGCGGCCATCGCGACGCCGACACCGGTGTTGCCGGACGTGTTTTCGACGATCACGGACCCGGGACGAAGCAGCCCGTCGCGCTCCGCCGCCTCGATGATGTGCACCGCCATGCGGTCTTTTACAGAGCCGCCGGGATTGCAGTACTCGATCTTGGCGAGCACCCGGGCGTCGTGCCGTCCCACGATGCGATTGAGCTGCACGAGGGGTGTGTTGCCAATAGCTTCGATGACGTTGTTGAAGACACCGCTCATATCGCCTCCTGCGCCGTGCGGGGTTGATGCAACGGCGGACCGAGGCAGCGATGTATAGAATCGCGTCCCGACTAGCAACTAATCGTCGTCTTCGTCGTCGAGTTCGTCGTCGCCCTTGCGCTTCTTCGGCTTGCCGCTCTTGGCCTCGGCGGCGTCGTTACCGCCCTTCTTGGCCGTCTTCTTCTTCTTCATTTTGCGCGGGCCATCTTCGTCGTTTTCGTCTTCGTCTTCGTCTTCGTCTTCGTCGTCTTCATCTTCGTCTTCGTCCTCGTCCTCGTCCTCGTCCTCGTCGTCGTCGTCGGCGTTTTCGTCGTCATCATCGTCGCCGGGACGTTTGGCCTTGGCACCCTTGCCTGCCTTGCGTGGCGCGATCTTGCCGGTCGCCGCGCCGGGTCGCGGCACGGGCTTGGCGGTGATCTTCGCCTTGTCGACAGGCGCCTTGCGGGCGGTCGGTTTTTCTTCGGCTTTCTTGTCCGGCTTGGCCTCTGCGGCCTTCTTCGGCGCGGGTTTTTTCGCCGCAGCCATCTTCTCGGGTTTGCCCTCAGCCTTGGCCTTGCGTGCCTCGGTGCGCGCCTTGCGACGGGTACCGACGGTCACCTGGGGCAACGCAGGCTTGCAGTTGGGACGACGGGCCGAGCCCGTGCAGGTCATGCCGATGTACCCGTTGCGCTCGAAAGGCTTGAGCTTGTTGCCGGCGAATTTCATCACGTCCGACCACTTGAGCCGGCCGTCGCCCGCGTCCTCCTTTGCGCCCTTTTCGGCGCCTTTTTTCGGTCCCTTCGGCTGCGGGAGCGCGAACGCAAAGTGCACCCACAGGCTCGCCGCCCGCATCCCGGCCTTACCCGGCGGGATCAAGACATGGCTTCGCTCCTCGACCACCAGCTCGACGTCCTTGCCGAACATATCGACGCCTTCGAGGCTGATCGCGGTGGCCTTGTCGCTGCCTTTGCGCCCGCTCAGCACCTTGATCTTCTTCTTCTTGTCGATCTTCACCTTCAGGGTCAGCACGCCCATACGGAGATCGGCGAGCTTCAAGCCACCTTGCAGATCCAACTCGGGCTGACGGATCACCGCGTCGACCAATTCCAGGTCGATCGTGCCCTTGAAGTCCTCGAATTTGCCGCCCCAATGGACGTCCATCTCGCCGTTCAGTGCGCCGTCCAGCTCACCGCGCATCTTCGGCGCGGATTCGACGATGCGGCGGCCCACACCGAGCTCGCCGAGCGGCAAACTCTCGATCTTGTCGACGCGGACATCGAACGCCTTGCTGCCTCGCTTGGCCTTGACGAGACCACCGTCGACCACGCCGTCGCCGACCTTCATGTCGAATTCGACGTCGTACTCGCCGCCGAAGAGCGCGCTGAACACACCGATGGACGCGTTGAGCTCGTCCACGTTGACGATCATCGGCTCGCCGGGAGGCGGCGGTGCCTTGCCACGCTTGGCCGGTTTGGGTTTGGGTGGCGGGACAATCACGCGCACATTCTTCAAACGCACGCCACCGATGCCGCGCAGCTCCATCTCGCCGATCGACAGCGGCACACCGACTTTTCGGGCCTGCCCTTCCACGAACGTCTTGAGCTGACGATTGGGGAACGTCCACACCAGCGACATGATCAGCGCGGCCATGAAGAACAACGTGTACGCCGAATAGATCCCGAAGGTCTGCAGCTTGGAGCCGCCGCTTCCTCCGGTCGTCATCGTCATCGTCTCGCTCATGATTAGCCTTCAGACCCGTACTTGAACTGGCCGACGCGCATCTTGCTGCGGAAGTGTTGGTGATTGGGCGACTCGCGGGAGATGTCGAGCGACGTGGCGAAGAGCGCCTCGGGATGCTGCTCGACCTTGGCCATGAACTGGTACAGCGCCGTGTCCGGAATACGGTCGAAAACGACCTCGATCGTCGCGAGGAAGACCTGCTTTTCGGCCTTCGCGCCCTTCTTCTTGCGTTTGCGCTTGTTGCCGCGCTTGCGCTTCTTCGTCAGGTCGGCGAGCACTTCGGTCGCGTTGGAGAACTTCACGAAATCGGACAGCCGCGCCGTGGACGTGCCGCCCTCGGTGAACTGGCGCTCGAACTGGATGTCCTTGGCGATGCCGAGCAGCGTTGATTGCAGCGAGCTGTTGGTGGCGCGCTTGAGCTGTTCATCGATCGCTTTTTCTTCGCGGCGATTGTCCAGGTACCTGGGCGCAAGGTCCAGCACGTCGTTGAGCGAGTCCGAGTTGGCGGCCACCTGGTCTTCGAGCGCGTTGACCTTGCGATTGACAAGCAGCCCCGCCAGCAGAATCAGGGCGCCGAAAATCAACACGCCACCGCCAACCACGAGCTTGCGCTCACGGTCGGACATCCGCAGGAACCATCGGCCCAGGGCGGTGTCTTTCATCGCTTACCTCCCTTGCCCTTCTTGCCCTTCTTGCC
>Ga0114932_10000751_pt1 | contig 38048 bp, 28 predicted proteins | sample 2SBtaG_2_FD_87286 | JGI IMG/M metagenome (GOLD analysis project Ga0114932, IMG submission 87286) | Deep subsurface microbial communities from Kolumbo volcano to uncover new lineages of life (NeLLi) - 2SBTROV12_ACTIVE470 metaG | ecosystem: Environmental > Aquatic > Marine > Volcanic ...
ACCTCGACGGCGACGGGTGGGTGGACCTGGCGGTGGGCGCGTACGGCGCGGCGGGATGGGACGGCGAGGTGATGCTCTTCTCCGGTGGCCCAGCCGGGCCTTGACCGGGGGCCTGCTCCACCACGTCCGTGCCGATCCATTGACGGTTGGCCGGTGAGCCGGTGTGCGCGGCGACGATGTGGGGCTAGACTGCATCCGTGGTGGTCTTCCTCCTGGCTTGTGTGGCGAACCCGTCGGGGTCGGGCGGCGACAGCGCTCCCTCGGTGCTCGTGACGAGCGACACCGACGCGGGATCCGGGCCCGAGGACAGCGCCACACCGCACGACAGCGCGGACACCGGGGTGGTGCCACCTCCCAACGTGCTCTTCGTGCTGCTCGACGACGTGGGCGTCGACAAGATCGGGGCCTACGGTGTGCACGACCAGCCACCGCCCACCCCGACGATCGACGCGCTCGCGGCGGAGGGCGTGTTGTTCGAGAACGCCTGGACCTACCCCAGCTGCACGCCCACCCGAGCGGCGCTGCTCACCGGGCGCCACGCCACGCGCACGGGGTTGGGTGACGTGCTGAACCCGCCGGACGACGTGCACTGGCTGTTCGAGCCCGAGATCACCCTGCCCGAGATGTTGCGGGAGTCCCCTCACGGGTACAGCAGCGGGCTGGTCGGCAAGTGGCACCTGGTCGGCTGGGACCACCCGGCTCCGGCGGACCACGCCTCACGGCAGGGCTTCGATGCCGTACGCGGAACCCTCGGCAACCTGGGCCAGTCCCTGAACGAGCCCGAGGCGCTCCTCGGCTACGACTACTGGGAGAAGAACACCGACGGGGTGCTGTCGTTCAGCGAGCGCTACGTCACCTCGGAGCAGGCCGACGACGTGCTCGCGCTGTGCGAAGAGCTCCCGGAACCCTGGTTCCTGCTCGCAGCGTTCTCGGCGCCCCACGAACCCTTCCACGCGCCACCCGACGAGCTCACCACCCAGGAGGTGGGCAAGGGCGACGGCAACGCCGCGCTCTACGACGCGATGCTGGAGGCGGTCGACACCGAGCTCGGACGGGTGCTGGACGGTCTCGATCCCGAGCGCAGAGCGCGCACCTGGGTGGTGGTCATGGGCGACAACGGCACCCCGGGGGCTGCGGTGACCGCGCCGGCGTACGCGGACCGCGCCAAGGAGTCGCTCAACGACGGCGGGGTGAACGTGCCGCTGATCGTGGCGGGACCGGGGGTCGCCGACCCTGGTCGCCGGAGCGAAGCGCTCGTGCACGTGGTGGACATCTTCGCCACCGTGGCCGAGCTTGCGGAGGTGGACGCGTCCGCCCTGTTGCGGACGGCGGGCGACCACGCCGGCGAGGCGGTGACCCTGGATGGGCGTTCCTGGCTCCCGGTCGTCACCGAGGCCGCCGCGGGGGAGCGGGACTACCTCCATGTCGAGCGCTTCGAGCCCAACGGTCCGGAGCCCGTCAGCCGCGGCTACACGGTGCGCAACGCGGGCTGGAAGCTCATCGATCCCGAGAGCGGGGCCGTGGAGCTCTACCGCTACGACACGGAGGGGTACGCGGAGGGCGAGAACGTCGCGTCGTCCGTCGACACGGACCCGGCCGCGGCCGCTGCCTACGACGAGCTGCGCGCGGAGCTCGAGCGGTGGCGGGCCGAGGTCACCTACGGGCCGTAACGCTCCGACCTACAGGACCAGCACACCGGCCAGCGCCCCGAGGCTGTAGCTGCGGGTCTCGCCCAGGGTCCACTGCTCGTTCACGTCGTAGGTGATCATGCAGGCCTCGTCTTCGGTCCAGCCGGAGCCGCTCGCGCTCCACACCACCTCGCCGTCGGCAGCGACCTCCTGGAGGATGCCCGACGGGGAGCCGTAGTTCACGAGGTAGTGACCGTTGGGCAAGGGCTGCACCCCGCCCGCGGCGCCCGCATACAGGCAGGCCTCGTCACCGTGGGTCCAGCTGGCCGTCAGGGCCTTCGACTGCCGATCGATCTCGTAGCGTGCGGCCCAGGAGCCGCGGCCCTCGGCGGTGTTGAACACCAGGAGCGCGTTGCCGCCGTCGACGTACTGCACGTCGTGGGCGCCGTTGAAGGCGGTGTCGAGGCTGTCGGGGAGCTCGTGGGTCCAGGTCGAGAAGTCGTGGAGCAGCTCGCCGGTGGTGGCGTCGATCTCGACGACCTGGTTCGTGGCGTGCAGCGAGGCGATGCAGCGGCCGGCGTCGAGGTCGCAGTCCACCGAGTTGGTGTGGTGGGCGTCGCACGCGGCGCCGTAGTAGCCGATGCTCCCCCCGCAGTGGCCTTCGTAGAAGTCCACCGCGTCGGTGTGGAAGAGCTCGCCCCGGTCGGAGTCGACGAGCGCGTCGAAGACGACGGTCCCCTCCACCCCGGACACGCTGGTGGGCGCCGCCTGCAGCCAGACGACGCTGTCGCTCGGCTGGAGGTCGAAGAAGTGGTGGCCGCCGGGGGTCGCCAGCGAGCGGGTCATCGCACCTCCCCAGTCCACGTAGACGACCTGATTAGCGTCCATGGACTCGAGCTCGTCGCCCGTGCGGTCCAGGGCGAAGTCGCTCAGCACGATCCCTTCGCCGCTCTCCATCAGCCGCGCGGCCATCGTGGTGCGGCCCTCGTTCCCGATCCGGTACCAGACGATCTCGCCGGCCGGGTTGAGCAGGGCGGTGCGCGGGCTGCCGGCGTCCCAGGTGGTCAACAAGGCGCGCTCGTTGACGGTCGCCTGCTCGTTGCCGCTCCCCGGATCGAGATCGAGGCCGTCCGGCAGGGCGCCGGTTGCCACAGTCACCGGCTCCGAGCGCTCCAACATGCCGTCCCGCTCGGTCACGGCCGTGATGGTGAGCTCGGTGAGCTCGGGCGCGAGGATCCATGCCTGGAGCTCCAGACCCGCGGGCCACAGCTCGTGGGTGACGCCGTCCTGGGTGACCTCCAGCCAGCTCGTCTCCGGTGCCGTGGAGGTCCAGGTGACGTTCACCGAGGTCTGCACCGACCTCACCTCGGCGAGCACGATCTCGGTGACGTCCGCCGTCACAGGGGCCTCGTCGTCGCTTTCGTCGGTCGTGGGCTCGCGGCCCGCGTCGTCGGTCGTGTCCTCGGTGAGCTCGTCGAGATCGGACGTGGACGACCCATCGACCGGTGTGTCGGTGGACAGGCAGGCGAGGAGGGAGAGGATCATCTTGACCTCCGATGGGGACGTGGACGCGTCCCGGCGCGCTCCTGCAAGATCGCGCGCCGCACCCCTGAGATCAACAAGAATTTAGAGTATCACGAGTTTTTTGACATCTCCTCGGAGGCGGACCTAATGCAGCACCAGGCTGGTCAGACCCACTGCGGCCAGGTCCACCGACGCGCTCCGGATCCTCGTCTCGACCACGGCCACCCGGCGGCCCAGCTTCAGCACCGACGAGCGCCCGATCAGGGCCTCGCCGCTCACCGAGGCGAGCAGGTTGAGCTTGTACTCCTGGGTCAGCGGGAGCTTCTTCGAGGGGCCGCAGGCGCTCAGCGCCGCGTAGTAGCTGGCGGTGTCGAGCAGCGCCGCGTACACGCCGCCGTGCAGCCGGCCCATGGCCTGGTCCAGGTCGGCGAACCAGGGGATCTCGACCTCGACCTCCCCGGGCTCGAGCAGGCGCAGCTCGGCCCTCAGCAGGCGGTGGAAGGGGCACGCCTGGAAGGTGCCCTGCAGGAAGCCCTCGTTCACGCCGGCAGCTCCAGGTGCACGATGCGCATCGCCTGGCGCACCGCGGTGAAGGGCCTCGTCACCCGCAGCCAGCGCCAGCGACCCGGCAGCACCTCGGCGTGGTGACCGACCGAGAGGAGGCGGGCGCCGGGCACGATGGCCAGCAGGTCCTCGGCGGCGTCGAGGCCCCAGCGGAAGGTGGCACCCGTGTCGGCGATGGTCCTGCTCCGCTGCCCGAAGCGGCTGCGCAGGAGGAAGGTCGCGATGCCCTCCAGCACCACCTCCGCGCCCGGGCGACGCCGGGCCAGCTCGCGCAGCAGCGCCTCCACGTCCTCCGGCGCCAGGTACATCAGGAGGCCTTCGGCGGTGAACAGGGTGGGGCCGTGCTCGACGTGGTCCCACCAGTCGGCGTCGAGCACGGACGCAGCGACCGTGATGCGCCCGGGCTCGTCGGGCAGCAGGCGCCCGCGGAGCTCGGCCACGGCCGGGAGGTCCACGTGCACCCACCGCCCTGCGCCGAGGCGCCACGCTCGGGTGCACAGCCCCGCGCCCAGCGCGACGACCTGTCCGTCGGGGTGCCGCGCCAGGAAGTCCCGCACCACCGCGTCCAGGAGCACGGTCCGCCCGACCACGGCCTCGACCTGGGTCCACGAGCGACCGTAGCGGTCCACGTCGAGCCCGAGGGTGTCGGCCATCTCGGCTCCGCGTGGATCCGCGAACACGCCGTCCTCCCGTCGGGTCTCCAGCACCCGGGCGGCGAGCGGGATGCAGAGGGTCTCGGACACACCCGTCAGCGTCATGGCAGGGCCTCCACCCAAGGCGCCACGAGGGCGCGCATCACGGCGCGGGAGCTGGCGACCGCCGCGGGATCGTCGTGCAGCGCGGTGTGCACGGCCAGGCCGTCCATCCACGCCATGATCGTGCAGACGATCGGTCGGGCCGGCAGGCTGCTCGAGAGGCCCATGCCCTCCACGAACACCTCGGCCGCGGCCTCCTCGAGCCGGAGGCCCGTGGCTGCCACGTGCGCCCGCAGCTCCGGATCCGTGCGCGCGACGAGCACGAGCTCCAGCCAGGCCGCGTGCTCCGGGCTGGTGTAGAGCTCCAGGAGCGCGTCGAGCACCGCATCGAGCCGCTTGGCGCCTGCGGGAGCCGCCCGCAGCAGGCCCGCGAACTCGCCGAGGCGACGGGCGAAGAGGTGTTCGACCGCGTCGGCGAAGAGCTCGGCCTTCGTCGGATAGTGGTGCAGCTGGGCCCCCCGCGACACCCCCGCGCTCCGGCAGATCTCGGCGCTGCTGGTGCCTCGGTACCCGTGCTGCACGAGGCAGCTCACCGTGGCTTCGAGCAGCCGGGTGCGGGTCGCCGCGCTGCGCTGGGCTTGGGTCGTCATGTTACATACCGTCCAGACTGAATGTAATTATGACAGCTTCTCCACCAGGTCAAGCCGCTCCGGCGCGTAGGCTCCCGACATGCTGATCGTCCTGCTCGCCTGCACGGCGCCCACCCCGGCCGACACGGCCACGGCGGTGGACACGGCGCGAGGCGACGGCGAGCCGATGGACACGTCGGTGCGCGACACGGCGGGGGTCGGCGCGGGCCGTGCGCCCCTGCCCCTGGAGGTGGTCTCGCTCGGGGTCGGCGGCGTCTCGCTCCGCCACGGCGACACCCTCGTGTTGACGGCGCCGATGTACACCAACCCCGGCCTGGTCGAGGTGACGCTGGGCGACGTCGTGTCGGATCCGGACGTGGTCGACCACTACCTCGCCGCCGAGGAGGTCGCGGGCGCCGGCGCCATCCTGGTCGGCCACGCCCACTATGACCACCTGCTCGACGTGCCGAGGGTGCGAGAGCTCGCCGGCGAGCAGGCCCGGGTCTACGCGAACCTCTCCGCGGCCAACCTGCTGCCCGAGCTCGACGTGGTGGTGGTGAACGACGCCACGGACCCGCTCGTCGACCGCCGCATGTGCGCCGAAGCCGATCCGTGCACGGGGCTGCCGGCCGGTCTGGCGGGGACCTGGATCGAAGGCGAGGGCTTCCGCTTGCGCGCGCTGTGCTCCACGCACCCCGCCCAGTTCCTCGGCATCGTCCACTTCGGCGAAGGCTGCGTGGAGGCGCCCCAGGAGAGCCCGCCCACAGCTGCCGGGGACTGGCTGGAGGGCGCCACGGTCGCCTGGCTCATCGACTTCCTCGACGACGAGGGCGAGGTCGCCCACCGCGTCTACTACCAGGACGCACCGACCAACGCCCCGGAGGGCCTGGTGCATCCGGACGTGCTCGCCGACCGCAGCGTCGACCTGGCGCTGCTGAACGTGGGATCCTTCGATGCCGTGCGCGATCATCCCACCCAGGCCCTCGCCAACCTCGCCCCCGCCTATGCGCTGGGCCTGCACTGGGAGAACTTCTTCCAGACCCAGGACGCCGGCATCGAGCCCATCCCCTTCCACGCGGATCCCGCCGAGTTCGACGCTGCCGCCGAGGCCGCGCTGGGCGAGGACCGGTACTGGCGCCCGGAGCCGGGGGATCGGTACGAGTTCGAGCCGTGATGTGGTGGCTGGCGTGCGCCGCGCCCAAGGCTCCGGTCGACACGGCCATGGCCTCCTCGGGCGACACGGCTCGGATCGTGGACACGGCCACGAGGCCAGGCGACACGGCTAGCGGAACCGCCGGTGACACGGGGTCGAGCTTCGAGCTCACCGCGGCCGTGGAGGCCGCCGGCTACGCCGTCGCGCTGCGCACGAACCTGCCGGCCGACCTCGCGAGCTGCGAGCTCCTGGGAGCCGACTGCGCCGACGTGGACCTGGACGGTCTGGTGGACGCCTGGGAGGACCTGGTGCTCGACCGCCTTCGACCCTCCCTGCGCTTCGACGAGGCCGAGCCGCTGATGACCGACGCCGGCGCGGTGCTCTTCGCGGTCGGTCGGGTGGCGCCGGCGGAGGACGGGCACGTCCGCGTCTACGTGATGAACGGCTTCAGCAGCGACTACGGGCGCTGTGGCATCAGCGCGCACGACGGCGACTCCGAACGGGTGGTGCTCGACCTGTCCGTGTCCGGCGGGGACGCGGAGGTCGTCGGCACCTACACCGCGGCCCACGAGGGGGAGCTCACCGACCACGGGGCCGTGTTCACCGACGTGCAGCTGCTCGACGCCGAGTTCGTGGACGACGCGTGGACGGGCGAGCCGCGCTGGCGCGTGTACAGCTCGGACGGCAAGCACGCGAGCTACCACACGGTCCAGGCCTGCGAGGACGCCGAGTGGGTCGTCTGCCTCGAGGAGGACTGCGCGCCCGACGGCGTGGACGACGAGACCGCGTGGGACCGCCTGCCGCCCGTGATCAACGCTGGGGAGGAGCACGCCCCTCGCGTGACCGACCTCGCGGCCATCGGCTTCCCGGACGAGGACGCGTGGGCCGACCAGGAGTTCTGCGGCGGGCTCGGGCGCGGGAGCGGCTGCAGCTCGTCGATCCGCGAGAAGCTGCTGGAAGACCCCTTCAGCACCCGGTAGGAGCGCGTGGTGGTACGGCCGCTCCATGCTCCTGCCCGGAGGGCGTGACGTACCCTCCCCCGCAACCCTAGGCACCTCGGCGACGTGGAGCTCGATCCGACACGGCTCGCCGGCGTGCTCGTCGGGCTTGTGGTCGTCCTGGGGCTCGGGTGGTGGTGGCTCGGCTGAGGGAGGCGCCAGGCCCTCCGCCGCGCGTGCGTAGGCACTCCCGCTCGGCCGCCCAGCCCCGAGTCGCAGCCTGGTCGCGCCGTTTCGCGTGCTCGACTACGCTCGGACTCGGCCCATGTCCCTCCCCCTCCCCTTCCCCCTGCTCTTCGCCTTGCTGCTCGGCTGCGGGGGCACCGTCGCGACCACGGAGCCGCCCACCGAGGAAGCGATCGAGGACCCAGGGGACACCGGCGAGGCTCCGAGCGGCGAGGCGGAGCCGGCCCCCGACGCGCCCTGGAACCGCGACGAGGTGGAGGCCCCGGGCTCCATCACCTTCACCGAGCTCGCCTACCACCCCGCCGCCGGGGACAGCGAGTGGCTGGAGCTCCACAACCCCATGGCCCTGGACATGGACCTGTCGGGCTGGTCGCTCTCCGGCGGCGTGAGCTTCGCCTTCGCCGAGGGCACCGTGCTGGCGGCGGGCGGCTACCTGGTGGTGGCCGCCGACCCGGACGCGCTCGACACCGACGCCCTCGGCCCCTGGCAGGGCGAGCTCGACAACGGAGGCGAGCGGCTGGAGCTCGTCAGCTACTCCGGTCGCCGCATCGACACCGTGCGCTACGGCGACGACACGCCCTGGCCCGTGCATCCGGACGGCTCGGGGGTCACCCTCGCCAAGATCGCGCCCACCTCGGCCAGCGACCGCGCCGAGCACTGGGCCGGCAGCCGCGCGCTCGGGGGCACGCCCGGCGAGGCCAACGGGCTGGACCCGCTGGAGCCACCGACGGTGGCGGTGCTGGTCGCGGAAGACGCCACCTGGACCTACGACGCCTCGGGTGCGCCGGAGGACGGTTGGCAGGACCCCGGCTTCGACGACGCCGGCTGGGAGAGCGGCCAGGCGCCCTTCTTCGCCGGCGCGGTGGACGAGCTGGTGGAGGCCACCGCCTGGGCCACCGCCGACAACTACTTCGCGCTCTACGTGGGCGAGGCCGACGGCGGCGCCCTCCAGCTGGTGGGCGAGGACACCGACGGCAGCTGGACCACGGTGGAGGAGATCGCCCTGGAGGTGGGGCCCGCCGACCACCTCTACGTCGCAGCATGGGAGCTCACGGGCGACTCCAGCTCGCCGCAGATGGTCATCGCGGAGCTGGAGCTGCCCGACGAGCTGGTGGGCACCGACGCCTCGAGCTGGGAGTGGGTGCTGGGCCCGAGCGGGGCCAACCCGCAGGCGCTGCCGGGCAACGCGCCGCCGAGCGAGGAGGAGGTGGCGAGCGTCGTCGACGCCGCGAACGCCGACGGCAGCTGGGAGCCACCCGCGGTGGAGGCCAGCCGCGGCACCAGCCCGTGGGGCAGCTCGGTCGGCGACGCCTTCACCGACGCGGCGCTCTACGTCTGGGCCGACACCTTCGACGCCAGCTCGGTGACCAACAGCCAGGACACCTACGCGCTCTTCCGGAGCGTCGATCCGGTGGCCGGGCCGAGCGGCAACGCTGAGCTGGAGGACCTCCCCACCCAGCTGGTGCTGCGCACCCCCTTCTCCTTCGAGGGCAGCCCGTCGGCCGCCACGCTGACCCTGGACTGCACCGTGGACGATGGCGCCGCCATCTACCTGAACGGCGAGGAGGTGCTGCGGGTGAACCTGCCGGTCGGGGACCTGGAGCCGGACACCCTCGCGGAGGAGGCGGTGGACGAGCTGCTCGTCTACGAGACGATCCCCACCGACGCCCTGCTCCACGGCGACAACGTGCTCGCCGTGGCCCTGCACCAGGCCGAGGCCGAGGACACCGACCTGGCCTTCGCCTGCGAGCTCACCGCCGTGACCAGGAACGAGGTGGCGGAGACCGTGCTGCTGGCCGAGGTTGCGGCGGGCGGAGCCTGGGTGGAGCTGGTCGACGTGAGCGGCGCGAGCCAGGTGCTCGACGGACTCGTGCTCGCCAGCTCCGCGGGCCACGAGCTGGCTCTCGAGGGGGAGCTGGAGCCGGGCGAGCGGGCGGTCGTGGAGGGCTGGACCCTGGATGCCGGGGAGCGCCTGTTCCTCTCGGACGGCGAGGTGCTGCTGGACGCCGTGCGGGTGGACGACCGCGCCCGTGCGCGGCTGCACGAAGCCGGCGACTGGGGCTTCCCGGCCGAAGAGACCCCCGGCGACGAGAACGTCTTCGCGCTCCACGACGAGGTGGTGATCCACGAGATCCAGTACCACCAGGCACCCGTCTCCCGGGAAGGCGAGGCCTACGCGGAGCGGGACGAGGAGTGGATCGAGCTCTTCAACCGGGGCGACGAGGAGGTGGACCTGAGCGGCTGGCAGCTCGTGGACGCGGTGGCCTTCGAGCTGCCGGAGGGCACGGTGCTGGAGGCCGGGGGACACCTGGTGGTGGCCCGGGATCCCGCGGCACTGGAGGTCGAGGCGGTCGGCGGCTGGGAGGGCAGCCTGGGCAACGGAGGCGACCGGATCGTGCTGATCGACGCGGCGGGCAACGTGGCCGACGAGGTGCGCTACAGCGACGGCGGGCGCTGGCCGGCGGCCGCGGACGGTGGCGGCTCGACGCTGGAGCTCCGGGACCCCTGGGCCGACAACGCAGTGCCCGAGGCCTGGGCCGCGAGCGACGAGAGCGGACACACCGCGTGGGGGTGGACCACCCTCCGCGGCGTCGCCACCCCGAGCGCCGTCGGACCCGACGGGCAGTGGGAGGAGCTGGTGCTGGGCCTGCTGGACGCCGGCGAGGTGCTGATCGACGACCTCAGCCTGGTGCGGGACCCCGACGGGTCCCGGGTGGAGCTGGTGCAGGACGGCACCTTCGACGACGCCGCGGCCTCCTGGCGCCTGCTCGGCACCCACCGCCACAGCGAGGTGGTGGAGGACCCGGACGACCCCGGCAACCCGGTGCTCCGCCTGGTGGCGACCGGACCCACCGGGCACATGCACAACCACGCCGAGACCACCCTGCTCGAGGACCTCGGCGCCCACGACTACGAGCTGAGCTTCCGCGCGCGCTGGGTCTCCGGCAGCAACCAGCTGCACAGCCGCCTCTACTTCAACCGCCTGGCGAACACGACCCTGGTGGCGCAGCCCGAAATGTCGGGCACGCCCGGGGAGGCGAACTCGGTGGCGGAGGACAACGTCGGGCCGACCTTCCAGGACTTCCAGCAGGACGTGGTGGTGCCGACGCCGGGCCAGCCGGTGGTGGTGAGCGTGTCGGTGGACGACCCGGACGGGGTGGAGGCCGTGACGGTGTGGGCCTCGGTCGACGGCGGGGCCTTCGAGGGGACGGCGATGGCCGAGGAGCGGCCCGGCAGCTGGTGGGCCGAGCTGGACGGCGAGGAGGAGGGGGCGCTCGTGCAGCTCTACGTGGAGGCCGAGGACGGGACCGGCGAGACCGCCACCTTCCCGGCCGGCGGCGTGCACTCCCGCGCGCTGTACCGGGTGGCCTCGGGCACCGACGCCACCGAGGGGCTGCGCACCTTCCGCCTGTTGATGACCGAGGAGGACGCGGCCTGGCTGCACGAGGACGTGCACCTGATGAGCAACGACCGGGTCGGGGCGACGGTCGTCTACGACGAGCGGGAGATCTTCTACGACGTGGGCGTGCGGCTGAAGGGCAGCCAGCGGGGGCGGCCGACGAGCGCGCGGGTGGGCTACGGCGTGCGCTTCGACGACGCGCAGCCCTTTCGGGGCAGCCACACCAGCGTGATGCTCGATCGCTCCGAGGGCGTGGGCTACGGCCAGCGCGAGGTGCTGCTGAACCTGGTGATGACCCGGGCGGGCTCGGTGTCCGGCGAGCACAACGACCCGGTGCACCTGGAGGCGCCCGTGGCCACCTACGACGGGCCGGCGGAGCTGCAGCTCGACCGCTTCACCGACCTGGTGCTGGCCTCGCAGTTCGCAGACGGCGACGACGGCACGCGCTTCGAGTACGAGCTGATCTACTACCCCTACACCACCGACGACGGCACCGCGGAGGGGCTGAAGCTCCCCCAACCCGACAGCGTGGTGGGCACCAGCGTGACCGATCTGGGTGACGACGCGGAGGCCTGGCGGTGGACCTGGCTCATCAAGAACAACACGCGTCGCGACGACTACAGCGCCGTGCAGGCCCTCGGGCGCACCTTCGACCTGAGCGGCGAGGACTTCTTCGCGGAGGTGGGCGAGGTCATCGACGTGGAGCAGTGGCTGGAGGCCTTCGCGTACATGACGCTCAGCGGCGCGACCGACCAGTACGGCGCTGGGAGCCAGCACAACGCCCAGGTCTACGTGCGTCCGGAAGACGGACGGGTGCTGCTCTTCCCCCACGACCTGGACTACTTCTCCAGCAGCTCCATGGCCTTGGTGGGCCAGAGCGACCTCGCGCAGCTCTTGGAGGACCCGGCCAACGAGCGCTCCTACTACGGGTACCTGCACGCCATCCTCGAGCGCGCCTACTCCACCGACCACCTGGGGCCCTGGTGCGATCAGCTCGGCGAGCTGCTCCCGGGCCAGGACTTCGCCAGCCACTGCGCCTTCGTGGACGACCGGGCGGCGTGGGTGTGGAGCGGCTCGTCGGAGTCCATCGACGCGGTGATGCCGTGGGTCGACTTCCAGATCACCACCAACGGCGGCGAGGACTTCTCCGCGGCGGGGGCGGCGGTGTTGCTGGAGGGCACGGCCTGGGTGGACGTGCGCGCGATCCGGCTCGAGGGCGAGGCCGACGACCTGGAGCTGAGCTGGCTCGACGGGCAGACCTGGCAGGCGACCGCGCCGCTGGCGCTCGGAGCGAACAGCCTGGTGCTGGAGGCGATCGACCGGCAGGGGGAGGTGGTGGCGACGGACGCCGTGGTGGTCACCCGCGAGTGAGCGCGGAGCGTGCCCGGCGCTTCGCGCCTACTCGCCTCCTCCTTCGGCGCTTCGCGCCTACGTCCGGCGGGCGGTAAGCACCGCTCCGCCGCGTCGCCCGAAGACAGCGGCGGCGAAGAGACGGCGATGGCGTCTCCCTACGCTCCTGGCTCGCTCCGGCGCTTCGCGCCTGCGTTCGCCGGAGGTAGCTTCGGCTTCGCTCCGGCCTTCGGCCCGGAGCTTACGCCTCGCTACTCCACATACCCCAACGCCCGCATCGCCTCCTCCGCCCGCACGGGCTCGCCGACCACCCCCTCCCCCCACGGGATCAGCGCTTCCAGGCGCCGCACCTCGGCCGGCCGATCCAGAGGCCTCTCCATGCCGGGGTCCTGGGCCACGTCGAACAGCCAGCGGTCGCCGGCGGTGCTCGCCACCAGCGCGAGGTCGCCTTCGCGGACCAGACGCCAGCCGCGCTCGTAGGGCTCGCCCAGCGGCGCCACGCGCTGGTCGGGCCAGGCCGACGCCAACACCCGGTCCGAGCCGTCCAGCACCCCCGGGTCGTCGCCCAGGCCCGCGAGGTGGAGCAAGGTCGCCCCCAGCTCCCTCTGCTCGACCGGGTCGGTGCGTCGCTCGGGCGCCAGCCCGTCCGCAGCGACCACCAGCGGCACGTTCAGCACCGGGCTGCGGAGCACCCGACCGTGCTCCCAGTGGCCGTGCTCCCCGAAGTACTCGCCGTGATCGGCGGTGACCGCCCTCACGCCGTGGTCCCCCCAGGCGGTGAGCAACAGCTTCAGGTAGGTGTCGGCCTTCAGCACGCCACCGTCGTAGAGGTCGCGGAGCAGGCCCAGCTCGTCCTCGTCCAGGACCTGCTCGCCGGAACGCAGCCGGTCCCAGCCGATCGGCTCTTCGGGGGCGCGCCGCTTGTAGAAGTCGAGGCGCAGCGGGTCGTCGAAGACGTAGGCCCGTGCGTTCGGCAGGTCGCGCCGGGCCAGCCGCTCGCGGTGGCGCTCCGACCAGGGCGCGATCGGCTCCACGCGTCCCGGGTGGTGGGCCGGCATGAGGTTCACGAACAACAACAGCGGCTCCTCGCGCGGCGCGAGCAGCTCCTGCACGGCCAGCTCCACCACCGCCCGGTCGTCGGCGTGGTGCTCGGCGCGCTGGAACCCCCGGACCAGCCCGAAGGCCGGATCGAGCAGGGGGTTCGCGGCCAGCGACACCGTGCGGTAGCCCGCGGCCGCGAAGCGCTCGGCCAGGGTGGTGACCTCGGGGTGCAGGCCCGCGAGCTCGGCTCCGAGGTGCTGGTGCTCCGGGTCCGCGCCGAGCTCGGCGTAGTGCGCGCCGTGCTCCCAGGGCCCCAGGCCCGTGAAGAGCGAGGCGTGCGACGGCCAGGTCCAGGGCGCGGCCGCCGTGGCGTCGCCGAAGAGCACGCCCTCGGCCGCCAAGGCGTCGAACGCCGGTGACGTGGGGCGCGGGTTGCCGTAGGCGCTCAAGGCGTCGGCGCGCGTGGTGTCGAGCACCACGAGCAGCACGTCCGGTGACGCGGACGGCTCGGAGGGCGGCGGCCCCTCCTCGGAGGTGTCCGTGCAGCCGGACGCGAACGCCGCCGCGAGCAGGACCTGGCTCCACGGGCTGGCGGGCGGACGCGGCACGGCCTGCCGGTATCGCCGAGGTTAGGTGCCCACCATGCTCTTCTTCGCCGTGAGCGCGTGCTTCGTGCTCGATGACCGGGTCGACACCCCGGTGGACGCCGCCGACACCTCCGTGACGATCTTCGAGGTCGCCAAGGGCAGCACCGCTGGCGGACTGGGACCGAAGCTCGAGGCTGCCGGCTTCATCGACGACCCCCTCGCCTGGACCTGGTACCTGAAGACCCGCGAGGCGGGGAGCTGCCTGAAGGCGGGCCGCTTCGAGCTGTCGCGCTCGATGAGCATGCCGGAGCTGATGGACACGATGTGTGGCGTGCCGGTGGTCGAGAGCGAGCCCTTCACCATCGTGCCGGGCTGGCGCATCCAGGAGATCGACGCGGCGCTGGCGGAAGCCGGCCTGGCCGAGGCGGGGGCCTACACGGCCGCAGCCAACGACCCCGCGCGCTTCGAGCTCCCCTTCTCCCTGTCGGTCCAGAACCTGGAGGGCTTCCTCTGGCCCGAGACCTACCAGGTGGAGCCCGACCGGTTCACGGTGGACGGCTTCGTGCAGCGCCAGCTCGACGCCTTCTCGTCGGAGTTCCTCGACTCGGCGGGCGACCGGGTCGACGAGCGTGGCCTCTACGAGATCGTGATCATGGCCAGCATGCTGGAGCGCGAGGAGCCGACGGCCGCCCAGCGGCCGCTCGTGGCCGGCATTCTCTGGAAGCGCATCGACAACCAGTGGAACCTCGGGGTGGACGCCACCAGCCGCTACACGCTGGACGTGTGGAACGACCGCCAGGCCTTCCTGGGCAAGCTCCGCGACCCCGACGATCCGTACAACACGCGGTTGCGTCCGGGCCTGCCGCCCACGCCGATCGGCAACCCCAGCGTGACGGCGCTCGAGGCGTCGTTGAGCCCCACCGAGAGCGAGTTCTGGTACTATCTGCACGACAAGCAGGGCGTGTTGCACCCCTCGCGGAACGGGCAGGAGCACGAGGCCTTCCGGAAGCAGTACGGCGTGTACTGAGGCCCTGGCCCGGGGCGCCGGTCGGGTACAGCCTGTAGGCGTCAGTCGACCAGGACCCGTTCCTGGGCGCTCACGTGGAGCACATCGGTGAGCTCGGGGTGCCGGAGGAGGAGCTCCGGCCCCTTCTCGCTCAGGCGCGCCTGGGTGAAGCCCATGATGACCAGGTCGGCGCCGGCGGACCTCTGCGCGACCAGGCCCTGGTAGGTGCCGCGGGTGTCGGTGGGCAGGATCTCGACCTGGCGGCTCGTGATCGGCAGGCGGCCCGTGTGGATGAGCTTCAAGAGCGTGGCCTCTTCGTGGTCGGCCTGCGCACGCGGCACCGCCGCGAAGATGTTGATCTCGGCGGTCGCCCAGTCCGGGTGCCCGAGCAGGATGTAGGCCAACAACACCATCAGGTGGGCGTTGTCGTAGTCGTGGTGCGTGAGCCAGATGTGGATGCTCTGCCTGTTGCCGAAGAACCGCTCACCGTGCCGCAGGATCAGGGTGTTCATGCGGGTGCTGGCCGCGAGCCGGGCAGCGTCGGCCACCTCGGCGTGCACGTCGTCGCCGTCGTGCACCGAGAAGTCGGCCAGGACCGAGTTGTTCGGGAGGCCGCTCACCCCCGGAAGCTGCAGGGACTGCGCCAGCGCCGAGCGCATCGACGGACTGACGATCGTGTCGAGGTAGAGGGTGCTGTCGCGCCCTTCGCCCGAAGCGATGAGCTGCTGCTTGGCCTGGATGGACCGCGCGTGGTTCTCGGGGTTCAAGAGCCCCTTCACGAAGTGCAGGTAGGTGCCGAAGCCATGGCGCCAGGAGAGCCACTCGAGGAACTGGATGGGGGCCCGCCGCTCGAAGGTCCGCCCGGAGACCATGATGATGCTGGGCCGCCAGTCCCGGCCGGCGATCACCGCGGTTCGCTGGATGCGGATCTGCAGGTACCGGGTGAGCTGGGAGAGCACGCCCGCGAAGATGGCGCCGAGGTCGTCGCGCTCTTCGCGCCGCGTGCTGGCCAGGTAGCGGTAGATCACGACCAGGATCACGATCGCCAACAGCGCGAAGAGCGGATCCATCTGGAACATCATGAAGAGGCACGCCACCGCCCCGAAGGCGCTGACGTACCACTTGCTCCGGAAGCTGGGCCGGTAGCTCGGGTTGGCCGCGAAGTGCTCCAGGAACGAGATGGCGCACAGCGTGCCGTAGGTGACCATGAAGAACATCGAGACCAGCCGCGCCACCAGGTCGACGTTGCCGAAGAGCACCACCACGAGCGCGAGCACCGAGGTCACCAGGGTGGCGTTGCGCGGCTCGTTGCCCGTGCCGACGCCCGCCGCGAGCGCGGTGTTCACCCGGCTCGAGGGGAAGGCCCGGTCGCCGGCGAGCGCCTGCAGGGTGCGTGGCGCCACCAGGATGCTGCCGATGGCCGACGAGACCGTGGCGCACGCCAGGCCGATGGGGATGATCGGGCCCCACAGCGCGATGCGCGACATGATGAGGGGGTCGCTGGCGAGCTGTTCGGGGGTGGCCGACGCCCCGAGCTTGAAGATGAGGGCGATGTAGACCGCCATGCCGACCAGCGTGGCGGCGATGCTCCCGAGGGGGATGCTGCGGCGCGGGTTGGCCAGGTCGCCGGAGAGCCCGACGCCCGCGGTCATGCCGGTGAAGGCGGGAAAGACGATGGCGAACACGATCGCGAAGGGGTCGGCGTCCTCGATGGAGCCCAGCCGGATGCCGGTCTCCGTGGCGTCGATGGGGCTGCCCGCGAAGAACAGCACCAGGCTGGCGATCAGCACCACGAACACGGCCCAGAGGGCCTTCACGCCGAGGTCGGCGCCCTTGGTCAGCATCAGGGCGATGAGCGCGATCGTGGCCGGGAGCGACACGAAGCGCGGATCCCAGGCCAGTCCGGTGGCCTGCTCGAAGTCCGGGGCGAGCTGGGTGAAGGCCTCGGCGAAGGCGATCATGTAGAACGCGACCGAGATCGCCTGCGAGAGGTACAGCGAGGCGCCGATCGCCGCGCCGATGGTCACCCCGAAGCTGCGGCTGATGATGAAGTACTCGCCGCCGCCTTCGACCTTCCGGTTGGTGGCCAGCTCGGCGATGGCCAGGGCGGTGGGGAGGGTGACGAGGTGGCCGACCACGACGATGGCCACCGCGCCCGCCACGCCCAGGTGGCCCACGGCGTAGCCGAAGCGCAGGAACATGATCGCGCCGAGGATCGTGCAGATGCTGGCCAGGAAGACCGGCGCGGTGCCGAAGCCGTGGCCCTTCTGTGCGGTGGCGCTCACCGAACGAGCCTACCGCCTGGCGGTGTGGCGTCGGTTGCGCGCCGTGCTCAGCCCGGCAGGACCTCGCAGCTCGGCAGGGCCTCTCGCAGGGCCTCCAGCACGAGCTCCGGCACGCCCGTGTGGCGCAGGTGGAGCCGCTTCAGCCGGTCCGCGCCCGCCAACACCGCGACCGCGTGTTCCGAGAGCGGGTTCCGGTCGAGCACGAGGCGCTCCAGCCGGGGGGCGCCGGCCAGCGCCTCGACCCCGCGCTCGTCGACCGCGTTGCCGGCCAGGTGCAGGACCTGGAGCCAGGGCAACGCCGCGAGCGCCCGCGCGTCGTCGCAGCCGAGCCCGGTGTCGTCCAGGTAGAGCCGCTCGAGGGCCTGCAGGGAGGCGAGCACGGGGCCACTTCCCGGATCGAGGGCCTGGCCGCTCAGGGACAACACGCGCAGCCCGAGCCCCTGGAGCGGGCGCACGTCGGCCACGCCGCAGCGGTCCATGCGCAGGGTGTGCAGGGGCTTCATGGTGCCGGGGACCGCCGCGCTGCCCAGGGCGTTGCCGGAGACCTCGAGGTCGACGAGCGGCAGCCGGCGCAGGGGTCGAAGCTCGGTCAGCTCGCAGCGCGCGACGTTCAGGCGCCGCAGGGGCAGAGCGGAGAGGTAGCCCAGGCCCAGGTCGCCCAGAGCGTTCTTCGGGGCGTGCAGCACGTGCAGGGTGTTGGCTCGTGCGAGGCCTCGTGCGCCCCAGGGGGTGAGGCCGCAGGCGCGCAGGTCGAGCTCCACGAGGCTCTCGGTGCGTCCGAGCGCCCGGGCGCCCTCGTCGCCGATCGGGTTGTGGCTGAGGTCGAGCACCTGGAGGGTGCTGCACCCCGCGAGCGCGCTGGCGCCTTCGGGGCCCAGGGCGTTCTGGCCCAGGAGGAGGCGCACGAGCGGAAGCCGCGCGAGGTGCTGGGCACCGCGGTCTCCGATGCGGTTGCCGCGGAGATCCAGCTCGGCCAGGGGCAGCTCACCCAGGGCGGCCACGGCCACGTCGTCGAGTCGGTTGCACGGCAGGGCCAGGCGCCTGAGCGCCGGCAACTCCGCGAGGGCTGGGAGGAGCCGCTCGTCGCCCTCGACGCGCAGGTGCACGACGTTGTCGTCGCCTCGCCAGGTGACCGCCTCCCGTCGGCGCAGGTTGTTGCCCTCCACCCGCAGGGCCTCCAGCCCGTGCAGGTCGCCGGCGAGCAGGGCCTCGACCACGTGATCGCGCCCCAGCCCGGCGCTCAGGCCCAGGCGCCGGATCCGACGGCGCACGCTCGACGGCAGCCGGAGGAAGTGCTCCACCGCCTGCGGGGTGGCGAGCTGCACCCGCAGGCCGTGGTCGGTGGTGGGCCGCACGCGCAGGCCCTCGCAGCGCCACACCGACGCGCGTTCGGCGGCATTGAGCTCCGGCAGCCACGTGGTCAGGGCCAGGCCGGGCCAGCGGTCGGCGAGGTCGTCGGCGAGGCCGTCGAAGTCGCGCTGTCGACCCTCGCGGCGCGCGCGATCGAGTGCCTGCTGCCAGTCGTGGGGGGTGTGGAGCGCGGTGAGGGCCACGGCCGCATTCTACCGAATGCCGTGGGTCGGATGCGCTACCGGACGCCCAGTTCCTCCACGAGGTGGTCGGCGCCCTCCACCTCGTCGAGGATCCAGAGCAGGTACCGCACGTCGACGTGGATGCTGCGCGTGAGGGCGTCGTCGAAGTCCCAGTCCGCCGGGATCGACTCGTAGGTGCCGTCGAAGAGCAGGCCGACCAGCTCGCCCTGCGCGTTGAGGGTGGGGCTGCCGGAGTTGCCGCCGGTGGTGTCGAGGGTGGAGAGGAAGTCGACCGGCACGTCGCGGAGGTGAGGGTCCGCCCAGCGGGTTCGTGGGGCGCCCTCCGCCGCAGCGAGCCAGGCCTCGGGGGCGTCGAAGGGTGGCTCCCCGGCCTTGGCCACCAGGCCGGCGACCCGGGTGTGGGGGCTGGCGGCCAGCCCGTCCTCGACCTCGTAGCCACGCACCTGACCGTAGGTGACCCGGAGCGTGCCGTTGGCGTCGGGGTAGAGCATGCGCTCGGCCTGTTCCAGGCGTGCCTCCATCACCAGGGGGCGGAGCCGGAGCTCGGCGCCAGCCCGCTCGCGCTCTTCTTCCCGGCGCTCGGCGAGCCAGGGGGCCATGGCCAGCGCCAGCTCGACCCAGGGATCGGTGCTCGCCGCGAGCTGCTCGGTGCCCACGTCGAGCAGGTGCGTGCGGCCCTCCGGGGTGTCCATCACGCTCGGGCCGTAGAGGCGGTCGAGCGCGTCCTCCACCCCGCCCTGCACGAACAGCCACTCGTCGAGCGGCTCGATGCGCTGGGCGGTGGGGAGCTCCTGCGACCAGGCGATGATCTGCGTGAGGGCGAGGCGCTCGGCGTCGGCCACGCGGCCTTCGTCGAGGCTCTGGAGCCAGCCTGCGAGGTCGTCGCGGTCGCGGTCCTGGTAGCCCTCGTCGCGGTCGAGGTCGTCGAGCGCGCGCTCCTGGTTCCAGCGCACGAGGTCGTGGGCCGCATCGAAGCGCGGCGCCATCCAGCGCAGGAGCTTCACCACCAGCCCGCGCTGCCAGGTGGCCTGCTCAGCGGCCACGAGGCTGCGGAGCTCGTCGAGGGCGACCAGGTGGTCCTTGCGCTCCTTGCGGGCTTCCATCCAGGCGCGGAGGTCGCCTTCCTCGGCGTGCTTGGCGGCCGCGGTGCCTTGCTTCTCGAAGCCCACCAGCTCGCCCTGGTAGGCCTTGATGCTGTTCTCGAAGCCGTCGATCGTGCCTCCGAGCACGCCGGCGGCCTCCGGGTGCTCGAGGCCGTAGGTCTCCAGGATCCCGATCAGCCGGCCGTACCAGGCGATCTTCGTGGGGTCGGCGGTCTGGATGGCGAAGTCCAGCTCGGAGGCGAGGCGGTAGCGCTCGGTGCTGGCGGGGTAGCCCGCGACCATCACGAAGTCGCCCTCGGCGACCCCCGCGGTGCTCACGGTGAGGTGGCTCGATGGTCGATAGGGCACGTTGTCCGCGCCGTGCTCGGGGTTGCCGCTCGGACCGACCCAGGCGCGCAGGATGGAGAAGTCGCCGGCGTGCCGCGGCCACTCCCAGTTGTCGACCTCGCCGCCGTAGTCGCCCACCGCGCGCGGCGGCACGTAGACGAGGCGGATGTCCTTGAGCTCGATGGCGGTGACCAGCTGGTACACGAGGCCGTGCTGGAGCGAGATCACCTGGCAGACCGCGCCGGGTGTGGCCTCCTCGCAGGTGGCGACCAGCTCCTTCCGGGTGCGCTCGAGCACGCGCTGGCGCTGGGCGTCCTTCATGCGCCGGTCGATGCGGTCGACCACGGTCTCGGTGACGTCCTCGATGCCGGTGATGATCTGGATCGCCTTGCCGGGGCCCACGTAGAGCTCGTCGGCGCGGGTCTCGGCGAGCCATCCCTGCTCGTGCAGGTCGCGGGTCTCGTCGGACAGCCCCGAGAGCCAGTCTGTGACGCAGTGGTGGTTGGTGACGAAGAGCCCGGCGTCGGACACGAAGCTCGCCGTGCACCAACCCAGCCCGACCACGGCGGAGAGCGGGAGCTGGCTTATGTCGGCGAGCTGCTCGGCCGGGATCGCCAGGCCTTCTGCGGCGAGCTCCGCGGCGAGCGCCGGGAGCTGGTCGGGTTGCCACATGCCCTCGGCGGCGAGGGCGATCGTCAGGGTGAGGACGGTCACTGCGGGAGTCTACCGGGCACCGACGCTTCGGGGCTACCAGCGGCCGGCCACGTGCACGAACCCACCGCCGTGCGACACCTCGATCGCCAGCGCAGCGCCGCCCGCCGCGGCGAACCCGACCCCGCCCACGGCGAAGCCGAGGGTCATCAGACGGGTGGCCGGGTTCAGGTCGTTCTCGGCGATGATCTGCGCGGCGGGGTCGTTCGGGTCGTTGGTGGCGGCCACGACCGCGTCGAAGGTCTGCTGGGCTTCGGCGCGTCGGCTCGCACCCACGATCCCGACCGCCACGCCCGTGGCGCCCACGGCGCCGGCACTGCCGACGATTGCCCACTTCACGGGGAACTCGGTGGGCTCGCGCTCGGTGGTGTCGCGACCGCGCCCGCCATCCTCGTCGTCGAGATCGGCGTAGGTGGCGCTGCCGAGGTAGATGCCGGCCTCGTCGTCGTGCTCGTCGAAGCCCTCGTCTTCGTCTCCGTCCTCGACCTGCACGGTGTCGTCGACCATCGCCTCGATCGCGTCGAGGTCGCCGTAGAGCAGCGAGCGCGGCTCGTCGTCCTCCTCCTCGTCGTCCCGATCGCGCTTCCTGCGGCCGCCCTCGTCCTCGTCCTCGACCGCGTCGAGGTCCTCGTCGAGCCCGTAGGCGGCCAGCCGCGCCTGCCGCTCGGCCTCCTCGAGCCGTCGTCGCTCCGCCTCGGCGCGGCGTCGCGCCTCTTCCTCCTTCTTGGCCCGCTCCGCCGCGGAGATGTCGAAGTCCGGGATCTCGCCTGCTTCTCCGTCCAGCATCGGGTCGTCGAGCTCGTCGTAGTCGAAGGACTCCTCGTCGCTGCTGTTGTAGACCATCGGCTCGTCCATCAGCGCCGCCTCGGCGAGCTCGGGCTCGACCCTGGAGAGCAGGTCGGTGCTGATCACGAAGCTCGTCTCCCAAGTCTCGAAGCCGGGGGCTTCGACCACCAGGGTGTGAGGGCCGCAGCCGACCTCCGAGGTGTCGTCGAGCAACGGGGAGCCGTCCAGCGTGAGCTCGGCGCCGCGCGGCAGGCCGATCACCTGGAGCGTGCCTTCGCCGCCTCGGTCTTCCAGCGGCAGCGCGACCGTGAGGGTCTTCTCACGCTCGACCTCGACCTCGACCTCGCCGACGAAGCAGCCGTACTCCATGCCCACCGTGTGGGGGCCGGGGGCCACGCCCTCGAGGGTGGCGGGCGCGCGCAGGCCGGTGGGGAAGCCGTCGAGCAGCAGCTCTCCGGGCTGTCCGGCGGTGACCTGGATCGAGCCGGCGGTGGCGGCCAGGGCCGCGGGGAGCAGGGCGATCAAGGCTGCGGCGCTTCGTCCAGGAGGTCCCGCTTGGCCTCGACATCCTTGAACGCGTCGGCCTCCGGGAGCGGGTCCTTCTGCTCGGAGATGACCGGCCAGGTCTTCGCGAGCCGCGCGTTGATCTCGGTCCACTCCGTCCACTTCTCGGGGAGGTCCTCCTCCAGGAAGATCGCCTCGGTCGGACACTCCGGTTCGCAGGCCCCGCAGTCGATGCACTCCTCGGGGTCGATGACCAGGAAGTTCACGCCCTCCTTGAAGCAGTCGACGGGACACACCGACACGCAGTCGGTGTACTTGCACTTCACGCAGGGCTCTGCGACGACGTAGGCCACGTCTACTCCTTGTCGTCGGTGGGGTTGGTGTCGTCCCAGCCGTCGTTGTCGCCGTCGAGGAACCAGAAGTCGCTCTTCTGGCTGGTCTTCTCGTCGGCGGGCGGTTTGTCTTCGGGCTTCTCCCAGTAGGGGTTCTCCGACTCACGGTGACCGGCCGGGCGACCCGGGTGGTTCGCCTCGTCCTTGATGTCGTCCAGGCCCTTCTTGACCTTGCGCGCGATGCGTCGGATGAGCCCCATGGGCACCTCGGGGGCTATTCAAGCACAGGTGGGCGGTAGACTGGCGCGATGCTGTGGGCCGCGCTCTTCGCCTGCTCGGACGTGCCCGTCGAGGCACCTCCGCAGCGCGTCGGCGCGGTGAAGCTGCTGGTGGTGTTGGACACGGTGCGGGCCGACCACCTCTCGGCTTGTGGCTACGCGCGCCCGACCTCCCCGGTGCTCTCCGAGCTGGTCGCGCGCGGCGGTGCGCTCCGTTGCGACGTGCTCGCGCCGGGGAGCTGGACGCTGCCCAGCCACGCCACCTTCTTCACGGGGACCTCGCTGCTCGAGCACGGGGCGCGCTTCGTGCCGCCCGACCAGGCACGCATGACCAACACGCTGCCGGTGGGGCCGCTGGGGGACGACGCCACGACCCTCGCCGAGCAGCTGTCGGACGAGGGGTGGGCGACCGTGGCGGTGTCGGGCAACCCGGTCGTGTCGGAGGGGACGGGGCTGTTGCAGGGCTTCCAGCTGCACCGCTCGGCGGAGAAGTTCCGGCACCTCGACGGGGTGGAGGCTCTGGGCGCGGTCGAGGAGCTCGTGGGTGCGGTGCCTCCGGAGCAGGACCTGTTTCTCTTCGTGAACTTCGCCGAGGCGCATGCACCGTGGCCGGAGATCGGGCCGGGGCATCCCTGGCTGCCGCCGCGGGCCAGCGCCTGGTCGGGAGTGCGTTCGCTGATGGGGAGCGAGGTCGACGCGTCCACGTGGGCGGAGACGATGGCGCACCACACCGACCTCTACGACGAGGGCATCCGGCGCGCGAACCAGAGCCTGGGCGCGCTGCTCGGGTGGCTGGAGGGTGCGGGTCGGCTGGGTGCGGGCGCCGAGGTGGTGGTCACGAGCGACCACGGCGAGTTCCTGGGCGAGCACGGGCTGGTGAGCCATGGCCGGTACCTCTGGGAGCCCAACCAGCGCGTGTTCACGTTGCACTGGGTGGTCGGTGGGCGCTCGCGGTCCGAGGGGAGCGTGCACCAGCTGCTGGGTGGCGGCTCGCCGGGTCTGCCGATGGAGACCGTGGCGTTCCCGGACAGCCAGTGGCAGGGCCTGACCGGGGGCCGCTTCGGCGTGCACCGCTCGGCGGCGATCTGGGGTGCGCGCAAGGTGCTCTGGACGGACGGCGAGGTGCAGGCCTTCGATCTGGCAGCCGACCCGGAGGAGCAGCAGCCGCTCGCGGCGACGGCGGCGGAGGTTGCGGCGGTGAACGCTTTGGCGGCGCGTATGGAGGAGCTGGAGGTGGAGCCCTTGTCGGTGGAGGGGCTCGAGGCGTTGAGAGCGGCTGGGTACGTGGAGTAGCGAGGCGTAAGCTCCGGGCCGAAGGCCGGAGCGAAGCCGAAGCTACCTCCGGCGAACGCAGGCGCGAAGCGCCGGAGCGAGCCAGGAGCGTGGGGAGACGCCATCGCTGTCTCTTCTCCGCCGTGGTCTTCGGGCGACGCGGCGGAGCTGTGCTTACCGCCGCCGGACGCAGGCGCGCAGCGCCGAAGGAGGAGGCGAGTGAGGCGTCCCACCTGACCAAGGTGTCGAACGGGGGTGTCGAAGGGTGGACACCTCTCGCTTCCGCATGGGTGCAAGTGTCTGGAAACAGGCACTTTCAGCGTTGGCACGGTGCTCGCATTCGGGGTGGCTGCACCTCGAGCAACGGAAAGCATCATGTTGTCCATCCTCCTCTCCTTCCCCTCCGCCAACGCCCAGGACGCCGTGGTCGACACCACGGTGCTGCCCGAGGAACACGCCGCGACCGAGCTGGTCCTGGGGGAGGCCGCCGAGGCGTACTTCTCCGACCAGCGCGAGCGCGTGGTCGATCTCGAAGCGCTGGCGGAGACGGCCGAGATGGTCGCCCAGAACACCGGGGTGCGCACGGCCTACTCCGACCAGATCCGCTACGAGCCGATCGGTGACCTCGTCAACGATCCGTGGAACAGCCGGCTGCTGGTGTGGATCGCGGGCGAGCGCTACGAGATGGCCGCCGAGGACTCCGACGGGGACGGCGAGCCGAACCTCCTCTACGACGAGGATGGCAACGGCTTCCTGCGCTGGTACCTGCCCGAGCTGAGCGGTACCGGCCAGTGCCTCTCCGTCGCCACCGGTGTGGCCCAGGGGGTCGAGTTCGCCCCCGCCAACACCTCCGTCGTGCTCTCGGCCGAGGACTTCGCCGACGACGCCGGCGTCGAGTCCTACAGCGAGGTCGACCTGGTCGGCCTCGGGCTGGACTTCGTGGTGGAGTCGGAGTCCGCGGACTCCTACAACGGTGGTCTGGACAAGTTGGCCGCCGGCTTCGAGGCGGCTGGCTACGTCGTGACGTTCACGGGCGACGGATGGGACGTGAGTGTGCTCACGTGCCTGTCCGTGGCTGGCTGCGAGCGGTGCGAGTCGAATCCAGAGGCGTGGACCCCGCGGGTCGATGCCGAGAAGGTCTGCCCGTGCGTCGACTACGCGGAGGGCTCGCTCACCGTCACCCTCGGCGGTGAGGGTGGTGGAGAGGGGACCGGGGAGCTGGAGCCGACGGCTGGCACGGAGAACAAGCTCGGCTCCATCGCGCTCACCCTCGGCACGACCCTGTCGTTGACCGTCAGCTACAGCACCAACGGCAACCAGCCGGCTGCCTGCGACCCCTTGCTCACCCCCTTCACGCGCCTCGACTACGTGGACGACCCGCCGGACTACAGCGGCGGTGCCGACGACACCGTGGACGAGGAGGACGAGGAGGAGGACCAGGATCGCCTGGGCGTCGACGAGAAGGACGACACGGTGGTCCAGGGCGGCAACGGCAGCGACGACGACGGCCTGGACGACGGCGAAGAAGAAGACGGTGGCGGAGCCGACGACGAGTGCCCCCCCGAGTAGCCCTCCGCGGCCCAAGAACACAAGAACACAGGAGTCCCCATGTTGATCGACAGCCTCGTGCTCACCGCCTTCGCTGGCCCGGTTCCCGAACGGCAGGCCTGCTCGCTCGAGCAGGCCTGCCCCGTGGCCGGGTCCCACCTCACCACCTACTCGCCGCTGACCGCTTGGCCGGTCTACGAATGGCAGACGGTGTTCGTCAACACGGGGAACGCCGAGCAGCGCTTCGGCCTGTCGCTGGATGCCAGCGATGACCGCCTGGTCGAGGAGATCGCCCTGCCACCCGGCGAAGAAGCGGACCTGTCCTACTGGGCCGAAGGGAGACTCGGCAAGCCGAGGGTCACGCCCGTGCCGGCCCCGGAGGAGCTGAGCTGGAAGACCCGGAAGCTCCCCCGCGGCACCGCCGGCAAGGTCTGCGTGAGCAATGCCCGCGGAGGCGAGCCGCAGACCTTCGTGGTCCGCGGGGTCGATGCCCGCGGGGTGGAGCGGGACTCGGAGCCCGTGACCGCCGACGCGATGTCCAGCCTGTGCGTGCCCTTCCACATCGCCGGCAAGCCTCCGCGCGCGATGGCGATCGACGTGGTGTACGTGGGCCCCCCGGATCCGATCCCGAAGGCGCCGTCCGGCTCGCACGCTGCCCTCCTGGACGGCGAGGGTGTGGCCAGGTTCCCGGAGCTCGGGATGGAGGTCCAGGTGCACGAGACCGGACCCGTTCCCGGGGCCACGCGGAAGGCGGGGGCGATGCCGCTCGCGTGGCGGGCCACGGCCACGTGCGGCGGACGCACCTTCGACGGCGAAGACAGCGCGCCCGGGAACCGCTACGTGCTGTGTGGCTACATGATGGGCGTCTACGAGGTGGCTGGAGGCACCGAGGTGAGCCTGTTCAGCCTGTAACCGGCGGCGGCCGCCGCTACTGCGAGATCAGCTTCCGCAGGTTCCCGTACTGGCGGATCTTGAACAGCGTGAGCTCGCCGTTGCGCCAGTACTTCAGCGCGACCGAGACCATGCGCGCGTAGTTGGCGGCCCAGGCCATGTAGAAGACCGCGTCGACGTTGTCCTTCCAGAACTCCTTGTTGTCCATCAGCCAGCGGATGAACTCCCGCGGCACGAAGGACTTCGACGCCAGGCAGTAGATGGCCAGGTAGAACTTGTCCTCGTCGGAGCGGGGCCAGTCCATCGAGACGCGGAACTGCTTCCACGCCTTGGTGTTCTTGCCTTCGACCAGGTTCGGGTCGAGGTCACCGTCGGCCACGGCCTTCTTGGTGAGCGCGGTGCCCGGGAAGTAGTTCAGGCTGTAGAAGTAGATCGAGTACGGACGCGGCAGGTCGAGCAACATCTCCGCGGTCTCGATCTTCATCTCCTCGGTGGCGTAGGGGTTGTCGATGATGACGTCGTAGACCACGTCGAGCTGCATCTCGCGGTTGGCTTCCGCGAACTTCATGATCGCCTTGTTGCCCGGCGAGCGGTTGTGGATCTCCTTGGATTCCTTGGCAGAACCGGACTCGATGCCCGTCTGCACGCGCACCAGGCCCGCGCCCATCAGCCGCTTGAGCATGTCGGGCCGCATCATCGGCGGGATGAGCAGGCACTCGAAGGGGATGCCGATGCGGCTGGGGTACTTCTCGAGGAACTCCTCCATCCACTCCTCGCCGAAGGCGAAGGAGGTGTCGTCGTCGATCTTGATGCGGGCGGCCTTGGGGAAGGCCTTCTTCACGTGCTCGAGCTCGCCGAGGATGTGCTCCACGGAGCGTGCGCGGTAGAACTTCTTGCCCTTCTCGTCGTACACGTCGCGCAGGATGGAGACGTAGCAGTAGCTGCAGTTGTAGGGGCAGCCGCGCGAGAAGTAGATGCGGTACTCGGCCGTGCGCTTCCAGGGCTCCTCGACCGTGATCTTGCCGCCCTCGATGTAGTGCTTGTTGTCGTCGACGGTGTCGGGGTACGGCAGCCAGTCGAGGTCCTGGATGAGCGGGCGGGGGCCGTTCTGATGGATCGCGCCGTCGACGTTGGCCCAGATGTTGGGGATGGCGGTGGTGTCGGCGCCGGTGGCCAGGGCGTTGCAGAGGTCGATCGCGGCCTGCTCGCCTTCGCCCACGCAGAGGTAGTCGACCTCCGGGATGCACTCCTCGGGCACGCTGGTGGGGTGGATGCCGCCCCAGATGAGCGGGGTGGAGCTGAAGCGCTGCTTGATGCGCTTCGTGACCTCGGTGGCCATCGGGTAGAGGCTCGACATGAAGCCCACGCCGATCAGGTCGGGCTTCTTGTCGGCGATGATGCCGAGCGCCAGCTCGACCTCGTCGTCGTGGGGCATCTCCAGGGCGTTGTGGCGCCAGTCCCGCAAGAAGATGATGGTGGTGTCGAAGCCGGCGCGCTTCAGGGCGGCGGACACGTAGCGGATGCCCGCGTTCTCCACGCTGTAGATGGTCATCAGGACCACGTGGAAGGGCTTGCCTTCCTGGTTCATGACGGGCGCGGCCTGCTCGACGGCGTATTCGGTGTCCATGGGTGTTCCTAAGCCGGTGTCGGCACGCCGCGATCGCCGCTGGCCGGGATCAAGAGCCTCAAGCCGGCGGTGGCCTTGCGCCTGAGGTCGGTGGGGCTGCGGATCTGGAAGAGGTTGCGCACCACGAACTTGGGGCGCCAGTAGAAGCGCTTGTAGGCGAGGTCGAGCAGATCGCGGAGCTCTTCGCGGGAGAAGTACTCGTCCCAGACCTGGGCCTTGAACTCCTCGTTGGGGGCCTCCATGAAGCTGAACCACGGCACCGAGTCCAGCACGCCGTCGCGGTCGCCCTCGTCCCAGAGCGCGGTGCCGGGGAAGGGGGTGAGGATGTTGTACATCACGAAGTCGGGGTCGAGGTCGATGCTGTACTGGATGGTGTCGAGCACGTCCTGGCGGGTGCGCTCGACCGGCGTGCCGATCATGAAGTAGGCCACCGTGCGGATGCCGACCTCGCGGCAGAGCTCGAAGGCGTGGTGGATCTCCGAGGTGGTGACGTCCTTCTTGAGCCGGAGCAGGCCTTCCTCGGTGCCCTGCTCGACGCCGAACTGCACGCGCCCGCAGCCCGCGGCCTTCATCTTCTCCAACAGCGGGCGGTTCACGCCCTTCACCCGGCAGCGGATGGTCCAGGAGACCTCGATGCCCCGCCGGAGGATCTCGTCGCAGAGGTCCTCCACCCGGCGGTTGGTGATGTTGAAGGTGTCGTCGACGAAGTAGATCTCCTTGATGCCGAGCGCCACGCAGGCCTCGATCTCGTCGCACACCCGCCCCGGGCTCATCACGCGGTAGCGGTGCCGGGGGGTGTTGCAGAAGGTGCAGCGGTACGGGCAGCCGCGGCTCGTGATCATGGTGGTGAAGATGCCGCCGTCGCCCATGACGTCGTAGTACTGGTCGTACTCGATGAGCGTGCGGTCCATGATCGGGTACTCGTCGAGGTCGTTCGAGAAGTACACGTCCTCCTCGGGCACCGGGTCGTCGGGGTGGGCGATGACGCCGGGGATGCCCTTGGCCACCTCGCCGGCTTCCCAGACCGCCAGGAGCTGGCGCATCGGCTCTTCGCCCTCGCCCTTCACCGCGGCATCGACGCCCGGCAGGCCGACCGAGAGCTCGGGGAAGTCGTTGATGTGGGGCCCGCCGAGCACCACGTGCTTCACGCTGGGGCACTTGCGTGCGGTGGCCACCGTTCGGTGGCAGTCGACCAGGCCGACGGTGTAGACCGTGATGCCGACCACGTCGGGGGCGAAGTCGCGGATCTCCTGCTCGACGCGGGCGTAGTCGTAGCCGTGCAGCTGCGCGTCGCAGATCTGCACCTCGTGGTGGGTGTGCGCCTTCAGGAACTGCGCGATGCGCAGCAGGGCGAGGGGTGGGTAGCTGAGGTTCTCGGCTTCGACCGCCTCGGGCACCTCGGACTCCACCGTGTGCATGGCAGGAGCTCGGACCAGCATCACACGCACGAGAACTCCTGGACAGGGGACGACGACCGCATCCTGGATTCTGGCGAGCCGGCCGACTGGTGTCAAACGCTGTGGGCGGGGTCTACGTAAGCCGCGCCACCAGGGTACGGAAGAGGCTCCTCACGAGCTCGCTTCGGGCGTGCGTGCGTGGACCCACGCCGGGTCGACGTCGATCTCCGCGACCTCCTGCACCGGGCCGGTGAGGCGGAGGGGATCGCTCGGCTCGACCAGGAGCTCTCCACCCGGCATGCGGACGCGGATCTGCAGGCTGCGGTCGCCTCGGGCTCGGACCGCGACCGCGATCGCACAGCTCGAGGTGCCGCTCGCGGCGGTCTCGCCGGCTCCCCGCTCCCAGATCCGGGCCTCGACGAGACCGGGGCCGAGCGGTCGGGCGAACTGCACGTTCGTGCGGTTCTCGAAGCGCGGGTGGTGTTCGGTCCGTGCCCCGAGCTCGCGCCAGGGCAGGCTGCCGAGCGGCTCGGTGGGGAAGAACACGCAGTGGGGGTTGCCGACGTCGACCAGCCACGCTTCGCCGAGCTCCGCCGGGAGGCCGAGAGCCGCTGGATCGACGGGGCCTTCGAAGGTGGCCGGCGGCATGTCGAGCGTGATCTGTTCGGCCACGGTGGCCGCGATGTCGCCGGCGATGGTGCGGAGGACGTGCTGGGCGGGGGCGCCGCGGTGGTCGACCAGCCAGCGCGCGAAGATGCGCAGGCCGTTGCCGGAGCGTTCGGCTTCCGAGCCGTCGGGGTTGAAGATGCGCACGCTCGTGCCCGGGCCAGGGACCAGGAGGCCGTCGGAGCCGGGGCCGGTGTGGCGGTCGCAGATCGCCCGGATCAGGGCTTCGGTGAGCTCGGGGCCTTCTTCGTAGACGAGGTAGTCGTTGCCGAGTCCGTGGTACTTGCGCAGCCGCATGGAAGGGGCCTATCCCCGCGGGACGAGGCGGAGCTCAGGCGGATGGCTGCACCAGCGCGCCGCCCCGCTCCCGCCGCAGCTCCAGGCCGCCGCGGGTGAGGTGCAGGCCGCCGACGCGTTCGTCGAGCGCGTTCAAGGTGAGCGCGTCCATCTTCCGGGCCAGTACGTAGTGCCCGGCCTCGGTGAGCTGCAGCTTCGCCGGGGGGGCGCTGGCGGCCAGCCAGCCTTCGCAGGTGACCAGGGGCGTGGCCGCGAGCGCCATGCGGCGCAAGCGGTCGAGCAGGTGGAAGACCAGCTCGCCCGTGAGGTTCGGCTCCCGCGGGTAGATGCGCTTCCAGACGTCCCAGACGTTGGGCCCCGCCTCGGACACGCCGCGCAGGAGCAGCTCGTCCCAGTGGCCGAGGCCGTTGCGGGTGGAGGGGAACTGGCGGTTGTGCAGGTCGAGGGTGAGCCGGGTGGCCACGGGGAGCTGGTCGACCTGGTCGACCAGGGCCAGCAGGCCGTCCGGCTCGCTCGAGCTGATCGCGTCCCACACCCGCAGGTGCAGCGCCCGCTCGTCGTCGTCCATCGGGCGCCAGCGCACCTTGGCGCGGGCGATCACCTCGGGGTGGGTGTCGTCGAGGCGGAAGGGGCGCTCGGGGTCGGCGTCCAGGGCGCCCAGATCGGCGACCTCGACGGGGTGATCCGGCAGGCCGAGGGTGCGGAGCAGGCCGCAGAGGAACGCGGTGGCCACCTGGTCGTAGCTGGAGCGCCCCATCCAGACCCGCAGCGCCGGAGCGCGGGCGATCCGCTCCGCCGCCCACTCGACCCGCCCCACCCAGAGCTCGAGCAGACCCGGCAGGGCGGCCGGGCTGTAGGGCGGCATGCTCAGGCAATCCCTGGACAGCTGCTCGGCGAGCCAGACCTCCATCTCGTCGACCGGGCCGAGCGCTCCCTGGTGCCGTGGGAAGGGCAGGGGCAGGAGCTTGTCGGCCAGGTCCGGGAAGGCGCCCTTGAGGCAGCCCCTGGCGGACATGGTGGCGACGAGGTGGAGCGGTGCCATGGGCTCGGTCTATCCTGCACCGAGGAGGCTGCATGGGCCGTGATCCGACCGACGCCGAGTGGCGCGAGCGCTTGACCCCGGAGGAGTACCGGGTGCTGCGGCAGGCCGGCACCGAGCGGCCCGGCACAGGGCGCTACTGGCGCGAGAGCCCGGACGGCAGCTACCGCTGCGCCGGCTGCGGCACGGAGCTCTTCACCCGGGAGCAGAAGTTCTTCAGCTCGTGCGGCTGGCCCGCCTTCGACGCGGCCCAACCAGGGGCCATCACCGAGAAGGTCGACCGGACCCACGGCATGGTGCGCACCGAGGTGCTCTGCGCCGGCTGCGGCGGCCACCTCGGGCACGTCTTCCCCGACGGCCCCACCCCCACCGGCACCCGGTACTGCATCAACTCGGTCGCCATCAAGGGCGAGGACACGTGATCCGCGTCGACCGCCGAAACGACAAGGCCTGCGCCATCGCCGAGGCGCTCGGGCAGCACCTCACCCCCGATCAGGTCCCCGAGGGCGTGTGTGTGGTCATCGGGGGCGACGGGTACCTGCTCCGCGCCATCCACGAGCTCGGTTCGGACCCGGTCTACCTGGGCCTCAACGCCGGGTACATGGGCTTTTTGCTCAACGACGTGCACGACGCGGGGGCGGTCGCGCAAGACATCCGGGACGGAAGCTTCGACGTGGTGGGCGTGCCGCGGCTCCAGATGGAAGCGGTCCGGCCCGACGGCTCGTTGCTCCGCGGCCAGGCCCTGAACGACGTGGTGCTCCAGCGCATGAGCGGCCAGTCGTCGCACCTACGCGTGGTGGTCGACGGCGTGGAGGTGGTCAAGCGCTTGAGCTGCGACGGCATCATCGCCGCGACCGCGCTCGGTTCCACGGCGTACTCGTTCTCTGCGGGTGGACCGGCCTGCCACCCCGCGCTGCGCTTGATCCAGCTCACGCCCATCTGCCCGCACGCTCCCCGGCTCGGCACGATCACGCTGCCGATGTCGGCGGTCATCGACGTGGAGGTGCACGATCCGGCCCGTCGGGCGACGCGGGTGGTCACCGATCACATCGACCACGCGGCGGTCACGCGGGTCACCATCCAGGACGCTCGTCGGGATGTCCGGGTGGCGTGGTTGGAGGGGCGGAATCCGACGGCGAACCTGGTGAGGAAGTTGATCCACCCGTAGGTGGCGCCCTCAGATCTCGACCTCGTCGGTGAGGTCGTCCGGCAGCTCGTCGGGCAGGTCGCCGCCGATCTTCCAGCTCGTCATCCAGCCGGCTGGTACGAGCGCGAAGGCCGCGATGGTGACGCTCGTGAGGCCCACCAGCACCAACAGGCCCAGGCTCCGGATGCCCTGGTTGGTGGCGAAGGTCAGGCTCGCGAAGGAGAGCACCGTGGTGGTGGACGACAGCACCGCCGCGTAGCCGGTGGTGGTCATGGCCTTCATCACCCGGCCAGGACCTTCCTCGCCGAGCCGGTGGAGGAGATGGATCACGACGTCGACGCCGATCCCGAGCAGGATGGGCACGCCCACGATGTTCACGATCGACAGCTTCACGCCGAAGATGGCGACCGCGGCCGCGGCCCAGCTCATGCCGCCGACCAGGATGGAGACGGCGCCGAGGGCACGGCGCGGCTGGCGGAGATCGAGCAGGGTGGCCAGGCACACCAGGAGCAGGGCCAGGCCGGCCACCCGTGGCATGTCGGCCTTCACGACGTCGAAGAGCGACCCGACGGCCAGGAACTCGCCGGCCGCGGGCGCGTCGGTGACGTGCTGTTCGACCGCCTTCAAGAGAGCGCTGGTCTCCCGCAGATCCCACATGTTCCCCGACGGCGTGAGCAACAGCCGCCAGGACGTGCCGGTGACGCCCATCAGGTGCTGGAGCGAATAGGGCAGCTCGTCGGGGGTCATGGGCGAGAGCGGCGTGTCGACCAGGTGCTGCAGGTTCTGGCGGATGGGGGCGGGCAGGTAGCCGTAGCTCTCGTGCTCCGCGAGCTGCGCGATCTCGCCGAGCAGGGCGAGACGCTCGCTCTGATCCGCCGGGATGATCGAGCGGATCGACACCACTCGCTGGATCTCGGTGAGCTCGTCGTCGAGCATGGCCTCGTAGCGCGCCTGGCCGGCGTCGAGGGCCTCCTCCGAGGGGTAGGTGACCACCACCGGGGTGTAGCTGTCGCGCACCAGGCGGCGCTGGGTGTCGGTGAGGTCGCTGTAGGCCATGCCGTCGCGACGCAGCTCCGAGAGATCGTGTTCCCAGCCGATGCGGGGGATCTGGGCGATGCCGACGATCGTCAAGAGCACCCCGAAGCTCAGGGCCAGGGGAGCGAAGCGGTAGGTGGGCGGACGATCCTTGTTGACCGGGAGCTTCACCACCCGACCCGGCGTGGGCTTCGTGGCGCGCCAGCGGATCATCAGCGGGAGCACGGTGAGCACCGACACCAGGCACAACAGCACCCCCACCGCGAGGATCAAGCCGAGCTGCGAGAAGCCCTGGAAGCGGGCGAACATCAGCGCCGAGAAGCCGCCGGCCGTGGTCACCGCGGCGGCCAGACAGGGCGGCCCGACCGCGTCCCATGCGCGGACGATCGCGTCCTCCACCGTGTCGCTGCGCCGTCGTTCCTCTCGGTAGCGCGAGTAGAGATGGATCGAGAAGTCGACCCCGAGCCCGACGAGGATGGCACCAAAGAAGCTGGTGAAGCTGTTGAGCGTGCCGACGGCGAGGCCCGCGAAGCCGAAGGTCCAGAGCCCCGCCAGCAAGAGGGGCACGAAGACCAGCAGCACCGCCTTCGGGTCCCGGAACGACACCGTGAGGAAGCTGAAGACGAGCACCAGGCTGATCGCACCGGTCCAGCGCATGTCGTGCACGATGCCTTCGTAGTCTTCGACGTTGTGGCGGTAGGCGCCGCCGATCCAGACGATCTCCACGCCGCGTTCTTCGGGCTTCAGCTCCGCGATGTGCCCGTCCACCAGCTTCATGATCTCCCGTGCGAAGGGCAGGTGGTGGGCGGACTGGGTGGGCCGGATCAGCAGGCGGCTGAACTCGCCGCTGGAGAGCACGCCGCCCAGGCGGTTGTCGCCGGACTTCAGCCGCTCGGTCATCGGGCCGAGGTCGAGCAGGCGACCGGCCACGAAGGGGTTGGCGATGGCCGGACCGAGCGACAGCGCGCCCTTCAGCCGGTCGCGGATCGAGCTCAGGTCGTCGGGCTCCACGTTGAGCACGCCCAGCCGCCAGGCGAGCTCGTCCTCGATGTCGTAGAGGACGTAGCGGATGTCGGGGTGGTCCTTCAGGCGGTCGGCCAGCTCCCGCATGAAGGGATCGACGTCCTCCTGCTCCCCGGTGACCGCCACGGTCATCAGGTTCACGCCGGCTTCTTCCGCGTCGAGCTGCTTCAGGGCGGCGATCGACGGCTCGTCCTCGGGCATGAGGTTGAGCAGATCGCTGTCGACGTGCAGCGTGGACGCCGACAGCACGCTGAGCACGCTGAGCACGAGCACAGCGAGCTTCGCCAGGCCGGGGCTGGCGAGGACGGCCCGCGCGATGCGGCCGTGGATCGTGGTGGGCTCGAGGGTCGACACGGAGACGTCACGCCCTATAGCGCGCGCTCAAGGGAGTCGGGGCGCCATCCGTATCCCTGGTCGGAAGGGCAGCCGGGGACCGAGGTCGCACTTGAAGAAGCGAGATCCGTCGAAGCTCCCGCCCATAGGGAGCGTCGAGCGCGCGCGCTACGTCGCGGACCTGAAGCAGCTCTATTCCGAAGGTGAGCTCGTGGACGGGCTCGACCGACGAGCTGCGCGGGTGCCCGACAGGCTGCTCCGTGCGCTGCTGCCCGGTCTGATGCCGCCGGAGCCTGCGGTCGCGTAGTGCTGGGCGGGGCTACCCGCGGACCATCTTGCGCCGCGGGCCGCGCTTGGCGGGCGCTTCGTCGACGTCGGGCGCATCGAGCACGGCCACCACCTCGACGTGGGCGGTGTGGGGGAACATGTCGAAGGGACGGACGTGGGTGACCGACCAGCCGCGCTCCACGAACTCGGCGAGGTCGCGTGCCATGGCGCGGGGGCTGCAGCTCACGTAGACCACCCGCCGCGGGTGCAGGGAGAGGATGCCTTCGGCGACGCCGGGCTCCAGGCCGCGGCGCGCGGGGTCGACGATGACGAGCGGCCGGCGACCGGTGAGGCGCTTGGCCAGGTCGGGCAGCACGTCGAGCACCTCGCCGCACACGAACTCGGCGGGGATCGCTGCGCTGGCGGCTTCCCGGGCCCGCTGCACGGCGCCGTCGTTCGACTCGACTCCCAGGGCCCAGCCGGTGCGGGGCGCGAGCGCCAGGGCGAAGCCCCCCACGCCGCTGTAGAGGTCGACGACCGGGAGCCCTTCTTCGGCCTGCGCCAGCTCGATCACGTGACGGTAGAGCACGTCGGCCATGGCGGGATGGGTCTGGAAGAAGTCGCCGGCGCCGATCGTGTAGTCGACCTGGGCGAGTCGCTCCGTGATGGTGCGCCCGCCGACCAGCCTCGAGGTGCCGGCCACGCCCTGACCATCGCGCGCGAAGATGGCGTTGCCGGGGCCGTCGTTGATGTGCAGGTGCACGCCGGCCACCTGGCCGTGGCTCTCCTCGAGGGCTTCGGCCAGTCGCCGCAGGAGCTGGTGGTTCCGGCCGGCCACGAGGGTGACCAGGATCTCGCCCGTGAGGTGCGACTGCCGCGCGACGACGTAGCGCAACAGGCCGCCGAAGCCGGGCTCCCACGGCCTGATGTCGAGCCCGAGGGTGTGGTAGGCCACCGTGCCCATCAGCTCGCGCAGCTCGGGGGTGGTGACGGGGCAGTGGGGGATCGGCACGATGTTGCGCGTGCGGCGGCCGAAGGCCCCGATGCGCGTGCGGCCCTGGTCGGAGCTGCCCACGCCGAGCTTGATCAGGTGCCGGAAGTTCGAGGTGCCCTCGGGTGCGGCGACGACCGGCTCGACCTCGACCTCGAGGCCCTCCTGGTCGAAGGCGTGCTGCACGATGTTCCGCCGCTCGCGCAGCTGACCGCTGTCGTTGATGTGCATGAGCGGGCAGCCGCCGCAGAGCGCGTAGCGGTCGCAGTGGGGCTCCACACGGTCGGCGTGAGGCTTGTCGCTGCCGACGTAGCGGCCGATGAGCTGGTGCTGGCCCTGGTGGATCAGCCGCACCCGGGACTCCTCTCCGGGGATGCCCTGCCAGATCAGGAAGGGCTTGCGGCCCTCTTCTTCGCAGACCGCCTCGCCCCGCGCGTGCCAGCGCTTCGGCGTGAGCGCGAAGAAGCGCCCCTTCGGTCCGCGGGATCGGTTCATCCCGGTTCCCTATCCCGTGCCCTGGGAACTCTTGCGTTTTTCTCTTGCGCGGTCCCGAGAGGGAGCGGTACTCTTGCCACGTCAAGAGAAAAGGCAGTCTGGATCATGGGCCTTCCCGCCGAAATCCCTTTCAACGAGCTGTACCGGGCCGAGGGCTCGGACGACGCCGTCCAGCGCATCGGTGAGACGCTGCAGGGCACGGGCTTCGACGCTGTGCCCGAGCTCTACGACCAGGCGCTCGGGCTGGCGCGCGACGGCCACCTCGGGCGTGCCCGCGACACGCTGCAGATGCTCTTGTGCCTCGATCCCGACGACGGCCCGGCGCACCTCCTGCTGGGCAAGGTCTACGCGAGCCAGCGTCGGTGGGACCGCGCGGCGTCGTCTCTGGACGCCGCCGCCGCGTGTGGGCAGCGCCTCCCCCCCGGCATGAAGGACGCCTTCGAGCAGGAACGCGCCGCCGCGAACCGTCCCGCCGAGCCCCGCACGGCGACGCGGCGCGACTCCGAGGTGCACGCCCTGCGTGAAGAGGCCCGCCGGCTGCGCAGCGACAGCATGCACGCCCGGCGCGTGGCCGAGGCCTACCAGACGCGCAGCCAGCTGCTCACTGCCGCGACGGCGGTGTTGGGTGGCATCGCCCTCATCCTGGTGGGCGTGATGATCTTCGGCGGAGGGCCGGAGGCCCAGGCCCTCGAGGTGGAGGAGCTCTCCAGCGGGCTGAGCATCGACCAGCTCGAGGCCCAGGCCCCGACCGCGACGGTGGTGGCGCCGGTGTTGGTGGCCGAGCCGACGCGCGAGGCGTTGCCGGTCGAGGAGCTGCCGTCGGTGACGGTCGCGTCCACGGAGTTGTCGGAGCCGGTGGTGGACACGGTCGTGGAGCCGGTGGCGCCGAGCGAGACGATCTGGACGGTCGAGAGCGGCGACACGATGTGGACGATCGCCAAGGCCCACTACGGCGACGCGATGCGCTGGAAGGACATCGCGGCCGCGAACGACCTGCCCGAGCACGCTGGTCTGTCCCTGGGGCAGCAGCTGGTTCTTCCGGAATGAGTTCAACGAGTTTGGAGGCGCGGAGACACACGAGATGACTCCCCTCCCCGTGTCGGCTGCCAGGTGCCAGGCCCCCGACGCGGTTCCCGAGGAGGGCCGGCCCGCCGCGACGGTTTGAAGCCGCGCGGTGGGTCGGCCCCCCGCCCCTCTCGGGGCTCGCTTCGCTCGCCCCCTTCGGGGTTGTTTTCCTGGGGGGAGGCCTCTGCAGGCCTCCCCCGTCGGTCCGTTGCGGCCTGGCGGCCGCGGGACCGACTCCCCCTCCAAGCGGCTCGACCTCGGGCTTGCCCTCCCGGGCTACGCTCGGGTCTCGTCTCGGGCCCGTCCGGGGCCCTC
>Ga0114932_10000752_pt1 | contig 38047 bp, 30 predicted proteins | sample 2SBtaG_2_FD_87286 | JGI IMG/M metagenome (GOLD analysis project Ga0114932, IMG submission 87286) | Deep subsurface microbial communities from Kolumbo volcano to uncover new lineages of life (NeLLi) - 2SBTROV12_ACTIVE470 metaG | ecosystem: Environmental > Aquatic > Marine > Volcanic ...
CCCGCCTCGGCTGCCCACGCGGCACGCGCTTCCAAGGTGATGCCAGGGGGCGATACCAGAGCCGCCGGCCACCACCCGCCGTATCAGCTCACGATGAAGAGCGGCTCGGGCGCCCACCTCATCGACCTCGACGGCAACCGCTACATCGACGTCATCGGCAACTTCACGAGCCTCATCCACGGCAATGCATACGGCCCCATCCTCGAAGCCGCCACCACAGCGGCCGCGTCCGGGACCAACTGGCCAGCTCGCAACGAGTACGCCGTGGAGCTCGCCGAAGAGCTGGTGCAGCGCGTGGCGTCAGTCGACGAGGTGCGCTTCACCAACTCGGGGAGCGAGGCCACGATGCTCGCCGTCGAGATCGCCCGAGTATGGACCGGACGCGAGAAGATGCTGATGGCGCGCTACGGCTACCACGGCTCGATGCCCCAGTTCGAGTGCGGCACCTTCGGCTTCGAGCACGGCGACACGCTGCTGGCAGAGTTCGGCGACCTCGCGTCCTTCGTGGACGTGCTCGAGCGTCACCCTGGCGAGATCGCGTGCATCATCCTCGAACCGGTGATGGGCTCGTCGGGGGTCCTGGCCGCGCCCGAGGGCTTCCTGGCCGGGATCATCGACGCGGCGCATGCGGCCGGCGCGCTCGTCATCTTCGACGAGGTCATCACTCTGCGGCTGGCCCAGGGCGGCCGGCAGGCGGCCGAGGGCGTCAGGCCCGACTTGACCGCCATGGCGAAGATCATCGGAGGTGGCTTCCCCGTCGGGGCGGTGGGCGGTCGGGCCGACCTGATGGAGCTGTGCAATCCGTTCAACCCCAAGGTGTTCCACAGCGGCACCTTCAACGGCAACCCGGTCACCACGGCTGCGGGACTGGTGTCGATCCGCCACCTGACGAGCGACGCGATCAGCGACATGGATCGCAGGACGCAACACCTCGAGGTTCGCCTCACCGAGGAGGCGGCTGCGCGCGGCTTGCCGTTCGCCTCGAGGCGTGAAGGTTCGCTGTTGCAGCTCTACATGGCCGATGACCTTCCGGCGGCCAGCATTCACCGCACCGATGCCGAGCAGGCGACCCAGTTCCATCTGGCTTGCCTCAACAACGGCGTGTTCGCGGCCGGCCGGGGTCTGATGGCCCTGTCGACGGTTCTCGACGACGCCCTCGTCGACGAAGTGATCGACCGCATGGCCGCAGCAATGGACGACCTCGCTTCCCACTGACGCTTGCGACGGCAAGTTCCAGTTGAGCAACCTGGTATCAGGCATCGAGTGGCTCAACTACACGACCGGCGCCGCGTCGGTGAAGTGACGAGGCTGGGCGTGCCGTGGCATTCCGCACGACGAGCGCAGCGAGGAGATGCGGCGAGAAACAGCGGCGACGAGCCCGGTAGTCCGCGCATGTGCGAGTAGCCCCCGCGGCGACTCGGCGAAGCCGTGAGCCGCCCGTGCGCCGATCCACGAGCGAGGAGTTGCGGAGCCGGAGGCCCCCAGGGCCGCAGGCGCAGCGGCGACGAGCCGTGGCTAGAGAAAGTTCAGCGGCAGGCCGGGGCAGTGCCAGTCGTGTGAGACGAGGCGACCGAACGCCGAGCAGGTGATGTACGCGGTGCAGAGGTCCGGCCCGCCGAAGCACACGTTGGTCACCATCGGTTCGCCGGGGACGGGGACGACGGCCCGAATCTCCCCATCGGGATCGAAGGCGGTGACGCAGCCGTTGCCGAGCGTGGCGACACAGACGTTGCCCTCGCTGTCCACGGCGAGGCTGTCGACCCTGCCGTCGTCGAGAACGGTGCCGAGCCGCACCGAAGGGAATCCGGCGGAGCTGCTCAGCTGCGGGCCGGCGGCTTTCACGACGCCAGGAGCGTCGAGCTCCCAGTACCGCACCCGACCGGTCATCGTTTCGGCGTAGTAGAGCCGGTCCTCTTCGGGCGACAGCCCAACGCCGTTGGGGGTGACGAGTGGGCGGGACACGGTCTGGATGGACGACCCGTCTGGGCGGGCGTAGTAGATCGCCCCTCGGTCCATTTCCTTCTCACGTCCCTTGCCGAGATCGGTGAAGTAGAAGCCACCCTCGCGATCGAACACGATGTCGTTGGGGCCGCGCAGATCCCAGCCCTCGCATTCGGCGTAGAGCGTGCTCACTTTTCCCGAGTCGAGGTCGACTCGCTGAATCGACCCACCGGTGTAGTCATCGGGCTGGTGTCCGGGAAGCAGCATCCCATCGACGTGGCGCCACGAGAACCCGCCGTTGTTGCAGATGTACACCGCGCCATCGGGCCCCATCGCGGCACCGTTGGGTCCGCCACCACAATCGGCGACGACCTCCACGGTGCCGTCCGGCTGGACCCGACTCAGGGTCCCCCTGGCGATCTCCACCAGCAGCACCGAGCCGTCGTCCATGGCAATTGGCCCCTCGGGGAACAGCAGCCCTGTCGCGATCTCGTGCATCTGTCGTCCCCTCGGGTTCGGTCCCCCGAGATCATGGCTCATCGACACACCAGTGCGGGCACGAGCGATACTCGAGCCATGACGAGCTTCGGGTCACCATCGGGCACGGTGCTCTACCTGGTGGTGTGCGCGGTGCCCGGAGCCGACCGAACGCTCGAACGCATTGCGCTCGAGCAGGAGAAGGGGTGGGAGGTCTGTCTCGTCGCCACCGAGCGCTCGCTGCACTGTCACGATCGAGCCGCAACTTGGCGCCGCGTTCGCCAACCACCCCGTGTTCGCCGAACACGTCCGGCGGCTCGAATCTGCCGGTGTCAGGTTCGTGTGGCACGACCCCTCGGTCCGACCCGGCTGAGCGACATTCCGTGCATCAGCCGAAGCGGTGGGCGGCCACCTCGGAGCTGACTGTGGCCCCAGTGACCTCGGCGAGGTGCGCCCAGGCGCCCGAATCGACCGCACGGTAGAGGCGGCCCGCGAGTTCGTGAGCGGCGCTTCCCGGCCAGCCAGACGGGAGAATCTCGGCGGGAAGCCACGGGTCGACGAGAACGGTCCGCCGAAGATCGTGCACCACCATGCTTCGGAGCAGGAAAGCATCGAGGGGCGCCACGTCAGCGCCGCACATGGCTTCGAGGAGCGCGTACCTCTCCACGAATCGGCGATACCCGTCCGCGGCCTCGTCGAGCCCGAGCCGCTGGTCGACCTCGGGTGCCGACAGCAACGCCCGGAGATCGTCGAAGCGAGCGAGCGCCACCGGGATCGCCGCAGACAACCCGAGGCCCGCGCTCACCTCGCGGACCTCTGCCCTGCTGTCCCCGGGCTCGGCCATCACTCCCGACGACAACGGTGCGAATCCGTGCCACCGAAGGTGCTTGCTCACCAACTGCGCCGTGGTGCGATCCGGAGAGCCGAGCTCGACCATGGCCAGGGTCCACTCCCCATCCCAGTGCGGGCGGTCGGCGTGGTAGATGCGCCGCTCGGCCACCTCGAATTCGGCGACGCCGAACTCCGTCAACCGGTAGCGACTCCGACGGCCGACCCGCTGCGACTCGAACCATCCCTCTGCGGTGAGGCGAGAGACCGACGTTCGGGTGAGGCGGTCGCTGAAGCCGAAGGGCTCCGCCAACGCGATGAGGTCGCCAAGCCAGATTTCGCCACCGACCGGCACGATCGAATCGCCGAAGATCGTGACGAGCACCGAGCGAGCCGAGATGTCCGGCCGATCACCGAAATCTCGCGCGATGGATCCGACGGGGTGCCGCACGGGTACGAGCCTACCTCAACCTGATACACCCTTGACAGATATTTCGACTCTTGGTGTATCATGTTGTCATCACGTCGCAGCCCGGTCTCGGTTTCGCCGATGCCCGGGGTGCAGGGCAGAGGGAGGCGCTCGTGAGCAGCGACCAAGCGGTGACCACCGCATCCACACCCGAGGAGCACTTCGACGCCGTCATCGGCTCGGGCCGCACCATCGAGCCGCGCGACTGGATGCCGGACAACTACCGGAGCACGATGATCCGCCAGATCGCGCAGCATGCGCACTCCGAGGTGATCGGCCAGCAACCCGAGGGCAACTGGATCACCCGCGCTCCCAGCCTCCGACGCAAAGCGATCCTGACCGCCAAGGTGCAAGACGAAGCCGGTCACGGGCTCTACCTCTATTCGGCCGCCGAGACGCTCGGCATCTCGCGCGACGAGATGATGGAGATGCTCCACAGCGGCCGGCAGAAGTACTCATCGATCTTCAACTACCCCACCCTGAGTTGGGCCGATGTGGGGGCGATCGGCTGGCTGGTCGACGGCGCAGCGATCACCAACCAGGTGATGCTCACCCGCACCAGCTACGGGCCATACGCCCGGGCGATGGTGCGCATCTGCAAGGAGGAGTCCTTCCACCAGCGGCAGGGCTACGAGATGATGCTGACCCTCGCCAACGGCACCCCCGAGCAGAAGGACATGGCCCAAGACGCGCTGGATCGCTTCTGGTGGCCATCGCTCATGATGTTCGGGCCCCCCGACGCCGACTCGGTCCACACCGAACAGTCGATGGCCTGGGGCATCAAACTCGAGACCAACGACGACCTCCGCCAGAGGTTCGTGGACATGACAGTGCCCCAGGCCGACTTCCTCGGCCTCGAGATCCCCGATCCGGACCTTCGCTGGAACAGCGAGCGCGAGCACTACGACTACGGCGAGATCGACTGGGATCACTTCTGGGAGGTCGTGGCCGGCAATGGTCCATGCAACCGGGAGCGCATCGAGCACAAGGTCCGCGCCTGGGACGAAGGGCAGTGGGTCCGCGAGGCGGCACTGGCCCACGCGGCCAAGAAACGCGACTCCGAGACCGAAGGAGCTCGCTGATGGTCTACGAAGTCCCCAAGAAAGATGGCGCGACCGATCCCGAAGTCGCGGGCAACCCGGGCGGCTTCCCCCTCTGGGAGGTCTTCATCAGGGCCAACCGCGGCCTCAATCACGTCCACGCAGGCAGCGTGCACGCAGCCGATGCCGAGTCCGCGGTTCAAGCGGCGCGCGACGTGTACACGCGGCGCTCCGAAGGCGTGTCGCTGTGGATCGTGCGATCGACGGAGATCCACGCCAGCGACCCAGACGGCAGCGATGCATGGTTCGGCAGCGAGCACCCCTACCGACACCCCACGTTCTATGAGCTCCCCGACGAAGTGGGGCACATGTGACACCGGCCAGTGACACCGCCCGCGTCGACACCGCCGCTGTCGATACTGCCCCCGTCGATCTGGTTCTGGCGATCGCCGACGACAACCTCATCGTCGCCCAACGCCTCGGCGAGTTGATCTCGCGCTCGCCCGACCTCGAAGAGGACATCGCGATCGCCAACGTCAGCCTCGACCATCTCGGCCAGGCGCGCAGCCTGTACACGCGGGCCGGCGAAATCGAGGGCCGGGGGCGAGACGAAGACGACCTCGCACTCGGCCGCGACGAGCGCGACTTCCGCAACGCCGTCCTCGTCGAACAACCCAACGGCGACTTCGCACAGACGATGGTGCGCCAGTTCTTCCTCGACGCCTACCAGGTGCCGTTCTACGACGCCCTGAGCAGCAGCACCGACGAATCCCTGGCCGGAATCGCCGCCAAGGCGGTGAAAGAGGCTCGCTACCACCTCGAACGATCCTCGTCGTGGGTCGTGCGTCTGGGCGACGGCACAGACGAGAGTCACCAGAGAACCCAGGCGGCGGTCGACACGCTGTGGCGGTACACGGGCGACCTCCACGAACGGCCCGCCGGAGGAGAGACGGTGGTGAACAGCGGGGTGGCGCCCGACGCCGAGCCGATCGCGTCCACGTTCGACGCCACCGTGCGCTCGGTTCTCGCCGACGCCACGCTCGACGTGCCCGAGGACCCATACCAACGCCTCGGCGGTCGTGTCGGCACGCACACCGAGCATCTGGGCCACCTTCTCACCGAAATGCAGTGGCTCCATCGGACCCATCCTGGTGCCCAGTGGTGATCCGGCCGGTGGTCGACCTGGGCGAGCTGGAGCGCGGTCTCGGCGAGATCCCCGACCCAGAGGTCCCGGTGCTCACGATCGCCGATCTCGGCGTGCTGCGCAGCGTCGCCGATGAGGGCGGCAGGATCGTGGTCACGATCACACCGACGTACTCGGGCTGTCCGGCCATGCATCACATCGAAAACCGCATCGCCGAGGTCCTCGATGCAGCCGAGGTCGAGGGCGAGGTACGCGTGACGTTCTCGCCGGCATGGACGACCGACTGGATCTCGGCCGACGGCCGCCGGAAACTGCGCGAGTACGGCATCGCACCGCCGCGGACGACTGAGGTCGCCCTCACGATCGGCCGACGCCAGATCGCGTGTCCGCAGTGCGGAAGCACAGACACCGAGACCATCAGCGAGTTCGGCTCAACGGCGTGCAAGGCCCTGATGCGATGCCTCGAGTGCCGCGAGCCCTTCGACCACTTCAAGGAGCTGTGATGGCGGTCGAGTTCCACTCCCTCCCGGTGAGGATCCGTCGCGAAACGCCCGACGCGGTGTCGCTCAGCTTCGACATCCCGGGCGAGCTCCGCGACACCTTCCGACACATCCCCGGCCAGCACGTGATCCTGCGAGCGGACATCGAGGGCGAGGACGTGCGTCGCTCCTACTCCATCTGCAGCAGCGTCAACGACGAGGAGCTACGCGTCGGTATCAAGCACCTCCCGGGCGGAGCGTTCTCCACCTACGCCACCACCGAACTTCGCGACGGTGACCTCGTCGACGTGATGGCTCCCATCGGCGACTTCTGCCACACCCCGGACCGAACCTGCGCCAACACGTACGTCGCGCTCGCCGCCGGGTCGGGGATCACGCCGATCCTGTCGATGCTGGTGTCGATCCTGGAGCTCGAGCCCAGCAGCCGATGCTCGCTCGTCTACGGCAATCGGACGGCCGGCTCGATCATGTTCCTCGAGGACCTCGAAGCACTCAAGAACCGCTTCCCCGATCGGTTCCAACTCATCCACGTCCTCAGCCGCGAACCGCACGAGGTGCCGCTCTTCGAGGGCCGCATCGACACGGACAAGCTGCGTTCGTTGGCCACGACGCTCATCGACGTCCCACGGGTCGACGCCTGGTTCCTGTGCGGGCCCGTCGACATGGTCGAAGAGGTACGCGACGCGCTGGTCGGCGAATTCGGCGTGGATCCCGAAGCAGTCCACCAGGAGCTCTTCTTCGACGAGCGGATCGAGCTGCCGGAGGTCGCCGACGAGGCTCCTGTCGACGGCGTCGAGATGACGTTCGTCCTCGATGGCCGGTCTTCGGTGACCACCGTGGTGCCAGATGGCCCGTCACTTCTCGACTACGCCAGGGCCGTCCGCTCGGAGGTGCCCTTCGCTTGCAAGGGCGGGATGTGTGCCACCTGCAAAGCCAGGGTCGTTGAGGGTGAGGTGAGGATGGAAAAGAACTACGCGCTCACACCCGAAGAGGTGGACAGCGGATTCGTCCTCACCTGCCAGGCCCATCCCGTCGCAGGAGCAGTCACGGTGTCGTTCGACACCCACGGCGGCCTCGGCCGCTGAGCGACGTGCGAACGTCGCGAACAGCTCAGGCGATGAGTTCGCGGCCCCTGCGGCGGCGCACCATGTTGCGCACGGGAGTCCGAACCGCTTCGACCGCGAGGTAGCAGACCGGGAACGCGAACAGAACCAGCACCGTGGAGCTCACGAGCCCACCGATGAGGGTGAGGCTCAGTCCTTCCCAGAAGGGGTCGCTCATCGCGAGCGGAAGCAGACCGGCGACGGTTGTCGCAGTCGTGGCGATCAACGGTCGGAAGCGCCGCTCGATCGCGACCCGGATCGCGTCCTTCGCTGTTGCACCGGCTCGCCGCTCCTGGTTGGCCGCGTCCACCACCAGGATCGTGTTGTTCACGACGACCCCGATCAGCGCGATGAAGCCAACCATCACGAAGAAGCTCAGCGCGTTGTCAGACGCCGCGAGCACGGCCATGACACCGAAGAAGCTGAACGGGATCGCGACGAACACCAAGAGTGGCTGCACGAACGAGCGGAACTGAATCATCAGCAGTGCCAGCATCAACACGAGCGCGATGACCATCGCGAGCAGAAGCGATCCCACGCTGGCCCGGTTCTCGGATTCGAGCCCGAAGTCGAAGGTGAGCGCATCGGGCGCCAGACCGCGGGCCACGAGGGCCTCGGGCGGGTAGAGCTCGGTGACCAGCCGCTCTGCGGCGTCGACGTTCGACGTCGTGTCGTCGGTGTCGAAGACACCGCGCACTTCGATCTGACGCACGGTGTTGGTCCGCAGGATCTGCCCCTCGGTGGAGATGATCGCGTCGACGATCGTTGCGGTCTCGCCTCCTGGCTTCTCGACCGTCGCGCCGAGGATCGTCGATCGCATCTCTTCGGCGAGGGCCTGGCCTGTCGCGACGGAGTCGTCGTCCATGGAGATCTGGACGGCGAAGGGGTAGTCCTCGTCGGGGGGACCGGCCCCGACGGACTTGACGCTCACGCGCGCCCGTTGGATCTCCGGGATCGCGTCGCTCAGTAGATCCACGTAGGTGGGAGCGGTGGTGTCGCGCTCGTCGAAGGGGACGAGGTCGATGTACAGCGTCGCCTCGCGCTCACTCCCCCGGATGTACTGAGCCTGAAGGAGGTCCTCACCGAGGACACGAAGAACGGCGTCGTCGATGGGTTCGGTGAGCACGGCAGCTTCTTCGACTTCGACGTCGGCGTCGAAGTCGACGCTGATCAGCAAGGAGTTGGTGTCCTTGGCGTCGGGGAAGATGTCGCGGGGGACCGATGCGCCGACGATGCTCGACGAGTACACGACAAGGAGAGCGCCGCCCAGAAGAGCGCCACCGACCAGCCACCCCTTCACACCGTTGCGCGACGGATAGGCCGCCAGCGCACCGAGGCGGCGGGCGAGGAACCTCTGTCCGGCCACCACCGGATTCCGAGACGCCGGCCGCGCAACCAGCAGTCGACGGCCCAGCGCGGGGATCAGCGTCATCGAGAGAACGAACGACGCCACCAGGGCGATGATGACCGTTGCCGGGATCGCCTGGATGAAGTCTCCGAGCAGACCGCCCACGAACAGCATGGGTGCAAACACCAACACGGTGGTGATCGTTCCTGCGAAGGACGCCGGGCCCACCCGAGTGATCGCCTGTTGGATCGCCGAGACGGCACCCTCGCCATCGTTGTCGTCATCGTCGACCCCGGGTTCGGAGCCCGCGTCGACGGCCTCGCTGACGACGATTGCATCGTCGACGAGCAGGCCAAGCGTGAGGATGAGGCCGAACAGCGTGATCGTGTTGAGCGTGTAGCCGAACGCCCACAGACCGACGACCGCCGTCAGCATCACGGTTGCCATGAAGACGGCCGTGACGATCGATGCCCTCCAACCGATGAGGATGAGGCTCACCGCAGCGACGGCGATCAGGCCCGTCAGAAGGTTGCGAAGCAGGCCGGCGAGCTGGGTCCGGATGTTGTTCGCGAAGTCGGCTGTGACCTCGAGCTCGAACCCCGCCGAGACCTCCAGTTGACCGAGCACGTCGTGCAGCGCGTCGCTGAACTCCAGGAGGTCCTGGTCGAGCTGTGGGTGACGTGTGACACCGACCGTGATTGCGTCGCTGAATTCTTCGTCACCGCCATACGCGACGCGCGCGAACTGCCGCGTTCGTACCTCGTCGATACCGGTGTCCTCGTCTGGCGCTTCTGCCAGTAGGGCACGAACCTTGGCCGTGGCGATCTCAGGACGGGCGAGCAACTGGGACGCGATCGATCCCGCTTCGAGCTGAAGCTCCTCTGCGCTGGCTCCCGGCGGCCCTGTCACGGCGATCAGTGCGTCGTAGGAGTCGACGAACTTCGTTGCATCGACCGACCGCACGACTGGAGCGGGAGGGAACCCCAGGCCCGGGGTCCGCGCCCTCAAGATCGCGGCGCCATCCGCCGAGCTGATGCCCGACTCGAATTCGACGACGAGAACGTACGAGTCCTCCTGAGCGATGGTCTGGATGGACTTCACGCCCTCCAGCACCGAATACGCGTCGTGGAGTGGCCCAACGACGTCGCGGTCGACCTCGCCAGTGTCGTCGGCGAAGTGAAGTCCCGTGACGATCGCCACGGGTGTCTCGATCGGCGGAAAGCCCTCCCGCTGCAGCGCGGAGGAGTAGGCCCACAGCCCGAAACCGATGAGAACGATCCACACGGCGAGCGACGCGCGCCAACGGCGCGCTGCTGCAGCGGCCACGCGGGCGATGAGGGGGCTGGTCGTCTGAGTCACGCATCTCATCCATCGGCGATCCCGCGGCCTGGCTGAGGAAACGTGGTGCCCCTCGATCGAACCGTGACAGGCTCTGCAGGACTCAGGAGGATGAATGCGAACGACGGTCGCGGGCTGCGGGGTCTCCGGTCTGACGACGGCCATCGCGCTGCGCCGCCGGGGCCACGACGCCCACATCGTCGCAGCGGCACTCCCCCACGACTGTGTGTCGGTGGTCGCCGGTGCGATCTGGGGGCCGACCACGGTCGAGCCCAGGGAGCGGACAGGCCCGTGGGCGCTGACGAGCCGGGAGGCGTTTGCCACGCTGGCCCGGCGGCCCGACACGGGCGTCGCGCCGATGATCCACCTCGACCTCAAGGCCGACGCCACACCTCACTGGGGCGAGCTGACACCCTGGGTACGACGCGCCACCCCCGACCAGCTGCCGCCCGGCTACGCCAGCGGCCTTCGTATCGACGGCTTCCGCATCGACCCACCGATCTACCTGTCGTGGCTCCTCGAGGAGTTCGATCGGCTCGGCGGCACCATCGAACTCACCGAGCTCGACGTCCTGGGCGACGTCGAGGGGGACGTCGTCGTGAACTGCACGGGCCTCGGCGCCCGCCGGCTGGTCGGCGACGATTCGCTCTTCTCGATCCGCGGACAGATGGTCCTCGTCGAAGGCGGCGACATCCACGAGGGGATCTCGGACGAGATCGACCAGTCCCGCATCAGCTACGTCTATCCACGGAGCCGCCACCTCTATCTCGGCGGGGCACGCGACGTCGACGACACGCGCGAGGATCCCGACGAGGAGCTCACCGCCCGAATCATGGCCGACGCAGCCGTACTCGATCCGCGGGTGGCCGGCCGCCCGATACACGACGTCCGCGTGGGATTTCGGCCGGGACGTCCGGGGGTGAGGCTCGAGGCCGGCCTCCTCGACGACGGACGACCCGTCGTGCACAACTACGGGCACGGGGGCGCAGGCTTCATCATGTCGTGGGGCTGCGCCCAAGAGGTCGCCGAGCGGCTCGATCTGCTGAACTGAAGCAGCCACGCGCAGGAGCGACGATGCCCGACTTTCTGGACAGTGACCACACGGCGGTGCGCGACCGCGCCAACGCGCTGGCGCGTCGACTCCAAGCTCTCGACCGCAACGCGCTCGAACCCACCGAGCTGGCCGCCGAGGTGCGGGCGCTGTCCAAGCGGGCAGAGATCTTCCCGATGACCCAGCCGGCCGATCACGGTGGCACAGCCGCGGGAGCGCTTGCGCTGGCGATCGTCCGCGACGAGCTCGGAGCGCACGACGTCGGCAGCCTCTCAGGGATCTTCGGCCCGGGTCCCGGGGTCCTTGCCGGCGTCGACGAACCGCTGCGCTCCGACTTTCTCGAGCCCGTGCTCGCTGGAGAGAAGCGGGGCGGGTTCGGGTTCACCGAGCCGGACGACGCTCCACGCGCCACCTGGGCGATCACCGAAGGTCACGAGCTGGTCGTCAACGGCCAGAAGCCCTACGTCACCGGTGGCGGCGACGCGGACTTCATCAACACCCTCGTCGAGGTCGAGGGTTCGGGACCGGCGATGGTCGTGATCGAGACGGACCGCCCCGGCGTCACGTTGACCCGCAGGTTCGGCTCGCTCGATGGCAGCCACCACGCAGCGTTCACCTTCGACGACGTGCGCGTGCCGACCAGCCACGTGATCGGAGCACCGGGCAAAGGTCTGAACCAGGCCATGGACCAGGTCACCGCGGTGAGGATGGCGATCGCCGCTGACTGCGTCGGCCGCTGTCGTTTCGTGCTCGAGTACGTCGCGGAATATCTGCAACGGCCGCATCGCAGCGGCCAGCCGCTCGGCGCGGGCGAGCGGGTGCGTCTGAGGTACGGGTCGCTGCGCGTACAGGCGTATGCCGCTCGCAGCGCGCTGTACCGCACGGCGAGGCTCATCGATGCCGGCGACGGCGCGATCAACGAAGCCATGGCCACCAAGGCCTTCGCCACCGAGACGATCGGATTGATCGTCGACGAATCGATCCAGCTCGTGGGAGGTCAGGCGCTCACGGATGCGCATCCCCTCTCCCGCATCCTTCGTGAGGTCCGCGCTCTTCGTCTGGCCGAGGGGCCCACCGACGTGCTGTCGATCAACGTTGCGCGCGGCCGTCTCGATCTCGACGCGGGGCGGCTCTGACGCCATGTTGACTCGCCTCTCCGATGCCCCTGGAACGGTCGACCCCGAACCGTTCGCGGGAGCGGACCACCCGATGCGCAAGGTCACCCGTCAGGTGGCGTTCGACGGTCGCTGGGACGCGGAGAGGGCCGCGAAGATCGCCCAGCTGTTCGACGGGCTCGCGCCCGATTGGGCCTCTGACCGGGTCGATGATCTCAAGGTCGCTCCGATCATCGATGCCCTCGATCGCGGAGACGTTGCCAACGGCGGCCGCTGGCTCGAGCTCGGCTCGGGTACCGGCGCCGGCACTGGGGTCCTGGTCGAACGTGGCGCCACCGTCGTCGTGCTGGATCTGTCCGCCGAGATGTTGGCCCACGCGTCCGACGACGCGCCGAAAGTCCGCGGCGACGCCTCGCAGCTGCCGTTCGGTACCGATCACGTCGACGCGGTGCTGATGGTGAACATGCTGCTGTTTCCCGGCGAGGTCGATCGGGTGCTGCGCCCTGATGGAGTCGTCGTATGGGTCAACACACTCGGCGATCAAACCCCGATTCACCTCCCGCCACAGGACGTCGCGGCGGCCCTTCCGGGAACGTGGCGCGGCGTGTGGGCACGCGCCGGGGCGGGTCTGTGGGCCACACTGCGACGCAGCTGATCGGAGCATCTGTGTACCTGAACGAATTCGCCCCAACATCTGAGCCGTTCGACATGACGACGACGGACGAGTTCGCCAGCCTGGTGGCCAGCGCCGCCGATCTCGGGGTGAGCCACGGCCCCGAGATTCGCTACACGTCGCGCCATGTGATCGCTCGACACCGACGCTTCCACTTCCTCGAGTGGGGCGAGCCAGCGAATCACACGATTCTCCTGCTGCACGGTGGCAACCAGTCCGCCCACAGCTGGGACCTCGTCAGCCTGCATCTGGCGGACCGTTTCCACGTGCTCGGCCTCGATCAGCGGGGACACGGCGACAGCGAGTGGGCCCGCGACGCCGACTACAGCTCCACCGCGATGGCCGCTGATGCTGCAGCGTTTCTGGATGCCCTCGATGTGGGTCAGGTGACGATCGTGGGGCATTCGATGGGCGGCATGAACACGATGCGGCTGATGCTCGATCAGCCCGAACGAGCAGACCGAGTCATCCTCGTCGACATCGGACCGGAAATGTCCGAGACGGGCGCCAAGACGATCCGCAACTTCGTCACCGAGCACCGCGAGTTCGACGACCTGGACCATTTCGTCGACGTGGTACAGAAGTACGACCCCTACCGCTCACGCGAACACATCGAGCGGACGGTGAAGTACAACCTGCTCCAGCGAGCAGATGGCAAGTACGTGAGCAAGCGGGATCACGGGCCGCGGCTGAGCACCACGCAGGAGCACAGGACCCGCCACGACCGCTTCCAGCTCGACGATGCTCCGAAGATGACGATGCCGACGCTGCTCATCCGCGGCGCCGATTCGAACATCTTGACGGCACAGGCCGCGCAGCGTTTTGCCGACGCGCTCCCTGCCGGTCAGCTGGTCACGGTCCCCGACGCCGGCCACAACGTCCACGGCCAGAACACCCCCGGCTTCATCCAGGCAGTGACCCCGTTCCTGGTGCAAGCCCTCCACTGAGAAGGGTCCGCACTTCCCCTCCGACCTGAACAGGTGTTCGATCGCTACCGCGATGCGGGCCAGCCAGTCGACGGACTTCTGCAAGGGGGTTCCGGGTCATGGTGCCGGAAGGAGCGCCCGGATAGAACTCCGCCATGTAGCTACCAGCGCACGAACAGTCGGGTCACCGGTGCCCGTTGGTCAGCAACTCCCTGTGGCGAGCGGCGAGCCGCAGGCGATCGCCATGGACTCGCACACGCTTGCGCCTGTTGCGAGTTCAGCCGATGATCTCGACCGAACCGGGTCGCACGTCGAATGCGAGAGCGACGACGCGGCACACGGCTCGGTTGGCGTCGCCGCCAGAAGCCGGTGCGCTTACCCGAACTGCGAGTACGCCGCCGAAGGCCCCTTCGACCCGGTCGCGGCTTGCCCCAGGACGCACGTGAATCGAGAGCTCGAATCCGCTGGCGGTCACATCACATCGCTACCACAGCACGACAACCGTCCTGTCACCGGAGATACGTCGAGATCCGCTGCCGGTCCGCAAAGATCGTGTGTTCGTCTGATCGTGAATTTCCATGAATACGGAACTAGTATGCGGGCGTGCGGGACAACGAGGGTTTGCCAGTCTTCGAGGTCAAGGCGGAGCTGTTCAAGGCGTTGGCGCACCCGACGCGTGTCCGAGCGTTGGAGGTGCTCGCCGACGGGGAGCGTTCGGTGTCGGATCTTGCGACCGGGGTCGACCTCGAGTTGTCGCAGTTGTCACAGCAGTTGGCAGTGCTTCGTCGGGCGGGGCTGGTCGTCACTCGAAGAGAGGGCACCACCGTCTTCTATGCCGTCAAACACCCGCTGCTGCTGGATCTGTTGGAGGCCGCGAGAAACCTGCTGATCGCAACGCTGAAGGAGACCAGGGCCGTGCTGGAAGAACTCGCAGAGGGGGAGTCGCGATGAACTCGGAGACTGCCTCGCGCTCCTGGCGGGCCGGTGTAGCCGAGGCAGGCCGGCGTGGCCGGTCGCTGCTGCCTTCTCGTCGGGACTATTCAGGGCTGGCCGGTTCCTGGCGTGGCGATCTGATCGCTGGCGTGACGGTCGGAGTCGTGGCGTTGCCCTTGGCCTTGGCCTTCGGGATCACAGCGGGCCTGGGGGCCGACGCGGGGTTGGTGACTGCGATCGTCGCCGGGCTGGCGGCTGCGGTGTTTGGCGGCTCCAATGTCCAGGTGTCTGGCCCGACGGGGGCCATGACGGTGGTGTTGGTGCCCATCGTGGCGCGGTACGGGATCGATGCCGTGTTCCTGGTGGGGATCCTGGCCGGCCTGGTGATCGTGGCTGCAGGTGTTGCAGGGTTCGGGCGGTTCTTGGCGTTCATCCCCTGGCCGGTCATCGAGGGGTTCACGCTTGGGATCGCTGCGATCATCTTCTTGCAGCAGGTCCCGGCCGCGCTCGGCGTCACGAAGCCGGAGGGAGAGAACACCGCGGTGGTTGCAGCCAGAGCCCTTGGCGACGCCCTCGGTGGCGACGGCTTGTGGGGCGCCGTTGGCCTGGTCGTGGTCGTGGTCGTGGTCATGGTGCTGGCACCTCGGTTGCGGCGGGGTCTGCCGGCATCGTTGCTGGCGGTGATCGCCGCGACCGTTGTGGCGCAGCTCATGGACGTCGATGTGGCGGTGATTGGGGAACTGCCCTCGTCGCTGCCGGCGCCGGCGCTTCCCGAGGTCTCTACGCGGCTCGTCTCGGAGCTGTCCGGCGCTGTGCTCGCGGTCGCGGCCCTGGCTGCTCTGGAGAGCCTGTTGTCGGCCAAGGTCGCCGACGGCATGGCCGGGACCGGGCGCCATGACCCCAACCGTGAGCTGATCGGTCAGGGTCTCGCCAACATCGTGTCCCCGTTGTTCGGCGGGATGCCGGCGACCGGGGCAATCGCCCGTACGGCAGTGAACGTCAAGGCTGGCGCTCGCACCAGGATCTCGTCGATCGTGCACGCCCTGGTCTTGTTGGGCGTCGTTCTGGCCGGATCGGGGCTGGTGGCCGAGATCCCCCTCGCGGCGCTGGCCGGGGTGTTGATGGTTACCGCAATGCGCATGGTCGAGGTGCACAACATCCGGGCCATCGTGCGAGCGACCCGCTCCGACGCCCTCATTCTCGCTGTGACGGCGTTCGTGACCGTCGCGTTCGATCTGATCCTCGCCGTCGAGGTCGGGATGGCCGTCGCCGCAGTCCTTGCGCTGCGCCAGCTGGCCCGGACCTCGGTACCGATCGCCGAGCCGCTCCCGCTGATCGATTCCGACACAGCAGCGCAATTGCGAGCCGATCACATCGTGTCCTACCGCCTCGACGGCGCCCTCTTCTTCGGAGCAGTCCAACGGTTCCTCCATGAACTGACCGCGGTCGGTGACGTCCGAGTTGTCATCTTGCGCTTCCCTGACCTTCAGATGCTCGACGCATCCGGCGCCCAAGCCATCGCCGAGACCATCGATGAGCTCGAGCGCCGCGGCATCACCGTGCTCATCAAGGGCCCACGCAGCGAACACCTCCGCATCCTGCGAGAGGTCGGAGCCATCGACCGCCTCGCCCACGCCAACCACCTGTTCACCGACCTCGACGAAGCCATCGCCCACGCCCATACTCACATCACCCGAAACGGCCGACAAGTGTCCAGCACCGAGCCGCAAGGCTGATGACGAATCGGCCGTTCACCCCCACGGCTCACATCCTGATCAGTCACAGGGGGCGAGTCTGGGACGAGCCTGGGGCGAGCCTGGGGCGAGCGCAGGAGCAGTACCCATGCTGCCTCGGGCAGTCGATAGCTCCAGCCACGTGCTGCGATGTCGTGGATTGACTAGCTCCAGCCGAGTTCGTGGAGCCGGTCATCGTCGATGCCGAAGTGGTGGGCGACCTCGTGGATGACGGTGATGATGACCTCTTCGACGACGTCGTCTTCGGTTTCGCAGATGTCGAGGATGGCGAGGCGGTAGATGAAGATCCGGTCGGGGAGGACGAGGCCGCCGTAGTTTTCGCGTTCGGTGAGCGGGACACCGTCGTAGAGGCCGAGGAGGTCCGGCGGGTCGCCGCGCTCCTCGACGAAGAACACGACGTTGTCCATCAGCTCCGCGAGCTCGTCGGGGATCTGGGCGAGGGCGGCTTCGACCAGTTCTTCGAACCGCGATTCGCCGACGTCGAGCACACCTTCACTCTCCCACTGCGACCTACCGTGGGGCCATGACTGCGGTTGCTGCTGTTCTGCGTTCGGGTGATGGCCCCTTCACATTGGAGGAGGTCGAGGTCGACGGCCCGGGGCCTGGCGAAGTGTTGGTGGAGCTGGTGGCGACGGGATTCTGCCACACCGACACCGGAATGCGGGCACCCTTTCGGGGGACACCGTTGCCGGCTGTGCTCGGGCACGAGGGGGCGGGACGGATCGCAGCGGTCGGCGACGGCGTGGCTTTTTCGGTGGGTCAGCCCGTGGTGCTTTCATTTCGGTACTGCGGGGCCTGCCGGAGTTGCAACCAGGGGGCGACCAGCTACTGCGACACGATGATGCCGCTCAACTTCGGCCTTCACCGCGGCGACGGAACCACGGCGTTCTCACGGAACGGTGAGGCGATCGGATCGCACTTCTTCGGTCAGTCGTCGTTCGCCACGCACACGGTCGCGAGCGCGACCTCCGTCGTGCCTGTTCGCGACGACGATCCGCTCGACCTCATCGGCCCGCTCGGCTGCGGCATCCAGACCGGCGCCGGGGCGGTGCTGAACAACCTGCGTCCATGGGTCGGCTCGTCGTTCGCGGTCCTGGGCAGTGGGTCCGTGGGTCTGTCGGCGCTCTTGGCCGCCGGGCTGAGCGGATGCGAGCGCATGATCGCCGTGGATCTGTCGGATCGCCGGCTCGAGGCCGCGATCGACTTGGGTGCGACGCACGCGATCCAGGCCGGCGACGATGTGGATCTCGGGTCGGCGTTGCTCGAGGCAACCGACGGGCGAGGCGTCGACCGCATCTTCGACACCACGGGCAACGGTGGAGTGGTCGCCGCTGCAGTGGGCGGCCTGGCAATGCGCGGCACGCTGGCGACGGTCGCGGCGAGCGGAGCCGCCGAGACCCAGATCAGCCTCCGGCACCTGCTCCCGGGACGCACGGTGACCGGAATTCTCGAGGGGGACTCGATGCCACAGGTGTTCATCCCAGAACTGTTGAGCCTGTACCGCTCCGGCGCGTTCGCCTTCGATCGGCTCATCACCCACTTTCCCTTCGACCAGATCAACGAAGCGGAGGCGGCGAGCAACGCTGGAGACGTGATCAAACCCGTTCTCGTGATGCCGTCCTGACGCGGCAGACTGGATCGCATGGCTGATCACCTGAGCGTGGCCGAACTCGAGGAGCTGACCGACGTGGTCAGAGCCTCACCGTCCGACGAGGGAACTCTCGAACTCATCGTCGCTCGCCCCGCAGACAATGAGCGCCAGGTACTCATCGAGGGCGAGCTCGACCTCGATGTGGGTCTCGTCGGCGACAACTGGGGTCAACGCCCCAGCTCGCGCACCGACGACGGCAGCGCACACCCCGACATGCAGCTCAACATCATCAACAGCCGCTTCAGCGACGGGATCTCGCGGGGCGACCAGGATCAGCGGATCATGGCCGGCGACCAGCTCCACGTCGACCTCGATCTGTCGGAGGCCAACGTGCCGCCGTGGACCAAGCTGCAGATCGGCGACGCCATCATCGAGATCACCGACCAGCCCCACACCGGATGCCAGAAGTTCGTCCAGCGCTTCGGTCTCGAGGCCCAGCGTTGGACGAGAACCGACGCCGGGAGCGAGCTCCATCTGCGAGGCGTCAACGCCCGCGTTCACACCCCCGGCACCATCCGTCATGGTGATGTGATCCGGAAGCTCTAGCCACGCGCTGGGATCCGGATCGCCGGCGGGCGATGGGCGGGCGTCGATGACGGACGTCGATCATCGAGAGAAGTGGCGCGCCTTCACTGCCATCGGGATCTCGTTCGTGACCGCCGTGTTCTCGACCAGCATGGTGTTCGTCGCCCTCCCCGCCATCGCCGATGACTTCGACGTCACGCTCGGCGAAGTGGGGTGGGTGGTGATCGTCGAGGCGCTGACCGTTGCCTCGGTCATGCTTCCCGCCGGGCGGGTCGCGGACCTCGTCGGGCGACGACGGATGCACTTGTGGGGCCTCGCCGTGTTCGGAACAGGGGCACTGGCCGTGTCGCTCGCGCCGACATTCGGCCTCCTCATCGCAGCCCGGGTGGTGATGGCGGTGGGCAACTCGATGGGTCAGTCGGTCGGAACGGCGATGATCGTGGCGATCTTCCCACCCGAGGAGCGGGGCCGATCGCTCGGCGCTCAGACGTCGGCGGTGGCGATCGGCGCAGCGTCGGGTCCGATTCTCGGGGGACTGCTGCTCTCGGTTCTGCCCTGGCAGGCACTCTTCCAGCTTCTGCTGCTCCCAATTGCAGTGGCGTTCGTCGCGGGCGTGCGGCTCCTGCGCGAGGACCAGGTCACCCCTCTCGCCAGCCGCGGTCAGACGCGTTTCGATCCCGGTGGCGCGATCCTGTCGGCCCTCTTCTTCACCGTGATCGTGCTGGTGATGAACAACCCGCTGGATGTCGGCTGGACATCACCGGCGATGCTGCTCGGGATGGCCTCCGCGGTCGGTGTGCTCGCCGGATTCGTGGCGTACGAACGCCGCGTCGCAGATCCGATGCTCGATGTCCGTCTCTTCGCCAACCGGACGTTCGCGCTCGCGGTCGGAGCGCGACTCTTCGGGTTCACGGGGTCGACGTTGACCTACTTCCTGACGCCGATCCTGCTGATCGCTGTGCGTGACCTCGAAGAAGCTGCGGCAGGAGCGATCATGCTGCTCAATTCGCTCGGGATGGGGATCGCGGCGCAGCTCTCGGGCCGAACCTCGGATCGGTACGGACCCACCCGAATCGCCTCCGTGGGGCTGGTGGTGATGGCGGGAGCGCTCGCTGTCTTCGCAGCGATGGACGTCTCGACGCCGCTGCTCCTGTTCTGTGCCCTCGTGTTCGTGCAGGGGTTCTCGCTCGGGTCGTGGAACGTGCCAAACAACAGCACGATCATCAGCTCGGTCGACGACTCGGATCACGGCGTGGTCGGCGCTTTCACCAATCTCACCCGGACCATGGGCAACGTGGTGGGACAGGCGATGGCGACGGTCATCGTGGCGTCGGTGATGGACGACCGAGGCTTCGACATCCCGCTGGGCGACATCGCCGACGTACCGGGCGCCGGCGACGCGTTCGTGTCGGGGTGGTCATGGGCGTTCGGAGTCGGCGCGTCCTGCGCCGTGCTGGCCGCGGCCTGCACGCTCCTCGCCGGACGCACCCCGCGCCGCCTCACCGGCGTCCGCCATTCCGGCGGAGTGTGAGCGCGCCGGCGCGGGCGATGCGTTCTGCAGCGGGGCGGACCTCGGAGGGCCGAGGGGAGTCGAGCGGCACCAGCTGCAGTCGATGAACCTCATCCACCGAACCGTTCAGGCGCTGTATTCGATCATGGTGCCGGTGATCGCCAAGGTGAACGGGGTCGCCGCAGGAGCGGGCACGAACATGGCGCTCGCATGCGACCTCATCCTCGCCAGCGATCAGGCCCGCTTCAGCGAGATCTTCGCCCGCCGCGGCCTGTCAGTGGACTTCGGCGGCACGTGGATCCTTCCCCGCCTCATCGGGCTCCACAAGGCCAAGGAGCTCGCCTTCTTCGGCGATGTCATCTCGGCGAAATAGGCCCAGGACTTCGGCTTCGTCAACCGGGTGATCCCTCACGCCCAGCTCGACGATGAGGCGGCGAGCCCAACTTCGAAGGCCGCTAGGCCGGGGCTCCCACCCCGGCCCACGGGGCATCAGTTCGCCAGGACGTGAAGAGCATCCATGTTCTCCGAGCCGTACCCGTTGGCCGAGCCGTCGAACAGCATGCTGAACGACGAACAGCTGGTCGCACTCCCAACCGTGTGGCCGAGGCAGGTGTAGACGTCGGACGAGGTGCCGCTCAGGCCGCTGACCGCCCAGGCCCCCCGGGCCGTCAAGTAGAGGTCCCCGGAGGCAGCGAGAGACACGCCGCCTGTGTCCTCGCTGCTGGATGAGTTGAGCCCGACGTCTGAGCCGTCGAAGTAGTGGCTCCACGTTCCTGCGGTGTTGGCGCCGAGCGAGGTCGGGCTGAAGCGCAGCACGTCCTCGTCGGCCAGACCCGACAACCCCGACACGTTCGCGCCGCCTGTGGTGCTGATGAGCAGGTCGCCGTTGGGCATCACGTGGACTCCGTCGACGTCCTCGCCGTTGGTTGTCAGACCCACGTCGGAACCGTCGAAGTACATCTCGAAGGTTCCCGCGGTCGAACCGCCGAGAGACGTGGGCACGAAGCGCACGATGTCCGAATCATCGATCGCTCCCACGTCGGGAAGGGTCGAACCCGCCTGGATCGACAGCAGGATCGAGCCGTCGTCGAGCAGGTGGAAGGCGTCCACGTCCCGCGCTCCCGCGCCGCCGAGACCGACGTCGGATCCGTCGAGCAACATCGCCCACGCCCCGGTTTCGGTGTTGAAGGTCAAGATGTCTTCATCGGAGAAGGACACGCCGCCGACCGAACCGCCCGAGTTCGACGACACGTGGATGATGTGGCCACCACCGCCACCGCCTGGCGGCGCTGGATCGACAGTGATCACCACCGTGTCCATTGCAGACTGACCGCCGTTGTCGGTCGCCGTCAGCTCGATCGTGTGGGTACCGACGGCAAGGTCGAGTGAGGCCGTCTCCGTCGTCGCCAGAACGTTGCCGCCCTCCCGCCACGTCCAGAAGTCGACGGTGCCGTCGGGATCAGAGCTCCCCGACGCGCTGACCGTCACGGTTTCGGTTCCGTTGTCATCGGAGTCGGTGACCGTCTGGTCGGGTCCGGCAACCGCGTTGGGAGGCGTGTTGCCTGTGACCGTCACAATGGCCGTATCGGTCCCCGGGACGTTGTCGCTGTCGAACACCGTCAGCTCGAGCGTGTTGACGCCCACGGGGAACACGAGGCCGGTGATCGCCGAGGTTCCGCTGAGCACACCGTTGATTCTCCACTGATACGACGCGATCGGGCCTTCGGCGTCGAAGCTGCCGGTGCCGTCGACGATGACGCTGGCCAGCCCGTCCCCGTCCGGATCGTCGAGGGTGAGATCCGCCCCGGCGTCGGCCGTCGGTGGTGTGTTCCCCGGGTTCGGCGGTGCCTCGATCGTCACGACGACGGTGTCCGATGCGCTGTCGCCGCGGTCATCGGTCACGGTCAGGGTCACCACATGAACACCGAGGTTCTCCGTGAGAGAGAAGGTGGGTGCGTTGTTGTAGGGGTTGCCGTTCTTGGTCCAGCTCCAGGACACGATCGTCCCGTCGGGATCCACCGAGCCGGTTCCGTCGAACGTGACCACCTCGAGGGTGTTTCCGTCCGTGTCGATGATCAGCTGGTCGGGCCCGGCGTCGGCCACCGGCGGCTGGTTGGGCGCGGCTGCCTCGACCACCACCGTCACCGTGTCGCTCGAGGTGGCACCGTCGTCGTCGGTCACGGTCAGCGTGTACACGTGTGTGCCGACGGTGGCGCTGATGGTGATCGCGGGGCTGTTGAGAATCAGCTGGCCGTTCTCGAACCAGCCGAAGTTGACGATGTTGCCGTCCGGATCAGAGGAGGCGCCACCGCTCAGTGTCACCAACTGCGCGCCAGTGCCCCCGACATCGACAACCGTCTGATCGGGCCCAGCATTGGCCACCGGTGGCTGGTTGGCGGCCTGCGACTGGACGATGACCACCACCTGGTCGGTCGAGGTCGCCCCCTGGTCGTCGGTGACCGTCAGGTCGATGGTGTGGGTTCCGACCGCGAGCTCGACGTTGAGCGTCGGCCCAACCTGCGTTGCTTTGACTTCGACGACGACGCTGTCGAAGTCCGATGACCCGTCGTTGTCTGTGACCACCAAGGTCACGGTGTGAATTCCCACGGGAAGCGACGTCGAGAGCACCTGGCTGGTTCCGATCACCGTGGAGCCGTTGCGCCACTCGTAGCTCGCGATCGTGCCGTCGGAATCCGTTGAGGCAGAGGCGGCGAGGGTGACCGTTTCGGATCCGTCCTCGTCGGTGTCGACCACCGTCTGGTCGGGCCCGGCGTTGGCGGTCGGCGGCGCATTGGTGACGCCGGCGGTGGGCGCCTGCAACGAGCGCATGACCGTGTCCGCCAGCCAGAACTCCGCCCCTGGTGACAGGCTCGTCTCGACCCGGTACGTGACGCTCGACGCGGTCGACGGCCACCACGACAGCGCGATCGGAGTGGCAGTGCCGCCGAAGAACAGGAAGCTCTCGGTGAGCTCGGCCGAGCTGAGGGTGAAGTAGTCGACGAAGGGTCCGCCGTCGACCGACGCTTGGAGCGTCACGGTGTCGGACGGGCCCATGAGGCTGGCCCTGGCCCAGAAGCTCGGGTCGAGCCCTGTCGTGCCCGCGGTCGGCGTGAACGTCCTCGAGAGGGTCGCGTTGCCGCGCATCACGACATCGGGTGGCGCCGGGAACGTCGCGCCACCGTCGCCGAGCGACACGTCACCCGTCGTGGACCAGCCGGCGAGAGACGCGAACCCTTCGTTGAACTCCTGCACGCTCGGGGCGAGCTGGGGCTGGACGATCATGTAGTCGCCGCGCTTCACCCCCTGATCGTCGGTCACGACGAGGGTGTAGATGTGGCCGAGCCCCGCGGGCAGGATGCTGGTGAACGGCACCTCCACGGTGATCGACGGGCCGCTGCCGACGAAGTACTCGCCCGTGCCGGCGAGGGTGAACATCGTGTACCACTCGTAGCTCACGATCGTGCCGTCTGGATCGAAGCCCGACCCGTCGAGCACCGCGGTGACGGTTCCGTCCGCGTCGTGGTCGACGATGTCCTGGTCCGGCCCCGCGAGGGCGACCGGCGGGATGTTGGGGTTGGCGGGGAACGGTGCACCGAGATAGAGGAAGGCCGCGCCCTCGTTCACCAGGTCGCTGTCCCAATACCCCTTGCCCATCACGATGTCGGCGAAGCCGTCACCGTTGACGTCACCGGCGTAGTCGGCGTCGAGGGCGTACCGGTTCTCGTGCCGCACGGCCGTGGAGCCTCGCGCTTCGAGCCGCGAGTCGGCCTCGGCGACGGTCGAAGCGCTGATGCCCTGCGCGCTCCCTCGATAGAGGTAGCCCACGCCCTCACTCTCGAGGCTGCCGGCGTAGTGGATGGCGCTCACCACGATGTCGTCGAAGCCGTCGGCGTCAACGTCTCCCGCGCCGGCGACGCTGAACCCGACTGCTTCGACCGCCACGTCACCCGTGATGGTGGCGTGGGCCTGGTTGGCAGAGGTATAGGCGAGCCCTGTCGGGCCGCCCAGGAACACGAAGACCCGACCCTGCCCGGTGAAGACGGAGAGCGGGTCGGGGGTGAACCCGGGGCTCGAGGCGACGATGTCGGCGAACCCGTCATTGTTGATGTCGCCCGCACCGTCGACGAGGAAGCCGACGCCTGCGCCGCCGATGCTCTGTGACACACCGAGAGCCGGATCGCCGAAGATGCGTGCGTCCGCATCGAAGATGTCCTGCGCGGTGATTCCGGCCGGGCCGCCCAGGTACAGGGTGATCTCGGTGCCCCCGACGATGATGTCGGCGAAGCCGTCGTTGTTCACATCACCGGCGGCCATGCCGACACCCACCTGCGCGTCGACGGGTGGAAGCGGCTGACCGGTGTCCTCGTAGGGGAGGATCACCGTGTCGGCGTCGTCGAACCCGGTGCCCGTGATGCCGTTCGGCCCGCCGTGGAAGATCAGAATCGCGCCGTAGTTGCCGGACCGATCGTTGATCGGGATACCGGGCGGAAAGAGCGTGCCCTCACTCGGGACCGAGACCACGATGTCGTCGAAGCCGTCACCGTTGACATCGCCGGCGCCGTCGACGTACTGGCCGAGACGCGAGCCGAGGGACCGACCGAATATGGCCCCGTCGGCGTTGGTCGGGTCGGTCCCGGTGATGCCGTTGGGACCGCCGTGGTAGATGAACGCCGCACCATCCACGCCGAGTTGCGTTCCCGGCAGCGTCGAATCGTAGAAGTTGGAGCCGAGGATGATGTCGGCGAAACCGTCGCCGTTCACATCGCCGGCGTGCGCCGCGGATTCGATGCGCGCCGCGCCCTGGTTGATCTCGATCTTGGCGTGAGCGGTGGCGGGGTTGTGGCCGACGACTCCGTTGGTACCTCCCAGGAAGATGAACGCGGCGCCCTCTGCGGTCTCGGGGCCGTGCCAGTCCTGCGCGACCACGATGATGTCGTCGAAGCCGTCACCGTTGACGTCGCCAGCGGTCGACACCTCCTCGCCGAATGCGACCGGGATGATCCCGGGCGGATCGATCTGATCCGACTCGAACATCTGGTTGAAGTTGCCGTCCACGGCACCCGGGGGCGGGGGTGGCGGCGGAGGCGGAGTTCCGCCACCAGAGCCGACCAGCGGCACTCCGTTCTCGGACCAGTCGTAGGTGACGATGGTTCCGTCACTGTCGGAGGAGCCCGACCCGTCGAGGGTCACGATCTCCACGCCGTCAGCGGCGACGTCGACGTAGGTGGCGTCGGGGCCCGCGTTGGCGACGGGTGGGTCGTTGGCCGGCGGTGGGGCCGCTTCGACGGTGATGACCATCTGGTCGTTGGTGGATGCGCCTTCGTTGTCGATCACGATCAGGGTGATCACGTGAACCCCAACGTTGAAGTCGAGGGTGATGGTTGGCGTACTGGCGATCTGACCGGGCCCCTGGGTCCAGGCCCAGGTGGTGATCGTGCCGTCGGGATCAAACGACGCCGAGCCATCGAGGGTCACTGGCTCTGACCCGGAGTCGTCGGTGTCCACGACCGTCTGGTCGGGACCCGCGTTGGCGACCGGGTCCTGATTGCCGCCGGTCGGTTGCGGCGCCACGGTGACGACGACCACGTCGGTCGCGGTGGCACCGTCGCCGTCGGTGACCGTCAAGGTGATCGTGTGCGAACCGACCGCCAGGGTCACGGACGGGCTCACACCCGTGGCGATCTGGCTTCCGCCCTCCGTCCAGACGTAGGACGCGATCGGACCCTCGGGATCGTTCGAACCCGAACCGTCGAGCGCCACCGCCTCGGTGCCGCTGCCGTCAGAGTCCACCACTGTCTGATTCGGCCCGGCGGCGGCGGTGGGGTTCTGGTTGCCTCCACCCCCAGACGGTGTGCAGCCTCCGAGCGTCACATTCTGAGTGTCGCTGCCGTCGCTCACCGCGATCACACACGTTGGCGAACTGAACGGACTCTCGCGGATGTCGAACTCTCCGCCGCCGTCGGCCGAGCCCAGGACGACACCATCGACCGAGATATCGGCGTTCGAGGCCGCACCCTCGCCCTCGAGGCGCAGCTCGTTGCCCTTCAGCTCCGCCTTGGCGATCGAGAGCGCCGCAGCGGGGCTGGCGGGCAGACCGACCGCCAACAGGGTGAGCGCCATACCGACGGCGAGACGGCGGAGGATCTTCTTGCTCGGCGACGACATCGCGAGCTCCTTGTCTGGGGTTGCCCGCGCGTGACCCCTGCGGGCGCTACCTGACGACAATAAGGAAGCCCTCAGTCCGAGCGTTATGGGACATTGGTCCTAGGACCTCGAAGCGCCGGGATCCGAACACTTGGCGACACGCCCGTTCGGACCGGCGGTCTCCGAAGGGCTCCACTACGGTGCCCATCCGGGGGACACCGTGACCGCACACAGCATCCCGGCACAGGTGATGCACAACGCAGGCAGGCTCGCCGACGACATCGCGCTCAACGACAGCGGCCGCGACACCAGCTATCGCGAGCTCGCTTCGGAGATCGAGGAGACGGGGCGCGCTCTCATGGCCGCCGGCGTCGAGCACGGCGATCGAATCTCGGTGTGGGCGCCCAACTCGACCCGATGGATCGTGGCGGCGCTCGCGGCACAAAGCGTGGGCGCCGCACTCGTCCCGATCAACACGCGCTACAAGACCCTGGAGGCCGTGCATCCGCTCACCCGCACCTCGGCCCGAATGCTGATCGCGGCAGGCGGATTCATGGGCGTCGACCCCGGCCGGGCGATCGCCGAGGCCGAGGCGTCGTCCGGGCAGCAGATCCGCCTGATCGATCTCGGTGCCGCCGACGACGACACCACGTCGTGGGAGACCCTTCTGGCCGGAGCGGACGCCGTGGACCCCGAGGAGTGGCGCGCACGCCTCGATGCCGTCGGACCCGATGACCTCAGCGACATCATGTTCACCTCCGGCAGCACCGGGCTGCCCAAGGGCGTGCGTCACCGCCACGGTCCGACCATGCGCCAGACCTTCAACACCACCGAGGAGAACGGGATCCGCGAGGGCGACCGCCTGCTGATCGTCAACCCGTTCTTTCACGTCTTCGGCTACACCGGCGGCTGGGTGCCCGGGCTCTTCGCCGGCGGGACCGTGTACCCGATGGCCGTCTTCGATGTCGATGAGGTTCTCGACGCGATCGAACGCGAGCAGATCACCTACTTCCCGGGACCGCCGACGATCTTCCACTCGATCCTGACCCATCCACGACTCATGGAGACCGACGTCTCGTCGCTCCGGGCATCGCTGACCGGCTCGGCCGACGTACCCGTCGATCTCATCCAGGACATGCTCGACGAGCTGACCTTCGAGCGAGTGATCCAGGCATATGGCATGACCGAGTGCGGGACGGCCACCAACACGATCGCCGCCGACAATGCCGAGACGGTCGCGACGACCGTGGGCAAGGCGTCCAAGGATCTCGAGGTCCGCGTCGTCGACCCCCACAACCGGCCGGTCGTCGACGGGGACGACGGCGAGATCGTCGTGCGGGGGTACGCGGTGATGGACGGCTACTGGGACGATCCCGAAGCGACAGCAGCGACCATCGACGAGGACGGCTGGCTCCACACGGGCGACCGAGGCAGCCGCGACGACAACGGCTACTTCCGAATTCTCGGGCGAATCAAGGACATGTACATCGTCGGCGGGTTCAACGTGTATCCCGCCGAGGTCGAGAACATGATCCGCGAACACCCCGGAGTCGATGACGTCGCCGTGATCGGGGTCCCCGACCAACGCCTCGGCGAGGTCGGCTGCGCGTTCGTTGTCCCGGCTACCCAGCTACACGAGGAACAATTCGTCGCCTGGTGCCGCGAGCGTATGGCCAATTTCAAGGTTCCGCGCCATGTGGAGATCCTCGAAGTGTTTCCACTGACGGGCTCGAACAAGGTGTCCAAGGTGGAGCTACGGGCACTCGCCGAGCAGCGCGAGATCGGGTGGCGAGACGGAGGCACGGCATGAAGTTCGGAATCATCGAGCTGTCACAACCCGACAAGGACGTGGAGAGCTACCCCTACCGGGAGGTGCACGAACGCGTCACCCAGGAGATCATCGACGCCGACCGCAACGGTTACGACTACGTCTGGATTGCAGAACACCATGCGAGCGACGGCTACGGAATCCTTCCCGATCCGCTCACCTACATCGCCTACCTCGCCAATCTGACGGAGCGCATCACGCTCTGCAGTGGAGTGATGGTGGTGCCTCTCCACAATGTCGTGCGCCTGGTGGAGAACATCTCGTTCGTCGACGTGCTGACCAACGGACGCATCGCGTTCGGGATCGGGTCGGGCTATCGCAACCACGAGTTCGAGGCTCTCGGCGCCGACTTCGAGAACCGTCGCGCCTACCAAGCCGAAGCTCTCGACGTGATGATGAAGCTCTTCCACGACCATCAGATCGATCACACGGGCGTCCACCTCCCAGACATCAAGATCGACGGCAGCTACGAGGTGCTCCCCCGGTCGGTCCAGCAACCGCATCCGCCGATGTACATGGGTGCAGCCTCCGACGAGTCGATCGAGCTGTGCGCCCGCTACGGGCTCGGCCTGCTCACCTCCACCCTCACACCGATGCAGCAGCTCGCGCCGAAGGCCCAGCTCTATCTCGAACGCTGCCGGGAGACCGAGGCGCCCTACAACGAGAACCCTGGTCACGGCTCGGTGGGCATCGGACGAATGGTCTACGTGGCCGAGACCGACGCCCAGGCCGAGCACGAAGCCGGCGAGGCGGTGGTGCGCCACGTTCATTCCTTCACGGGTGCCTCGACGTCTGGCTATCTCGGCACGATCTCCCAGGAGAACAAGGAGGCCTACTCCGTCGCCGGATACTCCGAGCTCTGCGAGGACACCATCATCTACGGCTCAGCCGAGACGGTCACCGAGCGCATCAAGTACCTCGAAGAACTCACAGGTGCCACCTCCCTGATCCTCCACTTTCCGCCGTACAACAGTCGTGAGCAGAATCGACGAGTTCTGCAACGGTTTGCGGAGGACGTGATCCCGAAGTTCCGGTGAGGGGGAGTCCTTCATGAGCAGGGGTGTCCGATGAGCGCAGGCGCCGATGAGCGGTGGGGAGTGATCGACGAGCGATCGATCGCCGAAGCGCGCGAGCTGATCGGTGTTCCGCTGCGCCGCGACCGGATGCAGTGGAACCATGTCGCCACACGGGATGCCATCCGGCAGTTCGCCGATGGGGCCGGCGACCACAACCCGCTCTTTCGGGATCCCGGCTACGCCGCGGACTCCCGGTGGGGCGGGCTGATCGCTCCTCCGTCATTCCTCTACGCGGTCGATGCGACCATCGTGGCGCCGAAGCTGCCGGGCGTGCAGTGGATCTACGCGGGCACCAGGTGGCGCTGGTACGACGTGATCCGGGAGAACGACGAGTTCGACGTCGAAGCCCGCTTCACCGAGATGGAGGAGAAGACCGGCCGACGATTCGGTCTGTGGGTTCTGCAAAAGGGCGAGATCGTCTATCGACGAGCTGATGGCGGGCTGCTCTGCGTGGCGGAGGGTCGCGTGGCACGAACTCCCCGGCGTCGAAAGAGCCCCGGCGCCGCGTCAGCGCCGACGCCCGAGCCTCGCCGACCGACGTTCCACCCCACCCTCTCGACGGAGCTCCGTCGAGCCGGGGCAGACCGGTTCTGGGAAGACGTGGCGGTGGGCGACACCGTCGGACCCGCCGCGCTCTCGCTGAGCCTCGACGCGATCTTCGCCTGGTACACGGGCGCACAGGGCGCACTTCACTACGGGGGTGCACACGGCGACGGCATCCGATACCGCAGGCGCCACGATGACTACGAGATCAACGCCAAGACAGGCGTGAAGGACTCCGCGGCACGGGGACACTTCTCCTCCAAGGAGGGCAAGGACGTCGGGATGGGCGGCGCCTACGACGTCGGTCTGCAGCGCATCGCATGGGTGATCAGCGTGCTCACCGACTGGATGGGCGACAGCGCGTTTCTCGCCGAGGCCGACATCGACGTGCTCCGTCCCAATCTGATCGGCGACACGACGTACATGCTGGCCACGGTGAGGGATCGCTGGTTCGACGAGCACCCGTTCGTGGCGCTGGACATCGAGGCCATGAACCAACACGAGGACCTCACGACGAAGGGCACCGCCGTCATCGCCCTGCCATCGAGGGAGCATGGCCCGGTGGAGCTGCCGCTCTTCGGCGGAGACCGAACCCGGTGGACCGCGCCGACATCCGACAACACCTGACAACAGCGCCTGACGACGGAGAACACCGTGCAGCTCAACGGCATCGAGCTCGAACACACCAACATGCGCGACGTCTTGCTCTCCAGGCGTTCGCTCGGAGACAAGCCGCTGCTGATCTGTGAAGGCGAGTCCCTCACGTACCGCGACGCCGATGAGCAGTCGAACCGAATCGCCTCCACGCTCGCCGGTCACGGAATCGCGAAGGGCGACGTCGTCGCCACGTTCATGTACAACTCGGTGGACCACGCCTCGGTGTGGCTCGCGTGCGTCAAGCTCGGCGCGATCTTCGCGAGCCTCAATGTCTCGCTCGCACCGAACGAGCTCGTGTACAGCCTTGGCGACACCGGGGCGAAGTTGATCATCGTCGACAACGAGCTGATCGACGTGTACCGCCAAGCTCGGCCCGAGCTTCCCGACGGCGTGATCGAGGTCCTCTGGCGCGGCTCAGACTCGTCCGACTTCCTCGGCTTCGGCCACCTCCTCGACGGCGACGATGTCCTGCCCGACGTCGTCCTGGCCCCCAACGACCCCATGTCGATCATCTACACGGGGGGCAGCACGAGCATGCCCAAGGGCGTGCTCGCGCCTCACATGCACTACATCGGCGCAGCGGAGCGTTACAAGGAGATCACCCAGTCGCAGCCCGACGATGTTCACTTCGCCAACTCGCATTTCTTCCACGTGGGCGGCCAGCAGTTCGGACTCATGGGTCCCCTCTATTGCGGCACCACCGGAGTGATGGCGAAGTGGTTCAGCGTCTCGAGGTACTGGGACATCGCCCGCGACACAGGCGCGACGATCATCGACCCGATCGGCACGATGATCTCAGCGCTGTTGACCCTCCCGGCCTCGCCGGCGGATCGCGATCACCAGGTTCGGGTCGGAATCGGGATCGCGTCGGGGCAGGTGCGATCGACGTTCCGCAGCGAGTTCGAGGAGCGGTTCGGCGTGCCTCTGCTCGAGGTGTACGCCATGACCGAGGTCGGGGTGCTCCTGTGCAGCGAGCGGCTCCACGACAAGACGGCCGACTCGTGCGGCAAGACGTACGGCTGGGCCGACATCTGCATCGCCGACGAGAACGACTCACCTGTTCCCAACGGCGAGCAGGGTCAGATCCTGCTCCGGCCGACAGCGACCAACACGATGATGCTCGAATACATCAACAAGCCGGTCGAGACGATCGCCGCGTGGCGCAACCTCTGGTACCACTCCGGCGACATCGGGTACCTCGACGACGAGGGCTACCTCCACTTCGTCGGACGTCAGGCGCACTGGGTGCGGGTGCGGGGCGAGAACGTGTCGGCCTTCGAGGTCGAGAAGGTCCTGAGCGCGCACGACGCGGTCGAGGACTGCGCGATCGTCGGGGTTCCGGGCGAGCTCGGCGAAGAGGACATCAAGGCCTACGTCCAGGTCGCGGCGGGTCAGAGCCTCGAGCCCGACGAAGTGGTGGCCTGGTGCTCCGAACAGCTCGCCTATTTCAAAGTGCCGCGCTTCGTCGAGTTCGTCACCGAGTTCCCGCGCACCATCACCAAGCAGGAGATCGAGCGCCACGAGTTCCGGGCGCTCGGCATCGGGGATGCCTGGGATCGCGACGCTCAGCCCACTGGGAGCTGAACCGCACCAGCCGTCCGTGATGGCAGCAGAACTGTCGCGCTGCCGCGCGCGCTGATCCTGCCGTCCTGATCTGTCGCCGTCAGATCAACCTCGACCCGCCGTCGCTCCACGTCGACGCCCACGACATGGCCGACACACGTGGTGGTCGATCCGAGCGGTGGACAAGTGACCAGCTCGACCCCGAGACGATGGACGAAGCCGTCGTCGCCCGCCCAATCAGTGAGGACCTGGCAGAGCCATGCGACCTGCTCGGGCCCCGTGGCGAGCTCATCGTGGAGGCCACCCCCGGAGTACTCATCGGCATCGGATGCAGTCCCCTGGGTGGCAGCACACCACGCGACGACATCCATGATGCTCAGCGGACCCTTCACGATCTCGCCGAGAGGCTCGCCCACCTCGATGTCCTCGACCAGACGGGGCTCGGGGCCCCGACGAGTCTCATCGAGGATTCGGCGCTCGATCTCAGCGACCTGATCGCCCGAGTAGCGGACCTCGGGCCGGTCGTCGACAGCCAGCAGCGGCTCGGCTGGGCGAACGCAGATCGTTCGGAGCGTGGCCACGGCGTCGCCCTCGTCGCTCTCGAACTCGACCTCGCCCGTCTGCTCGGCTACTCCGCCGCGGTCTGATTCGTCGACGAGCCTCGCCGTCGGCGTGATCCTCATGCCCTCGGTGAGGGCGTGCCACCAGGTCCACTCGACGGAGCGCACCACTCGCCGCAGCCCCTGGTGTCCAGGCGCCACCGTGCCCTCATCGACCGCGTAGAGGAAGCTGGGAGGGGCGACCGGACCGCCCCAACGTGACCCGCCCGCGTGTTCGGGGTCGTGCCACAGCGGGTTGTCGTCGCCAATGCCCCACGCGAAGTGCCGGATCGCGTCGGTGGTGACCGCGCTCACCCACGGTGCCCTGGCCCTCGCGACGATTCCCCCGGGTTCGGCCACCGACTCACCGTAGTTCTTCAGGATCGGATGAGCCGGGGAGCCGGGCGTGCGAAACTCACCGGATGCAGGAACTCATCGCGATCGGAAACGACAGGGACGCCGCGCAGCAGGTGGCACGTGATCTCGGCGGGATCTCGTATCTCAGCGATGCCGACGAGACGCGCGAACTGCCCTTCCACGCCCTGGTGCGCGCAATGACCGACGACGTGTCCCTCGTCGAGCGGGCGGCGGGCGTTGGACTATACGTCGGGTTCTGTCGCACGATCCGCGAGCGCCCGGATCCCGTGGTTCCCGGCGAGTCCTCCCGCGGCGTGACCGCCGTATTTCCGATGCTCCACCACGTCGACCTCGACCATCGACAGTCGGACCACCACTGGCGCGACACACACGCTCCTCTCGCGCTGCGCCACCATCCGGGAATGTGGGACTACAGCCAGTTGAGCGTCGTGCACACGATCCACGGCCCCGAGTTCGACGGGTTCGCCCTCTGTGCGTTCGCGTCGATGCAGGACATGAAGGAACGCTTCTTCGGCGACGACCACGACCGAGAGGTCATCTACGCCGATGTGGCAAGCTTCGCCAACCCGAAATCGCCCCGCCGGGTCGTCGCCACCGAGACCATCTACGGGCAGCGGCCGCCCGTTCCGGCGGTCACCTGGCCCCACGACGAGGGCTGATCCACGCCCCCGTTTCAACGTGTCCGGACCGTCCGTGCGGAGCTCCCGTGCTCGGCTGATCACGCTCGTCAGCGTGACTCTGGCGACCGCCGTGTCGCAATCGTTCGGGCGGTTCACTTACTCGCTGCTCTTCACGGACGCACGCGACGACTTCGGCGTGTCCAACACCGTGGCGGGGGCGATGGGTTCGGCCAACCTCGTCGCCTACCTACTCGGATCCCTCGTGGTGAGCGTGGTCGTCGGACGATGGGGGCTCGCGACTGTCTCGCACGTCGGCCTCATCGGCGTGGTGATCGGGCTCGGCTTTCTCGCATGGGGGCCGGGGGTCGGGGTGTTCGCCGCCGCTTTGGTCTTGACGGGATTCGCCGCCGCGGGTGTGTGGGTCACCGCGCCTGCCATCGCGACAGGACTCGTCGAGGACGACCGGCGCGGCCGAGCGATGGGGATCGTCGGAACCGGGGTCGGCATCGGGATCGTGGCCGCATCGCTGCTCGACACGGCAGTCGGCGGAGACGACTTCCGAGCCGTGTACGTCATCGAGTTCGCGATCGGGGTCGCGGTGGTGGTCGCAGTCCTCGCCTCGCTCCCCCGACGCGCGTCGACCAGCGCGGTTCGCCTGAGCGGACTGGGTGAGCTGCGCCGGGTCCCCAACTGGGGGCGGTTGCTCCTCGAATACGCACTCTTCGCGTTCGCGATGGCCATGGTGATGACCTTCACGGTCGGCTACCTCGAAGACGACGCCAGGCTGGATCGCGGTGTGGCCAACGGGGCATTTCTCCTGATCGGCATCGGCACCCTGGCGGGCGGCCCGCTCTTCGGTCCACTCACCGACCGCATCGGACGCCTGCGCTCCCAGGCATCAGGACTCGCACTGATGACGGTCTCGACACTGCTCATCACGACGGGTCAGCCGGGGATCGCGCTGGTCGCCGCCTTCGCCTTCGGCATCAGCTTCACCGGGGGGCCAGTCACGGTGGGCGCTCGGGTGAGCGACCACCTCGACGGTGACGCCTTCGGTGCCGCCTATGGCGTCGTGACAATCGCCTTCGGAGCGGGCCTCGCCGCCGGTCCCCAAATCGGCGGAGTCCTCGCAGACCTCACCGACTCGGCGCGGCCCGCCCTGTGGGCGAGCGCCGCGATCTCCGCGTGTGCTCTCGCGATCACCCTGTCGGAAGGGCGTGAGACAAGCGCCTCCCGCCCGTGTTGATCGTGGTGTAGCGGGCGCTAGGCCGGAACCCCGAGCCGCTCGTGGACGGGCTGAAGAGCCTGCAGCTCGGGCATCACGCTGCTCGCGAAGAGCTTCATGCTGCGGTCGGCCTCCTCGATCGGCATGCCGGCGTAGCTGAACACGCCCATGTAGCCGTCCATGTACGTCTCGTCCTGGAGCTTCATGATCTTCTCGGTCACCTGGTCGGGGGTGCCCCAGATCTGCAGGCCGACGAAGAACTCGGTCATGGTCTCCATGCCGCCGGGCGCCATCAGCCGGTCGTACATGAGGCCGTGATGTTCGTAGCCCGGCGTGTCCTTCAGGTGCGGCTGGTCGAACTGGTAGTGCTCGATGATCGAGTCCCAGTACCCACCGATGTACTCGCGGGCCTTCTCCTCGGCCCGGTCGGCGCTCTCGTCGACGAATGTCCATCCGGCGACGTACGGCGGCGGCGGCTCGGCGTCGTTGGCCTCGCGATAGACGTCGCGGTAGTCCTGCAGTTCCTGGCGGACCGCCTTCCACGGCTTCTGCGGGACGATCAGGATGCCCACCCCCATCTCTGCCATGATCTTCGCCGACTCCGGCGAGACCGCGGCGGCGTAGGCGCGACCGCGGAACGACTTGAAGGGTCGGGGGCGGATCTCCACGCGGGGCTGGTCGAGCAGCTCACCGTGGTACTCCGCATAGCCGTTCTCGAGCGCGCCGAGAACCAACTCCGTCGACTCCTTGAAGCGGAGTCGGGCGCTCGCCATCTCCGTGCGGAACCCGTCGAACTCGATCTTGCCGGTCCCCCGGCCGAGACCGAGGATCGCCCGACCACCGGAGAGGTTGTCGAGCATCGCGATCTGCTCGGCCACCCGCAGCGGATCGTGCCACGGAAGGACACACACCATCGACCCGAGCTGCACCGACTTCGTCGCACCCGCCATGTAGGTCAGGAACTGAAAGACGTCGGGGCACATCGTGTAGTCGGTGAAGTGGTGCTCGACGCTCCAGATCGACTCGAAACCGAGGTCCTCGGCCTGCAGAGCGAGCGAGAGATCCTGCTCATACACCTGACGGTCGGGGATCCGCTCCCCTGGGTTCTGGAAGATGACAGACATTCCGACGTGCACGACGCCTCCTGGGAATCGAAAGCGGATTCGGTTTGGCCATTCTGGCAGATCGAGGTGGGCTTAGAACCCTTCGCCTGTGGCCGACATCTCCTCTGACGCCCTCGAGGGGAGGCCCCTGTGGCTGTCGCGCACTTCAATCAGGACTACCCGGTTCTCGTCGACAACCTGCTCCAGCAGATGTCCGAGGACGACGCCATGGCGCGAGCCGTCGGCGCGCCGCCTGGCACGTTCATGCGGTACGCCCACAAGGAACGACTCATCCTGGAGCAGTACGGCTTCGAACCGTCGGACGCGATCGTCGACATCGGATGCGGCGCCGGTCGGCTGGCCGCGGCGCTCTCCGATACCCACCGGGGGATCTACGCGGGCTTCGACATCGTGGACAAGCTCGTCGAGTACGCGGACAGGCGCTTCGGAGGAGACAACTTTCACTTCTTCACCTGCGACGGCCTCGACATCCCCCTCGACGGCCGGACGGCCGATTTCATGACGTTCTTCAGCGTGTTCACCCACCTGCATCACGAGGAGACGTTCATCTATCTCCAGGAAGCGATGCGGGTGCTGCGCCCGGGCGGGACGCTCGTCTGCAGCTATCTGGACTTCGAAGAGAACTGGCCCGTGTTCGAGGCGACCGTCGCCGCCCGCCACAACGGCACTCAGGTCCACGCCAACGTGTTCATGAACGCCGACATCATCCGCCGGCTCGTCGAAGGCGCCGGATTCGACGTGGTGGCCGTGCACCCACCCCACACACCGTTCATCCAGGTCCCACAGCTGATCGAGATCCGCGGCGAGGAGTCACTCCCTGCAGGCCCTTCGGCCATGGGCCAGGGAATCTGCGTGGCCCGCACTCCCAGCTAGAACCCACGCGCTGTGGCACCCTCCACGGTCATGCCCGGGATCGTTGACACCGCTGCGTGGGCAGCCCTCGAACAACACGCCGACGCCTTCGGCGACCTCCACCTCCGCGACCTGTTCGCCGCCGACCCACAGCGCGGGACCGCGCTCACCGCCGAGGCGGGGAGCTGGTATCTCGACTACTCCAAGAATCGGCTCTCGTCCCAGACCGTCGGCCTCCTGGCCGAGCTGGCCGACGCAGCAGGGCTTCGTGATGCGATCGACGCCATGTTCGACGGGGCGCACATCAACACCACCGAGGACCGGGCCGCCCTCCACACGGCGCTGCGGCTACCGCGGGGCCGACAGCTCAAGGTCGACAGCCAGGACGTGACCGCCGACGTCCAGGAGGTGCTCGACCAGATGGCCGACTTCGCGCAGGCGGTGCGATCCGGGGCGTGGAAAGGCGCGACGGGGGACGCCATCTCGTCGGTCGTCAACATCGGGATCGGCGGCAGCCACCTCGGGCCGGAGATGACACACGCAGCGCTTCGCTCCTTCTGCGATGGGCCCGAAGTGCGCTTCGTCTCCAACATCGACGGCCACGACATCGCCGCCGTGCTCGATGGCCTCGACCCCGCGTCGACACTCTTCGTCGTCTGCTCGAAGACATTCACCACCCTCGAAACGCTCACCAACGCCCGCACCGCCCGCACCTGGCTGCTGAACGCACTCGGAGAGGACGCTGTCGCCACACACTTCGTCGCCGTGTCGACCAACGCTGCCGAAGTCGAATCCTTCGGCATCGACACCACCAACATGTTCGGCTTCTGGGACTGGGTGGGCGGTCGGTACTCGGTGGGTTCGGCCATCGGTCTCTCGCTGATGATCGCCATCGGCCCGGACGCCCATCGCGAGTTCCTCGATGGCTTCCACGACATGGACGAGCACTTTCGGACCGCACCGTGGGCCGACAACCTGCCCGTTCTGCTCGCGCTCGTGGGGATCTGGAACTCCAACTTCGAGGGGGCCGAGAGCACCGCTGTTCTCCCCTACTCCCAGGACCTGCGGCTGTTTCCCGCCTACCTCCAACAGCTCGACATGGAGAGCAACGG
>Ga0114932_10000753_pt1 | contig 38010 bp, 44 predicted proteins | sample 2SBtaG_2_FD_87286 | JGI IMG/M metagenome (GOLD analysis project Ga0114932, IMG submission 87286) | Deep subsurface microbial communities from Kolumbo volcano to uncover new lineages of life (NeLLi) - 2SBTROV12_ACTIVE470 metaG | ecosystem: Environmental > Aquatic > Marine > Volcanic ...
CTCTCTAACGTAAGTTCTTTTCTCTTTCATAATCAAAAATATAGCACTCGTAGCACTATTGACTGAACAAGCATATTTAGCTCCTACGTATTGAGCTATCTTTTTTTCAAACTCCTCAACACAATCATCGTGTAGAAGATTTGAAAATTCAGAAGTATCTATGTTATGAGAATTAATGTTAAATAGTTGTATCATCTAAAACCTTTTTTAATTTTTCTGTGTTCATTGAACAATCTGTAGCCATATTTACATCACCTATATCAGATAAATATACTTTACCAACACTAGGATTTGATTTTTTTACAAAATCATAAACCGTTTGAGATTTTCCTCCTACATTAATTATACCAGTCTTATCTAACAATTTAGGAATAATCTTAGCTACATCATCAATCCACATTAAACTCTTTCTCATATCTGCTAGAGCCTTAGGGTGAGGGAATGGTTTCTTATTCATAGCTAATCTTAAAATCAAATGATTAGGATACATTTGTACAGCACATTCTCCTCCTAATTTAGACCAACCATATTTTGTAAAAGGTTTTAACGTGTCTGTTTCTTTGTAGTTACCATCTGTACCAGGATAGACATAATCAGTTGATAGATATATTATCTTCTTGTTGTAACGTTCACAACACAAAACTACGTTAGAGGTTCCTATAATGTTTGTCTTGATACTTAACGTGGGTTTTTCTTCGTGAATCACCATAGGTCTTGTGATAGCTCCAGCATGTATTACATAATCATAGTCTTTTTGATAATTGTAGAAATATCTATCCATATACCAAAAAGAGGTTACATCACATTCTGATTTACTAGGTGTTAATATTTGACAATCAGGATTATGTTTTACTAATTGTTTAGCAAACTCTCCTTCACCACCTGTAACTAATATTTTATACAACTTCTTTTTCATTCCAAAACTTAGCCTTAACTCTAACATTATCAACATCTTCATCTGGTATCCTAGACCAATACATTACACCTAATGTTTTTCTATCAAGTCCCTTTGTTATCTCAGGTAAACCGTGCCAGGAAGATTCTGAACATTTAAAAACATTTAATTGATTAAATTTATAAGGTATTTTTTTAGAGTTACCTTCATCGTCTCGTATCTCTAAATCGAAAGACGAATCATATTCTTCTGATAAACATAATATAGCACTATATTCTCTTTTCCAATTATCGTGTCTACCATGAGTTGTAGCATCAACGTGAAAACCTAAATGTCCTCCTTCATTATTACGATTAGGTGTTAACATCATACCCCCTCCGTAATATTCTGTATCAGGAAAGGCTCTTGTGTAGAATCCAAACTCTGTATCTGGATTAAAATTCATTGATATGTGGTCTAACACCATCAAAGCTGCTGAAGGGATATTCAGTCTACCTAAAGGGTTACAATATTGAATTTGACCGTCTCCTTCTTTACCATATTTGACCCACTCATCATCATTCATCACATCGTAACTTCTAGCCGCTGCTCTTACTATTGACATAGGTAAATAATTATCAATAGTCATCCACGGATAAGGTTTATCTCCTCTTTTCATCATTTTTTAACTCCTTAAATTTTTCATAATCTTCAATATAATCATTAATATTATATTTTGTATTAGCTAAAACTAATAAAATAGAATCCTCTGTAGTATAAATTTGTTCGTCCCAAATCATTTCAGGTATGTATAAAGCTTTCTTAGGGTCATCTAATATCCATTGTTTTCTGTTTCGACCATCATCACAATTAACTTTAACTCTTCCCTGTAGACATATTAATACTTGTTTTGTTTTGTGGTGGCTATGTCTACCTCTATCATTCTGGTCTTTTACACTAAACACATAAAAAATTCTTCTTATGTTAAATGGTATATCAGTATTTTCTATTGGAACTAAGTTACCATCAGGTTCAATAAAAGTTCTTAGACTAATTAATTTTACATCGCTAATAGATGTCATTTGTTAGGTACTTCCCATTCTTCACCAAAGTGTCCTACAGGAACTCTAAACTCATCATCGGGATTATATTTTTCAGTTAAGTAATACATCAGAATCGAATTAGGTTCTAAAGCTGTATAACCATGATATATTCCTGGTTTCATTTCGATTACTTGAGGATTCTTATCTGATAGATAAACGAAATCACATCCGTCCTCTTCAGTAGCCATACCTACTTTAAATGAACCTTTAATACAAGTCCAATAATCTGATTGTATGTTATGTTTATGCCAAGCTACAACGTGTCCTACTCTATTAACGTATGAAACATTTATTTGACCATCTAATACATCGAACACATCGAATAGTCTTTGTGCTCTGTCATCTTCGTGATAATACATTATGAAAACTCCATTACTTCTGGAACGTGTGTTATAAATTTACCACCAGCTTTGATGAAGTCTTGTTCTTTATTTGCTATACTATCTTTGAAGTTCCAAGCTCCTAAGAACAAATAATCAAACTCTAAGATATCAACTTCATCTCGATTCTTTACGGGTATATGACTACCTGGTGCATATAGTCCAATCTTATCAGGTGTAGTATCAGTTATTACTTTTATTAAATCACTTCCAATTCCACAATAATTAAATACCGTAGTTGATTTAGAAGTAGCTCCATAACTAGCAACTCTCTTACCCTCACTCTTTAAGTCTTTTAATTTCTTCACTAAATCATCCTTTGACTTCTTCACTCTATCAGCAAACACCTCATAGGTTTCAAACTTATCAATACCAAATTCTTTTTCTTCGTGTATAGCTGAAAAAACTGAACCCTCAATATCAAACATATCTGAATTTATGTTCATATGCCTAACATAGATTCTATTAGAACCACCGTGAACTGATAAGTTTTCTACTTTGAACAAATTCAATCCATTTCTGGCTAGTATTTTCTTTAATGCTATTACTGAAAACACGTGAGCATGTTCATCGTAAATTTGGTCATACGAACCTCTCTCCATCATTCTTAACAATGATGGGTCCTCAAATACGAACATACCCTTTTCTGAAAGTGAGTTTTTTACAGCTGTGAAACAATCATCTAAATCTTGAATATGACATATACAATTAGCTGAGTAAATCAAATCCATTTTAGTACCACGTTCTTCTACTATCTTTTCTGCTAAATCCGTTGTCCAAAAATCTGTATATGTTTTGTAACCCATTTTTTCAGTCATCTCAGCAAAGTTACCACAAGGTTCTACACAAGTGCCTTGACCTGTTTTGAAATTACTTATGAAAGGTCCATCATTTGAACCTATTTCTAAGACGTTAAGTGTCGGGTAACCCCATTGTTGTCTTTGTTCTTTTAAATGATTTGCTGTATCTTTAAAATGTTTTACCATAGGAACTGATAAAGAGGTATTATATTTATACTCATCATTAAACATAAGTTCTGGTTTTACAAACTCTTTTAATGAGACTAACTTTGTTTCTTCATCAAACACTACTTTTAAATCAAAGAAAAACTCATTCTCATCCATAGTTTCTTCAAAGTATAAAAACTTGTTTGCTATAGGTTGTTGTCCTAAATCTAAAAATTCTTTTTTCATTCTACTTCCTCAATGTTTAAATTACTATAAGTTCCCATTCTATCAATGAGAGCTTTACACTTAGTTTTTAAATTTACTTGTATGTTAGGTTTATGTTCAACTAAATCACACAATGTATTTTGTACTTTATATTGCCAATCATCTAAATCAGGTATATCTAATCGTTTTGTTTGTAACTCTGGATTTTCCACTTGTAATTCACTTAAATCTGTCCAGTAATCTCTTCCTGCATTATCTTGTACTAAATAATTAGATTGACCATAATATAGATTATCATAAAAATCTAATCCCACTATGTTGACTACATCAGGTTTATAATCTAACATAGCATAAGCCACACCTGCTATACCCGTACCTGGATACTCGTAGGAATATTTGTATCCTTTATACATAAATTGTTTGTGGTGTTCACTTAAAAATTCATCTGGTAAGTTAATACTTTGTCCTGAACTTCCAGGTTGTCTATCTCCTGTTACATAAGGTCGTACCAACTTAGTTACGTTAAACGTCTCAAAAAATCCTATTTCTTGATAACCTCTATCTGCTCCTGTTACCATATTGAAAACAAGATTTATTTCTTTGTCAAGTAAATACTCTTTCAGTCCATTAACTTCCTCTACTTCTCTGTCCATATCGTTTGCTAAGAAAACTATATCAGCAGGACCTAATGTATTAAACTCAGATAAACTTCTTCCTCTCAAAAGAATATTAATAATCATAAAGTTCCTCTATTAATTTTGATTTATCATCTATCCATAAATCATATTGTGGTTTTCCAACTCTTACATCGTGATATTTAACACCCCAATTATCAAGTTGATTCTTTGTTAAATCTAACCAATTTATTTGTGTAACCGTGCCTCTTGCTGTCCAATAGATAATAGTATTACCTACATCGTACAATCTATTTATTTTAGATATTTGATTCTTTCTTGGTTTTGCATTTACATAATCTGAACCTTCAGTCTCACAAATAGTTCCATCTATATCTACATAAATTATCATTGACTATCACCCTTCATAACTCTATATGAATCTGAATCTTCGTGATGAGTTGATACTTCGAATATCAATCCATCTGTCAATGCTATTAATTGATGTGGTTGACCTGGTCTTTGTCTTACTACATCACCTTTACGTAATATGGATTCATTCATATCTGCATTTTCAGTATCTATCCATCTATATAAAAATTCACCCTTTTGTACATACCAAGTTTCATCTTTATCCATATGATAATGCATTGAAAATTTACAATCACTTTTAAACTTTAATAACTTACCACAATACATTTCATTGTTTTCAATTATAAGTTCGTTTCCCCAACCTTTAGGTACATAACAACCCTCAACAACTTCTGGTTTTACCATATAGTTCTTCCTCCATCTATAACTAAATTATGACCATTTACAAAAGAACTTGCTTCAGAACATAAAAATGCTACTGCACCTTTGAACTCGTGTGGTAGTGCCATTCTATTCATAGGTATAAGTTTTGAAATCTCTTGTGAAAAATCTTCAGATACTTTTTCATTCTTCACACCTGCAGGACTTATAGAATTTACTCTTATATTCTTTTTTGCAAAGTATGTAGCCATATATTTTGTAAGATTTACTACACCAGCTTTTGCCACACCATAACTTGCAGGTTTAACTATATTTTCATCTTTATAAATTCTTTGGTCTGGTGATATGACAGCTAAATCTGAAGCTACGTTTAGAATTATTCCACCATCTCTACAATACTCACTCTCTAATCCTGTAGATAACATTTTATTTACTACCACTTGTGAACATAAAAATGTACCTGTCAAGGTAACCTCTAACATTTTATTCCACGAATCTAATTCTAAATGTTCAAACTTATTTTTCCAATCAAGACCTTCCTCTATTTTCGGGTCTATACCAGCATTGTTGATTAGCACGTCTATTTTAGTGTATCTATCGACAGCTTTTTGTATAGATGACTTGTCTGTTATGTCCATAAACACTGCACTCATACTTTCAAGTGGAAACTTTTCTCTTAATTTATCAATGACCCATTTCTGTTTGTATTTATCAACAATATCAGCTAGTACGACATCACCCCCACACTCTAATATAGCCTCAGCGTGTTGTTGTCCTAATTGTCCACAACCTCCAGTAATTAATACGGTTCTTCCTGATAAATCAAACATTATTTACGTACCAATGAAGATATAAAACCTCCATCGTCCTCTGTATTTTTTGACCAATTTTCCATTTGTTTAATAAAATCTACTCCTACATTTTCAGACCATTTATCAGCAATCATTTTTGTAATAGGACCCATAATGTTTTCTTTTAGATTATCGTTTATATATCTTCCATTCAATCTGTTACAAGGTAAAAGATTAACAAATGTACCAGTGAACATTGCTTCATCACAATTCATAACATCATACAAATCAAAGTTTTTATTCACGACTTGTATTCCAAGTTGAGGTGCTAATGTTTCAAGTACATACATCATACTTTCCCCCCTTAACATATTTCTTAACTCAGGTGTTACTATCTTACCATTCTCTATCATAACAAAATTAGCTCCAGTGCTCTCAGTAACAAAACCATCTTCATCTAACATCAAAGGCATTGTATCCTTACCGAAATTAAAATTAGATACTTCTATGTTAGCTACTTGATAATGCATTCTACTTACGTTCTTAACTTTGTTCTCTAAAAGTCTTGCAGGTATTTGTCTCTGTACAGGTACAACAGCATTAGCTCCAGTCTCGTAAAAGTGACCTAAGTTTTTAGCTGTCTTACTGAGTGGCCAAGCATCTATAATAAAAGTCGGTTCAAGTTTATCGAAAACTTCACCATACATTGGTAATGGACCTCGTGAGGCATTTATATATAATCTAACTTCTTCACCCTCTGGAAAATGTTCTTTGTTTCTTTCAAGTATCTCTCTACACAATTCAATTATTTCTTGTTTAGTATAACATATGGTCATTTGTAAATAATCAGCACTACGAAATAACCTATCTATATGTTTTTCTAAAATAAAATATTCTTGATTGAAGGTTCTCACCATTTCAAATATACCATCACCAAAAAATGATTGTGAATCATATATATGTATTCCAGCTTTTGATACGGGTACCCAATCCCCAGTATGATATACTACTCTTTCATTCATATCGACCTCTCTTGATTTTCTTTCCAATCTTGTTCTCTGTGCCAATTTATATTTGACACCTCTGGATTTTCTTCTATGTATTTTATGATATCTTCAAACTCCATTTCTTTAGATTCATCTAAAAAATATTCTATAACACTCTTAAACATTTCAAAATCTTCCTCATAATCTAAAGTCAATCTCATTTTCTTCTTTTTGTATTTATCCGGTACATTAAGTAATTTTTGTATATTAATATATTCTTCAATATCATAGAAAAATGGTTTAATAAATTCAGTCTCATTACTTTGTTTCGATTCACATACCATTTTAAGACCACGACTACTCATACCATAAACATCATTGTACTGACCTTGACCATCTATAAAATCTAAATCTTTACCTACCCAATACGCATATTCATTCTGTTCAAAACAAATATCTGCTAATCCAGCATCAAAAAATATATCATCACCATCAACGTTCACAAAAAAGTCAACACCATATTCTTCAGTAGCACCTAACCATCTTTCTAATTTGTCTGGTGATGAACCTCTGAAATAATCTATATCATTTTCTCTAGCTATATCACATAAAACATCATCTTCTTTTAGTTCTGTAGTACATAAAATAACTTTTTCAGCGTACTTTGATTTTTTCAATCTATCAATCAAGTATTCTATCATTGTTTTATCACGAATTTCATATAACGCTTTTTCAGGTAATCGTGAAGAACCTGTCCTTACGGATAAAAATATAACATTCATAAATTTACATCTCTAATATTTTCTCTATCTGGTCATTATCAATATGTTCTCTGGCCTGTAAAAATTGGTCCATTGGCATTTCACCAAAATTAACTGGATTACCGTCCTTATCATTTAAAATCTTTGTAGCATCATCTAACTCTAAAACATAATTGTGAAAGTTGTTATCACAAACTGGTTCTCCCATACCATCAAAACTTATATCAAAGTGATTTTGTAAATCTCTTCTAACAACTTTCCACATTTCAGTTCCAGGATATGCTGTAGCTGTAAACATAGCTCTATTTACTCCATCCCGTAGTCTTTCATAAATGCTGCTGCCCTTTTGATGTCCTTTAGTCCAAAATCGTTGTTGCCAAAGTATAAAAGCTACACTTGTCTTTAAGTGTTTCAAATCTTCTCCTGGATAAGCCATAATCCAGGTACAATTAGCATGTATCCCAGCATCAGCACAAGTCTCTACTGCCGTCATCATTGTTTTAGGAAACTGATAAGTGTTTCCATTTACTTTTGTAGGGACAAGTCCGTTCTTCAGTATGAAGCCACCTTTCTGCATTCTTGTCAAAGTGTACTCATCAGCTGATTCAGCTCCGAATCCAATATAAACACAACCTGATTCTGCCATATCATAAGCTCTCGCGTCAGCTTCATCCATTCGAGTATGTGTACCCCATCTAACGTGGTCAAGTCCAAACTCTTTAAATACAGGAACCATCTTCTTTATTCTTCGTTTATCAACAGCGAAGTTATCATCAGGAAATCCTATAAAATCTAAATCATACTTATCAACGTATTCTCTAATCTGTACAGCTATGTGGTCTGCACTTCTCATTCCGTAATTACGCTCTCCTTGTGCTCCCCTATAACAAAAGGCACAAGCATAAGGACAACCTCGACTACTAACTGACGTTAAACTTCTATTCATCGTAAAAGGTGTTGCTGAACTATTGTTAGCAGCTATACCCCAAACAGGTGTATTGATATAATCTTCTAAAACATTATAACCATATGGGTCTGATTCTAATAAGTCTATAGCGGCATATGGTATATCATCTAAGTTAGAAGGTCTAAACCCCTCATAGATAAATCTATGTTTATCTAATATTTCACCAGCATAACTTTTACTTAATTTACCAGAATTTATTGCCTTATTTATTCCTTTGTCTCTGACTACTTTACCATCTTTACATATATCAAATATAACACCATCTCCCTCTGACCTGGCAATAGCATCTAATTCAGGTATCCAAGTGAACAATCCACTTTTTATCTCTGTGGCTAAACCATTACCAGTAACTAAAAAACAATCTGGTTGTAATCTTTTAACTATTTTTGCAACCTCTTCTTGCCATCTTAGAGTAGTTATTTTTCCTGAAAAAGCAAATACATCTTGTTCACCTACATTTTCTAAATGTTTAGATATTAAATCTTCTGCTTCTTTATAGGTCAAATGTCTACCATTAGGTAGTCCTCTTTGTTCAGCAATCTTATCTTTTACCCTGTAACCATTCAAGTCTATGATATGTGGTTCTCCACCATATCGTCTGACGATAGCAGCTAAAATACCTGGACCTTCTGGTGGTGTATTAGGTGTAGCTGCTTCTCTCAAAGGCATATTAATAAAAGTAATTTTTATGCCTTTTAGTTCAGTATAAGATATGTCTTTTAGTATTTCTTGGTTCATACCTATAAATATCAGTCTATTGTATCATTTACTTTTCTTAATTTAGCTGCTATAGGAATTTCTGAACCATAAACTACTTTTATACCATCACCTACCATTAATTCCATTTTACGAACAGCATCGACTAAATCATCAACGTCTTGAATTGAAGCTGGTTGGTCAGAACCATACATCGTTCTATCTTTAGTGATATGAAATTCGACACACTCAGCACCAAGAACTACAGACCCCACACAAGCATCCATTCCATTATAATGATTAGAAAATCCTACCTTCGTATCAGGATAAAGACGTTTCAATGTTTCAACATATCGTAGATTTATTTCTTCAGCTTTTGTTGGATATGTGCTTGTACACGCTAAGACATACTCTACGTTATTTAATATATCCATAGCTGCTTGAACCTCATCATCGGTACACATTCCTACAGATAGTATTACTGGTTTACCAGTATCATTTAGTTTTTCAAGAAACTCTTTATCTGTTGCCATAGCTGAGGCTACTTTGTGATACTTGACATCTAAATACATTTCAACTAAATCTAAACTCATCTTATCCCAACAAGAAACTATAAAGTCTACAGAATATTTTTTAGAGTAGTCTTGTAACTCTATGTATTGTTTAATACTAAACTCTATTCCTTCTTTTTGTTCTCTCGTTGTTGTACCAAAAGGTGATTCTCTTGGTGTGTCTAACTCATCTTTTGTGTAAACAGAATCAATATCTCGTTTTTGAAATTTAACTGCATCACATCCAGCCTTAGCTGCTTTCCTAATCAACTCTTTAGCGAGTTTCATATCTCCGTTGTGATTGATACCAATTTCTGCTATAACATAAGTACTCATAACCTTACTCCTACTTTATTAATATATATCTAATTTTATTTGTAAAAACACAAATCTTTTTGAACTACAATATCTTTCCATTGTGGCTCTGATGAATAATGTTCTCCTATTTCTATGTGATTATTATAACCATAGTCTTTCATAAATTCTATTACTTCTTCAGCTAAAGGAGCCCCTTCGTTATACTCAACGTAAGAAACTTCTAATATTATACCCTCAGCTTTTTTACATAAGTTTGTACCACCTCTTAAAATATCTAACTCTGAACCTTGTGTATCTAATTTAACAAGTTGAAACTCACTACCTTCTTCAAATAAATCATCTAACGTTTGTAGTGTTTTAGGTATCTCCTTAACAAGATGTGGAATGTCCCAGTAATTTGATTCCTTATAATAAGATGCTCCTTCAGTCTGTGGTTTATCACTACGAGTATAAAACTTTACGTTTCTTTCTGTATCACCCAAGGTTGCTATGACGTAATTATCATTACTATCTTTTGTTACATCTTGTAAAGCTGGTTCGTGTACTTCATTGGCCTCAACCATCCATATCACAGAAGTTGGCCAAACATCTTTAGCCCAACTATAGAATTGACCAGTATGGGCTCCTACATCTAATATAGCTACAGGGTCACCTATAATACTTTTTACCTCGTGTAGTTTCATTGATTGTCCGTCTTTATACATTGTGTAAACTCTCTAACAATTCAACATCTTCACATTTTTCTTTAATTTCATTGTAAGCTCTACCGTGACCTTTAGCTGGTATTTCTCCCCAAGGTTTATGTAGACCAAAAGGTACTCCAACTACAGGTGCTACATAACCGTTATCGATTGAAAAACTTAAAACTTCTGATACTAATGGTTTCTTATCAAGACAAGCACTAAAGAAGTAATCTTCACATTCATTACCACCGTGCTTTAAATAATCAGCACGTTTGTACTTTATACAATCTAAAAGATATTGTTTTTTTCTTAATGAAAAACCACCATTCATCACCCACGTGTACTCAGTATTTAAATCAGGAATATTATTCCCCCAATAACCTCCTATGTAATCAAAATGTTCAAAATCACCAATCTTATAGTTTGAATTAGGACATATCATAGAATCTGCCTCAAAGTATAATATAGTATCACCTTCACATTGTTCCCATAGTGCTTCTGTAACCATCAAATCATTTGATTCTGGCCATTGAGGTAAACTATCAAATCCTAAATTAGTTGTAATCGTCCTATCAAAATATTTTCTGTTTGTAATTCTCTTGACATAATTAGCATTACCGGTACCATGAAATATTTGTAACTTCCAATCATCATCGAGTTGATTCATTACACTATCTATCACAAAAGGTAAAGCTTTGTGTTCTCGTGTTTCTATTATGAGTGCTACTTTACTCATTTTTTCTCCATAAAACTTAACAATGTTGGCCAAATATAATCTTTATAACTTGTATTACCTGTTTCTAATTTACAACTCTCAATATTATCACGAATGTATTTCATTTGTTCTTCGTTAATATAACTCGTCTTTTGTATGTTATTGTAATTTGTTTCAATATCGTTTATTATATCTGTTGTTAGAGTATCACCTGGTTCTATAACCTCGAAGCCATATAATGATTTCCATTGTCCACTACAAGTGTGTAGGTCCTCAATCACATATTGCCCTCCTGATTTAACAGCATCAAGTAACACGGTTAACGTAGTCTGCATTTGTCTCATAGTATGACCACCGTCATCTATTATTAAATCAAAATCTTTACCATGCAGTGTAACAAATCTATTTAAATCATTCACATCTTGTTGATTACCCTTAAATAAAACTGACCGGTTTAAGTATGGATTGTCTTTCATTTTCTCTCTAAATATATCACAATAACCTGACCTGTCCTCTTCATTAAAGATATCGAATCCATATATTGTAGCATTAGGAAAATACTCTAACCACATTCTATGTGAACAACCTGTTTCAACTCCTATCTCTAAAACTTTCTTAACATCGTATCTGATTGTATCAAATCGATTTTCATAATGTTTAAGGTAACCTAATTCGTACATATCGACATCATATTTTTCTGCTAAATCAAATAAAACTCCCATATTATTCCTCTTTCATCAAATAGTGTTCTTTGACATTCGTATGTCCTACGTGTAGTATAATTTCATTACCACAACCTACATCACCTTGACCTACACCCCATTGTATTGGCATCGCATATGGATGCACTCCCGTATTCCAAGCAGCTCTACTCATTTGTAGTGGAGCTCTTTTTGGATTTGTCGCCATTAATCTAGCAAATTCTGTTAACCACATTCTAGCTCTGTGATTCTTAGTATGAAATGACATCCACCATAAATCATAAGTTAAAGCATTTCCTCTACTACCATCCTCTTCTATGTGATAATCACCGTCATTTCCTCTTGTGTGAATACCATCAACTTTTACTAATTGTCTTTCATTTTGTGGTACACAAATTCCAAATTTCTGAGTTATAGGTATTACCGTACGCACTTCTTCATCTACAAACACAATATCAGAATCCATCGAGATTGCTATATCGGCATCTGATGCTAACAACCCTACGGCTTGATAATAATCACAACAATGCCAACCCCATTTTTTATGTGATTTATCAAACGGACTTTTATCAACATCTATTTGTCTAACTTCGACATCATAACCTTCACCTAATTCAGGTAAATCAGTATATAACACTAACTTAGCTTCAGGAAAGAATTGTTTGACGGCTGAATAAGTTGGGTCTAACCTAGAGTTTTCATCTAAATTAGTTTGATTCCAACCACGTGTTTTACCAAACTCTGCAAATATAATTTCTAAATTCATAATAACTCCTTTATACTTTTATGAACCGTTTCTGGTGTAATCAAACTCATACATTTACCATCATATGGACAAGGAAACTGGTCATAACAATTTAAACAATCTAATTCTTTACGAACTAATTTTTTACCAAGTCCAAACAAATTTACCTCTTGATGTGGTGTAGGTCCAAAGAAACTAACTATCTTCGTGTTTAACGAGATTGCTATGTGTAATGCCACCGTATCTCCAGTAACCACTAAATCACATAGGTCTACTAAACTACAAAATTGTTCAATCGAATACTGATTAGTTGTATTGATAACTCTGAATGACCGATGGCTCTCCCATAGTTTTAAATTAGTTTCTGTCTCTGAATGTGAACCGGCTAAAATTATTTTATTATTTCTATCTTGTAATAAATATTCAATTAATTTATCAAACCCTTCAAATGTCCATTTTTTATGTGGATAAACTGGTCCACAACCTGTGTTTAAAAGTATTAATTTATGTTCAGGTTTAATATTATGTTTCGAGTAAAACATTTTTCTAAACGTATCATTAAATTCTTTATCTAAATTTATTATTGGTTTTTCATCTTTATACTCTATCTCCGCAATTTGATATATAAGTTCTTGATAACTTAATTTATTTTTAGTTTTAGCTCCCCAATTATCTAAACACATATCATAATGATAAATAGAACCTTTATTTAGAGGCATAGGATAACCTTCTTCGTGTAATCCATATCCTCTGTATTCATCTGCTGTGAATGACATTATCATTGAAGTTGCCTTTGGGTCTTTATCTAAATTAATTATGATATCAAATTTTTCGTGTTGTAATATTCTAACGGTCTCAGAATTATATTTTAATATTCTATCTACATACGAATTGTTTTTAATAAAAAATGTGGCTTCGGGTTGAGTTACCCAAGTTAATTGTGAATCAGGATACTTTCGTTTTATACCTTCAGCTAATGCTGTACTTCTAACGACATCTCCTAAAGCATCTAATTTAATCAGTAAGATTCTTTCCTTGTAAGGATTATAGTGGGAACTATTTTCACAATCTGTACAACCCATAGTCCAATAATACTTACAGGGTCTATCTCCTTTAAAATGTCTACAGGCTTTCATACAACTCTCGATATGTTCGTTCTATCCAGTAAGTTGCATCTCTGTTCATTGGGTTAGGGGGTATTGAATTATAATGATAAACCCAACCAGCAGTTAAGAAATGTAGTTCATCTGACCACCATTCTTTACCGTGAACATATAATAAATTTTTTCTGTAAAGGTCTTGTAAGTTGTAACAACTCGGTAACATTTTTACATCGATACCTTCCTCGTGTAACATATAATTTACAATAGTTTGGTCAGTACCACATCTTAACGTATCGATAGCTGTCGTAATCTTTTCAGTATTACTTAAATAATATTCTTTCATTCTTTCAAAGAAAGGTTTGTGGTCTGAATTAACTACTTGAAATCCTCCGTTGATATATCTCCAAGGGTGTATTCGTTTTCCTTCGAATAACATATCACCGAAACCTTTTATACTTCTTGTTACCCATTCGTAACAACCATCTACTTGTACACCACAATATCTTCTATCAGTCTCTTCAAAGAAATTAGGACAATTAGGATGTACTATTGTATCAGCATCGACCATAAGAATTTGGTCATAGTCAATATTATTTGCTTCTAAAATATCAAACATATAGTATCTTTGCCAAGTAATCTTCATATAGTCTACTGGATATATTAAATCTTCCCATACGATTAATTCACTATCATTGTTATCACACCAGTGTTTCCAACTCTTAACTGAATAATGATAAGATTTATTTCTTCCGTTTCCTACATCTATGTTTGGTATAAAAACTATGTTCTTCATTTTTTACCTTTGTGAGGTTTAGTATCTCTTTTGAAATATTCGTTGTTTCGTGAATCACCTTGCATATAATTAAACTTGAGTTGATTCTTCCAAGCCACGTAATTAAAACTTAATTGGTCTCGTTTACTATTATATTTTATTTCAGTCCACCAATCTTCCATAGTGTCAATACAATCTTGTTCGTTGTGTCGTCTCAATATTACCATACCAGTAATCAATCCGTTTTGTGCTGGATATCCTAATGTAGCATATTTATCGAGTTGTTTTTTAATCACGTGAGGATTATCTTTGTAGTTTAACATACCTCGTTCTGGTGTTTTTTCCATCCAAGAGTTACCTGCTGTAATAATCAAATTAGCTTCATCGTAAATACAATTTCTAGCATCAAGAGCATTTTGATTATGACTGAAGAAGGCTACATTACTATCTGATAAATACTTTTCTACTAACTCACCAATGTTACCTACAACACTCATATTACCATCGATAAAAATACTATACTCATAATCTTGTAAGTATCTATGTGGTAAGACTTTAAATCTTTTTGCATTTCTATTGTTATCTGAGTATAAAGATAGACTATTTTCTTCACTAAAACATTTCCAATCCCAACCTGTAGGTAATTGTTGTTCTTTAACATCATCGTAGTTCCCAAAAATAGAAGTATAAACTATAGAGTTTGACATATCAATCCCTCACTATCTCTTAGTATTTTATTTTGAGTTTTAGGATAAAACTTACCTGCATGTTCTCCTATTTTTTTTAGAATCTTCAATTTACCTGCTTCTACATATTCATCAATTAATTGTTTTAAGTCTGGAAATAAACCATAGTCATCAAATATAATAATGGGTTTATTAAATGTATTAATACTATTATCTATATCACTTTTTAAAGTTTGATATGTGTGAACACAATCAATAAAAACAATAGAATCTTTATCTTCAAAGTCCCACATTTGATTGTAAACATCCATTAATTTAAACTCAACGTTGTCTACCTCTCCTAAATACTCTCGAGCATAGTCATGCTTTTCGGGGGAAACATCTACTGCTATAACTTTTTTAAATAATTTACACAATACTTTTGTTCCGTGTCCAAGTGAACTTCCTATTTCAACCAATGTCTTAGTTAGATGGTCTGAATCTCTGAAGAAGTCGATGATATCAGCTTTAAATTTTAATGATGTCGTTGTTTTTGATTCTGATTTATCAATCACATCTTCTAATAACATTCGTTTAAAATCATCAACCAGATAATGCTCACCTTTGACTATGTTTCCTGCTATCGGAAATTGTCTCTTTACATCATATACCTTAGAATCTCTGACTACAAGTTGTAAAGCTCCACTTTGATTACCTACATTTAACTTTGCTTTAGAACGAATATATAATTGTGTTCTCATATCCATATGTCTTAAATTAAGAACTTTGTTTATGTAATCAAAAGAAGTTTCTTTTAAAGGTACAGGTGAATAGTAAAAGTAAGGTAAATCCTTATCCATATCTAATACATCTTTTATCATATTATCGTCTGTAAAATTATATCTATCAGAGATTAATAGTACACCAAAATTACCATCAGTATATTCATTGATTATTTCATCACCTATTTTCTGTTCTTCTTTAGAAAAATATAACTCAGGTTGTGAATCTGATAATTCATCTGGTTCGAACTGCCAAAACTTTAGTATTTGTTCTAATAAGGGAATATCTGTTTTGTCTTTATTGTATATTCTGTAGTGGTCGTGAAATACTTCACCTACTATTTCATCCTTATAACCATCGACATAAGGATTATTATCAAAGATAGTTTTAACATTGTCAAACGGATTATTCCATACACTCCAATGTCCTGCATACTCTTTAAATAAATCGTTAAGTAGTTTAGGTGTAGGTAAGTAAACTTTACTTTCGGGATACTTTTGTTTAAGTAATCTTGGCATAGCAGACATTATACCCCAATCACCAATCCCGTGAGCAGTTCTCATAACTACAAATTCTTGTTTTTCAAGATATTCATCTGGTATCCTGAAACCCTCTGATTCCTCAAATCCCAAATTATCAACGTGATTCACACCATATAATTTATTATCAACCAATCTCCAAAAAAGTTGTTGTGGGTATTTTTTATCTGACATTCAACTCTCTACTAAAATTTTGATTATAAAATAAGTTTTGTTGTTCTTGTTTTTGTATCGTCTTTGGGTGATATAAACTTAATTCTTCGTGTGGTGGTAAGTGTGAATATGTTTTACAACCTGTTATGTATTCGTGTAAGGGTCTTGTCCATCTTATGTTTTTATCGTTACGAAATACTCTTGCTTGATAATCAGGATAGTTTACCCAACCTTTTTCTGTTACTCTCCAACCCCACTTTTGTATATGTTTTTGTTCCATCCCATCTACCGTATTAACTCTTGGTATCCAAATCAAATCAATCCCATCATTCATTTCTATTATTTGTTTAAGTTGTTGTAATAATGTTTCGTGTGGATACTCATCGGCATCTATGTGAAATATATAATCACCTGTTGAATTTTCTATAACTGAATTTTTATGAGCGGCAAAATCACCGTCAAGTTTTCTTTTGTAAACTATAGCTTTGTTTTCAGATAGATATTCACCTAAAACAGCCTCTACCTTTTCATCATCACCATCTATACAAACTACAATTTCATCCTCAGAATCTATGTAATTATTTAATATTTGTAATAACTTATTTAATTCTTCGAATTCATTATGAACCGTAATACCGTAACTAATTTTCAAGAGTTATTATATCCCTAAATCTTTGTGGTAAGATAATTGGTTCTAAAAATACGGTAGAGTTAGTGGCTTGTTCCCACAAATAAGTTCTATACACTCCGTGTTCTTCAAAATATCTTTTTAATCGTTTATAACCTGCCTGTCTAAATCCTCGAGGACCAGTGCCTTTAATATCAACTTTGTAAATTTGATTTTTAGCATCAACAATCTGTAAAGTACCTATACGATTTAAAAGTTCTACAAGTTCCTCTTTGTTTCTAATGTGAGGAATGTTACCTTGTTTTTCTAACTTCAATCCAACTAAATGAAAAGTAGAAGTACCATCTTTTCTTTTGTGTGGTATTTTAGGATTCAAAACAAGTATTGTGGTTAAAGTTCCTGTTGCTTTGTTTCCTTTATATCTAAAAGATATAATATCACCAGCCTTTACTTTAGCCCAATTATATATTTGTTTAGCCATTAGGTTTTATGTCCCTTGTTACACCCATTTCTTTACATGCATCCATAAATTCATATTTATCAAAGACCATTGCATTTTCTACATCTAATCTCTTATCATAATTATTAAAATTCTGACGTTCTTCTTCAGGGACATCAACTACTTTAGCATATTTCCAAACATAATTTTGTGTTCTGTTATCGAAACTAGCCTCTTTTTGTTTTTGTTCACGTATATCGGGAAATATTATTCCCATTTCACCCATATTAATAACTGCAGGGAACCAAACTATACCTCTATCTGAATCTTCAAATTGTAGGTCTCGAACTAATTGAGGTGAGTTTTTCAAATTATCCATTAATTGTAATCCACCAATTTCATATCGTGAATCACTCATAAATCCACAATTAAAACACAAATAAGATTTATGTGTATCCTGTATATCTTCAAAACATCTATCGGTGTCATAACATACTGGACAATCTATCACTCTTTCCATATCACACTCTCTTTAATTTTGGTAATTTCATTTCAGGTGTAGGTTGTTTAGTATCACCTGTATCTCCTTTTGCTCCGGAAGCTTCGACCTTTTTTAACTTAGGTAAACTTAACTTCACTTCTTTTGGGAACTCTGGTACATAGTTATCAAGAATTTTTCCTAACTCTTTTGTCATAGCATCCAATGAAAACTTAGATTTATTACCTATTGTTAATTTTTCTGCATTAAGTTGATACTTTCTATAATTAGTAAACACATCTTTCATTATAGCAGAAGTTTGTCTGTAGTTTACCGTGAACCATTTAGACCCTGGAACATACATATCACCTGGAAATGATTCTTTTGGCACATCTGTTAGTTGTCCATCAACTAATACAGCTAAATCTTTTGGTAAGAAATCTTTATGACCACTCCAATCAGAAGCTATCACAGGTTTTTTTGACATTGTTGCTTCAAGTAAGGGTCTACCGAATCCTTCGCCGTGAGTTATGTTAATGTGTGCTTTAACTTTAGGGTGATTGTATAATTCATTCATTTCTTCATCGGAAAAATCACCATGTAAAAGATAAACGTTAGGTAACTCCCCTTTAACGTGTTCTCTTACTGAATTAATCTTAGACAAAATACTTTCTCTATCCATTACTGAAAATCCAGCACCACTTGTTTTTAATATCAGTCCGGGTTTTTTCTTTGTGTTTTTAAAAGTCTCATAAAAAACTTTTAACATCATACCAACGTCTTTTCTATCTTTACCTAAACCACCCTGTAACCAATGTCCTACAAATAAAAAATTAAAAGTCTCTTCTATATTTTTAAATTCATCAACTAATAACGGACTAAACTCCTTAGTCTTTTTATAAATATCTGTATCGGTTCCTTCAAATAACACTTCTATTGGTTTAGTTGATTTTAATTCACCTTTTACTTGTTTAGTTTTTTCATCTTGAACATCAAACACCGTTTTTTCTACAACGTCTTTAACAAAACTTGAAGGTACTATATTCATATTCATTCTATTTAATCCTTCAATCCACTTGGCTGGACAAGCAGTACTTTCTAATCCTGCTGTTATTCCTATATTGTATTTAGCCATAGGTTGAAATTCATTCGGAATAACAACGTGTATATGAATCTCAGGTTGTTGTGGTAGATTAGGAGTTTGTAATAATCTATCTATAATAACTTTATCATTTGGGTCATCTGCATTTAATGCATTCATTGGTGTATTACCCCAACGAACATTCCAGATTTTTACATCATACTTATCTAACTTAATTAATGCTCTAACAATATCTCTACCATGTGCACCATATCCACTTCTTGTTGCAACTGGTGCGGTAACTAAACATACTGGTTTACTCATTATAACTCCTACGTCTTAAAAATACTAAAAGGTTTTCTTGGTTTCCACATTTCAAAAGCTTTGTCCATATGGTCAATAAAGTTCTGAGACATTGCTGTTGTGGACATCATAGTTTTCTCATCCATAACAAATTTATGACCACTTAATCCACATGCATCTCTTTCCTCTTTACCCATATCATACCATTCTTTTATACCATCGGCTACATCGTCCCATCTACATCTATCATCAAAGATATATGGTGTTGGTATTGAACCCATTAATGCTCTGTTAGATGGCCAGATTGGTTTAACCCATTCACCCCAAGTCAAATCAGGATTGTCTTTCCATTTTCTATCATCGTGAAATGATTTTATCTCTGAATAATCTTTGTGTGTAACAAATTTATCTTTGATTTTGAATCCACATTGGTCTTGTAATCCACCTGTAACATTAACAATAATTGGTGTTCCTGCCATCAAAGATTCACAAGTTCCTAATCCAAATCCTTCGTTAGAAGCTATATTAATTGTTACGTCAGCCATATTGTATAGATAATTTAATTGATGTGTCTCTAATTTTCTATCACTAAAATAAACTTTACAACCCGGTGCCATATTTTTAGCTACTTCAGGTAAATCTGTACCATTTTCATCACGTGGTTGTGTATGCATTAATAATGCACATTTATCAGCCATATCCTTAGGTAACAAATCACAAAATGTTTTAAACGATAAGATGACATCTCCTGGCATTTTTCTTCTTATGTTTCTATTATTATATAAAACAAGAAATTCAACATCATCTTCCGTAAGTTGTTGTCTCATTTTTTCTACTTCTTTATATTCTTCGTCAAAGATATCAATAGGATAAAACTTTTCACTTACACCGTGAGGTAGATATGTTACTTGCCAATCTTCAGGTGGATTTTTTTCCCACACGTCTTGTACAATTGCATAAGTTTGTTTTGAAATATTCATAATCAAATCACAACTCTCATAAAAGAACTCGTTGTACTTAGGAGCAGGCCAGTCGTCCCATATATTGTAATAAAAGATAGGAATCTCCTGTCTAACTTCGTGTTCCATTTCATATAACCATCTCCAAAATCGTGGGTCTGTATAGTGTAGAATAGCATCTGGTTTTTCTCGATTGAGTACTTCGCGTAATAAATCTGGACTACCATAACCACTGATAGGATAAATTGTTAATTTAGCATCCTCAACACCAGTTTCTTCTCGAATTGATTTATTCATATCGACAACTTTACCCTCTTCAGGATGTTTTATTGCTCCACCAATTTGTACCCAATCATAATGATGGGCAGTGCCCAATACAAATTCTTTTGACATTGTTCCCACACCCGAACTCATTCTCAGGTCATCTGATAATAGTAATATCTTCTTTTTAGACATATAACCTCTTTAATCGTTTAATAATTTTTTATTATCCTCTGAAGTATTAGAGAAATGTTTATTCAATACTTCTAATTTATCCTCATAACTAGCCAGCATATCTAATTCTTTTTCAATCGTCTCTATGATATCAGAATGCTCTCCTATACCTGTGGTATTATTTAAGTAAACTTCGATATTAGCTTTGTGTTTTTGGATATTTCCTTTTAAGTAACTTTCTAATGATTTTAGTAAAGTTTCCCTCATAATCTGCTCCCACTTGGTATTAAGTTATCGTATTTTTGAATTAAAGTCTTAAATTCATCATCTACTACATATAAATCCATAGACCTATTTACTAATTTTTGTAGTGTAAATTCATCGTCTAATGTATTGGACTTAAATTTTTTGTATAACGATTTCAGAATTTTGACCGATGTCAATTTGTATTCCATAAAAAAAACCTCTTCATATATATATGTATATAAATATATATTACGTTAATATTTTAATCAACTTTTTTAATTTTTCAGCATATTGTATTGTATTTTTTGTACCATTTGATTCAACTCCCTCAGGTATAAATGCTACAATTATATCACTATATTCTGCTATTTGTTTATTTCTTTTAAAATAATTTGAAACATAGTATGGTCTATCATATTGTGAAGCTGGTAACTTACAATGCATATTCCATCTATAATGTACTGGTGGAAATTCTACGTAATTCATACCTAATTCTAATGCAAACTTCTTAGCAAATCCATCAGCCCCTTCTCGTTGTCCACCACTGACTATCTCGGCATCAGGATTCTTTTGTTTTATATCAAATATTAAATCTTTAACCTTTTTCTTATTAGTGTATGCTCTACTACCAACAATACCTACTTTAATCTTCGTAGTCATTTCTTTTTTGTTTTTTCATTGTTTTATCTGAGGTTACAAATTTAGTAACCTTATAAAATTCTTCTAAACCAGTAAAAAGTCCACTGGTAGTTTTGTAAGTATAACAAAATCTTGTGTGTTGATTGTCAACTGATTCTGGTCTTATGTCAAAAAACACAAAATCATTTGATTTAGTTTCACTGCCTTGTTTTACAATCGTCTTGAATGACATTTCATCTTCCCATCGCATTAAAAAGTCTCTTAACTCTGTACCCTCAAAATCACCCTCATCGAACCAAAGATATAACAATATTGCTATCTGTAGTTCATTATGAATAGCATTGACTTTTTCCATAACATATTTTTCGACATCTGTATTTATAAAATCAGTCAATTTTAGACGTAAGGTTGTTTTACTTGTCATTACTTAACTCCTGCATCACAATGTTCCGTTTGATTGAATTCACAAAACCTACAATTTTTCTTAGATGGTCTCTTAATATAATTATGTTCTAAATTATATTCTCCATCAACAAAAGATTCATCAATGAATTGATTCAAATTATTTATTACTTTATTTACACTTGGTTTACCACTAGCAGGTGAAAACGTTTGAACTCTACGTTGTGGAAAATCTAATTTTTCATATAATTTTCTCTTAACGATAAAATATTCTACATCTACTTTATCTATAGGTATATCAAGTTGAGCACTATAAAAATATTTATACAATAACAACTGGTCAGTTTTATTCTTGTCGGCTTTCATATACTTATTCCAACCCATTGTAGAAGTTTTGATATCTATAATCTTGTATCTATCTCTAAAAGTATCGTGTAACACGACATCCATATAACCTATAAATTTAATTTTATTAGGTAACTCGTACTCAACCGGAACTTCTATACCAACTAATTCATAGTTCTTCTTACTGAAATACATATTACGTTTCTTTTTGAACCAATCGAGTATAGATAGTCCGTGTGAATAAAATTCTTCCATATCCTCTTGTTCACAAAATACCTCACCTCCATTATTTTCCATAGCATTGGTATAGTTTTTTTTCATTCTATGTAATAGCATTTCATCTAAAGGAAGAGCATCAGCCATCTTAATAGTATCATTATACATTACGGTAAGATACGTCTGTAATACCTCGTGCATACTTGTACCAAATAACGTGTGAATATTATCTGTAAATTCACCTAATTTATCAATATAGTTTAATTTCCATTTGTAAGGACACGTGTCCCATTGACTATATTGACTATAACTTATTCGTTTCATTTACCCCACTTATCACGACCAACTATTGTAGCCATAATTCCATAATTAGATACATCAAGATACGCATCTTCTAACGGTTCGTCTTTTACAGCTGAATCACGACCAGTCATCAACAAAGTTTTAACTCGTTGTAACTTATCATTCATTCTAAACCACAAACCTGTAAGTGATAACTTTATTTCTTCTGGTGTTTGTAATTGTGTTCCAACACTAATATTACCTGGACCATAATCGTGTTGTTTGTGTAAGAACAATTCATATTGTTCTCGTTGAATCTTCTTAAACTCTTTGGTCATCTCTGGCCACTCTTCTTCCATCTTTTCTATAACGTCATAATCCTCTGAATCTACACGAGGACTATCTTTTATAACCTTTGACATATATGTCTCCTAATTTACATACTTGAATATACGAATAAAAATGTATACAAGTCAAGTCTTTTATTCATTACCTGCTGTATATCCACCTGTACTACCAAGAACATTTAAACCAGCTTCTTCTATTTTTTTAGATTCAACTCCCCATTTCTGAGCAAGTTCTCCTAATTCTAACATACCACCTTCTGTGAGCATATACATTTCTACCATGTCGTAAGCTTCTTTCTTACTGACTTGTTCGTGATTTGCAACTATATTGATTAACCAATCTGGTTGTGCCATTTGATTTCTCCCTTTTGTATATTTTAACCATTGATTACCTTTTGGTAAAATATTTGTGTATAATTTATATAACTCTTTAGGTTTTAAGTTATACTTTTGAAATTCATTTACTAACTCGACCCATTCCATTTTCATAGATAAGAATCGATGTGTCATATAATTTGACCAAGACTTTTTATCTTCGTCTGATATCTCTTCCCAATAATTAGGACTTTGAACTGACGTTATTTGTTTTATGTGGTCGAATAGACTTTTCTTTTTTATTAAAGATTTTTTTCCAGTTTTCTTCATATTTTTTTATATCGGAAACTCTATTTGAATCTCCCTTTCCTGCTTCTGAATATTTAGCTTTTTTCGACATTCGTAGTTTCTTCACCTATTCCTGAACCCGCTAACATAGATTTAGGCACTCTACCACAATTTCCACAACTATAAACATCAATCGGTACTAATGCTTCCTCACCTGTTGGTGATACTAAAGGTGATATTCTTTTTATAATTGTAGAACTAATAAATAAATAATTCCCACAATACTCACATTTCATAGTTTCTGCTTGTTTCAAGTCAACTTTTACTTGTGCTTGTTGTGGTTGTTTATTGATTGGACCTTTTGGGTGCATACTCATTTAGTAACTCCTAATAATTCTATTATCATAGCCATAACATTTATTTCCTTATCGACCACCTGACTATCTGATAGTTCGTATCTCGCAATAATCAAAATACACTCTGCAACGTGTCCTTTACCATAACCATCTACCTCATCATATAACAAACGAAACAAATCAGCATAGTCTGTAATCTTATTATCAGCTAATAGTTGTCTGATTTCTTTGAATGCATTTTTCTTATTTTGTGTCTCTAAAATCTTCAATAGTTTTAACTTATAATCATTCTGAATAATACTTGACGTATCTAATTTAAGTTTACCATTAACTACGTTACGTTGAGCTGAATTGATAACTCTACGAATATCTGGATAATTTGTATCCACTAATACTTTTATATCTTTCATATTATCGATAACGTTTTCTTGTATTAAAATATTGTGAAGATGTTTTGCAACTTCACTTTTAGATGGCGGAACTATTTGAAAAGACTGACACCTACTTTGTATCGGGTCAATGATTCGTTCTACATAATTACAAGTCAATATAAATCTACAATGTTTACTAAATGTTTCCATTAGATTACGAAGAGCGGCTTGTGCATTTGGTGTAATGTAATCACACTCATCTAATATAATTATTTTTAAGTCTTTGAATCCTACCGTTGATGCAAATTGTTTTACTTTTGTCCTAACCGTATCTACATTGTTTTCGTCTGAAGCATTTATATAAATGTAATCACATTCTATATTTTTTACAAGAATCTTAGCGAGAGTGGTTTTACCTGTACCAGCCTTTCCATATAATAGAAGATGTGGTAAGTCTCCACTCTCAAGATAAATAGATACTTTGTCTCGAAGATGTTCGTTACCAATATAAGTGTTTAATTCAACTGGTCGATATTTCTCAACCCACAAAGTATTAGACACTAATCAACCTCCGTTGTAGCTACTAACCAATATTGAGTTGTAAAATCATCAATTTTGAATGATAACTTAGCTAGACCCTCACTACTAACCTCTAAAGTAGCACTTTCACATTCTTTGTTAGCTAACAAAATATTACTAAAATACTCAGCATTGAAAGAAACATTTTCTATATTAGAAAAACTTGAAGTTTGTACTGGAATGTTCACTCTATTAGTATTAACTGATGAGTACCCAATAATTAAATTAGTTTTATCTTCATCTGTAACTACGGTGAACGTTGTTACTTCAGCTAAAGCTGATTTACCTGCTATAAACTTATTAATTAAACTAGGTGTAACATCAATTTTTAATTCAAACTCAGGAATATTTTGTAACTGAGGCGGGTCATTAATAATTGAAGGGTCTGATAACATATAATTTACTGAAGTTACTGAATCTGATATTTTCATTGAAAGAGCCTTCTCTCCAGCCTTTGTAATCGATACTTTAATATCTTCATCTACGACACCCAATAACTTTAATAATTGGTCTGTCGTGTATATACCAATAGTGGCATCCTCAAAATCCCAATTATCCATTTGAACTGCACCTAATAGTGTTTTATCACTCGATACAAATTTAGTTTTTAATTGTCGTTTCTCTGAAGTACTATTAAGTACAACCGATTGAGCAATACCATTCAAATGATATTTGTTAATAAAACGAACCAGTTTCTGTTTATTCATAGTGAATTACTCCTAATAATTATAACCATATATACATATATATATGATTTTATTTTGTCAAAATCAAAAAAATCTTTCTATTGTTTTTGTAGCATCTGTTGGTTCGTCCCAACCGAGAGCTTCATATAACATCATAATTTTCTTGTGTAAAGCTTTATCGTACAACTTAGTATGATGAATGTACTTTCTTATAAAATCTAAAACTTCAGGCGGGTCTTCGTGTCCTTTATAAGCAATTGTACTTAGTCCTAATGGATTTTGTTTCAAGTACACCCATTTAATTTTATCACCATTAGATATTCCTGAATATTGTCTTGATATCTTATGATGTTTTAGAAAATCATTATAGTACAGAGAACTTTTCACGTGAACTGGTGTACCTAAATGATGAGACTTGAATATATCACCATCTTTTCTACGATACTTATGAATACCTTTAACACCAATAGGAATAGATATTTTGTTAAAATCCATTAATTTCATACTTTCTTTGAAGTTAATAATAAACTCATCTAACTTCTTTTTAGGAACACTCATCAAAATATCTTCTAATACTTTGGATAACATTGTTCTCATAGCTACAGGAAAACTTGAACGAACCGTATCTAAACCTTTTACTAATAACTTATCAACTTTCTTACCATTGTCGTTGATAATCTTTAGTCCATATCTTTTCTTTGTAACGAATAGACCACTTTTAGCAATAACCTCTTGTTTGATATCAAAACGATGTTTATCTAAATTACAAAACTTTTTACCAAAATAATCATAACCCTTGTTTAAATAATTCTGAACCTCACTTGCTACTTCAAGGATAGCTTTCGACATCTTATCTTCATCTTTTGTATTCAAGTTAGGAAATCTTTTCTCAACTAAAGGCAGAGCTGAATAGAATACTGAATCTGTGTCGATATAAATACAATGGTCTTTTACATCACCAAGTTCTTTGTTGTAATACGCATTACCTATTTTTCTTGTAAATTTAATCAATGACTGACCTGTACTTGTTACAGCCTCAGCATTATCTAAATCATAAAATCTAAAAGCCGGAAGTCCTAATACACCATACAAACTATTTAAAACAATTTTCTGAAGATGCTGTCGTCTATCAAAATAATCTGATTTTTCTCTATCACCTTCTTCGTGAAACTTTTTAGATAACTTACGATATTCTACACGTTCATCAAACCATTTTCTCAAGAGAGCAGAAAGTAATCCGTTTTTATCTGTACGATACATTACACCATTCGTAGCTATTCCTATTTGTTCGTTATCTAACATACGTTTTAATTCTGTCTCTGTATATCTGTTTAATACTTTTTCATTGTGTGTAATCGAGTATGTTTTTTTGTTGTCCTTTTTCAAAAACTCTTCAGGATTCCAACCTTCTATCTTACCTAATTTTGTCTCAGGTGATATGTTTAATGACATAATACAAGATGGATACATACTTGTAATATCTAAATCATACACCCAGTCGTGTTTACCCTTTTGAGGGTCTTGTACGTAAGCACCTTCAAATTTTTCTAATTTAGTAATTCCCTTTTTAGGTTTGTTTGGAGCAACAATACTTTGTTTTCTTAAATAAACTAAAATAGCTCCTTCAAGATACCTAGAACTCATAAAAACATCTTCGTACGGACAATGACCGAGATGTGCTAGACCACGAGCAATCTCAATAAAATCTAATTTATCGTCAATTTTCTTGACAAGTTTTACGTCTTGTAAGTTATAATCAACAAATTTTTCTAAATCATTTTCATATAAATCATTAAGTGTACCTTCATACTCAACTTTCTTTTCACCTACTTCATGCTCACCTATAGCATCTAATCTATATGATGGTCGTTGACTGAATGTAAACTTTTTATATAGAGTTAAGTAATCTAAAATACTCACACCAGCTATTTTGTAACGATTAGAAAAATCACTCCAATGTACTTGTCCAATAGGTGATAATAAATCAGCAACATTTTTTCCAACTATTTGTTGAGCTCTGTTATATAAATAAGGAACATCAAAAAACTCTACATTCCAACCTGTTAAAATAGTTGGTTGAATCTCCATATACTTTTTAAAGAATGCATTTAATAAATCATATTCATCTTTAAAAGATACTATAGTATCTTCACTCTTATTGTTTGTTAATTTACTTTTAGGGTCTAACACATAACAAAAATATTCATCTAATAATGGGTCATTGAAACCAATTGAAGTTATTGTGTTTTCAGCTTTCTGTATGTTAGGGAAACCTTCTGTTACCTCAACCTCAATATCAAATATCATAGTACGATGACCTTCTGATGCATCGTCTGAATCTGTATAATTATCAACTAATACACGTATCTCTGGGTTCACGTCTGATTCAAATAACTCTGGTTGTTCTTTGTCCCACTCAGTAATTCTTTTCAGTTTATCACCATACAAAGATACAAAGTTACCTGCTCTATGTTTTACATAGGCATATTTTTTGTAACGAAAAGTCTGATGTCCAAACTTATCGTCCCAAATATGCATTTTGTTAATTCGTCTATCGTAATAGATGTTCTGATACATTTAGGTTATATACCTTAATTTAGATATGTGAATATACGAATGAATTCCTATACGCGTCAAGTACTTTTTATTTCTTCTCCAGGAATTTCACAACTATCATTATTACAGAATTTGTCTACTTCTGCTTCTTCACCTTCGACACCTACAAAACTTAACTTACCAAGTTTTTTAACTTGTTTATTGTAAGTCTTTTCATCTATAGCTTCATACGGCATCTGTTTGTATGCACCATAGTCGTGTCTTGGTAAAAGAGAAATACCTTTTAATCTGTATTGGAAATAATTTAAAACGTGAGGTAATTGTTCAGCCTCTGTTTCAGGATTAAATGTTGCTGTACAACTTACTTGATTGTCTGCCCAATGTCGTTGTAAGAATGCGGCCAAACTGAATTGTTCCCAAATCGAAAGTTCAGCCGCTGTTCTTATACCCTCTCCTACATCTACAGGCACTTCTACAACCATCGTAGAATCCTCTGAACCAAATGCTGGTTCTAATTTATACCCTGCTTTTTTCAGTGGTTCTATTAGCTCTGAATGTTTAGATAACCTCATTCTACGAATATAAAATCTTGATTCTGGATAATGCATTCCTGGTGTTGCACCCACTAATAATGATACCGTACCACTTGGTTTTACAGAAGTAGTTTTAACTGAGCGAGGCACTGCAAACCAATCTGAATACATATTATCCCACTCCTGTATCGTATCATATCCACTCTCTAACCACGCTCTTAATTCTTCCATTCCGTGCTGTGTAATAAATTGTGCGACACCACTTACACTACAACCAATTCTACGATTTCTTAACATAACTCTATTTGTATCACTCCAATGTGTTTTACCAAGTGTTACGGTTTTAGCATACAAATAAGCATATTTAAGTGTTCTTTGATAATCTTCTAAGGAATCGTGATTCGTTGGAAATGTCTCTACTAAACAACACAACTCATACGATTCAAGTGATTGTTCAAGACAAGGATTACCACCAGCTACTCTATGGTCTTTATCATCACCCCCATTTTTCATACGAGAATAATGTCTCATATTCTCTAACCAAGCAAATCCAGGTTCTCCATTATCTGTAATTCTTTTACACACATCGGTATAATCCATACCTAACTCAGCAAATATACTATTGTTTGATGTCCAACCATATTGGTCTCTATGTGGATTTACTTTGTAATTTTTCAAATCTAAATATTCTTCTGATTCAGGGTCTCCGAACACAATCTCAGCAGTTCTTCTAACATTACCTGCTACAACACACTTACCGATAAGATTCATTATATCTACGATTGTTGTGATTGTGATGGGTTCACCTACATTATTTTCTAATACTTTAATGATATCTTGATGAACTTCTGCTAATGGTTCAGGTCCTGAACTAACACCACCAAAACCTTTGATTGGTTCACCAGCTGGTCTAATTTGATTGTAATCAAACTCTATAGGTGCAGTTCCGTGAAAATAACTTTCTAAAAGTAATCTCATAGATTCTACCCAACCCTCACGTGTATCAGGTATCAGAAAAATCTCTTCGTTTCTATCTTTGTTTACACCTTTGACTATAATCTCACCAGCACCTTTAGTGTCAAAACCGACACCAACACCTAACATAGAGGCATCCATCAGGAAACAAAATGGTTTTGAGTAATCTTCTTTTAATGTTTTTGTTGATACGAAAGCACAATTATTTAATGCGGCATATAATCCTTTTTCTTCTGTAATTGGTGTACCCATTGCCCATAGACCACGACCTGGTGGGAGAAATTTCATATTAAACATTCTATCGTACATTTCTTGTGCTGACTTTTGAGCTTGCCAAGCATTCCAACCTAATTGATGTGATTCAATCCAATTTTTTTGCATTGAATACGTACCTTCAACAACCCTTTTTACCGTTTCCCACCATCTTTCGTTTTTACCATTCTCTTTGATTCGAGAATATGTTCTCATATAAACTAATTCACCTAGTCCGTTGAAACCAAATGGTGGTTTTTTTCTTTTGTACTTGTCTATAAACTTTTCGGATAACTTAAATTTTTCCATTCACTAACTCCTGTTGTAATCTTTTATTCCCGTAACAAATATAAGTATAATATATACCAAACTAAATTTAGGATTTATTCAAATCCTTCAACTTTATTTTCCATATCTTTATATTTGTTCGCTAATTCCTTCCTTAAAAACTCTTCACTATTATTCATCTTACTTTGTGCATCTTTTCCGAACTGACTACTACCTTCAAATATCTGAACTTGTCCAATATTTGTGTTTATTGTTGAAGGATAAGTAACACCATCGATTCCAAATCTATTTTTAATCACGTGAAATCTACCCGTGTTGGCTATTTTATCTTCTACTTTTCTACTCATACTCATAACAAAATCAGCTGTCATTACTTTACTATAATCTTCAGCTACTTTGTCAGCACCAATTACATCCTCTTCAAGAGCTGAACGATTAGCTTGAGAAGCAGTCCATATTGGAACTTCTAACTCACCAGCTAATCCTCTTAAATCTTCATATATGTTACCTATTGCATGTCGTTTTTCTCTGAAGTTGCCTGTCGGCATTAATATATCAGCATAGTCAACTAAAACAATATCAGGTTTTACACCACTTAACTCTATTTGTTTTAAATGTGCTCCTATTGTCTGTACACTAGCAGCTTTAGTAGGAAAATATTTAATCAATAACTTACCAGGTAATTTTGATATCTTATTTTTTACATCCTCTTTATAATACTTGATGTTAGCTGTTGTTACACCTGTAAAGATACTATCATATCTTAGTCCAACATAATTTTCATTTAATTCTAATGTATAGTGTACAACCGTTTTACTTGTTTTCAACGCTCCAGCTCCTAAAGCTTGAAGTGTCCAAGATTTACCGATACCAGCAGGAGCAACAATCACACCAAGTTCACCTTGACCTAAACCACCATCCATAATCTCATTGATAACGTCCCACGGCGTTTGAGTTGTAGTTCTGGCTGAAGCTTCAAGTCGTAAATCTAATGATGAAATATAATCTTGTCCTAAATCTCTTTCAGTTCCTGCCTTCATAGCTTCATCTATGATAGATTTTATACCATCGTAGTCTTTATTCTCTAATAGATTAACTGATTCTAATATAGCTCCCTTTAAGGATTGATTCTTACAGAAGTCTAATGTTTGTTCTTGTACAAATTCTAAATCTGTAGATTCGATATTTTTCCAAACGTCTCTTAATTTATCTACAACACCTGACTTTAAAACATCATTCTCTATTTCATCTATTTTATATTTTACTACTTCAAGTGTAGGTTGTTTTTTATATTGTGTATAATAATCTTTAATAGTTTGTACAAGCCAAGTATTAGAATCTGAATCAAACATTGATGGATTTAAAATATCACTAATAGTCTGAATAAATTTTATATCTCTTAATAAAGATGCAATAATCTTAGACTGAAATGATGTTCCAAATTGTGTTAATGTTTCACTCATCTATGTGTCTCTACTCTCAAATATTCTTGTAAAACCAAATCAGTCGGTTTCACATTATGATTTCCACGTTGAAATATTTCCCACGAATCTATAGCATATTGACCGATACCATACAACTCATCTACAGATTTGAATCCATTCACATACCCCTCACTCATCTTTATCAATCGTTGAGCTCTTGTATTATATAATCCTAATGGTTTGATTATATTCACCAACTCTGAATGTTTAGCGTTCATCATATCTTTAGCTGTAGGATATGTACTGAAGAGCTCATCTCTAACGGTATCAACTTGTTTTCTATTAGTTTGATTTAATAACATACAACAAACTAACATCTTCCAATCATCATCTTGATATATCTCTTGTAGTAATGGTCTAATTATATGTCTAATCATTTGTTTTCTCTGCATAATGATTTAATTGATTAAAGTTAGTTAACAACCAACTATTAAGATTAGGAAGAGCAGCATATAATTTATCTTCCAAAAACATTTTTTGAAATTTATACTTTACTAACCTATTAATCGGTTCGTTAACTCTCGCTACTATCTTTGTTTTTGTAGAACCAGAAATGTCCACATCAGATAACTGCATTAATTTGTAATTCAATTCTATGATATCTTTTGATTCTGGTAATTCTGTAATAACCTCATCTATATTAACTATACGATTCTCGCTCAAAAACGGTAATTTTTTTTGAATTGTTTTTAATCCTAGACCTCTTACACCTGATATATTATCCGACTTGTCTCCATCTAACACTCTATACCAAATAAGATTGTGAGATGATATACCAAACTCATCTAATACAGCATCTTCATCATACAATTTCTTTTTAGTTGGACTCCATACTTTTATCCTACCATTTGCTAACTGAAGAAAATCTTTATCAGTCGACATAATTGTAATTTGAGATTCAGTAAGAACTTGTCTACATAGATAACCAATCGTATCATCAGCTTCAATGTTATCATACGATAGAACCGTTACAGGAAGTGTGTCTAAGTATTCTACGATACGTTGTAATTGCATAATCATATTTTGTTTCTCATCTTCTTGAGAAGCAAAATCGTATGTGCGATTCACTCTGTATTTTGTTTTTCTATTCTGTTTGTATTCAGGGTACAACTTTCTACGGCGTGTAGACCCACCCTTACCATCAAACACTATGATGACACGGGTAGGTCTAAACATATTTATAGTATAACCGATACTTCTTAGAAAACCAACTATTCCACCAACGTGAATACCATCATCATTGGTAGTCGGTATAACTGAAAATACTCTAATAAAAGTATTTAAGCCATCTATTACAAGTACTTTATCATTAGGTTCACCACCGTCTAAAGAACCACCTTTCTTCTTGATTTCATCAAGAATAGAAAGATATTTTCCATTACTCACTTAATTCCTCTTCTACAACCACATCATCAATACCGAAATTCTTTTCGTACTTTAGTATAACCTTGTCGCAAATTAAGTTATAGCAATGAGTTCTGAAGTCTTTATCTTTAAGTTGTTCACTCCAATCTTTAGATTGAAATTTGAGTTCTTTACCCTTATGATTATCCATCGTATACCAGGCTCCACCTTGTTTTACAAGTTTATGTTCTTTCATAACTTTTAACCAGCTACCCTCATCATCGATACCACTTTCAAAGTAAAGTTCAAAATCAGCATGTCTCATAGGAGGACCAAGTCTGTTTTTAATGACTTGAGCTCTCATCTTCATACCAATAGTATTATTCTTTTTATCTTTAATTTGACCTGTATTTTTCAATCTGATACGAGTTGAAGCATGAAAAGGAAGAGCTTTACCACCACTTGTAGTCCACGGGTCACCAAACATAACTCCGAGTTTTTGTCTGAGTTGATTTGTGAATACGAGAGCAATACGTTGTCTACCAATCATCTGAGTAATCTTTCTCATAGCTTTTGATATCACAATAGCTTTAGAAGTAGCCCAACCATCTTTATCAAAATCAGCATCTAATTCAACTTTAGTTGTAGCAGCAGCTAGTGAATCGACTAAGATAGTAACTAATCTATCTTTATCTGATTCACGAACTTTAGCTACAATCTCTTCTATAGCTGAAAAAATATCCTCTACGGTTTCTAAATGTAGATATAACATACTCTCTACATCGACACCTATAGAAGAAAGAAACTCTGTACTAACTGCAGTTTCTGTATCAATGTATACAGCAACTCCACCTTTCTTTTGTGTTTCGGCAAGCATATGAGCACCGATTAGTGATTTACCACTCGATTCTAATCCATTTAGTTCTGTAATTCTACCTACAGCAATTCCACCCTCAGGTTTATTTGATATTGCTAAGTCTAACATAGTAGAACCTGTAGATACAAAATCTTTAATGTCTGTAGGTGTAGTGTCGGAACCATCCAAGAAATATGCTACTTTCATATCCTTGAATTGTTTATTTAAGGTGTCGGCTAAGACACCAGCTAATTCATCTCTTGTTGACATAAATTATCTCCAATTTTATTGTTAGTAAAAGTGGGGGTATAATAAATACACCCCCGTTTTTATTTAGCTATTGAACAAATCATCAAATGCATCTGACGTTTCTTTGGCGTTGTAAGAACTTTCTTTTTTGGGTTCTGCTACTTTTTCTGTAGTTTCTTCCTCTGAAGATTCTGAATCACCATTGAGATAATCATTTAGTGCTTGTGTCAATTCATCATAAGATTGTTCCTGATAGATTTCAGTAATATTCTTTTGAGTTTCTTTGATTGTTTCAAGCACTGAGGCATCCTCTGTGATTGGAGTTTGATTTGGTTTTACCCTTATTGAAGTTGAAGGGAATGATTTACCGGTTTCTTCTGCAGTTTTAAACTCTACAGCCACATCACGTCCACTTGTAGCATCTGTGATATCACCATAGTCGGGGTCTGCAATAATGGAAAGCAGTTCTTGATAAACCGTCTTACCGAATCCCCAGAATCGAACACCTTGAGATTCTTCTCCTCGTACTAATACGGGAGCAAAAGTTCTCATTTTAGCTTCGATTTTTCTACCAAGACGATAATCATCTTTTGAACCAGTTGCCTTGAGTTTTTGAGCAAACTCTTCGATAGGGTCTGGTCTACCAAATGAAATTGGTGAAAGATAATTTTTACCACCTAAATCATAATGAAAATATAACTCAATGAAAGGATTGTCCTTGTTAAATTTATAAGGAACAATTCTAACTAATTGAGTACCCGGTGATGGTTTCCATAAGTTTGATGTTCTTGTAGTTGATGTCTGAAGTTGACTAAGACGATTTTTGATTGCATTTAAGTCCATTAAATATCTCCTATTTTTTATTCGTTAATTAGTAATTTTTAATCAAGTATAACCTTGATACATAAATAAGTATAATGAATCGTTTCAAAATACAATTATTTTTTTTCTTTTGTCCAAGTTTTTGTATCCACGATTGAATATATGCGCGTTGGTATTTTATTTAGTCCATTTTCATTTGTCAATAGTAAGCAATTCTTATAGTTTTCCCACTCTATAGGAAATGATTTATCTAATTTACCACCATTCAATTCACGAATTAAATCATTGAGTGCATTAATAGTGTAAAGTGTATTCGTATTCTTCTTTCTATGGAGCGAAATAGTATCTGGAATCCCTTGCATAAAGTCCTCATCATACTCTACATTATAAGTACAGATTAATTGGTGGTGGTCATTTTCATTTTGAAATACATAAACTTTATTAAACACAATATCATTACAAGTAATAATCACATCTATTACTTCGTTTAGTTTGTTTCGTTTGGTAAATGTACAAAGTAGTTGTGTTTTCATTAGCTAATCCCCAGTCTACGTTTTTCTTTATCACTAATTTCAGGTTCGGGTGGATACTCTTCTTTATTAGCAGTATGTAATTGTTGGGCAAAATCTTTAGCTATATCAAATTCTAAACCAACACTTGAAGCATAACCTAAACCTTTTTGTCTAACTCTGACTTCTGATATTTTTACTTCTTTTGCAGGTGCTTTACTCTCATACACTAAATAGTTGTTACCATCTTCATCTTCCTTAATAGTTAGACCTGCTTTAAAATCTTCATAATTATCAACTCCAAATAGTCTTTTTAATGTAGCTGGGTCTGCAGATAATCCACCTATTGCCATAGCCTCTTCACCCTCAATCATAGACTTTAAAGGTAACTTTTCAGCTAAAGCATTCAATAATCCCTCTTTAGCTTCCTCATCGTCAACTAAAAATTGAACCGTGTCATTTTGATATCTTTTAATCGAACCCTCTGGAAATTTACCATCTTCTCCTTTTGCGTAACCAATTTGTTTATTTAAAAAATCTAAAGCTTCTTTATCACCATTAGCCGCACTTATAGCTGCATGAATTACCATACCTTTTTTAAATCTATCTTGAGCTCCACTACCAAACTCGTCTTTAAATCTAGCTGAATCAATAGGAGGTGGTACTTCCAATTGTTCTAAAGCTTGGATTATTTTTCTACCTGACGGGTTCATCTCCCATTCACCTTTTTTATTTTTACGAATGACACCTGTAGCTACAAGTGTACTTCTTAATGCTTTATTTTCTTTTTCGAGAATACTACCTGTTAATAATTTAGATTCATCAACCTCTAATGTTTTTGCTTTCTTACCATATTCAATTGGTCTTTCAATCTCACCTTTTTTATAAACTTCTACATCAACTTCAGGAGGTACATTTGATGACCATTTTTTAATTTCTGTAACTACCCCGTTGAATAATTTAGCTACTGAATCCTTTTTTAATGAAATTTCATCTAAAACATCTTTACCATCAACTTCTATTTTTGCATACATATCACTTGAAAAACCTTTATTATTTTCATAATCATCGTTACCTAAAGCATTAAATTCTTCTTTTACGTCCCAGGCTGTATTTTTTATTTTCCAATTACCCTTACCATATTTTTTATCAAGTCGTTTTTTAGTTACCGTTCTTACAGCTCTAACAGAATCTAACCAATCTTTAGTAACAATTGGTTTTGAACCTTTTGGATATTTTTCTACTTGTTTTTCTAAAATACTAATGAACTCTTCAAACTCATCATCGTTCATACCGACACTAGCCATAGTTATTACTTCACCGGCTTGAGCTTGTAATTCACCAGCTCCTACACCTTTTAAAAAATTAGTTATTTTTGTTTTTGAACCTTTTTGACTATTTAATAAACGTGTAATAACTTTAGCATATTTTTTAGGTATTCTACCTGATTCGAAAAATTTCTCTATATCTTCCGTTCTTAACTCATCACTTTCGTTTTCAAATACAGGTTCTATTTCTTGTTGATTACTAAATTCTTCATCATCTATTCCCGTGTCTGTGGTTGAATAGGTCTCGGAGTTAGAAGTCTCAACGTTTTGTTTTAGTGATTTGTCTTTTTGATTAGGTTCACCTGATTTAATCTTTTCTGGTTCATCTTCTTCTTTATCTTTTTTAACCTTTTCAATATCATCCTTAGAAGCATCTTTTTTTATTAATTTTTGACCTCTATCAGGATTATGTTTCTTTACGGTATAAGATGAACCATAACTACCATCTGCTTGTTTTTTCTGTACTATATCAACTTCGTTTATATTTTGTAAAAATTCATCAATAACTTCGAAAGGCCATTTATACTCAATCAGTATTTCAGAAAGATGATATAAGTGTGTAGAATTATTTGGATTAGGTTTACCATCATCTAC